>RRZT011070887.1_pt1 | contig 12607 bp, 10 predicted proteins | sample 2165551 | NCBI WGS metagenome assembly RRZT01 (sample SAMN10456910, study PRJNA506462) | wastewater metagenome | biome: wastewater; feature: sludge; material: wastewater sludge; isolation source: wastewater sludge with Escherichia coli K12::gfp cells carrying plasmid... | place: USA: Moscow, Idaho... | reverse complement strand
GCCGTCCACGGTCAGGTTCAGCACGTCGGCGGCACCAGCCACGACAGTGGCGTTGAAGGCCACGGTGGTGTCGGCGTTGGTGTTGCGCACCACCACGTCCACCAGGTTCTTCAGGCCCTGGAAGGTCAGAACCGCGGTTTCGCTGGAGTTGGCGTTGATGACGGTCTTGACGCCGTTGGCATCGCTCAGATCCAGTGTGGGAGCGGCGCCCTTGGCGTCGATGGACACGATCTCGATGCCGTTCAGCGTGGGGCGCGAGCCGCCGACCTGCTGGGCGAACAGGATGTCGTCGGCGGCGGCGGTGCCGGTCACGCGGTCGGAGGTGGTCAGGGTCTGCTCATCGGCGCCGGTGAACTGGTTGTAGTCCAGGAAGCCGCGGATCTCGTGGCCGCTCACCACATCGGTGAAGCGCGTCAGGGCGGTGACGCCCGAAGCGTCGTCACCCTGCTGGGGCGTGTTGTTGTTCGGGCTGCTGGAGTACTGGTAGGCGTTGGTGACTTCCTGATTCCACTTGGCGGCCGCAGCGCCGAAGGTGGCGTCGCCTTCCAGGCCGGACAGGATCTGGCCCAGTTGCAGGGCGATGATGCCGATGTTCTTGGGGCCGTTGGCGGCGATGTAGTCGGTCAGGGCCGTTTGCAAGATGGCGTTGTCCCCGCCCATGTTGCCCAGCAGCAGGGCCGACAGGTCGGCCGCGGTCTTGCCCACGGCGTACTGTGCGCCCACGGCCTGGGCGTAGGCCAGCTGCGATGCGGCGGTGGTGCCGGCGGTGGCGACCTGGTTCACGTACACGCTGTGCGAGGGCGAGGTGTTGGCCAGGGCACGGTTGACCATGCTAACCACTGCGTCTGCGCCAAATACTTGTTGAGGCATGTGAGTCTTCCTTATCGGGATGTTGAAAAATTGAAACTCGTTGATCACAGAGCAGGCAGTACCCACCCGGCTTGACAAGTTCGCCGGCGATTATGCATGACGGGTGCGCGAGGCAACCAGCCGGGCAAGCCCTCCGATCAAACTTGAGCGCCAGTCTAGCCGCCTTGTGCGCGCGGGCTGGTGACGGGGATCACAGCTTTTATTGCATTGCTGCACCGTGCAGCTTTTTTGCAACAAATGGCCGCGCCTTACCAGGCGGTGCGCAGGGCCAGGTAGGCGCCGCGGCTTTTTTGCTGAAACAGCACGATGCTGGAATGCTGGCGCTGCCATTCCAGCCCCAGCGCCATATGCCAGCCCCTGCGGGCCTGGGCCGCCAGGGGCCAGCTGTATTCGGCGCGCAGGGCAAGGCGCTGGATGTGGCGCCGGGCGTTGTTCTGCAGCAGGCTGTTGTAGCCGCGGGCGTCGGCCTGGGCGTAGGCCTCGGCGTCCAGCAGCCATTGCTGGCGCGCGCCAGCGCCATGGCCGACGGCGATCAGGCGCAGCGAGGCCTGCTGCTGGCGCCCGCCGGCGCGGTCGGGGTCTTCAGGCTGGTCCACGCCCCAGCGCAGGCCGGCCTGCCAGGCCTGCAGGCCCAGGGGCTGCGGGCCTTGGGTCGGGCTGGCTTCGCAGGTGTGCTGCAGCAGCAGGCCGCCGTAGTGGCCCGAGAGCACGGGGTTGCTGTAGAGCCGGCGCTGCTGCCATTCGCCCCCGAGGCGGCTGGCGCAGCCCGCGCGCCAGCGCGGCAGCTGCCAGCCGGCGCTGAGGCCGGCAACGCCAAAGCGGGTGCCGGCGTTGCTGTGCAGCCGCCCGATGCTGGCGCCGGCGTAGTGGCTTTCGCCCTGGTACTGCACGGACCACTGGGCGTGGGCCAGCCCCGCCTGGTGGTTGGCGCCGGCCCGGCCGCCCGCGCTGGCGGCAAGCTGCCAGGGGCCGCGCTCGGCGCTCCAGCCCAGTTCGGTGCGCCCGTAGCTGCCACCCTGGCGCGCGTAGCTGACATCGAGCGGCAGCTGCACGCTGTAGCCAGGCAGGGTGAGGGTGAGGCTGGCGATGTCGGGCGCGCCCAGCAGGTTGCTGTCGTAGCCGGCCCGGGCGCTCAGCTGCCAGTGCTGGCGCCAGCCGGCCTGCACCGGCGCGGCGCTCCAGCGCGCCAGCTGCTGGCTGATGGCCTGGCGCAGCTGGGGCGGCAACTGGGCCTGCTGGCGCAGGCTGTGCATGAGTTCGACGGCGGCCAGCCCGTCGCCGCTGCCAGCGAGGGCGATGGCGTATTCCATCTGGGTGGCCCAGGGGCTGGGTTCGAGCAGCAGGGCGCGCTCCAGGTACTGGGCGGCTTCGGTGTAGCGGCCGAGCTGGTTGAGCGCCCAGCCGGCCCAGGCGAGCCAGGCGCTGTCGTCCTGGCATTGCGGCAGGCGCACCAGTTCGTCCGGCAGCGCGGCCTGCAGCTGCGCGGGGGTAGTGGCGGCGCGCGCCTGGGGGCCGGGTTCGCAGGCCAGGGCGGGTTCGGTGCCTGCGGCGTGGGCGGCGCCGGCGCACAGCAGCAGTGCGATCGGGGCGATGGGTGCGGCGGCGCGCCAGAGGCCGGGCCGGGCGGGCGGGGCCCGGCGTTCAGTCATACCCATGTTCGCCTGTTGAGCTGGTGCAACGCGGGTAGGCGTAGATGTGGTGCGGCACCCGCAAGCCGTCCAGGAAGAACATGCCCAGGGATTCGAGTTCGGAGGTTTCGACCTGGGCGGCCAGGCCTTCGCCGACGAGGATGGGGTGGGACAGGTCGGCGGTCATGTGGACCAGACGGCTGGCGATGGTGACGGTGCGCCCCATGACCATGTGGGTGCGCCGGCTGGCCTGCCCGAAAGAGCCGGCCATGGCGGGGCCGCTTTCGAGGCCTATGCCCAGGGCCAGGGGTTCGAGCCCTGCGGGGGCGGGGTCGGGCAGCACGGCCTGCATGGCGGTGTTCAGGCACACGGCGGCGCGCAGGGCGCTGCGTGCGTTGTCGCCGCTGGCTTCGGCGGGGTTGCCGCCATACCAGACGGCGAGGATGGCGTCGCCCTGGAAGGCTTCGAGCACCCCGCCTTCGGCGGCGACGATGTCGGTGGCGGTGGAAAAGAAGGCGTGCAGCACGGCGGCGGCCTCTTGTGGCGGGCGTTCCTCGCAGTAGGCGGAGAAGTTGCGGATGTCGGCGAACATGACGCAGACCTGCTGCACGCTGGCCTTGATGGCGCTGGAGGGCGGCTGCAGCGCCAGTGCCGCGGCGACGGGCCGGGGCAGGTAGCTGGACAGGTGGGTGTAGAGGCGGTCGCGGTCGCGGCGGCTGCGCGCGTGCTCCAGCGCGGCCCACAGCAGGGCGGCGCCGGCCAGGGCGCCCGCGGCGCGGGCCAGCCGACCCACAGGTCTTGGCGCAGCAGCAGCCAGGCATGGGCGAGCAGCAGCAGCAGCAGCCAGCCGAGCGCCACCAGGGGAAGCCATTGCACGGGGAATACGGGCCAGGCTTGCGGTTGCCCGGCGGCCCCAGGCGCGGCGAGTCGGCGCCGCTGCAGCAGGGTCATGAGCCCGAGCCCGGCCAGCAAGGCGCCAGCTTGCAGCAGCAGGTGGCCTTGGGGGGTGTAGGGCAGCCGCCCATCCATGGCGGCGGTGAGCAGCTGGGCGTGGGCCTGCATGCCTGCGGCGGCACTGCTCAGCGGAGTGGCGATGCGGTCGTTCATGCCGAAGGCGCTGCTGCCCACGAGTACCCAGGCGTTGTGCAGCAGTGCGGCGGGCACGCGGCCGGCCAGCAGGTCGGCGGCAGAGATGCTGACGAAGCTTTCGGGCTGCAGACGCCAGGGCAACAGGATGTCGCCGTTGCTTTGCAGGGGTACGGCGGCAAAGCCATTGTTGGCACCGCGCAGCTGCCAGCTGGGTTGCAGCCAGCCGTCGCCGCGCGCGAGGGGGATGTGGCCGTCGCCGCTGGCCTGCACGAGCGCGACCAGGCCGAGGGCACCACAGGCGCGGTCCTGGTAGCACAGCACGGCAGGTTGCCCGCGCACGACGCCGTCGCCGGAGAGCCGGGGGGTGATGTGGCCGACGTGGCTGCCCTGCCGCAGGAGTGCCCCATCGTTGCCCAAATAACCGCTGGCGTTGGCGAAGGGCACGGAGCAGACGCTCCAGTCCCAGGCGCCGGCGAGTTGGCCGGCCTGGACGTCGTCGCCCTGGCCGGGCAGCGCGAACACCTGGGAGAGCACGGGCGAGTGCTGCGCGATCTGGGTGCGCATGGCGTCGTCGCCGACGCGCGCGTCGGGGAACACGACGTCCCAGATTTGCAGGGCCACGCCGTGGGCCGCGAGCTGCTGCATCAGCTGGGCGGTGCGCGTGCGCTCCCAGGGCCAGGGGCCGAGCTCCTGGAGGCTGCGCTCGTCGATGTCGAGCAGGATGAGCCGGCGCTCTGGCGCCTGCGTGCTACCGGCGCGCCAGATCCAGTCGGAGACGCGCTCCTGCAAGGGCTGGACGACGCCAGGGATGAGCAGGGCCAGCACGGCCCAGATCAGCCCCCCGGCCAGCCAGGCGGTCGCGAGAATCCAGTGGTGCCGCAGCGTCTGCCACGCGAGGGGTTTGCGAGGCTGCAATCAGCGCCCCCACAGGGTCGCGCCTTGGAGCATTCCGGACGACACGGGCTTCTGGAACAGGTAGCCGGCTTCGCGCCCGTTGCTGCTCAGGCCGCCTTGCACGCTGACGTTGCCGCTGGCGGCCCGCATTTGCCCCAGGGCGTCGATGCTGCCGGAGGCCTGCACCATGTCCTGGCCGAGCTGCGGCCCTTGGACCTGCAGGCGGGTGTCGAAGCGGCTTTTGTCGAAATCGACCTTCAGGGTGGCGGCGCTGATGCTGACGGGCTCCAGCGGCTGGTCTGCGGGGCGCACCACGCTGGCGGCTGCGCCGGTGATCTGGAATTGCGCCACGCCCGCCCCCGGAGCGTAGGCGATGGGCTGGCCGCCTTCCATCTTGCGCAGCAAGGTGTGGGCGCCGTTACCGGCCAGGCGTTCGTGGGCGCTGAGCATGGCGGCGTCCACCTGCTGGCTGAAGCTGTCGCCGCTCAGCGGCTGGGCCCAGGCATACCGGCCCCAGTGCAGGGTGCCGGCATCGGAGGGTCGGGTTTCGGCCAGGGCGCTGGTGACAGCGCCGGCCAGGCGCGATTCGCTCAGCAGCGGCTTGTCGGCGGCTGCGACCAGGGTGCCCAGCGCCCGATCCCGGTGGTCAACCCCGCTCCGCGCGACGGCCTGGGGCAGCGAGGCGACCATGAAGTCCTCTGCCGGTGCCAGTTGCGGCATGCCTTGCAGCCGCAGCATTTCGATCATCTGCCCTTTCATGTCGGCGGAGAGCAGGCGCCCGTCCTGGCAGGAGCCCAGGCCGCGACCACATTCGCCCTGCAGCGAGGCGACGGTGATGGCGCCGGTGAACACGGCGGCGGCGGTGCTGTGGTCGTTGGCCTTGACCACGAAGTCGGTTCCCTTGACGCCGATGGCGGCCAGGGGGGTGTTCAGGCGGAAGCGCTCGCGCGCCGCCCCGCCCCATTGCCCGGTGATGGAACGCATCACGCCTTCTTCGAGCTTGAACTTGATGGCGCCGGCCTGGGGCTGCTCGGCCGAGTAGGCGTAGCTTTGTATCTGCATGCGGCTGGAGGGGCGCACGCTGACGAGCGCGCCGTCGACAAAGCGCAGGTGCACATGCCCCCCAAGTTCGGTGTGGATGGAATCGCCCACCCGGATGGTGCTGCCGCGCTCGACCCAGGCGCTGCGCCCGTCGGCATGCACGATGCGCGCCTGCCCTATGACCAGCGTGGCCTGGGCGACCACTGCGTCCGGCGAAGAGGCTTGCACCCCGGGAACGGCTGCCAGCAGGGCGGCGATGACGGTCCGCTCACTTATTGTGCGTATTGCTTTGGACAACATATTTCTCACCTTTTATCCCAGAGAGTTGCAACGCTCTGCGAGCGCGATCCGATGGCGCGGGCACCGAACTGCCCCGAGTTGGCCGAAGATGCATCAGCTGGTTAGTGTGGCATGGTCTTTGCCTGTAAGGCTGTGTCGCCCGTCACATCCGGCACCATTTAGCGCAGCCGCCTGGGCTCAAGAGGCCGCAGTTTGCCAGATACACTCGCGCTCCATGTCCGTTTCAGTTCATCTTCTGGAGGAATTTCCCTTGCTGCAATCACTGACGCGGGGGGAGCTGGAAAATCTGTCGGGCCATATGCATCTGCGCTCTTTTGCACGCAAGGCCATGGTACTGTCCAAAAATGATTCGCTGCATGAGCTGGGTTTTCTCGTGGAGGGCCGGCTCCAGGGGCTCGATTTTACGGTGGATGGCCGCAGCGTCGGCCTGTACTTCGTCGATCCGGGCGATTACTTCGGGGAGTTGACCATGGTGGATGGGCAGGCGCCCGCAGAATTCATCATGGCGACCATGAAGTCCACGGTGGCGTTTGTGGACACCTCGATTGCCCGCCAGGTGATCCTGGGGCATCAGGAACTGGCGCGGGCGGTCATGATGCGTCTGGCACGGCGCATTCGCCTGATCACGGCGCAGCGCACCTTGCTGAGCCTGCCAACGCCTTTCCAGCGCCTGTGCGGCCTGCTTTTACAATTGCCGACGCAGCCGCTCGACAACCTGACGACGATTGAGCCGGTGCCCACGCACCAGGAACTGGCCATGATGATCAATGCCAGCCGGGAGACAGTGACTCGCGCCTTTCAACAGCTGTTTGCCCAACGTGTGCTGGTGCGCGATGGCGATTCTCTGCACATCATGAATTTGCCGTACATCGAGGATATTGCCCAAGGCCGCATTGCCGCTCCCAAGGCTTGAATACATTCACCCGTTGCTATTTTGAATTTTGTTTCCTCTTATCTGCTCCCCTGGTCTCAGGCGGGTTTGATCCGGCAATTTGCCAGCCGCGATATTCAGGCAAGATTTCGCCAGTCCTGGCTGGGCATGGCGTGGCTGGTGCTGGCCCCGCTGTTCATGCTGGTGATTTACACCCTGGTTTTCAGGCATGTGTTCCAGGTGCGATGGGCGCCCCCCGATGAGGGCAATATTGCTTTTGCCCTGCGCCTTTATACGGGCCTGGTGGTGTTCAATTTTTTTGCCGAGTGCATGAACCGGGCGCCGCATCTGATGCTGGAGCAGCCGCACCTGATCAAGAAGGTGGTGTTTCCGCTGCAGATATTGCCCTGGTCCTGCGTGCTGGCGGCCGGCGTGCAGCTGCTGCTGGGCGGCGCCACTTTGCTGGTGCTGCATGTGCTGGGCCTGGGCACCCCGCCGGTCAGCGCACTGGCCTTGCCCTTGGTGTGGCTACCCTTGCTGCCGCTGTGCCTGGGTGGGGGATGGCTGCTGGCGGCCGTCGGGGTGTACATCCGCGATATCGGCCATGTCGTGGGCATGGTGGTGGGCGCGCTGGTGTTCATCAGCCCGGTTTTTTTCCCCATCGAGGCCCTGCCGGGCAAGGTGCAGCAGTGGATGTGGCTGAACCCACTGGCGCCGATCATGACCCAGACGCGTGCCGTGCTGCTGCAGGGCGTATGGCCCGACTGGTCACAGTGGGGGCTGAGTCTGCTTGGCTGCTCTGCGCTGGCTTTGCTGGGGGCAGCCGTGTTTCACCGTTTGCGCCAGGGGTTTGCCGATGTCCTCTGACCTGGTCATTGATGCGCAGGCGCTGTGCAAGCGCTATGCGGCGTACGGCCGCCCCTCGCAGCGGCTGATGCAGTTGCTGTGGGGGCGCAGGTCGGGTGAGGAACAGTCGTTTTGGGCCTTGCGGGATATCAACCTGCAAGTGCCCCGCGGGCAGGTGGTGGGCCTGGTGGGCCGCAACGGCGCGGGCAAGTCCACCTTGCTGCAATTGCTGTGCGGCACCTTGCAGCCTTCTTCGGGCCGGCTGCAGGTGCATGGCCGTGTGGCGGCCTTGCTGGAGCTGGGGGCCGGCTTCAACCCTGACTTCACCGGGGTGGAGAATGTATTCATGAATGGCGCCATTCTGGGAATGAAGCGCCAGGAGATTGAAGAGCGGCTCGATAGTATTCTGGCTTTTGCCGATATTGGGGATTTTGTCCACAGGCCGGTTAAGACCTATTCCAGCGGTATGTTTGTGCGCCTGGCATTCGCGGTGGCCACCAGTATCGAGCCCGACATATTGATTATTGATGAGGCGCTGTCGGTGGGCGATGGGGCGTTTGCCCGCAAATCGTTCGATCGCATCATGCAGCTCAAGGAGGCGGGAAAGACCATTTTGTTTTGCTCGCACTCGATGTATCAGGTCGAGGCGCTGTGCACGCGCGCCATCTGGCTGGAGCATGGGCGCATGCGCATGGATGGCCCGGCCGCGGATGTGACGACGGCGTATGCCGCCAGCCTGCACGAGGGCGCTATGCAGCCAAGGATGAACGCGTTGGCAACGGCTTCGGGCACCGTGCACCCAGGCTCTGGCACGGGCCGCATCGTGCGGGCCGTGGCACGCACACCCACCGAGGTGGGCAGCGAGGTGCAGGTGTTGTCGGGCAGCACCGATGTGGAGCTGGAGCTGGTGTTCGAGATCGATCCCGCCTTGCCCACCCCGGGGGTGGCCGTGGGGCTTTCGGATGCCAATGGCATGACGATTGCCAGCGCCACATCGGTGAACGACGGCGTCTTGCTGTCCACCGACGCCCAGGGGCGGGGGCAGGTCAGCATCGTGTTCAAGAGGCTGCCGCTGCTCAAGGGCTCGTATTGGGTAACCTGCTTTCTGAGTACCGAGGATGGCGTCCACCCCTACGACCAGGTTACCCATTGTCTGCGGCTCAATGTGACGCAGACAGGCCTGGAGCAGGGCGTGGTGAGCCTGCCGCATGAGTGGCGCGTCAGCCGCTCGACCCCATGAAGATGGTTCTTGCACCTGAGTCGCTGGACATTGCGGGCCAGCGCTTTAGCTTGCGCGACCTGGCGCCAGAGGACATGGCGGATGTTCTGGCGCTGCACCGGGAGGTCTTTGGCTCCCGCGTGGATACACGGTGGTTTCACTGGAAATATGTGGCCGGGCAAGGCGAGGGTGTGGGGCTGTGGCGTGATGCGCAGCTGATTGCATTTTGCGGCGGCACGCCCCGGCAGGTGCTGCACAGGGGTGTGCCTGCACGCTGGCTGCAGATTGGCGATGTCATGGTTTCTCCCGCATGGCGCGGCCTGTTCACGCGCAAGAGTCCGTTTTTTCATGTGAGCGAGCGCTTTTACCGCAGCCGGCTGGGGCGCGACAGGGATTTTTCGGCCGGGTTTGGCTTTCCCAACCCGCGGCATCTGCGCCTGGCGGTGAAGTCGGGGCTGAGCCATGACGCGGGCGAAGTGGGTGGCCTGCAATGGCGGATCGAGCGGCGTACGCCGTCGTTCTGGTCGCACTGGCAATGGCGCTTCGAATCCTTGGACCCCGGATCGAGCACCTTCGATACCGCCGTGGATCGCTGCTGGGAGCATATGCGCGCCGGTGGCCATCAAGGCGCGATCGGTGTGCGTGACGCCAGCTATGTGCGCTGGCGATTTGTAGAGCGGCCGGACAAGGGTTACCGATTCCTGGCGCTGCGCCGCCGTTGGCAATCGGCGCCCCTGGGCATTGCCGTGTTGGCCCAGCCCACAGGCAGCGCAGAGCATTTGCCTTGGCTGGACTGGGTGGGGCCTGCGAGTTTGCTGCCGATGGCTTGGGCCTTGGCCATGTGGCAGGCACGCCGTGATGGCGCTGCCGGCCTGAGCTGCTGGGCCAGTGCGGCCGTTGCCGCAGCGCTGGCGCCCACCCGGCCGATGCCAATGGGCCCCGTGGCAAGTGTCGGCGTGCCTACGGCCTCGACGCTTGCCATTTCGGACGTTGCCGCGCTCGACTGCTGGTGGTCGGGCGGAGATACGGATTTTCTATGACTGCTTCCCCGGTTGCGCCGCTGGCGGCGCAGCATGACAACCGCTTTGATTTTTTACGCCTGTTCGCCGCCTGGCTGGTGCTGTTGAGTCACAGTTTTCCACTGGGCGGACAGCCCGCGCGCGAGCCGCTGGGAAGCACGCTGGGGCTGGATACGCTGGGCGGCGTGGGGGTCACGATTTTTTTGTCTTGAGCGGTTATCTCGTCAGCCTCTCGCTCTTGCGCAGTCCAAGCCTGTGGGTTTTTGCGCGGCGCCGTGTAGTGCGGATTTATCCGGCCCTGGCGGTAACCTGCCTGTTGTGTGTGCTGGTGCTGGGGCCTGTGGTGACCCAGTTGCCGCTGGATGTCTATTTTCGTGAGCGGGAAACCTGGAATTACCTGAAGACGGCTACGGCATTCAGTATCAAGTTCACATTGCCGGGGGCGTTCGCCGGCAACCCTCTTGCCAATGCCATCAACGGATCCTTGTGGTCGCTGCCCTACGAAATCAAATGCTATGTGGCTTTGGCCATGCTGGGTTTGCTGCCGGGCTCCCTCAGGTTCAAGAGCCTGACTGCATTCGGGATACTGCTGCTGTCGCTGCTTTTCAGGCCCACGGCACCGGGCCTGGGGCTGTTTGACTCCTTTGCCGGATTGGATTTTTACGACAGCAAGCTGGGCCTTTCATTTGCCGTGGGCGCGGTGTTTGCTGCGTGGAAAGACACTCTGCGCCCGTCCTTGTGGGCCGGTTTGGCGCTGGTGCTTTGCGCCCCTTTTGCACCCCATGCTCCTCTTCAAGTTGCCTTCTGGGTTGTGGGCTTGAGCGTGTCGGTTCTGTGGCTGGCCTTGTATGGAAAGTGGCTGCCCGTCATTGCACAGCGTTGGGGCGATTGGTCTTATGGTATGTATCTTTATGGGTTTCCGGTGCAGCAAGCGCTGGCCTTTGCGGGTGGCCATCAGTGGGGGGTTGGATGGTTTGTCGCGCTCAGCACGCTTCTGACGCTCGTGTTGGCAGGTCTTTCGTGGCATGCGATCGAGAAGCCTGCCATGCGCTGGAAATAAGGGGCTCTTGATGCAGCTTTCATCGCCCAATGGGCTTCGTCTTGGACTCGTCGCCTGCGTCAGCCGGCTGGATGTGCTGGCCGGGCGCCTGGCGCTGTCGCCTTGCCTGCAAAAGGGCGGGCTGCCCTGGACGGCGCATTTCAACTGCTCCAGCGCGGCACAGGCTTTCAATCAGGAACTGCGCGCCTGCGACTCGGTGGACTGGCTGGTGTGGGTCCACCAGGATGTTTTTCTGCCGCAAGGCTGGGACCGGCAGTTTCGGCATGCCCTGTCGCAAGCCGTGGCCCGCTGGCCTCGCCTCGCGGTGGCGGGGGCGTATGGCGTGCAAGGCGCAGGGGCACAGGCAAGGCGTGCAGGGCATGTGCTCGATCGCGGCCAACTGCTGCGCGAACCCACCCCTCTGCCCTGCCTGGTGGACAGCCTGGATGAGTTGCTTGTTGCCGTGCGCGTGTCGTCGGGGCTGCGGATGGATGAAGCCATGGGCTTTGATTTCTATGCCACCGATCTGGTATTGCAGGCCCAGCAGGCAGGGCTTTGTGCCGCGGCCCTGGATGCGTACTGCGAGCACTGGTCGGACACGCCGGCAAGCGGGGCCATGCCCGCCCAACTCATCAACCGCGTGAAGTCCAATGGGCAGGCCTTTGAGGCTAAATGGGCACACCGCTTGCCCGTGCAAACACCGTGCTTCGCCATTCATCGCCCCGGGGATGTGTCGGCCTTTGTGGACCGCATTGCCACGGAGGAAAAACCATGAATGGCCGCTTGAGGCGGTGGCTTTGGCGCTGCGCCGCACGGCTGCATCACCTGGACTTTGCACTGTTCTTGCCATACCTTGCGCGGCTGCCGCTTCCGCTGGGTTACGCCCTGGCCGGAGTGCGTGGCCGCATCAACGCCCTGACGGGCCGTGACTGGCGCTCCATGGGCCTGGGGTTTCGGCATATTCATCGCCAGAGCCTGGCTGGGTATGCCCTGTTGCAGCCGTCCGCGAGCAGGGCCCAGTTGAGCGCCTGGAGGCGCGGGCGATTCATCTCGGAGGCACACGATGAGTACGAAGCCCGGCTGATCGCTGCGGGCCGGCTGCAGGAGCTGGGTTGTGAATTTCTTCCCGGCGACGCCCTGAGCCATTGCCAGCAACGAGAGCGTGGCCTGGTTTTGTTGACCCTGCATTTCGAGAGTTTTTTTGCCGGTGTGGGTTTTTTGGGGCGATGTGGCGCGGTGATCAACCTGATGTCGTCCGCTGTGACCCATGACCCGCGCGTTGATCGGGCGGTGCGGACGCACTTTGAGCGCAAGTACCGGGGCCTGGAACACTATCTGAACGGCGGCCAAGTGCTCGATATGGAAATGGGCCTGCGCCCGTTCTATGCCATGCTGAACCGGTGCGAAACCCTGGTGGTGCTCGGCGATGCCCCCGTGCTGCCCAAGGGGGCATCAATGACAGTGGATTTTCTGGGAGGCCCACGCAGGATAGCGGGTGGTGGTCTGCGCATGGCCCAACGTACGGGCAGCGACATAGGCGGATTTGTCTGCGTGCCCGATGGCACTGGACACTATCGGCTTGTAATGTGCGAGCCCGGACCATCGCAGGATCCCGCAACGATAGCGCGTATTTACCATTTTTTCAGTGCGCAAATTGCTGCGCATCCGGGCGGCTGGTGGGCCAGCGATTTGCTCCCCGCAATGCCCGTGCAAGCGGAGGATGCATGAGTTGCAAGGTTGCCGTTGTCATCCCGTGCTATCGGGTGAAGGCGCATATTCTGGGGGTGATTG
>RRZT012890294.1_pt1 | contig 12608 bp, 11 predicted proteins | sample 2165551 | NCBI WGS metagenome assembly RRZT01 (sample SAMN10456910, study PRJNA506462) | wastewater metagenome | biome: wastewater; feature: sludge; material: wastewater sludge; isolation source: wastewater sludge with Escherichia coli K12::gfp cells carrying plasmid... | place: USA: Moscow, Idaho... | reverse complement strand
CAATCAAGCGTCCAGCTGGCTTGGCAAGGCAGAAAGGAGCCCAGTGTTTGCAAGCGTTCCCCGCGAGCATCAGATCCATTCATGACCCCCGCGACCTCATCGGCGCGGGGCCGCCGCCATCGGGGTCATCAACCGATCACGCCATCAATCGCAATATTTTCACGCACATGCCGCCCGCGACCGTCACGCGACAGCCCCCCTCGCCACCAATCGCCCCGTCGGCCCCTTATGTCCGCAAGGCCTCGAATTCGGCGTTGCGGGCATTCGCGGCCATCCTGCGATAGCCGGCGGTGCCGTAATAAAAGCCATTGCTGAACGCCACCTCACCGCACAGATCGGAAAGCCGGGCCTCGGCCTCGGCCATGGACAGCGTTTTGTCGAGGCCCGCGCGAAACAGCCCGGCCACCGCGACCATATCCACGGCCTGCGGCATCAGGCGCAGATGCGTCACCCCGCAATCGGTCAGCGCCTCGGCCTCGGGCAACAGATCGACATAGCTTTCCGATTGCGTCTGGATCCCGTTCACCCGCAGGATCGGGCTGTCATCACGGGTCCGCAGCGCCATCCCGTCGGGATCTTCTTCACAGACGAACTGGCAATTATCCTTGGTCCGGTTATGCGCCCGGGCGTGATAACAGCGCGCCGAAACGGCCAGCGACGCGCGCCCAAAGACCTGCACCTCGACCGCCAGCCCCAGCGCGCGGGCCGCCTCGGACGCGATGGCGATCGCTCCGGCGGGCAATTCGGTCGGCAGACAGATATGGGTCGCGCCCTGACTGGCAAGCCAGGCGATCGTCGCCTCGTTATAGGCATTCATGAAGGGGCCGATGCGATGGGGACGCCCACCCCGCGCGTAAAGCCCGGCAGCATTGTTGATCTCGATCTCGGGGCTGTCCATGGCGGCCAGATCCTCGGTCGCCTTGCGTTCGCGTTTCAGCATGACCTCGGCCAGGGTCGAAATGATCACCTGTTTGCCGCCACGCTGCAAACGCTCGATGATCCCGGTCAGGTCCGGCTCGTGAAACGGCGCGCGTTTGGAACAGATCACCTCGCCCAGATAGACCTCGTCGATGGGGGCCTCATCGGCGATGCGGGCATAGAAATCGCGCCGCATCTCGGCGGACCAGTGATAGGCAATCGGACCCAGTGTCAGTTTCGCCGTCATTTTCATCACCGCCATTTCTTGGTTTCGAATGCGCCCTGGGTCTGTTTCTGCCCCTCGGTCAGGGCGACCAGATCAGCGATATTGGCCGTACGGCCGGCGCGGATATCGTCGACCGCCTGCCGAAAGGCCGAGACCACGTTGCGCACATAGGATTTCGAACGCTGCCGGCCCTCGATCTTGAATGCGTGAACGCCAGCCTCGATCAGTTCGGGCAAAAGCCGCGACAGATTCAGGCTGATCGGTTCCTCAAAAGCGTAATAGCCGTCGGGCCGGTGCGGCGCGGTATAGCGGCCCTTGCAGATGGTCGGATAGCCCGCCATCTCGCCAGGCTCAAAGCGGTCGATGGTAAAGCCCGCAAGCCGCGACGACATCGCGCCATCCGCTTCCTTTCGGTATTCGACATCGGATGCGGGCGAACAGACGCCGTCCATATTGGTCGATTGCCCGGTCAGGTAATTGGTCAGGCTGCACCGCCCCTCGACCATCAGCCCGTGATTGCCAAAGATGAAGGTCTCGATCTCGCAGGGGATTTCGCGGCGGATCTGGCGGATTTCAGGGATGGTGAGGATGCGCGGCAAGACCACGCGCCGGACCCCGAAATTTTCGCAGTAATAGCGGATCGCCTCGGGGCTTGAGGCGGCGGCCTGTACCGACAGATGCAGCCGCATCCCGGGATGGGTGCGCGCGATGTAATCGGCCACCCCCATATCGGCGACGATAAAGGCATCGCCCCCGATCCTTGCGCCGATATCGGCCGCCTGCCGCCACAGGTCCAGCTTGCACGCCGGCGGATAGGTGTTAAGCGCCAAAAGCACCTTGGCCGAACGGGCATGGGCATAGGCCACGGCCTCGGCCATCTCGTCGGGGGTGAAGTTCAGCCCCGGAAAATTGCGTGCATTCGTCGCATCCTGAAATCCGCAATAGACCGCGTCGGCCCCCGCATCGACGGCGGTTCGCAGGGCGGCCGGGGTTCCGGCGGGACAGATCAGTTCGGCAAGGCTCATGGGGCGCGTTCCTATGCTGCGGGAATGGTGGCGTAGCGGCGGCGCAGATGGGCAAGCAGCGCCCGTCCCGGCCGGCCGAACATCCCGGCCGCCTCTTCGGCGACCGAACCGTCCATATCGTCCAGGGCGTTGCGCAGGCGCACCACCGCCTCGGTATCGCCGGTCACCTCAAGATCGCGGGAAAAGAAGGCCGCATCGCCATCCTCTTCGGCGTCCAGCAGCTCTAGCAGCAGCAAAAACCGCCCCCGGATCGTGGCCCCCGCGACCGGCAGCGCATCGCGCGGCACCGCCCGCAGGACCAGCGCCTGCGGATCGGGCCGCAGATGCAGGGCAAAGGGCAATTCGATGGGGTCGATGACGAAATCCGTCGCCTGATGCGCGCCAAGACGCGAAAACAGCGAGGGATGCCTTGCCGCGACGCGGCGGACGATGCGCGACAGGATCGGCTGAACCACGGCACAGGCAAGGCGGCTGACGGGGCGGCTGACGGGACCACCGCTTCGGACACCGGGTGCCGGGGCGGGGTTGGGGCTGGACGTCATCACGGATCCTTTCCGACCGCCGGAAAGCCTGTGCGGCCGCGACCGCATGGCTTTCCGCATGGGTGATCTGAATTTCGGCGACCGGCCTATCAGCCGCGCACCATCCCGTAAACATTGCCCCCATGCGACATTTTCGCCCGCGCGCCGGCTTTCCGCGCGCCTGTCGCGCCCGGATGGAAAGGCGGGCGCCGGGTCTCGGGCAGCGTGGCGGTTCCCCGCCCATGGCGCGGGAAAACCGCATTCCCGCCCTTGACCTTACAACGGTGGCAAGCCCCATCTTCATGGACACAAGGCTGCACAAGGAGGCTTTTCTTGAAACTGCATATCGACAACATGACCTGCGGCGGCTGCGTGCGCGCGGTCACCAAGACGATCACCCAGCTTGACGACAAGGCCGCGATCGAGGCCGATCCCGAAAGCCGGACCGTGATCCTTGAGACCACTGCGACCGGCGCCGATGTGATCCGCGCGCTGGAAGGTGCGGGCTTTGACGCCCGCCCCGCCTGAGGAATGCGGCACATGAACAAGCTGACACCGATTTTCATCGCCGGCGCGCTGGCGGTTTCGGCGGGGCTGGCCATCGCGCAAAGCCAGATGGCGGGTGACGCGCCCGCCGCGCAAACCCAGGCTACGGGCCACGATATGGGCCACGACATGGGCCACGACATGGGTCACGGCGCAGCCCATGACTTGGGTCAGATGGCGACGGCCGACGCGCCCTCGACTCGGGCCTATGTTCAGGCGATGGACAAGATGCACGGGGACATGGCGGTCGAATATACGGGTGATGCCGATATCGACTTCATGCGCGGCATGATCCCCCATCACCAGGGGGCCATCGACATGGCAAAGGTGGTGCTGGAATACGGCAAGGACCCGCAGGTGCGCCAGCTGGCCCAAGAGGTGATCGCCGCGCAGGAACGCGAAATCGCCATGATGCAGGACTGGCTCAAGGCGCATGGCAACTAAGCCCTGATCATCCGCCACGACCTTCGGGGCCGGTATGCCAATGCCGGCCCCGCGCATGTCCGGGCGTTGAATATTCGCGCCGGCGACCCCAGATTCCCATCATCGGAAGGTTTCTGCCCACCGGGTGAAAATAGGTCTTGACCTTCCCACCGCTGGAATCCCCATATCCCTTGCCTGACCTTGAACCGAAAGGAAAGGAGGCGGCCATGAACGCACCCGCCCGCAACAGCAACGGCAATTCCGTCACCCTGACCCTGCCCATCGAGGGCATGACCTGCGCATCCTGCGTGGGCCGGGTGGAACGCGCCCTGAAAGAGGTGCCGGGGGTTTCAGACGCGGTGGTCAATCTTGCGACCGAACGCGCGGCGATCACCGGAAAGGCGGCGCTTGACCGCCCGCGGCTGGTCGCCGCAATCGAGAATGCGGGCTATGGCGTGCCCGCCCCGTCCGGTGCGGTCGAGCTTTCGGTGCGCGGCATGACCTGCGCATCCTGCGTGGGCCGGGTGGAGCGCGCGCTTCGCGCCGTGCCGGGCGTCAGCGACGCGGCGGTCAACCTTGCGACCGAGCGGGCGACGGTTCAGGGCTCGGCCGACACGGCCAGCCTGATCGCCGCCATCGCCGATGCCGGCTATGAGGCCGCGCCGGTCGGGCAAGGCCAAGCCGAACGCCAGAGCACCGATCAGCGCAAGGATGCCGAGGAACGCGCGCTCCGGCGCGACTTCATTCTGGCGCTGGTGCTGACGCTGCCGGTCTTTCTGCTGGAAATGGGCACGCATCTGATCCCCGGCATGCATGCCCTGATCGACCGCAGCATCGGCATGCAGAACAGCTGGTATCTGCAATTCGCGCTGACCACGCTGGTGCTGTTCGTGCCCGGCATCCGCTTTTACGAAAAGGGCTTGCCGGCGCTGTGGCGCCGGGCGCCGGACATGAATTCGCTGGTCGCCGTCGGCTCGCTTGCGGCTTACGGCTATTCGCTGGTGGCGACCTTTGCGCCCGCCCTGCTGCCGCCCGGCACGATCAATGTCTATTACGAGGCGGCGGCGGTCATTGTCACGCTGATCCTGCTGGGCCGGCTGCTTGAGGCCCGCGCCAAGGGCCGCACCTCCGAGGCGATCAGGCGGCTGGTCCGTCTTCAGGCGAAAACCGCGCGGGTGCGCCGCGACGGGGGATCCGTCGATGTGCCGGTCGAAACCGTCACCACCGGCGATATCGTCGAGGTCCGCCCGGGCGAGCGCATCCCTGTCGATGGCCAGCTGACCGAGGGCGAAAGCTATGTCGACGAGGCGATGATCACAGGCGAGCCGGTCCCGGTGGCCAAAACCCCCGGCAGCCCGGTCACCGGCGGCACCGTGAACCAGAAAGGCGCCTTTGCCTTTCGCGCCACCGCCGTCGGCGGCGATACCGTGCTGTCGCAAATCATCCGCATGGTCGAAGAGGCGCAGGGATCGAAACTGCCGATTCAGGCGCTGGTCGACCGGGTGACCATGTGGTTCGTCCCCGCCGTCATGGTGGTCGCCGCACTGACGTTTCTGGTCTGGCTGGTCCTTGGTCCCTCGCCCGCGCTCAGCTTTGCGCTGGTCAATGCGGTGGCAGTGCTGATCATCGCCTGCCCCTGCGCGATGGGTCTGGCGACGCCCACCTCGATCATGGTGGGTACCGGGCGCGGCGCGGAACTGGGCGTGCTGTTTCGCAAGGGCGAGGCCCTGCAACTGTTGAAAGACGCGCGTGTCGTCGCGCTGGACAAGACCGGCACCCTGACCGAGGGGCGGCCCGCGCTGACCGATCTCGAACTTGCGCCGGGCTTTGAGCGCGGCGCGGTGCTGGCGCAGGTCGCGGCGGTCGAGGACAAGTCCGAACACCCCATCGCCCGCGCCATCGTCGATGCGGCGGCGGCCGAGCAGCTTACCCTGCCCGCCATTTCCGAATTCACCTCTGTCACCGGCTTTGGCGTTCGGGCCTTGGTCGCGGGCCAGCGGGTCGAGATCGGGGCGGATCGCTATATGAGCCAGCTGGGGCTGGATGTCGCGCCCTTTGCCGCCACCGCCGAGCGCCTCGCGGCCGAGGGGAAATCGCCGCTTTACGCCGCCATCGACGGCCGGCTGGCCGCGATCATCGCGGTGGCCGACCCGATCAAGCCCGCGACGCCCGCCGCGATCCGGGCGCTGCACGATCTTGGCCTGAAGGTGGTGATGATCACCGGCGACAATGCCCGCACCGCGGGCGCCATCGCCACCCGGCTTGGCATCGACGATGTCGTGGCCGAGGTCCTGCCCGATGGCAAGGTCGAGGCGATCCGCCGGCTCAGGTCCGAATATGGCAAGCTGGCCTTTGTCGGCGACGGCATCAACGACGCGCCCGCGCTGGCCGAGGCGGATGTGGGGCTGGCCATCGGCACCGGCACCGATATCGCCATCGAGACGGCGGATGTGGTGTTGATGTCGGGCAGCCTGCAAGGCGTGCCCAATGCCATCGCGCTGTCCAAGGCGACGATCGGCAATATCCGGCAGAACCTGTTCTGGGCCTTTGCCTATAACGTCGCGCTGATCCCGGTGGCGGCTGGGGTGCTTTATCCGGCCTTCGGGATCCTGCTGTCGCCGGTCTTTGCGGCGGGGGCGATGGCGCTGTCCTCGGTCTTTGTGCTGGGGAACGCGCTGCGCCTGCGCCGTTTTCAACCGGCCACCTGACCCTCGGGCGGCCCCGTCTCGGGGCCGGCCCACCACAAGGAGATCACGTCATGAATATCGGTCAGGCCGCGAAATCCTCGGGGGTTTCGGCCAAGATGATCCGCTATTACGAACAGACCGGGCTGATCCCGCCCGCCGACCGCAAGGCCTCGGGCTATCGCGATTATTCGGACCGGGATGTGCATATGCTGCGCTTTATCCGCCGGGCGCGCGATCTGGGCTTTTCGGTGGCCGAGATCGCGGCGCTGCTGGAATTGTGGCGCGACAAATCCCGCCAGAGCAGCGAGGTCAGGCGCATCGCCAGCGACCATATCGCCACCCTTGAGGACAAGATCCGCGACATGCAGGACATGGCGGCGACGCTCAGGGATCTGGTGCAATCCTGCCGGGGCGATCATCGCGCCGAATGCCCGATCCTCGAACGGCTGGAAACCGACCCGCCGGACGAGGATCTGACCATCCGCCCCCGCAGCGGCGCAATCTAGGCCGCGCGCCCCGGCCCGATTCAGGCCAGCAGTTCACCCGCCAGCGAATTCGGGGCGCTGTGCGTGATGCGCACGCGTACCAGATCGCCGGCGCGGGCCTGCGGCGCCTCGACGAATACCGCGTGCAGATAGTCGGACTTGCCCACCATCTGCCCCGGCAGTCGTCCCGGCTTTTCAAACAATACGCCCAGCTCGCGGCCCACCATGCCCTCTTGCGCGGCCTTTTGCTGGCGGGTCAGCAGCGCCTGCAATTCCTGCAGGCGCGCATCGGCCACCGCGTCCTCGACCAGCGGGCGGTCATAGGCGGGGGTGCCGGGACGGGGCGAATATTTGAAGCTGAAGGCGGTGCCAAAACCGACACGCCGCACGAGGTCCAGCGTATCGGCATGGTCCTGATCGGTTTCGCCGGGGAAGCCGACGATGAAATCGCTGGTCAGCAGGATGTCGGGCCGCGCCGCGCGGATGCGGTCGATCAGGCGCAGATATTCGTCCACCGTATGCTTGCGGTTCATCGCCTTGAGGATGCGGTTGCTGCCCGACTGCACCGGAAGATGCAGATAGGGCATCAGCTTGGGCTCGTCGCGATGGGCCTCGATCAGGTCATCGGCCATGTCGTTGGGATGGCTGGTCGTATAGCGGATGCGCTCGATCCCGTCGATCTCGGCAATGGCACGGATCAGCCGGCCAAAGCCCCATTCGCCACCCTCGGGCGCCGCACCATGCCAGCCATTGACGTTCTGGCCCAGCAATGTGATCTCGCGCACCCCGCGCGACACCAGATCGCGCGCCTCGGAGAGAATGCGCGCAGCCGGGCGCGAGACCTCGGCGCCGCGGGTATAGGGCACGACGCAAAAGGCGCAGAACTTGTCGCAACCTTCCTGCACGGTCAGGAAGGCGGCCGGGGCGCGGCGGGTGGCGGCGGTTTTCGGCAGATGCTCGAACTTGTCCTCGGCGGGGAATTCGGTATCGACGCCGCCGCCTGCGCGCACCATGGCGGGCAGGCGGTGATAGGCCTGCGGGCCGACGACCAGATCGACCAGAGGCATGCGGCGCTGAATCTCCTCGCCCTCGGCTTGGGCCACGCAGCCGGCGACGCCGATCTTGAGGTCCGGCCGCTCGGCCTTGAGGGGCTTGAGCCGGCCAAGGTCCGAATACAGCTTTTCAGCGGCTTTTTCGCGGATATGGCAGGTGTTCAGCAGCACCATGTCCGCCTGCGACTGATCGTCGGTCAGCGTGTAGCCCTCGGCGCCCATGGCTTCGGCCATGCGCTGGCTGTCATAGACGTTCATCTGGCAGCCATAGGTCTTGATGAACAGCTTTTTGGGCGCTGCGGAATGGTCGGTCATGGGCGGCAATCCTTGGGAATGGGGCGCTGATACAGGAAAGCACCGTCCTTGGAAAGCGGATCGCCGCCCGCGCCGGCCTTGCGGCCGGTGTCAGACAAATTGCAGCGGATCGCCGGGATCGCCGCCGGTCACAAGGAACAGTTCGGGATCGACGGCATAGAAGCTGTCGCCATCGGACAGGGCAAGTTCCAGCCCATCGGCGCCCCAGGCCACGATATCGTCCAGCCCGTCGCCATTCACATCGGCCACCATCCGGTCATGTTGCGAGGCATTCCAGCCCGACGCGCTGCAGAAATCACTGGACCACACCACCGGCGCGGCGAAACCCGTGCCGGTCGACAGCGAGACCAGAACGCCCCCGTCACCGAAGCCGACGATATCGGCCCGGCCGTCGCCGTTCACATCGCCCGTGGCGCGCTCATGCGTGTCGACCCGCCAGCCAGAGGCCTCACCGAAATCGTTGACCCATAGCGCGGCGCGCTGAAAGCCCGTGCCCGTGGACAGCGAGACCAGCACCCCCGCATAGCCAAAGCCAACGATATCGTCCATTCCATCGCCATTCACATCGGCCAGCATCCGTTCATGGCGTTCGACCCGCCAGCCGCCATTCTGATACGAGTAATCGTTGATCCATGTCTGCGCGGCGCCGAAGCCGGTGCCGTTCGACAGCGAAACGCTGACCCCTTGCTCGCCAAAGGCCACCAGATCGGCGCGACCGTCGCCGTTCACATCCCCTGCCGTGCGTTCATGGCGCAACGCATTCCAGCCGGTATTGCTGGCGTAATCTCTCGACCAGACCGAACACCCCTGAAAGCTCGAGCCGGTGGACAGGCCCACCAGCACAGCCCAATCGCCAAAACCGACCACGTCGTCGCGTCCGTCGCCATTCACATCGGCCAGCACGCGTTCGTGCTGGCTCATCCTCCAGCCGCCATTCTGGTAGGAATAGTCGTTGACCCAGCGCGCCTCGGTCCGGAACCCCTCATCGCGCGAGGCAATGATTTCGACGCCGTAATCGCTGAACCCCGCCAGATCCGCCACGCCATCGCCGTTAACGTCGCCCAATGCGCGCATGTTGCGGTCGCGCGCCCAGGTGTCCGGGGCCGTGTAGTGGAAATCATCGGTATAATACTGCCGGTGCAGCCAGGTTTCATATTGCGACAAGATGACCGGATTGCCCGAGGCATCGGTGCCCAGGGCCAAAGCCTCGTCATGGACGACATATTCAAACAGGGTTTCGCGCGACAGGACGACATCTGACGGGCTGACATTGGCAGCCAGCCATTGCGAGCCATAGCCGACATAGCCTTCCGCATTGGCCATCGCCAACGAGGCCCCCGTGCCGGCAAACAGCGAGGCATGAACGTGATCGGAATGATCCTGGCTCGCGTATTGTGTCTCGTGGTCCTGCATCATCACCCGGTCGGCGCCGTGCTGGCGGATCAGCGCCTCGATCACGCGCACCAGATCCAGCCGGTCATAGGTATTCTGCCCGTCGGTGCTGCCGACGGTGTCAATCTCGCCCCGCCACAGCTTTTGCAGGCTCTCATAGCCCTGCGCGGCAAAGCCGTTACCGGAGCCGCCATCGGGCACGCGCAGGAAATACAGCCGGACTTGCGGCTGGCTGGCCAGATAGGCCGTGGTGATCTGGAAACTGGATCCGCCACCGGCCAGCGTCACCGTTTCCTCGACCCAGTCGCTGCTGCCGGCCATGTCGGCATAGGCCGCCTTGGCGCCGGCTTCGCGGCCAAGCCAATAGGCGTCGTTGCGCCCGGCATCGCCTGCGGTGATATAGACGGTGGTATGTTCGGCGCCGGCTTCAATGGCGTGGCGAATATCGGGATTCATGAACAGCAGATCATCGTCGATATGCGAGACGATGGTCATATTGCTGATTTTGCCATCCCCGTTCTGGTCTGTCGGTAAAGCCATCTCATTAACTCCTTGGTTACTTGTTTACGCGCTGACGCCAAAGCCGCAGATCATCCTGGGCAATGCGGGAAAAATCGCGATAAATATCAAATTCACATGCACATATAGATTACGCGCCGGCGCCTGCGAAACGCTGGAAACCCAGGCGCGGCACGCCTGAAAATGTTACCACATCCTTGCCCGAAAACGAACCGCCCCTTGGCGCGAGCACACAAATTGACCATGGTCGGGCGCATGACCGGCAATCCGGAACGCACGCCATGACCACCGACCTGACCAAGATCCCGAATATCGGCCCGGCCACCGCACGCAGCCTGATCGCGGCGGGCATCCCGGACGCGGACGCCCTGCGCCGCGCGGGCGCGCATGAGGCCTACCGCGCCTTGCTGATCGCCGGAGAACGCCCGCATTTCATCGGCTATTACGTGTTGCAGATGGCGCTGCAGGGCCGGCCATGGAACGATTGCCGGGGCGACGAAAAGGCCGCGCTGCGCGTCAGGTTCGATACGCTGGTGGCCGAGACGCGCGGCACCGCCCCCAGCGGGATCGAGGCCGAGCTGCGTGAGATCGGGCTGCTTGCGCCTCAGGGCGGGTCGCGCAACTGACCGGCCATGAAGCGGCCGGCGCGGCGCCATGCCTCGTCGTTATCGCCGCGAAAGCTGAGCTCCCTGTGAAGGATCAACCGGCCGGTGCGCACATCCACGAGACTGCCGAATGCCTGCAGGATCAGCGTGCTGGATTTCTGCACCACGATGAACAGCCCCCGATCGGCGCCCTCATCGCGCAGCATCGTCACCAGACATTCGGCGGTCTCGTCCGGACAGGCCTTGGCGACGGCCTCGGGGGCGATCACCCGGCCGGGCATCTCCTGTGCCAGAACCCCGGCCATCAGCTCCAGCCGCCGGGCATGGTCGCCGCGCTGGTCCTGCGCCTCATGCGAGGTGTCCAGCAGTTTGATCGGCAGGATCGCCAGCCCCTCGGCCAGCGCCGGCAGCGGGATGAACAGGATCAGGGCGAAAATCAGCGGGCGCATACGGCAAGTCTGGACGCCCCGCCCGCCCTCGGGCAACCGGGAAAAACGTCTTGCCCGGCGGGCAAAGCGCCGGAGATGCAAGGGCTTTGCGGGCAGTCTGCCCGTGCCCCCAAGCCGCCCATTGAACGCCAATCGCAGCCCCGATAGCCTGCGCCCAACCTGAACACGGAGTATGCCGCCATGAACCAACCGCAAAGCTGGGAAGCCCGCGCCGAGGAATATTCGCTTTACGGATTCACCGACATGCCCTCGGTCCATCAGCGCGGCACGGTCGTGCTGACCCATGGCGAGGGGCCCTATGTCGTCGATGTGCATGGCCGCCGCTATCTGGACGCGAATTCGGGCCTGTGGAACATGGTCGCGGGCTTTGACCACAAGGGCCTGATCGAGGCCGCGCAGGCGCAATATGCGCGCTTCCCGGGCTATCATTCCTTCTTTGGCCGCATGTCGGATCAGACGGTGATGCTGTCGGAAAAGCTGGTCGAGGTGTCGCCGTTTTCCTCGGGCAAGGTGTTTTACACCAATTCGGGCTCCGAGGCGAATGACACCATGGTCAAGATGCTGTGGTTCCTGCACGCACAGGAAGGCAAGCCGCAAAAGCGCAAGATCCTGACGCGCTGGAACGCCTATCACGGCGTGACGGCGGTGTCGGCCAGCATGACCGGCAAGCCCTATAACTCGGTCTTTGGGCTGCCCTTGGAAGGCTTCATCCACCTGACCTGCCCGCATTACTGGCGCTTCGGCGAAAAAGACGAGACCGAGGAGCAGTTCGTCCAGCGCCTCGCGCGCGAGCTTGAGGACACCATTACCCGCGAGGGCGCCGACACCATCGCCGGCTTCTTTGCCGAGCCGGTGATGGGCGCGGGTGGCGTCATCCCGCCGGCCAAGGGCTATTTCCAGGCGATCCTGCCGATCCTGCGCAAGCACGACATCCCGATGATCTCGGACGAGGTGATCTGCGGCTTCGGGCGCACCGGCCAGACCTGGGGCTGCCAGACCTATGACTATATGCCCGACGCGATCATCTCGTCCAAGAACCTGACCGCCGGGTTCTTTCCAATGGGCGCGGTGATTCTGGGCGGGGATCTGGCCAAACGCGTCGATGCCGCCGTCGAGGCGATTGAGGAATTCCCGCATGGCTTTACCGCCTCGGGCCATCCAGTCGGCTGCGCGATCGCGCTGAAGGCCATCGACGTGGTGATGAACGAGGGGCTTGCCGACAACGTCAACCGCCTTGCCCCCCGCTTTGAGGCCGGGCTGAAGCGCCTGGCCGAAAAGGAAAACATCGGCGAATATCGCGGCGTCGGCTTCATGTGGGCGCTGGAGGCGGTGCGCGACAAGGCGACGAAGACGCCCTTCGACTCCAGCCTCTCCGTCTCCGAGCGGATCGCCAATACCTGCACCGACCACGGGCTGATCTGTCGCCCGCTGGGGCAGTCCATCGT
>RRZT010036744.1_pt1 | contig 12608 bp, 10 predicted proteins | sample 2165551 | NCBI WGS metagenome assembly RRZT01 (sample SAMN10456910, study PRJNA506462) | wastewater metagenome | biome: wastewater; feature: sludge; material: wastewater sludge; isolation source: wastewater sludge with Escherichia coli K12::gfp cells carrying plasmid... | place: USA: Moscow, Idaho... | reverse complement strand
ATTTAACAAATAAAGAAGTAAAAGAAATAGAAAAATATATTAATACGTATCCGAGGAAAATGTTTAAATTTAAATCAGCAAAAGAAATGCATGAAACTTATATAAAAAGTCAAAAACAAATAGTATAGAAATATCTTAAAAATTGTTGCAATTAAACTTGCAATTTTCCTACTTACCGAATTGAAGTTAAAAATTGTTGTTTTTTTATATATTATACAGTATAATAATTTTGAAATTAATATACTGCAAGTATTTCATTTTTTTATTAAAATGAGCTTTTCAACTGTTAATCAATTCTGACAGTCCAAACCCCATTTTTTAATGATATTTTTAAAGTTAAAAATTTAGTTTTTTATAGAAAGATAATTAAATTATTCCTAGCTTGCATCAGTCTAAAACATTAAATTAATTTAAGGAGGCATTTTATGAAAATTAAAAATAAACTTGTTTTAAGTTTTACAGGGGTATTTTTTTTCATTTTTTTGTTTGTAGGGACAATGATATATCTAAATACTTCAAAATCTTTAGATATGTTAACTAAAGAGGAAAGTAGTAAAATTCTGGATTCCAACTCGGAAGCTATATCTTTTTATCTTCAAGGGTTAGCAAATGAAATGGTAACTATTTCTGAAAATAATATTTTTGAAGTAGGAAGCCCAGAAGAAATTATAGCTTTTTTAAAGAAAGAGCAAGAATCAAAAAAAGAAAGATTTTCACTATTATATTTTTCTGACCTTTCAGGAAAGATAATAACCTCAGAAGGGAAGAGAAGTGACATATCTACAAGGGATTATTTTAAAGATATAATTAAACAAGGTCAAGGCTATGTTATTAGTAGACCTCTAGTTTCAAAATCTACTGGAAATTCAATGTTTGTTATAGCAGCCGTAGTAAAGAATAAAAGTGGAGAGAATATAGGAGTTTTGGGAAATAATGTATTATTAGATACAATGTCTCAAGTTAGTTCAAAAATAAAAATAGGTGAAACTGGGTACGGATGGATTGTTGATGATATTGGAACAATTATTTCACATCCTGTTGCCGAAGAAAGAATGAAGGCCACACTAAAGGATAGTAAAGAAGACTTAATCGATGAATCATCAGCAGGTTCAATTCTTGAAAGTGATAAAACTAGTGTTTTTGGAAAAGGAAAGAACGGAGAAAAAACTGTACTGTTTTCTCAAAAAATAAAAAGCTCTCCTAATTGGACTCTAATAGTTACAGCAAAATCAGGAGAATTGACTAAAGTAGCAGATAAAATAGCTTTGAAAATTCTTATTTATACAATTTTGGGGCTTATTATAGTTGCCATTTTATCAGTTATTATAGCATCAAGTATTGCTAAACCTATAATTAAGATAGAAGAAAACATAAGAGAACTAGCTGAAGGAAAATTGAATATAAAATCAGATATTTCTAGTAAAGATGAAATAGGATCTCTATCTGCAAATATTAATATATTTGTAGAAAAGTTATATAAAACAATTCAAAATATTACAACTTTGACATCAGAGGTTATAAGTTCTAATAAAATAATTAATAAATCTATGGATAATTTAATTAATGGAAAAGATAGCTCATATTTTAGTGATTTAGAGGAAAAATTAGAAAAAGGTATAATTCAATTAAATCATTCAATATCAACAGTCCTGGATAATGTTAGAAATCAAACTGCATCTGCTCAAGAAAGTTTAGCTGCACTTGAAGAAATGTCTGCAACAAATGAAAATATTAATACAAATATTCATTCAGCTAATAAGGCTTTTTCAGAAACTCTTGTTATTGCAAAAAATAGTTCATATGATATGAGTAAAATGGCTGATAGTATGAATAATATTTATCAAAGTACAGATGAAACAAATAAAGAAATTGAAAAACTTAAAAATTTATCCAATAATATAGGTTCTATTATTGTTTCGATAAATAGTATAGCTGAGCAAACAAATTTACTTGCTCTGAATGCAGCAATAGAAGCGGCTAGAGCAGGGGAGGCCGGAAGAGGATTTTCTGTAGTAGCAGATGAAATTAGGAAATTAGCTGAACAGACAAATAAAGAGACAAATAAAATAGAAAGTTTAATAGTTACAATACAAGATGAAGTAGAATCTGTTAAAACAGGTGCAACAGAAGTTCAAAACAAAGTATCAGAAGGGCTAGAATTAACAAATTTATCACAAAAAAATATTGAAAAGATCATTAGTAATAATCAAATTAATGAAGAAGAAATTAATCAAATAACAAATTCTGTTGGTGAACAAACTATAGCATCTAGAGAAATTACTACAGCAATAGGTAATATTGCAGATAGTTCTACAGAGATTGAATCTTTAAGCTTAGAAACTACTGAAATTTCAGATAATGTAAAAAATACAATTATCAAACATCAAGATTCTTTGATGGAATTAGAAAAGCTTATTACTCAATTAACTAAAGACTTAGAGTTTTTCAAATTATAGTAAATTTAGGTTCCAATTCATAAGTATAAAGCCTTGAATTGGAACCTAAAACTATATAAAGCTGAAGAATTTATCCCTTTGGTGCTAATAATATCCATAGCAACAAGATTATAAATGCAGCAGTAAGGAGATGTTTTATTCCTAAAACAAATTCCTTATTTTTTTTTCTAAAATTATAAGTTTTTCTGGTACTTTTTTTCTTTTTCTGTATCTCATTCAAAAAAGATAGACTTACAGACCCTAATCTTATTAGTATATTAGAACTAGAAGAAAATTCTATTATTATTGTTATTGAAAGACTTAGGCTTGCTGATGACGAAATTATAATGTATGAAAAGACTTATCTTCCTCAAAAATATTTTTTTGATTTAGAAGAATCCCATTTTAATAATAAAAATATGTATGATGTTTTTAGAGAAAGTTATGGAATTATTTTTTCTGGAGCAAAAGAAAAATTTACTGCAATAATTCCAGAAAAGAAAGTTTTAGAAAAGCTTAAAATGAAACAAATGGAGGCATGTATGAAGATAGAAAGAAGAACTTTTATGAATACAAAAGTTGTAGAATATACTATTTCTTATGCTAAAAGTGATAAAATGACTTTTGAGGTTGATTTAAATGGATAAAAAAAAGTAGGGATTCCAAGTCTTGGATTCCCTGCTTTTTTTACAAACACTTCAAAAATTCTTCTAATTTCTGAAGTTGTTCTTCACTAAGTTTCTTATTTATTTTTACTGTTGTTTTTTTCTCTTTATTATCTATAGTAAAATCTGTCTTTAATTTATTTGATAAAAGTGCTTTTATTTCTAACTCTAAATCAGAAGCACTAAAATCTTTATATTTATTAAGAATTTCTGAAACTTTCATTTTTTCCCTAAGATTTTTAATTATTCTATTCAAAAGCTCAGCCTTTTTTATTCCAACTTCATCAAGTGCCTCTCTTAACTCAGGATCATAAGAAAGAGCTCCTTTAATTCTTTTTAATTGTCTTGTAGACATTCCATAATCTTCAGATAATTCTTCAAGAGTTTTTCCCGTCTCTTTAGCATCTTTATTTATTTTATAGGCAAGTTCTATAATTTTAAGGTCTTCTCTATATACATTTTCATGAAGAGAAATAAGTTCTAATTCAGATTTTTCAGCATCTTCAGGGACAATTATTACACTTCCTTCTGCTTCATAACCTTCATAATTTTCATAACCTACTCTAAGAGCAATACTTCTTCTGTATCCACTTAAAACTCTATATTTTCCATCAGGTCTTTTTTGAAGATATATAGGATTTATCAATCCAGCGTAATAGATACTTTCTGTTAATTCTTCTACAGCCAAATCCTTTTTCAATTCATCATAAGACTTTTGTCTATTTATAAAAGTTCTATCTTCATAATCAATTTTATCTATAGTATCTTTTGAAAGCCCTTCTATATATGCTCCTTTGATACTAAGTTCTATTTCTTTTTTCTCATCTACTTTTTTTCTAAAATCTGGCATATCTTCAAAAGGATTATGCGTTATAATGTTTTTTGCCATTAAATTTCCTCTCTTTCCAAAAATTCCTCTACTAGTTTCATGTAATCTCTTGCTCCATTGGACCTTGGGTCATGCTCAAATATAGTAAGTCCCTTAGCTGGTGCTTCAGCAAGTTTTACATTTTCTCTTATTTTATTATTCATAAGTATATGACCAAAATGCTCTTTTATTTTTCTTTCTACTTCTTTATCAAGGTTTCTTCTACCATCATACATAGTACAAAATACTCCTCTTAACTCTAATTCTTTATTAAGAAGTCTTGATTTTGCCATTTCCACTGTTTGAATAAGCTGAGCTACTCCCTCCATGGCATAGTATTCTGTCTGAATAGGCACATATACTCTGTTTGCCCAAGTAAGTGCATTTAAGGTAAGTTTAGTAAGACTTGGCCCACAATCTATAAGTACAAAATCATAACCTTCTACATCTCCCATGCGATTTTTTAGTAAGAACTCTTTCCCAGGCATATCTAAATATTCAAAACCTGCAAGAGATAAAGTTGCAGGAATAAGGTCTATTCCTTTAACATTTACTATACAATCTTTGTACGAAACTTCACCTTTTAATATTTCATATATAGAACCATTGGATTGATGATATACTCCAAGCCCCTTTGACAAATTTCCTTGAGTATCAAGGTCTATGGCAAGAATCTTTTTCCCTTTTATGGCAAGCCCTGCTGCTATATTTATTACAGAAGTTGTTTTTGCTACTCCACCTTTTTGGTTAAAAAAAGCAACAATTTTTATTTCATTTTTTTTGTCTTCAAGGTATCTTGATAAAGCAAAATCAATAAGTTCTGATTCACTTAAATCGCTTTGTTCTTTCATTCTCTTTAGAAGTTCCTGTTTATCTGGGTCTATAGTAATGTTTTTTCTTAGTTTTTTCTTTTTTATTTCTTTTGTCATATTCCCCTCCATTTTATACACAACTTTCAATAAATAATATACCTTAGTTACACACCTTTTGTCAAATAAATATTAAAAATTTTCTTAAAAATTAATCCTCATAAAATTCCGTTATAAATTATTTCTAAAAAATCATTTTATCAAAAAAACCGCATTTTAATGCGGTTTTTTACGTAATGTAATGAGGATTATTCTACAGAAATTATACTTTCTCCTCCATCATTATATTTAATATTTATTTTTTTACCATTAATAGTCCCTTGAAACTCACCCAGTACTGGAATAATCTGAACTATTTTTTGATAATCCATAATTTCTTTTGCTTCAAGCTCTCTCATTGTTTCAAACAAAAACATACTCAAACTCTCAAACTTTTTAATAATAGCAGTGGATTTTTTTTCCTCATTAAATTTCGGTATTTTTTCCTCGATAATTTTAGTTTTATCTTTAGGTTTTTCTTCTTTTATATTAATACTTATTTTTTCAACTATATTAATTATATGGTTTTTCTTCGTCTTATCAAAGATAGCTCTGTTAAGCCTTGAATCTCTTTGATTTATTTCTTGTAAGAAGTTTAAATATGCTTCTGCTTCAATATCTTCTTTTTGAGCTTCTGACATTTCCTCATATCTTTGCCATAGTTTTTCAAATCTGTCATCTACAGTTTTTATTTTTTCTATTTCCTCATTAACTAGCGTTAATTTCAACTGCTCTTCTTTTTCTTTTTTTGAATTTTTCTCCAATTTTTGTTTTTTATCAGCAATATATTCTTCAGCCCAATTATTTTCCAGAGCATCTGATAAATATTTTTTTATAGACTGCTTACAATGAAGTCCTGTGTACTCTGCTGTCCATTTTACATAATTAAAATCATATTGATTTAAAGCATTATCAATAATACTAATAATACTTGCTATATTTCTTGCTTTCTCAGGAAGAACTTTTAGTATTTCATCAATTTGTTCTTTATTATCTTCTTCTATCTCTTCTGCAAAATCTATATCAATAGTATCAAGGTCTTTTTCCTCAACATAAGTAATTTTGAACTCTTCTCTTTCTTTATAAAAATTCTCTTGCTGAATCCTATTGTGTTCTTCATCAAAAATAAATTCAAACTCAGCCTGTTCCCATTTTTTATTTTTTATAAGATTATAGTTTTTTATAAAACCCATTTCTTTAAGAAGTATACAACTTTCTTCTATCCTTTTTACTGTTCTAGCTAAATTTTTCTTATCCCATTTTAGAGGGATTCTTCTAGCAATATAAAAAGCTGGTCTTTTTAAATATAATTTGTTATTTCTCCATTTAGTAATTTGTGTATATACAGAACGAGTTACAGCATCTTTGATATTAAGAAGTTCTTCTGAATTAAATACCAAATAACCCTTCCTAACTATATTATCATAGAAATAATCACTAAAACTTATCTTATAAATTTCCTTGATACGACCGTCTCTAAAGAATTTCTTTTCGTCAGTAGAAGCGTCTCCTTCTGATAAAATCCTTATATTCATAATATTGGTTTTTATTTCATCATCAAGGGTTCTCTTATGCTCATTAGAATAAAGAGAGTTTTTAAATTTATAGTTGCTTTCATTCATTTTGTGCAAAGCTTCTTTTACTTTTTTATAATAAATAGAAGGTAATTTTTCAAATTCATCTCCTATGTTTCTTATTATTTCTGTTGGTGTTGTATAAAATATTCTACCATAACCATTGTCTCTCATAATTTTAGTAAGAGCAATAAAAACTCTTTCTTCAAATTCTCCTGGTATGGTTCTATTAACAAGAGGAGTTACCTCAATATATGAAGTCCCGTCAGTTTTGAAATGATATTTCATTATCTGATTTTTTTTTAACCTCTTATTTTTGGAAAAAATTGGATACTCTACTATATTCATTTCCATACGAATAAGGTCTTTATTTTTTTCCATTTCAATAAGAGAATTATCAACATTAAGATATTCTTCTACAATTTCTACAGGGCTTTCAAGCTCTATTAGTTCATCATATTCATTATCTATAAGTTCTTCATTATCTATCGTTAATTTAAAATCTTTCATAAAAAACTCCTCATATAATTATGTCACAATAAAATAAATTCTATACAAATATCTGTATATTTACTATAATATACAAACAATCCTCATATGATTGTGTAGATAAAACGATATTTTATGAGGAATTCTTTAATAGAATACCTTTTTTGACTATACATGTCAAGCTTTTTGCCTATATTCTAGAAACTTAAATTTATTCAATTGTGGCTCTTAATCAAATAATATTAAGTTATAACTGAATATTAACACAAGGTCATGAGGAATTTAACGCAATTATATGTGGAGAATATACATAATCTTATGAGGATAATTAACATATTTTTGAGAAGACTATAACCGGTAATTAATGAGGAGCTATCACGGATTGTAATGAGGAACTTTTACGTAGTTTAATGAGGAAGTGTATGCCTTTAACTCAATAGAAATCAAAGCGCCTAGCTTTCCTATAATATACTAAACAACTTAATAATTTATAAATAACTACTAACAAGAATAAAGTAGTTGTTTTTTTTTAATTATTTAAAAAATAAAAAACTTATGATAAAATAAAAAGATTAAAAATAGAAATCATAAAGAAATGAGGAAAAAATGAGTTATATAAATAAAAAGAAATTTGTAAAGTTAAAAGAAAATATCAATAACTTAGGTTTAAATGGAGATGAAATAATTAAATTTATTGAAGAAGAAGGATATGATGAATTTTTATTTAATTCAAATGAAATAAAAATTGAATTAGATAAGAATGATTTAATTATTATTGCTCAAGATGTACATTTGGTAGTAATAAAAAATGAGGATTCCTATAAACTACTTATAGAGTAATCCTCATAATATTTCGTTATTTTTTAAAGAACAAAGCTTCTAATATACATATATCATCAATAATAAAAACATCTTCTTTATCAAAAAAATAAGGCATTTTCAAACTAATATCAAAAGACTTAGCATTTATTTTACATTGTAAATACAAATTATTATTTGGACTTTCTTTAAGCAATAGAACAAGAGAAGTCTTATTATATAAAAATTCTTTTAGTATATTTATAGAAATTGCTAAAATTTTCTTATTATCTTCTTTATCTGTAAGAGAACAAAGTACTAGTATATTACTATTGTTTTTGGGAAGTAAAAGAGAAATAAGATCATTATCAGATAAGGATTTAATCCAACTATCAAAAATAGTATCGATTTTTTTCAAATGTTCCTCATTTGATAGCGTTAATTTTTCTATAATTTTATCATTATCTTCTTGAAAAAAATTTTTTATAAGTTTTTTGCTTATGAGTAGAAAAAATAAAATAAGAAAAACAAGTAATAAAATAAACATTGTTACCTCCTAAGTTTTAATTAGTAGATTATACTTTATTAATATTGAAAAATCAATGGTTATATAAAGAAAATATCTTGACTAGTTAAAATTTTAAATATATAATGATTCGTATTTTGTTAAGTATTTATTAACAATGCGTTAAATTTTATTTTAGGAGGAAAAATGTCAGAGAAAAGTAACAAAGATTTAACAGCAAATCCTGCTCCATTAGGATTATTAGGATTTGCAATGACTACAATTTTATTAAATATTCATAATGCTGGATTTTATGAATTGAATGCTGTAATTATGACTATGGGAATTTTTTATGGAGGAATAGCACAGTTAATAGCAGGGATATTGGAATTTAAAAAAGGAAATACTTTTGGAACAGTAGCGTTTTCTTCTTACGGCTCATTTTGGTTAACTTTAGTTGGGATTTGGGTATTTCCAAAGTTAGGAATAATGGCAGCTCCTGAACCAGTTGCTATGGGATGGTATTTATTTATGTGGGGATTACTTACTTTTGGTTTATTCTGTGGAACTTTAAGAGGAGCATTGATAGGAAAATTAGTATTTGGTTCTTTAACAGTTTTATTTGTGTTACTTGCAGCAGCAAATTTCTCAGGTATTCACCAAATACATACTTTAGCAGGATATGTAGGAATATTTTGTGGAGCTTTTGCTTTTTATGAAGCGATAGGATTAGTATTGAATGAAAAATATGGTAAAATAGTTTTACCTCTAGGATAAAAAAACTACAAAAAAGAGCGAAAGCTCTTTTTTTTATAGAAATTTTTTTTCAAGCTCTTTAGCACTTTTTACTTTTTTTTGAATATACTCAAGTTTTGATATTTGAGTTTCTTTAATAGGGAGTTTTGATTTTTTATTGTATGCATATATTTTTTTTAGAAGAGTAGTTATTTTATCATCAATTATATCTAAAGTTATTATAGTACTCAAAAAATAATTAAAAAACCTAGGATCAGCGTCTTCTTTTTCGTAAAGTTCATTTTTTTTATGAAATTCTTTAATCTTAAGAAGAATCCTAACAGACTCGTCATATATATATATATCATTTTTTTTCTAAGATATGTATTTGTCATGTGATCACCTCAAAATAGATATAATACATTTTACTATATAAAACTAATAAAAAAAAGCTTTCTTACTAAGAAAGCTTTAATATTTTTTGATAGCAAGTTCTTCAAGTTTTTTTATTCTATCTTCAGTAGCTGGATGAGTACTAAAAAGACTCATAATATTTTTTCCCTTTAGAGGATTTACTATAAACATATGAGCTGTAGAAGGGTTTGCATCCATTCTTACATTTTGGCTATATAATTCTAATTTACGAAGAGCATTTGCAAGATAAAGAGGATTACCGCATATTTCTGAACCTTTTTCGTCAGCTTTATACTCTCTAGTTCTAGATATTGCCATTTGAACAAACATAGCAGCTATTGGTGCAAGTATAGCGAGAAACAAAGTAGCTAAAGGATTTCCACCTTCATCATCATTATCTCTTCCAGAAAACATAGCAGCCCATCTTGCCATATTAGCAAGATAAGTTATTGCTCCAGCAATAGAAGCAGCGATAGTTCCAATTAGAATATCCCTATTATAAACATGGCCTAGTTCATGACCAATAACCCCTTCAAGTTCTTTTTCATCAAGTATTTGCATAAGTCCAGTAGTGCAAGCAACAGCTGCATGTTTAGCATTTCTTCCAGTAGCAAAAGCATTTGGTTGACCTTGATTTATTATGTAGACTTTTGGCATTGGTAAACTCGCTCTTTTACTAAGTTTCTTAACTATTTGATAAAGTTCAGAGCCTTCAGAAACTTCTTGTGCTTTGTACATTTTAAGCACTATGCTATCACTAAACCAATAGGAAAAAAGATTCATTCCTAAAGAAAAGATAAAAGCAAAAGTTGCTCCACTTCTTCCTCCTATACTGCCCCCAAGCACTATAAGCAAAATTGACAAAATTGACATAAGTAATATAGTTTTTAATGTTTTCATAAGCATCACTCCTTAAGAGTTATATTAACATATAATAAATTTTTAGTAAAGTGAGTAAAATTTAGGAGTATCATAATAAATTTTAGCCAAGTTAATTACAAAATATGATATAATTTCTATGAGGTGACCTATGATATTAGAGATAAAAAATATTAGTATTTCATTAGAGCAAAATCAAGAGAAAGCTTTAATTAAGCACGTAGAAAAATTGGGAATAAAAAAAGAATTGATAAATAATTTAAGTCTTACAAAAAAGTCTATAGATTCAAGAAGTAGAAGAGATATAAAATTGATTTATAATATAGAATTAAGTCTAAATAAAGCTGTAGATATTTCTAAAATGAAAGATACCTTTTTTAAAAAAGAAAATGAAAAAATAGAAAGAAAAAGTAAAAAGGTAGAAGGAAATATAGCAGTAATAGGAACAGGACCTGCAGGACTTTTTGCTGCGCTTAGGTTAGTTGAACTCGGTTATAAACCAATTATATTTGAAAGAGGAAGTAAAGTTAGTGAAAGAGATAATGATATAGAAAATTTTTATAAATTTTCTATATTAAAAGAAAACTCCAATATCCAGTTTGGTGAGGGCGGAGCAGGAACTTATTCTGATGGGAAACTAACAACAAGAGTGAGAAGTGAATATATGGATTATATATTTGAAACTCTAGTAAAATTTGGAGCTCAAGAAGAAATACTATATCATTATAAGCCTCACATAGGGACAGATGTTTTAAAAATAGTTGTTCAAAATATAAGAAATCATATTATTTCCCTAGGAGGAGAGTTTAGATTTGATTCTCTTGTAGAAGATTTTAGAATTATCAATAATGAAATAAAAGCTATAGCAGTAAATGGGAATTGGATGGAATTTTCTCATGTAATATTAGCTATTGGACATTCGGCAAGAGATACCTATAGAAAACTTTATGAAAAGGGTATTTTTATGGAGAATAAAGATTTTGCCATAGGAGTTAGAATAGAGCATCCAAGAGAAGAAATTGATAAAATGCAATATGGAGATTTTGCAGGACATCCTCATTTAGGTGCGGCAACTTATAATTATACCTGCAATAATACCGCAGAAAAAAGAGGAATTTTTTCTTTCTGTATGTGTCCAGGGGGAGAAATAGTAAACGCTAGCTCTGTAGAAGGCCATAGCCTTGTTAATGGTATGAGTTACTCAAAAAGAAATGGTGAATTCTCCAATTCAGCAGTGGTTGTAGCTGTGAGAAAAGAAGATTTTGGTATGGGAGTTTTTGATGGACTAAAATTTCAAGAGAGTATAGAAAAAAAAGCCTTTGATATAAGAGAAAGTCATGGGGCTTTATACCAAAACTTATTTGATTTTATAGAAGGAAGAAAAACAAAAGAAAGTATAAAATCTTCATATGGTATGGGACTTACAGCTGTTGATTTTAATGAATTTTTTCCTTCAGTTATAAAAGATAATATGCACTTTGCCTTTAAAGAATGGTCTAGAAATAAATACTTTGTTTCTTCAAAAGCAAATCTAATTGGACCTGAAACAAGAACTTCTGCTCCAATAAGAATTACAAGAAACGAAGAGGGGAAAAGCCTCAATGTAAAAAATTTATACCCTATAGGTGAAGGAGCAGGTTATGCAGGGGGAATTATTAGTGCTGCAATAGATGGAGCAAAGATTGTGGATAAAAACTTCTCTGAGGAGGCTTAAAATGGCTTATAAATGTATTTTAATTGATCATGATGACACAGTTAGCCCAACAAGCGAAAAACTGCACTATCCTTCTTTTAGGGCTTCTCTGGAAATTCTTAGACCTAATATAGAAATTAGCTTTGAAGAATATATAAATTATTCCTTTGAACCGGGATTTGAGAATTTTTTAAAAAATATACTGCAACTTAATGAGGAAGAAATTGAGTGGATGTACAAAAATTGGCAAAAAGATACTAAAGAAAAAATAGGGATATTTTATGAGGAAATAAAAAAATTTCTTATAAAATACAAAAATTCTGGTGGAATTATAGCTGTTGTTACTCATTCAGATAGACAAAGAATAGAAGTTGATTACATGTATAATTTAAATTTTGTTCCTGAAGATATCTATTCTTGGGAACTGGGAGAAGAAAAAAGAAAACCTAGCCCTTATCCTATATACGATATTATGAAAAAATATGGGCTATCAAATGAGGAAATTTTAGTTATAGATGATTTAAAACCAGGATATTTAATGGCGTCAAAGGCTAAAGTTGATTTTTTGTGGGCAGCTTGGGCTTATAAAAAACCGCAATTTAATGAGTATATGGAAAAACATGCAAAATATAGTATAAAAAATTT
>RRZT010561381.1_pt1 | contig 12612 bp, 9 predicted proteins | sample 2165551 | NCBI WGS metagenome assembly RRZT01 (sample SAMN10456910, study PRJNA506462) | wastewater metagenome | biome: wastewater; feature: sludge; material: wastewater sludge; isolation source: wastewater sludge with Escherichia coli K12::gfp cells carrying plasmid... | place: USA: Moscow, Idaho ... | reverse complement strand
CTCGACGTCTCGTTCGACAACTGGGCGCTTTACTTCTTCCCTTATTTCTATATGGGCATCATCCTCAACCGCGCGGTCCAGAACAAAGGGATTGCCAAGGAATTCTGGCTTTATCAGGCGCTACTTGCCTTTGCACTTCACCAGGATTGGCGTTGGCGCCTGGCGATGGCAGCGCTCGTTGCCGTCACGATTTATGCCGTCGAGAAAACCGGATGGAGGCCACGCTGGATCAAAAACCCGTTGTTCGCCACACTGGGAAAGATCTCGTATAGCCTTTTCCTGGTGCATTTCCCGGTATTGGTCCTGGTCGCCACGGCGTTCGTCCGAATGGAGATAGATTCACCGGTCGCAGCGGTGCTCGGACTGATTGTGGCGTTCTTCCTCAGTATCGGTACGGCGGCGGCTTTCCATCGTTGGGTGGAAACGCCTGCGATCAGGATTGCTCAAACGCTGGCTGCACCTCGTCAGCCGCGTATCATGTATTGTCCACAGGCAGCCTGACGAGCACAGCAATGCTACCCTTTTGACTGGCCAACCGTCCCCGGCCAAGGAAACTGACCGGCTACTTGGAGCCTATCCCTTGCCGAGGCTACAGGCTCCGATCCTGCCGCTTTTTTCGAGCTGATTCAGCCAGACACCCAGCTGCTGCCCCATTTCCACGCTGGACTGTACCAGTGCCCTGACGCCACCGCGAGCATCAGGTGTGGTAGCTGCGACCTCAACGTTGAACGGACGAACGGCAATCACCCGACGTTTCCCGTCGATCAGACTGGCCTGCCCCAGCAGTACTCCCCGGCTCTCCTGCACCGAACCGAACACATGCGAGTACTCGTGCAACTCCACACGCATGAGGCAATCGACCGACACGCCGCCGTTGATGCTCACCAGACCGAGCTGGCGCTGCAATTGTTGAGCCACCAGCGTTCGCGGCGACGACGCCCAGCGACTGTCGGCGTACTGCCGGCGCTTGAGCGGATCGTCGTAGGCCAGCCGGTAGTCAATATAAGTGGAATCGAGCCACGGCGCAGCCCACACGTCGAGCGCAATCCGCGCACCGTGCGTTGCCTCCACTGCTTCCTTGATGGGCCACCCAGGCGGGCCGAAGTCATAGATATTCGGAGGAGTAGCGCTACGCCCCGTTGCGCAACCGGCAAGAATCGAGACAAGCATAACAAGGACGTTGCTTTTCATGGTTTTTCCCGAACGATGAGCGGTGCCGCAAACCCTGCCTCGCCCGGCCCCGGCGAAGTTTTCTGGCGGCCGAATATTAAGCTTTGCGGCGACTCTTCCAGCATCAACAGCACACGATTGAGCTGAAGGGAAGCCGATGCCAGTTCGGTGGAAAGCTCATTGAGACGAGGCGCCAACGCACCGATGCCATCCGTAGAGGGATCGCCCAACGCAATTTCGAATTTTTCACTAGCCGATTGAAGGCGGGCGACCAGTCCGCGCGCTTCGGAGAAAAAGGGAGCGGCCTGCGCAACCGTCTTCTCGGCATTGGCCAGGATAGCCTCAACGCGACGCATGTTTTCGGTACTCAGCAACTGCTGCAAACGCGCCGACGTTTCACTGGCACGCGCGGTTGCCGACTCCAGATTGCTCAGCGTTCTGGATATCGCCTGCCGGTTCTCGGGCCGCAAGATTTCATTGACACCAATCATCAGCTCGCGCGCCTGGCGCAGAGTATCGCCACCGACATCGGCCAGTTCCTGGACCAACGAATCCTGCATGGTGATCCTTGCCTGTCCGGCCCCCGACACCGCCAATGGGCGCGGGTCCTTGCCATCATCCTCGAGCAGGACATGGGCGATGCCGGTTACACCCTGGTAGCCAAGGCGCGCAATCGTTCCATGTGTAATCGGGATGTCGCTGCGTACGGTAACGGCGATCAGGGTTTTGCGGACATCGCTGGGGTCGAGACGGATGGACTGGACCTTGCCCACCTGGATACCTCGATAACGAACCTGCGCCTGGGCATTGAGCCCCGTTACATTGCGCCGGGTCTCCACCACATAGCTATTGCTGTTTTCCCGTTGACCGCCGAACCACCATAGCGCAGCAACTGCCGACACACCGAGCAGTAACAGGAACAGGCCAGCGATCAGCGCATGCGAGCGATTTTCCATTATCAACCTCTACTATCAACCCCTACTGCAACTTCCTGCGCATGGACATCCGCGCATGTTCTGAACCGAAAAAACTTCGAATGAACGGATGGTCAACATCAAGTATGTCGGGCGGCGAACCATGCGCGATGATACGCTGCCCGGCCAACACGGCGACTCGCGTCGCCAACCCGGCCAGCGTATCCAGATCATGAGTCACCATCACCACGGAAAACCCCAGTTGCTTCTGCAGCATTCCGATCAACTGCACGAAATTGTCGGCGAGATCGGGATCGAGTCCAGCGGTCGGTTCGTCGAGTACGAGCAGCTCCGGTTCAAGTGCCAGCGCACGCGCGAGCGCCACGCGTTTCACCATACCGCCGGAAAGTTCCGCAGGCATCAGTAAAGCATGCCGCGGTTCGAGTTCAACCATGGAGAGTTTCATGAAGACCAGATCGCGAATCATGTCCTCATCGAGAATGCGCAGCTCACGCAGTGGAAATGCGATGTTATCGAACACGGTCAATGCCGAAAACAACGCTCCATGCTGGAAAAGCATGCCGAAACGTCGACGCACCGCGCGCCGAACGGCTGGATCGGGATCGAGCACCTGCTGCCCGAACAGCCGCACCACCCCGCGCGTCGGTGCCAATAGACCAACGATCTCGCGCAACAGCGTCGTCTTGCCACTGCCGGAGCCTCCGACCAGGCAGAGAATTTGTCCGGCGTCGACATCCAAGCTGATATCGTCGTGGATCAGGACCTTGCCAAAGCGGGTCGTCACGCCACGCAACTCGATTACCGGGGCGGTCATGCGCCCCCCGGCATGCCAATGTGTCGGGTCAGCACCGCGAAAACGGCGTCGACGATAATCACCAGCGTGATCGCCGTCACCACCGACGAGGTTGTGCGAGCGGAGAGGCTCTCGGTATTCGGGCGCACGCGGAGACCGAAATGGCACGCGATCAGCGCAATCAGGAACCCGAAACAGAACCCCTTGCCGATGCCGATCCACAAGTTGGCTACCGGCACCGCCTTGGGCAGGGTTTCGACAAAGAACCCATAAGACAGCCCCATTTCCAGATTGGCAGAAACCATGCCGCCGGCGATTCCCGAAGCCGCACACCACACGACCAGCAAAGGCATGGCCAGCGCCAGGGCCGCCACCTTGGGGAGTACCAGGCGCAACGAGCGGGATATGCCCATTGTGGCCAGCGCATCGATCTCCTCGGTCACGCGCATTACCCCAATCTGAGCGGTCATCGACGATCCGGAACGCCCGGCGACCAGCACGGCGACGATCACCGGCCCGAGTTCGCGGATCACGCTGATACCGATCAGGTTGACGATGAAGATATCCGCGCCGAAAGTCTTGAGTTGCAGGGACGACAGGTAGGACAACACGACACCGATCAGGAAACCGACCAGCGCCGTGACAGGTAAAGCCTGTGCGCCGCTTTTGTAGAGCGTCGCAGAGAATTCGCGCCACGGAATATCGCGCGGATGAGCGAACAGGTAACCGACATCGAGTGCCAATTGCCCGATCAATGCCACCATGTCGCGCAAATGCTTCGCGACGGACATACCCGCTTGCCCGACCCCCGCCAGCCACGCAAAAATGCTGCGCGGTGTATGAGCCACCCGATGCGGGGATACGCCCGCCGCACGTTCGAGGATGGCGCGCTGTTCATCCGTAGCAACGATTGACGCGGGCCATTGTCGCCCCCAGACCCGCCAAAGCAGGACAGCACCGACGCTATCAAGACGGGAAAGGGCAGACAGATCCCAGCAGAGATTCCCCTCCACGCAGGAAAGCAACCGCTGCTGCAAGGCGTCGAGCGGCTGAGGCAGCATGGTCAGCGTCCACTCTCCGGAAAGAAGCACGCGCGATCGTCCGTCCCCGTCGCGGATTTCGATGGCAGCGGTGGCCATCGATCTAGTCCGTCGCAGGTCCGACTGGACGCCGGCGTATGCGCAACTGCCAGCCGACACGCTGCCAGCTCTCGGATTCCTCTGCCAACGCCCCCGCTGTCAGGGGATTCTCCTGTAGCCACGGAGTGGGCAGTTCGATCACGAAACCGGCGGACGACTGCTTGACCGTCAGCGGCGGCAATGCCAGATCGTCCCGTGAACGGTGCAACAAGGCCGCCAGTCGGATGCAGAAGATCTGCCGCCATAGCGGATCCTGCGACGCGATCAGCGGCAACTTCTCCATCTTGCCGCGCTGCCCAAGTACCAGTAGCGAGAGTTTCTCCTGATCCTTCCTGGAAAAACCCGGCATATCCGCGCTGCTGATGATATAGGCGCCGTGCTTGTGGAAACCTCCGTGGGCAATGGAAATACCGATCTCGTGCAGTGCTACTGCCCAACGCAGGAATCTGACCTCGCTTTCATATTCGGGCTGACCGACGGGAATCAACTGCCCCAAGAGCTGCAGCGCCGTCCGCTCGACGCGCGCCACCTGTTTCGCATCCACTTGGTAGCGGCGGATGAATTGGCGTACGGTCGTGTCGCGCATATCGTGCTGGTGAAACCGGCCCAATAGGTCGTACAGCACACCGAGCCGGAGCGCCCCTTCCGCATAGGTCATGCGGGTAATCCCGAGCGTCGAGAGCACGGCGGAAAGGATCGCCACCCCACCCGCGAACACCGGCGCCCGATCGGGCCGCAGCCCTTCGAACTTCAGGCCGGCCGCCGATCCTGCACGAATCAGCTGGGCCTTGAGCTTGTCCAGTCCTTCGCGTGAGATCCCCGGCCCTCCATCCGGATTCAGCCCGTTGATTTCGAGAATATCGGCAACGGCCTTGGCGGTTCCCGAGGACGCAACCGCTTCGGTCCAACCGAACGCCCGGTAATCGTGGGCGAGAATCTCGATCTCGCGCGCCGCCGCGACTTCTGCATCGAAGAAACGCTTCTTGTCGATCTTGCCGTCAGGGAAGAAGCGCAAGGAGTAGCTGACACACCCCATGAACAGCGACTCCATGACCAGCGGCTCGACCTTTTGGCCGATAACGAACTCCGTCGAGCCGCCGCCGATATCGACGACCAGACGCTTATGCCGGGCAGGCGGCATGGCATGCGCCACGCCGATGTAGATCAGGCGCGCCTCCTCACGGCCGCCGATGACTTCGATCGGAAAGCCGAGGGCCGCTTCCGCTTTCTGGATGAACGCCTTGGCATTCTTGGCCACGCGCAAGGTATTGGTGGCGACGGCCCGCACGGCTTGCGGTTGAAAACCTCGCAATCGCTCACCGAAACGGCTCAGGGTATCCAGCCCGCGTTGCTGCGCCTCGTCGTTGAGAATTTTCTCGCGAGACAGTCCAGAGGCCAGACGCACCGGCTCTTTCAATGAATCCAGGGGATAAATCTGCTCGTCGACCACCCGGCCGACCTCCAGGCGGAAGCTGTTGGAACCAAGATCAACCGCCGCAATCTGTTCATACCCCATGGTCAGCTTTCTCAGTGTTCGGTTTCGGGAAACATGTGCCGGCAGATTCTATCACTCCGACTTGTTGCCTTCGGACGAGAAACGATATTCCAGGCGGGTGCTGGAAAGTCCGGCACGCCAGAAAATCAAGGCGGCAGACTTATTTCTGCAATGAAAAAGTCACATAATCACAAAATCGCATCGCGCCCCATAAAATCGACCACCGCTCATTATTCCCGTCACTTGCTCCTGTTCCCCATTCCTGATCCAATGTTGCCATGACACCGCGAACCCACTCCCCGAAAAATGGCGCGAGCCAGTATCCCGCCGAGAACTATCTGAACCGCGAACTGGGCATTCTCGCTTTCAACAGTCGCGTATTGGCGCAAGCAAAAAATCCGGCGACGCCGTTACTGGAGCGCCTGCGTTATATCTGCATTGTCAGCAGCAACCTCGACGAGTTCTTCGAGATCCGCGTGGCCGGGTTGAAAGAACAGGTCAAGCTCCATTCCATCGCCACGACTCCTGACGGACTGGCCGCGCAGACGGCGCTCGAGCACATCAGCCGCAGAGCGCATGCGATTGTCGAGGAGCAATATGCGCTGTTCAACAACGAGATATTGCCGAAGCTCGCTGCAGAAGGGGTCGAATTCCTGCGTCGCAGCGAATGGAGCGAAGCGCAACTCGAGTGGATCAAAGGGTATTTCTTCCGCGAAGTCATGCCGGTCCTGACTCCAATCGGTCTGGACCCCTCGCATCCCTTCCCGCGCTTGCTGAACAAGAGCCTTAACTTTGCCATTGAGCTGCAAGGGAAAGATGCTTTTGGCCGCATGATCGACAAAGCGATCGTCCAGGCTCCGCGTGTGTTGCCCCGGGTGATCCGCTTGCCCAGCGACCTGTGTGATTGCGAATACAGTTTTGTCTTCCTGTCCTCCGTGCTGCACGAGTTCGTCGGCGAACTGTTCTCCGGTATGGAGGTACTCGGCTGCTATCAGTTCCGCGTCACGCGCAACAGCGATCTTTTTGTCGACGAGGAAGAAGTCAAGAACCTGCGTGCGAGCATTCAAGGGGAACTGCCCCAGCGTCATTTTGGCGACGCGGTTCGCCTTGAAGTCGCGGAGAACTGCTCGGAGGCCATGGTCGAGTTCCTGCTCCCGCAGTTCGGACTGGGCAAGGCTGACCTGTATCGTTTCGCCGGCCCGGTTAATCTGGTGCGGCTGATGCAGATTCCGGACCTGGTCAAGCGCAACGACCTGAAGTTCGCCCCTTTCCAGGCAGGAACCCCCAAAACGGTCAAGAAAACCCGTTCGGCGTTCGATTCGATCCGCGCCGGAGACATCCTGCTGCACCATCCGTACCAGAGTTTCGTCCCGGTCATCGAACTGCTGGATCAGGCTGCATCGGACCCGCAAGTAGTCGCGATCAAAATGACCGTTTACCGCACCGGCACCGATTCCGTCCTGATGCAGTCCCTGCTGCGTGCGGCGCAGAACGGCAAGGAGGTGACAGTCGTCGTCGAACTGATGGCCCGCTTTGACGAGGAGGCCAATATCGGCTGGGCGACCAAGCTGGAGCAGGTTGGCGCGCATGTGGTTTACGGCGTGGTTGGTTACAAGACGCACACCAAGATGCTGATGATCGTCCGCCGAGAAGATGAGCGGGGCGGCAGCATCCTGCGACGTTATGTCCATCTCGGGACCGGCAACTACCATCCAAGAACTGCCCGCCTCTATACGGATTTCGGCTTGTTGACCTGCAACGAGGAAATCGGCGACGACGTCAATGAAGTATTCAAGCAGCTTACCGGACTCGGCTTGGCCAAATCCCTGAAACATCTGTGGCAGGCTCCGTTCACCTTGCATGCGAACATGCTCGAGTCGATCCGCGCCGAAGCCGAAGCGGCTCGGGCCGGCAAGCGTGCCCGCATCATCGCCAAGATGAACTCGCTGCTGGAACCGGGCATCATCAACGCGCTGTACGAAGCCTCGCAAGCCGGAGTCAAGATCGACCTGATCGTACGCGGGGTCTGCGCGCTTCGCCCCGGAATCAAGGGCCTCTCTGAGCGCATCCGCGTCCGTTCGCTGGTTGGTCGATTCCTTGAACACCACCGCATTTTCTATTTCTATGCCGGCGGCGCCGAGAAGGTCCTGCTCTCCAGCGCGGATTGGATGGAGCGTAACTTCTTCCGCCGCATTGAAGTCGCGTTTCCGATTCTGGACAAGAAACTCAAGCGCCGCGCCATTGCCGAAGGTCTGCTGATCTATCTGGCGGACAACCAGCAATCCTGGGAAATGGACTCCGATGGCGGATACCATCCGCGACGCAGCACGCGCAGCAAGCCTCGATGCGCACAGCAGGAGCTGATCGAACTGCTGAAGCCGTAGCACCGACCTGGCTGAGCACGCGAACAACGCTCGACTGGCGGATCACGAATAGAAACAAACGTTGTTCCGCCCCGCGTTCTTGGCCTGATACATGGCGTGGTCTGCCCATTTGATGATTTCTTCCACCGTCGCTTCGTGGTCAATGAACATCACGACGCCGATACTCGCGGTGCAACAGTGTTCGATGAGTAGGCGCGGAGCATCCTCGCGCTCAATATTGACGAAGAACGGTTCCGCCAGGACGCCGCGAATCTTCTCGGCAATTCCGCGCGCCAAGCTTTCCGATGCTTCGCGTTTTGCGTCGAGCTCCGCGAGCATCACCACGAACTCGTCTCCTCCGAAGCGCGCAACCGTATCGGTTTCGCGCACGCAACCGGACACGCGTTGCGCCACCTGGATCAACAGGAGATCACCAGCATGGTGGCCGAACGTATCGTTAAGCGGCTTGAAATTATCCAGATCCAGGAACAACAATGCACCATAGCAACCACTTCGACGGCTGTTGGCCATTGCCTGCCGCAGGCGGTCGAGAAGCATGCGTCGATTGGGAAGCTGCGTCAGCGCGTCGAAGAACGCCAGGTTGCGGATCTTCTCCTCGGCCTGATAATGCTCGACCACCAACGCCGCGAGATTCGCAAAGTTCTCCAGCAGCCGGATATCCTCGTCACTAGGCCGTGCCGGTACGCGCTGATAGATGACGAACACCCCCAACACGCGCTTTTCCCGCCCCTTGATTGGTTGCGACCAGCATGACTGGAAACCGGCTGCCGCCGCGTGCTGGCAATACATCATGGAACGCTCCGGGCTGCGCCCCATGTTTTCGACGATGACACGTTTCCCACTCGATGCGGCATAACTGCTCGCACTGGCCTCATCGTTAGCCAACATGGCATCGAGCGCGCGGACAAACTGGCTCGGTAGACTAGGCGCCGCAACATGACGCAGCCGACTGCTCACCACATCGGCGAGAAGAACCGCACACAGCATTCCCGGATGCAACATTTCGGCCTGGGACGCGAGAGAATCGAGCACATCGGACAACGCGACGCCCTGATGGATTTGGCGCAGGATGCTGTTGTGCATTTCCAGCTCACGGCTTCGTCGCACCAGCGTCAGTTCCGCCAACTTGCGGTCGGTGATGTCCTGAACCGCGCCGACAAGTTTGGCCACCTTTCCGTCGCGGAAAACGGGTTCCCCGCGGACGTATATCCACACCTGTTTACCCGAGGGCATGGAGAGAAGTGACTCATGTTCCCAAGGCACCCCCTCGCGGGTGGCACGCTCGTTTTCGGCAACCCGCAGTGGTCGTTCTTCAGGCGTGTAATGCGCCATCGTCTGATCGAACGGTATTTCGACCCCGGGGGCAACTTCGCGAATACGCGCTGCCTCTTCGGAGAATATCGTCGCGTTGCTTGAAATATTCCTCTCGAAGCCACCGACTTTGGCCAGTCTTCCGGTACGTTGCAGGAGATCGTTCGCACCCAGCAGTTGCTCTTCGATGCGACGGCGCAACGCTATTTCGTTGCGCAAGCGTCGTTGAATCCCGAACAGGTAGGCCATCACAAGCAGGATCGCTCCGATCACCACGCCCATCGACACCACAATGTTTCGCCAGCGTTTTTCCCACACTCGCGGATCGGGGTCGTAGATGAATCCGTCGAGCAGGATGTCGTTATCGACCATGCCGCTGGATTTCAAGGCCTCGACCATGCCGCGCCAGCGCCCTGGGTTCATGTGGCCGATCTCGACCAGATCCGGGAGGATCAACGAGCGCGCTGCAGTGGCTTCGAACTCAAGGTGATCGCGCGTCTTCGGAACACGATACTTGTCGAGCAGCAATCCGACCACTTCGTCCGGATGGTCCATCGCGTAACGCCACCCGCGCAGGCTGGCTTCACGGAAGGCTTTGACCCGGTCGGGATAGTCATCGATTTCGCGCTCCGTGGTAAACAGGATATCTCCGTAGTAATCGATACCGTAGTGACTCGGGTTGATCACCACATAATCGATTCCCCGTCGCCGCAAGATGAAAGGTTCGTTGGTCAGGTAGGAATTGAAGGCGTCCACTTTTCCCGAAATCAGATCGTCGATCTCGTAACTGGAAGGGAGGATTTCGACGCTTTCCGGCCGGATTCCCTCGCGCAGCAGCATCGCATAGAAGTCCGTATCGTGCTTCCCTCCCATGAACATGACCCTCCGGCCCACCAGATCGTGCGGAGTACGGATACCTGAATCGGCTCGGGCCAGCAGTACCGACGGCGAGTGCTGGAACACCGCAGCCAGCGCGACCAGCGGACTTCCTTTGAGTCGTGCCAGAAGTACCTCGCTGTTGGCCGTTCCGTACTCGGCCCGCCCGGCGATCACCTCATCGACAGGAGCCTTTCCCGGGGCACCTTCGTGGATACGCACATCGAGTCCTGCGTCCCGGTAATAGCCTTTTTCGAGCGCTGCGTAATAGCCGGCAAACTGAAACTGATGCTTCCAGCGCAGTTGGAGGTTGACGACGTCGAGCGGTACATTCGAGGATACCGCCTGCGCACCCGCCGACACCGACCAACCGCCTGCCAGAAGGAGCGGGAGAGCCCACCGAAGCACCCACCGGAAAAGTCGCCGATCAAGCAATCGCGAAAGAGGAACAACGCCAGCGGTGGAGTTCAGGCTTTTCATTCCGGAGATCACCTTGTCGGCCATAAAGAACGGCTCCTACAACTATGGTATTGGAAAGGCAACAAATCAACATGCCAAAGCAGCCTGGATCCTTGCCTGAACCCCTCCTTGAGTCGTTGAACGCTACCTTGAGTCGCTGCGCCGGAACGAAATGCTCCATCGACCGCCTGACTGAAGTGCCCGGCGGATCGATTTCACGAGCGTTTGTCGCCGCGACTGGAGAACGAAAATGGTTCGTCAAACTGAATGAGATCCGGCTTCTGGACATGTTCGAAGCCGAAGCCGACGGGTTGTACGCGTTGGCAAAATGTCCCGCCATCCGCGTACCGCAGGTCGTCGGTACGGGAAGCGCCGGTCGCCAGGCCTACCTCGTCCTCGAACACCTCGAACTGTTTCCGATGGAGAGACACAACGCGAGCGCATGCGCTTCCGCTGGCCGTGCTCTGGTCGATGTACATCGGATTGTCGGGAGTCGCTTCGGATGGACACGAGATAACTACATCGGCCACACGCCGCAATCGAATCACCTCCGCTCGGACTGGGCCGACTTTTTCGTCCGGGAACGCCTACTGCCGCAACTCGATATCGCGCGCAAAAACAGCCATTCCGGATCACTGATCGAAAATGGCGAGCGCCTGGCCAACCGGGCGCTCGCATTCTTCTCCGATCATCGCGCGGAAGCCAGCCTGCTTCACGGCGATCTCTGGAATGGCAATGCCGCCCTCGACTTGCAAGGCAGGTTCGTTTTGTACGACCCGGCCGTCTATTTCGGCGACCGAGAAACCGACCTGGCGATGAGCGAGCTGTTTGGTGGATTCCCGCCGGCCTTCTACGCGGCGTACCGTGAAGCGTGGCCCCTATCGACAGGCTACCCGCAACGCCGCATGCTCTATAACCTTTACCATATCCTCAACCATTGCAATCTGTTCGGCGGGGGTTACCGCCAGCAGGCAGAGCACATGATCGGCGCATTGCTTGCCGAAATCGGCTAGAACGAAAGACTTACTCTCCCTCGCATTCAAACGTCCGACCGGTTTCGAAGAACGAGCCTCCGGCCTGATAGTGGATGGTTCTGCGGGACGCATCGGGAAAATGCCAACGCCCGGCTGAAAATACAGAAGTATCGGCCCACGCCGCCACCACTTCTGCGATGAACAAATCGTAACGCTGCTGATTATTCGCCTCGGGAATCACCCGGCACTCCAGCCAGGCGACGCAATCCCGCACCAACGGCGCACCGATCTTCTCGGCGGGAAACGTGGGAAGCCTGGCTTGCGTAAATTTGTCGACTTCGCGCCCGGAGATGCTGCCGACTGCCAAAACCTTGTCGGCCATACGACGACAGGGAATATTCAAGGCAAACTCTCCAGAAGCGTCGATCAACTCCCGCGTGTAACTACGGCCATCGACCACGACGACGACCTTGGGCGGATCAAAGTCGAGCGGCATCGCCCAGGATGCCGCCATGACGTTCCGACGCCCGTGAAAAGCGCTGCTGACCAGGGTTACCGGACCGTGGTTGAGTAATAGATAACTCTTCGCCAGTTCGACACGTTCAAGCTTGTCGTGCATGAGACCGCTCCTCCTATCGAATTTTTGGCATGAGCATACAGGATAGGCTACGATCCTTGCCATCGAAGGCTGATGAGGACCATCAAACATGCAGATTCTCGGAATGGATGTCGGCGGCTCGGGGATAAAGGCCGCTGTGGTCGATACTAGCAATGGCCAGCTGGCAAGCGAACGCATCCGCATTGAAACGCCGCGTCCGGCAACGCCTGCCGCCATCGGCAACGCGATGCAATCGCTGGTTCGGCAAATGCAGTGGTCGGGCCCGATCGGCATCGGATTTCCGGCAGCCATCCAGCACGGAATCGCCCGTACTGCCGCCAACATCGACAAATCCTTCATCGGCTTGCCGGTCGAAAAATTCTTCTCGGAACAAGCCGGCTGCCCGGTTCATGTCGCCAACGATGCCGACGTGGCCGGAATGGCCGAGATGCGCTTTGGCGCGGGCCACGATATACGT
>RRZT012623885.1_pt1 | contig 12615 bp, 10 predicted proteins | sample 2165551 | NCBI WGS metagenome assembly RRZT01 (sample SAMN10456910, study PRJNA506462) | wastewater metagenome | biome: wastewater; feature: sludge; material: wastewater sludge; isolation source: wastewater sludge with Escherichia coli K12::gfp cells carrying plasmid... | place: USA: Moscow, Idaho... | reverse complement strand
GGGCGCCAGGCTGAACAGCGTGAACTCCCAGCCCAGCGTCTCGCGCCGCATGCCTCCCAGCCCCGCCGCAGCGAACAGCGACGCATACTCGCCGTGGTCACGAGATCCACCACCGAACAGGCCGAAATCGATGAGGTCCTCGGCGTAGTCGTGCGGATAGGCCCGCTGCGCATCGAAGACCTCGGTCAGGACGAGAATTCGTCCGCCCGGATTCAGCCCGTCTGCGATCGCGCGCAGGTGCCGGGCAGCATCCGCGTCGGATGAACCGTTGAGTACGTTGACGAGCAGGACCGCATCGGTCGGCTCCGGCGCATCGCCGGCGTCTGCCGGAGCGCACCTGACCCGTTCGTGTGCTGGCGCGGATGCTCGCAGCACCTCGATCTCGGCCGGGGTCGCAAGCACGGTGACCTGCAAGCGATCGTGCTCACGCACGAGCACGGACGCGATGACCGCCGCCCCCAATCCCATCACCGCGAGCGAACCCAGACCCCGCAACTCGGGTGAGTGGGCCAGTGGACCGGCCAGGTAGCCGGCCTTGGTGGCCTCATCTGCGATCCGTTCGGCCACCACTGCGGGCTCGGTTAGCACGGTCTCGGGGGCTGCATCGCTGAACCAGGCGGACCCGCCGTGGCGCCCCGATTCAACGGCGTCGGTCAAGCAGAGCAGGCCGGCCAACTCGCGGAGCGCATGATCGGCAGCGAAGTCCAACTCCCCGGCAAGATGGTCATTGTTCAGCTCGGCGCCGAAGTCGGTGAGTCCGTAGCGTCCGTCCGCGGTGCGGGAGACAAGTCCCAGACTCGCCAGATAGCGCAGCAGCTTGGCGATTCCTGTCTCGGGCGCGGCTGTCTGCGCGGCGATCTGGCCCGAGGTGCGCGGTCCTGATTCCAGTGCGGCTGCCAGTCCCATCGTGATGGCGGTGCGGATGGCGAATCCCGGTACGATGTCGGCCAGTTTCTGCAGTTTCAGAGTATGGGTCGCGGTGCTGCCCAGGACATCCAGGCCGCCGGTGTCCTCGGCGTGCGGCTGGCGGCGCCAGTAGCCTGTCACGTCCAGCTGCGCCTTCGGCAGCTGCTTCTCGTGGCGCAGCCAGCGGCGGATCGGCGCCAACGTGAGGGATTCGCCGGCCAGCCAGACGAAGACCCTGCCCTCCCACCACGGCGCAGCCCGGACAGCGTCGTGAAGGAGGCTGGTCGTGCCGGCCGGTGCCCCGTCGCGGACCAACCAGGTCAGCTGGACGCCGTCGGGCTGGGTGAGTTGCTGCCTGTGCGATTGTTCGGCGACCTCGATAAAGATCTGCCCGGGCACGCCGTGTGGCCAGTTCTCGAGCCACCGTCCGATCGCGGGCAGAGCTGTCTCGTCACCGGCGGCCAGTATCCAGTCAGCGCCCTCGGGCTGGCCACTGGAGGCCTTTGGTCCGGCGATCTGTACCTGCTCGCCCGGCTCGACCGTCTGCGCCCACCGGCCGGCAGGTCCCGAATCGTGCCTGACGACATCGACGTCGATCTCGCCGGCCGCGGGATCCCATCGGCGAACGGTGTAGGTCCGTGCCACCAGCAGGGGATTGTCCATCGGCCAGTTGAGCACCCCGTCGGCCTGAGTGGGTGCGACCACGACGTCGGCGTCCGGGTGCTTGAGAATGATCTTGAATTCGTCGTCGAAGCCATCGGAGCGAAACGCCTGCACCGGATAGCCGGTATCGGCAGTGTGGGCCGCCAGACCCGGCCCCCCGAGAGTGACTCTGCGCATACCAGGGGTGACATCACTGACGCGCAATACGTCGAGTACTCGGGTGGTGATCGGGAAAACATCGATCGGGCGCAGACTGGAACTCACGTAATCCTCGTTTCTGACGGCGGAGCCCCAGCCTATTGGATACAGCGATGTTGCGAAAAGGCTGCGCGGTTGCCATGCCGAGTTGAGGATCGCGGCGTTCGGACGCACAGTTGAATCGATGACCACTTCGCGAATAAGCACGCCGCGCTGTCCGCTTCGTCCGGACGACCCGTGCAGCCTGTGTCAGCCCGGCGCCAACGGGCCGCAGGACTGCGGACTGGTCTATCTGGTGATGGACGACCCGGAGTTGCGCGAGGTCTATGCCGCCCAACTCAAGCAGCGTCGGGCAGCCCGCCAGCAGTCATCGATTCGGCACTGATCGAACGCATCACGCAGCAACGGGGTGATCAGCGTTGCGGGTCGTCGGTGCGGACGACCTCGACGCGGACCTTGGCCAGCCCTGCCCCGATCGCGGCGATGATCGACAGTACGGGAGCCATCACCAGTGCGATGGCTCCGCCGGCGACACCGACGGCCAGCGGCACGGTCATGAGCTTCCTGCCATCGGGATGGCGGATGATGATGCTCCGGACGGTGGTGTCCTTCCAGAGCTTCTTGATCGCGTCGGTGAGTTGATTGCCGGCGACCTCGAAGTTGTCGTTGGAATCAGCATTGAACTTGTCTTGTGTCATGTTTCGACGTTATCCGCGGCCTGCGCTCAACCGAACCTGTGCGGGCGCATTTAGGGTGTCAATAGGGGTTGCCGCTGTGGGTCTCGGCATGGGCGCGCTGAGCGAGAGGCCGGGACCCGACATCAGGTTAGTGCGGGCTTGCCTTGTCCGGGGGGTCGATGTGGGCTGTTCCGGCCTGAGTCCACCCTCACGATGGGAGGATTTATCTGAAATACCACGAGAGTGGTATCTTGACATCAAGATAAATTGCAGATGGGGAGCAGCATGAGTATTGACAGCTTCGGTGCCAAGGACTCGCTTGAAGTCAACGGCACGACATACGCCTACTACCGGCTCGACAAGGTTCCTGGCCAGGAGCGGCTGCCATACAGCTTGAAGGTGCTGCTCGAGAACCTGCTGCGCACCGAGGACGGCGCGAACATCACGCACGACGACATCGCGTTCCTGGGGGAGTGGGACGCTGATTCGGAGCCGGATCACGAGATTCAGTTCACTCCGGCACGCGTGATCATGCAGGACTTCACCGGCGTGCCGTGCATCGTGGATCTGGCCACGATGCGTGAGGCGATGGCTGATCTGGGTGGCGATCCCTCGAAGATCAATCCGCTGTCACCGGCGGAGATGGTGATCGATCACTCCGTGATCGCCGACGTCTTCGGGTCCCCTCAGGCGCTACGGGTGAACACCGATCTCGAGTACGAGCGCAACCGCGAGCGTTACCAATTCCTGCGCTGGGGACAGACCGCATTCGATGACTTCAAGGTGGTGCCGCCGGGCACCGGCATCGTCCACCAGGTCAACATCGAGCATCTGGCCAGGGTGGTGTTCCCGCGCGAGGTCAATGGCGAGCTGGTGGCCTATCCGGACACCTGTGTGGGCACCGATTCACACACCACCATGGTGAATGGGCTGGGCGTGGTCGGTTGGGGAGTCGGCGGTATCGAGGCCGAGGCGGCCATGCTGGGTCAGCCTGTCTCGATGTTGATCCCACGGGTCGTCGGGTTCAAACTCACCGGGAAGCTGCCCGAGGGCGCCACCGCGACAGACCTCGTGCTTACCATCACCGACCGGCTTCGCAAGCACGGGGTGGTCGGCAAGTTCGTCGAGTTCTACGGGCCGGGCGTGGCGCAGGTGCCGCTGGCCAATCGCGCGACGATCGGCAACATGAGCCCTGAATACGGCTCCACTATTGCCATTTTCCCGATCGATCAGATCACTTTGGAGTATCTCCGGCTGACCGGCCGCAGCGAGGATCAGATCGCGCTGGTGGAGGCTTATGCGAAGGCCCAGGGTCTGTGGTTCGACCCCGAGGTGACTGCCGAATACTCCGAATACCTCGAGCTCGACCTGTCGACAGTGGTGCCGTCGATCGCCGGGCCCAAGCGTCCGCAAGACCGGATCGCCTTGGCCGACGCCCGGCAGGCCTTTGCTACAGCGCTGCCGAACTACGCCAGCGATCTGACCAAGTCGGTGGACGCGGCCATCGGTGAACAGCCGGTCACCCTGTCGAACGGCCTGGTGGGTATCGCCGCGATCACCTCGTGCACGAACACGTCGAATCCGAGCGTGATGGTGGCCGCCGGCCTGGTCGCCAAGAAGGCGGCTGAGAAGGGTCTTCAACGCAAGCCGTGGGTGAAGACCACGCTCGCCCCAGGGTCACAGGTGGTCACCAGCTACCTGGAGCGTGCCGGGCTCACCCCTTATCTGGACCAGCTGGGTTTTGACGTGGTCGGCTACGGCTGCACCACATGCATCGGCAATTCGGGTCCGTTGATTCCGGCGGTGAGCAAGGCCGTGAACAGTGACGATGTGGTGGTCGTGTCGGTGCTGTCGGGCAACCGCAACTTCGAGGGACGCATCAACCCCGACGTGAAGATGAACTACCTGGCCAGCCCACCGCTGGTGGTCGCCTATGCGCTCGCCGGGTCCATGGATCTCGATCTGACCACGGAGCCGATCGGGCAGGACGATCAAGGTAACAGTGTCTTCCTGCGTGATATCTGGCCAACCCCGACCGAGATCGAGGACGTGATCGCCTCAGCGATCGATCCGCAGATGTACACGACCTCGTATGCCGACGTCTTCGCTGGTGACGAGCGTTGGCAAACGCTGCCGACACCCGAGGGCAAGGTCTTCGAGTGGGACGCCACCTCGACCTATGTGCGCAAACCCCCCTACTTCGATGACATGCCTGCCAAGCCGGCTCCGGTCCGTGACATTTGCGGGGCTCGGGTGCTGCTGAAGCTGGGGGACTCGGTCACCACCGACCACATCAGCCCGGCGGGCGCGATCAAGGTGGACTCCCCGGCCGGCCAGTATCTGACCAGTCACGGCGTCGAGCGCAAGGACTTCAACTCCTACGGCTCGCGGCGTGGCAACCACGAAGTGATGATCCGTGGCACGTTCGCCAATATCCGGTTGCGCAACCAGATTGCGCCGGGCACCGAAGGCGGCTTCACCCGCGATTTCACTCAGCCCGATGGGCCGGTGACCACCGTTTACGATGCGTCCGTGAACTACCAGGCTCGTGGCATTCCGCTGGTCGTGCTGGCAGGCAAGGAATACGGGTCGGGCAGCTCACGGGACTGGGCGGCCAAGGGCACCATGCTGTTGGGCGTGAGGGCCGTCATCGCGGAGAGCTACGAACGCATCCACCGCTCGAATCTGATCGGCATGGGCGTGCTCCCACTGCAGTTCCCGGCCGGAACCAGCGCCGCCTCGCTCGGGCTGACCGGGGAGGAAGCGTTCTCGATCTCCGGAGTCACCGACCTCAACGCCGGAATCACTCCCAAGACCGTCGAGGTCACCGCAACCGCGCCGGATGGCAAGACAACCCGCTTCGACGCCATCGTGCGCATCGACACGCCAGGAGAACGCCACTACTACCTCCACGGCGGCATCATGCAGTACGTGCTGCGGGCTCTGAAGGGCTGATCGTCAGTCGTTGACAACAGGATCTGCGGTCGGGGACATCTGGGGTGATGTCGTCGGCCGCAGATCTGTATTCGTCCTCCACCGCCTCTTCGGGTGCCGTCCGGAACGGGTTCCCGATCGTCGTGGAGGTCTCGGTGGCGTTTCCCGTCTGATCACGCAAGACCATGAATCCGGAATCCAGATCGAGCTGGCCGGGACCCGAGCCGCCTTGTTTCGAATCGACGTACAGCGACTTCTCGGCGCGCTTCACCTCGTCCCAATGGCGGGCGCCGGGCATGAAGATGTTGGCGAGTTCACTCAAGGCTTTGCTCCTGCCAGTTCGGCGCGTAGTTGCTCGGCCACAGCATGCAGCTGGTCGGCTGATGGCCTGCTGCGCGGCCAGAAGAATCCCTTCAGTCCGTCGCCCTTGCTACGTGGCACGACGTGCAAGTGGAAATGCGGGACCGACTGGCTGATGACGTTGTTGGCGGCGATGAAGGTGCCCTGAGCGCCCAGTGCCGCCTTCTGGGCGAGTGCGATGGTGCGGGCAGCAGCGAGGATCTCGGTGTAGTAGTCCTCGGGAAGTTCGTACAGGGTTTCATAGTGTTCGACCGGGCAGACCAGCGTGTGTCCCGCGAACAGCGGCCGGGCATCCAGAAAGGCGATCAAACGCTCGGTGCGCCAGATGACCTCCGCGGGCAGTTGCCCCGCGATGATCTGGTCGAAGACGTCCATGCCCCCATTCTGCGCTCCACAGCGAACTCTTACGAAAATCGCAGCTCGAGTTATCGCCACGCCTGGGTGTTTCGCCTGTGGTGCTGGTTTTCGTCATAGGTGCAGTGCATACTTGAACCAATCGAACAAATGTTCGAGATCGGCTTTCCGAGTATGAGGAGGACGAGATGACCACCATCGCCCATCGACTCGCCGACGAGCTGTCCGTCCAGAACTTCGTTCCGCGGGGTTGGCCGGAGACCGTCCTGCCTCCGGGCGTCCCAGATTGGGAGCAGTCGGCAGCAGACTGGTTACTGGGCTGCTGCCCGCCCGACTATCGGGGCTATGCAGTGCTGCGTCGTCACCCGAGCGTCTTGGCCCGGTTCGCCGGCGATTTCATCGAGGGACGAATTCGGGCGAACCGCGAGATGCGTTTGGACGACCAACCGAGCCTGCTGGACGACGAGGCCGAAGAGCTGCACCTGCTGGCGACGCGCCGCGCGATCGCACTGGTCGAGGAGGCCCTGCGAGGCAAGATCTTCCTTCGCACTGCCTGACGGATCGCCAGGCCCGCACCGGGTCAGGACGACGATCCTGCGGTCAACCGAGGAAATGGCCGTGAGGCGTAGTGGACAACCTGTGCGGTGCCGGTATCGTCGAACCATGTCCTTGTTGGAGTCGATTCATCAGCCCAGCGACCTGCGCGCGTTGCAGCGTCCACAGCTGGATGAGCTGGCAGCCGAGATCAGGCAGTTCCTGATCTCGAACGTGAGCCGCACCGGCGGTCACCTGGGTCCCAACCTGGGGGTTGTCGAGCTGACCTTGGCGTTGCATCTCACTTTCGATTCGCCGCACGATCCGATCATCTTCGACACGGGGCACCAAAGCTATGTGCACAAAATGCTGACCGGACGCGGTGGGGAGTTCGCAAGCCTGCGGCAGAAGGACGGCTTGTCGGGCTACCCCTGCGTGGCGGAGTCCGAGCATGACTGGGTTGAGAACTCGCATGCGTCCACGGCGCTGAGCTGGGCGGAGGGTCTGGCACACGGCTTCCAGCTGCGCGGCGAAACCGATCGCACGGTGGTGGCTGTCATCGGTGACGGAGCACTGACCGGCGGCATGGCCTGGGAGGCGCTGAACAACATCGCGATCGCCGACGATCTCCCGCTGGTGATCGTGGTCAACGACAACGGACGCTCCTATGCCCCGACGGTGGGCGGGCTGTCACGACAACTGGGGGCGATCCGCACCGATCCCCGCTACGAGCAAACGCTGGAGACGATCAAGACCCAGATGCGGCGGGCGCGTTTCGGACGCACCGCCTATGACGTGCTGCACGGCATGAAATCGGGTCTCAAGGACATCCTGGCTCCGCAGGAGATGTTCAGCGACCTGGGCCTGAAGTACCTCGGACCGATCGACGGCCATGACCTCGACGCCTTGACCGAGGCTCTCGAGCTGGCCAAGGGCTTCGGGGGGCCGGTCATCGTGCACGCCATCACCAAGAAGGGCCATGGTTTCCGGGCCGCCGAACTCAACAAGGCCGATCACTTTCACACGGTCGGACGCATCGACGCCACGACCGGAGAGCCCCTCAGCGCAGCCGTGCAGGCCACCTGGACCGATGCCTTTGCGCAGCAGATGATGGAGATCGCGGACGACCATCCCGATGTGGTGGCGCTCACCGCGGCGATGCTGCATCCGGTGGGGTTGACCCGGTTCGCGGCGGCCTACCCGGAGCGGACCTTCGATGTCGGCATCGCCGAACAGCACGCGATGACGATGGCTGCCGGCTTGGCGCGCGCGGGTCTGCACCCGGTCTTCGCCGTGTACTCGACATTCCTCAACCGGGCCTTCGATCAACTGCTGCTAGACGTGGGTCTGCACAAGCTCGGAGTGACTGTCGTGCTGGACCGGGCGGGAATCACCGGACCCGACGGTGCCAGCCACAACGGCATCTGGGATGTCTCCCTCGCTGGCATAGTGCCCGGTCTGATGCTGGCCAGTCCTCGTGATCAGCCACGGCTGGCCGAAGTTCTCACGCAAGCTGTCGAGACCAGTGATGCCCCCACGCTGATTCGCTACAGCAAGGAGAAGCTGCCGGACCCGATGCCCGCGGTCGTCCGGCGGGACGGTCTCGACGTGCTCTCGGCCGACGAGGACGCCGATGTGTTGCTGGTGGCTTGGGGCGCGATGTGCGCGCGGGCATTGAAGGTGGCCGACCTGCTCCGGGCGCAGGGCATCACCGTGAGCGTGGTTGATCCGGTGTGGGGACTGCCGATCAGCCCCGCACTGGTTGAGATGACCCGGCACCACCGGCTGATCGTCACCATCGAGGACAACCTGATCGTTGGTGGTTTGGGATCGCACCTCGAGCTGGAGATGGACGCTGCCGGGATCGAGGTGCCCACCCGCCAGTTCGGCGTCCCGCAGCGATACCTGCAGCCGGCGACCCGCAACGAGATCTTCGCCGAGATCGGGCTGACACCGCAGGCGATCGCCCGCGAGGTGACGGAGACGATGACCGCCTTCATCGAAGCCCCCACGGTGGACGCCGAGAGGTTTCGCCACTGACCCATGGCGAACCGGCGGCAGAGGTGCCGTCAGAAGCGACCGGACTCAGCTGAGCCGCTCCACCACCAGGGGAGCGATCAGGTCCTGCTGCCAGCGGCGGGCGTCGCGGGCGGCGAGCTGATCGGAGACCGACTCGACGCTCAGTGGCAGCTCGATCTCCCACAGAAGATGCTTGAGCGCATCGGGGGAGATGAGATTCTCCACCGGCAGATTGAGCTCCTCGGCACGCTTCACGACCACCGGACGCACAGCGTCCCAGCGCCGCCAGGCCTGCGGGTTGACGCGCTCCCAGTTGCGTGGAGCGGGAATCCCATTGGTTGCGGTGCGCACCGGCGGCAGCTCGCTGGTGGGCAGGTTCGCTACCCGATCGAGCGCAGCGAGCCATTCGGCCTGATAGGCACGAGCTTGGCGGCGCTTGAACCCATCGATGGAACGCAGCTCCTGCACCGTGGGGACGCCGGGGTGGCTGCGGGTGATCAGTGCGGCCAGTTCACTGATGGCCTTGTCAGGCAGGATCTTCGAGGGTGCCTTGTCGTTCTGGTGGGCGATGTCATCGCGAACCGTCCACAGTTCGCGAACCACGGCCTGGCCGCGTGGCGTACGGACGAGATGCGAACCCGACGTGCGGCGCCACCGGTCGGGGTGCTCGGCGGCCGGATGCACTGCCCATCGGCACAGCCACTCGAACTCTTGAGCGGCCCATTCCTGCTTGTCGGTTGCGGCCAACTCGGCGCTCAACTGTTCGCGCAACTCGTGCAGGAGCTCGACGTCGAGTGCGGCGTAAGCCAGCCAGTCATCGGGAATAGGCCGTCGTGACCAATCGGCGGCGGAATGCTCCTTGAGAAGCCGGACGCCGCAGTACCTGCCGACCAGCGCGGCCAGACCCACCTTTGGCAGTCCGAGCAGCCGTGCGGCCAGTTCGGTGTCGAAGAGCTGCACCGGACGCAACCCCAGCTGCACCAGATTGGGCAGGTCCTGGGTGGCCGCATGGATGATCCACTCCTGGTCGCCGATCAGCTGCTGCAAGGCTGCCAGCTGCGCGACCTCGGCCTCATCGGTCTGGAATGCAGTCGGATCGATCAATATGATGCCCGAACCGGGACGCTTGAGCTGCAGCAGGTAGGCCTTGGACGAGTACCGGAAGCTCTGCGCGCGTTCAACATCGATGGCGATTGGACCATGACCGGCCCGCAGGGCTTCGAGTGCCGCGCTCCGGCTTGGCGAATCGTCGACCACTGAGGGAACTCCGCTGGCGGGCTCGGCCAGCACCGGCAGTTCGGCTAGATCGAGTTCGGGAGGTTCGCTCATTGTTGTTCCAGCCGGGTGGTGAGTTGAATGATGCCGTCGGCCAATGGAGGTAGACCGGCGGTGGTGCACAGCAGCGACTGCCAGGCCGCCAGGTGAGGCACGATGTCGGGCAGTTCACCCAGCTCGGGAGTCCACGACGCGCGGATCTCGATCTCCGCACGGTCGGCCTCGCCGGCGAGTTCGCCGAAACTGCGGCTGGACACCGCCGTCACGGTTCCGGAGGCGTCGTGATAGCTGGCGTTGTTCGCTTCCAGCGCCTCGGTCAGCCAGGTCCAGCCGACCTCGGCGAGCAGAGGGTCGGTGACCATCTCCAGATCGACATCAGCGCGGGCGTAGCTGACGCACCGGTAGTTGCCGTTCCAGGCCTGGTTGCCGTTCGGATCGTGGAGAACGATCAGGCGTCCGGTGCCGACCTCGTCGTCCGCGGTGGTCAGCACGCTTGCCTCGATGGCATAGGCGTGTGGCGCGATGCGCTGGGGTGCCGGAATCTGCTCGACCTGCACCCGGGGATGCCAACCGAATGCCTCGATGGCGTCGGTGATGCGGCCGAAGGATGAGTCCCCGCTCATCAGTGTCCGGACCTCATTCTTCACAGTCCCGACAATAGGCGGCAGTACAGCTGTGCTCCGGCAGACGCGCCGTCAAGGCGCTAGGCACCAGTCCGCGCACCCGGTTCGGGATCATCGGCGGGCTCGAAAGTCAGGCTGATCGAGTTGATGCAGTAGCGCAGATCGGTGGGAGTGTCGTAGCCTTCGCCCTCGAAGACATGTCCCAGATGCGAATCGCAGTTGGCGCAGCGCACCTCGACCCGCGGCCGCCCGGGCATCGAGCGGTCCTCGATATAGCGGACGCGGTCCTCAGCGAGGGGAGAGAAGAAGCTCGGCCAGCCGCAGTGCGAACCGAATTTGGTGGTCGAGCGGAAGAGTTCAGCGCCGCAGGCTCGGCAGCGGTAAGTACCCTCGGCTTCAAGATTGGTGTATTCGCCGATGAACGGCGCCTCGGTGCCGGCCTCGCGCAGGACGTGGAACTCCTTGGGATTCAGCTTGACCCGCCATTGGTCATCGGTAAGCCTGAAGACGCCATCTCCTGGCAGTGAACGGTTCACGGTCGGCTCCTCTCGGGCAGTCTCCAGCGTAACCAGCTGCTTCAATCCTCAACCGTGCCCCGGCACCTCATAGGCTGGATCCATGGCGACACCTGCGATGCAGCTGGACGTACAGGGGATCGAGGTGCGGTTATCCAGCCCCGACAAGATCTACTTCGAGGACCTGGGTATCAGCAAGCTCGATCTGGCGAACTACGCGATGAGTGTGGGGGACGGGTTCCTTGCGGGGCTGCGACGGCGTCCGACCACGCTCGAACGCTGGCCCGGTGGAGTCCGCGAGGGCATGAAGCTGACCACCCGTGCTGATGGCAAGGGCGATGCCTTCTACCAGAAGCGGGCTCCCGAGAAGCGTCCCGACTGGGTGGATGTGGCCGAGATCACGTTTCCGTCGGGTCGTACCGCAACCGCGATCACCCCATCGAATCTGGCCACCATCGTCTGGGCGGTGAACCTTGGCACGTTGCGCTTCCATCCGTGGCCTGTGACTGCCCCCAGGGTCGACCTGGTCGACCAGTTGCGGATAGACCTGGATCCGCAACCGGGCACCGATTTCGGGGACGCCGTCGGAGCCGCGCTCGAGTTGCGCCAGGTGATGGGTGAATTGGGATTGGAGAGCTACCCGAAGACGAGCGGCGGACGCGGGGTTCACGTCTTCTGCATGATCGAGCCCGTGCCCTTCGTGGTCGCGCGGCATGCCGTGATAGCGATCGGTCGCGAACTCGCTCACCGGATGCCGGAGAAGGTCACGGTGGAGTGGTGGAAGGAGCTACGCGGTCAGCGCATCTTCGTCGACTTCAACCAGATGGCGCGTGACCGGTTGATGGCCAGTCCGTATTCGGTGCGTCCGGTGCCCCAGGCCAGGGTGTCGGCGCCGCTGACCTGGGACGAACTGCCGGATGTGCGCCCGGACGATTTCACCGTGGTCACCATGCCGCAGCGTTACCGCGAGCATGGCGACGTCTGGGCCCCGCTGTACGCGTCCAAACCCCAAAGCATCGATCCGGCGCTTCGGCTCTACGAACTGGGGCTGGAACAGGGCCTGACGGACATGCCCTATCCGCCCGAATACCCGAAGATGCCGGGCGAACCGCCGCGGGTGCAGCCGAGCAGGCAGAAGCGGGAAGACAGCGAGTACTCGTCACCGCCCACCGAGGGATCCGGCTGATCCCGGAGCGGTCAGAGGGCCTGGCTGGCCGAGGCTTCGAGGTCGGCCTCGTCGGTCTGCGACATGGTCACGTCGTCCAGCAGTTCCATCGCGGCGAATGAGTAGCGAGCCATCGCCAACTCGCCGAGCAGGGGATCGGCGCCCAGCGGAGCACTGACAGCGAGCGCGCCCGAGGCGAGCGCGAGTTCGGCCTGCTGCCGGTACAACTCGGTGGGGGAGATGAACAACGAGCCGACCGCGATGTTACGTCGCCCGATGTGGCGCAGGCTGGCGATCGCGGCAGCCACATCCGGGCCTGAGCCGTCACTGTGCGCCACCAGGACCGGTAGCTTGTGGTGGGTTGCCCACTGACGAGCACGACGTGCGATCAG
>RRZT011018776.1_pt1 | contig 12615 bp, 9 predicted proteins | sample 2165551 | NCBI WGS metagenome assembly RRZT01 (sample SAMN10456910, study PRJNA506462) | wastewater metagenome | biome: wastewater; feature: sludge; material: wastewater sludge; isolation source: wastewater sludge with Escherichia coli K12::gfp cells carrying plasmid... | place: USA: Moscow, Idaho ... | reverse complement strand
GTGCCCACCATCGGCATTGGTGCCGGCCCCGAGGTCAGCGGCCAGGTGCTGGTGATCTACGACATGCTGGGGGTTTATCCCGGCAAAAAAGCCCGCTTTGTGAAAAACTTCATGCCCGAAGCCGGCAGCATTCCCGGCGCGGTCAAAGCCTACGTGCACGCCGTGAAAAACGGCAGCTTCCCCGCCCCGGAACACTGTTTCTGATGGACCCCGCCAGGCCCGCCGGCAGGATGCGGCCTGGCCACCCAACCCGGATTTGACTCATGCATATTCTTCATTCCATTCAGGCCGTGCGCGACTGGCGTCGCCAGGCAGGCCGCGTGGTGTTTGTGCCCACCATGGGCAATCTGCACGATGGCCATCTTGCCCTGGTGCGCGAAGCGCATCAGCGCGGCGATGCGGTGATTGTCAGCATTTTTGTCAACCGCCTGCAGTTTGGCCAGGGCGAGGATTTCGACAGCTATCCGCGCACTTTTGACGCCGACCGTGCCAAGCTGGAAAGCGCCGGGGTAGACGCCTTGTTCATCCCTGACGAACGCGAGCTGTACCCACGCATCCGCCAGGACTTCAACGTTGAGCCACCGCATCTGCAAAACGAGTTATGCGGCGCGTTCCGTCCTGGCCACTTCCGTGGCGTGGCCACGGTGGTGACCAAGCTGTTCAATATTGTCCAGCCTGATGCTGCCTGTTTTGGCAAGAAGGATTTCCAGCAGCTGGCCATCATCCGCGCCATGGTCAGCGATCTGAACATGCCGATCGACATCGTGCCGGTGGACACAGGCCGCGCCGCCGATGGCCTGGCGCTGTCCTCGCGCAATGGCTACCTGAGCGAGGCCGAACGCGCTGAAGCGCCACGGCTGTACCGCAACCTGTGCCAGATCCGCGACGCGCTGACCGCCGGCAACAACCAGTATGCTGATCTGGAAGCCGCTGCCCGCACCGACCTGACCACACACGGCTGGCAGGTGGACTACATTGAAATCCGTGCTGCCAACACGCTGGACATTGCCCATGCCGGCGAACATCAGCTGGTGGTGCTGGCCGCTGCCCGTCTGGGCAAAACCCGCCTGATCGACAATATCGAAGTGCAGCGCTAACGCTGCCGCATCCGCAGAGGACCTCCAACCATGCAACGCATGATGCTGAAATCCAAGATTCACCGTGTGACCACCACCCAGTGCGAGCTGCACTACGAAGGCTCCTGCGCCATCGACGACGATCTGCTCGACGCCGCTGACATCAAGGAATACGAACAGATCGACATCTGGAACGTGACCAACGGTGAACGCTTCACCACCTACGCCATCCGTGGCGAGCGTGGCAGCGGCATCATTTCGGTCAACGGCTCGGCGGCCCGCCGCGCCGCGGTGGGCGACATCCTGATCATTGCCACCTTTGCCGCAATGACCGATGAAGAAAGCCGCAGCTACGCACCCAAGCTGGTGTATGCCGATGAACACAACCGCATCAAGGGCATTGGCGGGTCGATTCCGGTGCAGGCGGCGGAATAACGCCGCGCCGGTCAGGCCACACCTTGCCGCTCAGTGGGTGTGCCACAGCGCCATGTCCTCTGCAACAGGCATGGCGCTGTTTCTGTTGGGGGTGGCACAAGCGTATCAGCCTGTGCCATGCCATCCGGCACAAGCAGGCAGGCTGGCAATATGTGCTGGCAGGTCGTCAATCCATGTCTGCAGCTGTGCCGCTGGCAGTGGCTTGCAAAACAGATAGCCTTGATAGAACTGGCAGCCCAGCTGCTGCAGGAATGCCAGTTGCTCTGCGGTTTCCACACCTTCTGCCAGTACTTCCAGGCCAAGATTGCGCGCCATGGCCACAATGGTGGCGGTAATTTCGCGATCGCTGGCGTCATGGGCAATGCCCCGGACAAAACTCTGGTCGATCTTGAGCTTGTCGATCGGAAAGCGCTTCAGGTAGGCCAGCGACGAATAGCCGGTGCCGAAATCGTCGATTGACAGACGCACGCCAAAATCCTTGAGCTGCTGCATGGTGTGAATCGACTGTTCAATCTGATCCATGAACATGCTTTCGGTCAGCTCCAGCTCCAGGCACGCCGGTGGCAGTCCGGTGTCATCCAGCGCCTGGCGCACGCCCGCCACAAACAGGGGATGCTGAAACTGCCGGGCCGAGATATTCACCGCCATCACCCTGGGCGGCGCGCCGGCATCCAGCCAGGCGCGTGCCTGCTGGCAAGCCTGGCGCAGCACCCAGTCGCCCAGCGGAATGATCAGCCCGCTGTCTTCCGCCAGCGGAATGAACTTGATCGGCGGCACCATGGTTTCGTTGGGCGGCTGCCAGCGCACCAGCGCTTCCACCCCGGCCAGTGCATGGGTGTCGGCGTTCAGCAGTGGCTGGTAATGCAGCACAAACTCGCCAGCATCCAGCGCGTGGCGCAACCGGGTTTCCAGCGTCAGCTGCTCGCGGGCGGCGCGGCTCATGGATTCGGTATGAAAACGGTAGGTGTTGCGGCCTTTCTGCTTGGCCAGATACATGGCCAGGTCGGCGTGCTGGACCAGTTCGGTGGCGTCGTGGGCATCATCCGGGTAAACACTGACCCCGATGCTGGCGCCCAGATATACCTGCGGCAGGTCGGGCAGTGAAAATGGCGCGCTCAACGCATCCAGCAGGGTTTGCGCCAGGCTGGCTGATTCACCGGGGTCGTTCATATTGTCCAGCACCAGCAGGAACTCATCGCCGCCCAGCCGCGCCAGTGTGTCCACTGCTGCCGGGGTGTGCTCGCGCAGCCGGGTCGCCACGGCAGACAGCAGGGTATCGCCTACGGCGTGGCCCAGGCTGTCATTAATGGTTTTGAACCGATCAATGTCGATCAGCAGCACCGCCACCCGCTGACGGGCGCGTCCGCTGCGCTCAATTGCGTGTTCCAGCCGGGAATACGCCAGCAAACGGTTGGGCAACCCGGTCAGTGGGTCGAAATGGGCCAGATGCGCCAGTTGCGCTTCAGACTGGCGAATCTGGCTGATGTCGGTGAATACTCCGACGTAATTGCACGGCTGGCCGGCAGTGTCCTTGACTGCGCTGATCGACAACAACTGCGGGTATAGCTCACCGCTTTTACGCCGGTTCCATACCTCACCCACCCAGTAGCCGGTTTCGACCACGTTTTGCCACATGGATTGATAAAAGCCACGGTCATGCCGGCCAGACTGCAAGATGCGTGGGTTGCAGCCCAGCGCGTCTTCCGGGGTGTAGCCGGTAATATCGGTGTAGGCGGGGTTGACCGCAATGATGGTTGGGGTCAGGTCGGTAATCAGCACGCCGTCGCGCATCGACTCAAAAATGGTGGCCGACTGGCGCAAGGTTTCTTCGGTGCGTTTGCGCTCGGAAATATCTTCGGTAAAAATCACCATGCCACCGACTATTTGTGCGTCGGTCAGCCACGGGTGCATTTCCCAGCGCAACCACTGCACGCTGCCATCCTGACGGACAAAGCGGTCTTCTTCGCAGCGCAGCACCTCGCCGGCCAGCGCCCGCTGGTGCAGCGCCCGCCAGCGCAGGCCAATTTCCGGAAACACCGCATAGTGGCTTTGCCCCACCAGCGCGGCACCATCCACGCTGTAATCTTCAGCCCAGCGCCGGCTGGCTGCCAGATAGCGCATCTGCTGGTCAAACATCGCCAGTGCAGCCGGAGCATGCTCGATGAACAGCCGCAGCTGGGCTTCATGTTCGCGCAAGGCCCGCTCGGCTTTCTGCCGGTCAGTCACATCGTTGATCAACGCCAGCTTGGCTTTCTGGCCGGCAAGCTGGATCACGTGTGTGCTGATTTCCACTTCCAGTATGCGCCCGTCTTTGGTCAGGTGCCGCCAGATGCCTGGTACATCGTCCAGCCCGGCCTGCACCCGCTCCAGCGTGGTTAACAGGGCGGGAATGTCTTCCGGTGGGCGAATATCCTTGATGGTCATTGCCAGAAACTCGTGCTGGCTGTAACCATAGTGGCGCATGGCCGCCTGATTGACCGCCAGAAAGCGCAGGCTGACCATCTCGAAGATGAACATCGGCTGTGGGTTGGCCATGAACAGGTGCTGGAACGATGCATCGCCCGCCATGGACGCCAGCACAGCAGAATCAACTGGAGGCGGTTCAATCATCATGCATCATCCCGATAAAAACACATCGGCCAAATGGTATCCCTGAGCCAAGAGTGACGGCCAGATGCACGCCAGACCTGTCGATGACGATTGTTCTGTCAAGGACCAAAATAGCTGCAATGCAGCATGATCGGTTGTTTTTTTGCACGACTGCGCGACAAGCTGCTGCATCTGATGCAGATTTGGCGGTTTTTGGCATCTGGCCGGCTTGCCAGGCATGTATCCTGCATTGTCGCGCTGGCGTTTTGCGTGATGATTTTATTTTGCCCCCCACAGGAGCTTGCCATGTATCTTGCCATGAACCGTTTCCGCATTGTCCGCGGCCAGGAAGCGGCATTTATCGCCATCTGGCGTGAACGCAACAGCTATCTGGAGCAAGTGCCCGGCTTTATCCGCTTTCATCTGCTGCAAGGCGCCAGCACCGATGAATACACCCTGTTTGCCTCACACGCGGAATGGGCGTCAGAAAGCGCGTTTCAGGACTGGACCCGCTCCGAAGCTTTCCGCCAGGCGCATGCCAATGCTGGCGCCCGGCGCGAGTTGTATCTGGGCCCACCGCAGCTGGAATTGTTTACTGCCGTACTCTGAGCGTCTGCCCTGACGACACATGGCCGGTCGGGCAGCGCGCGACCGGCCATGTGAAAAGGCGTGCAACAGCAATCGATGGCCGGGGTTCAGCCCTGGTGCGGCAGCACAAAGCGCCCGACCAGGGTATTCAGCTCCTGCGCTGTGCCGTTCATGGTCTGGGCAATATTCGACGCTTCATCAATCAGCGCGCTGTTTTCCTGTGCGTGATTGGCAATGCGCGCCACATTCTCTGCCACATCGTGGCTGGCCTGGCTGTGTTCGCGCATGGCGTGGCTGATGGACGAGGCTTTTTCCACGCTATCATCAGCGGTGGCCTCGATATGCTCCAGCACGCGCTGGGTTTCCTGCAGCCTGGCCAGACCATCGTGCATGCGCTGGCTGACTTCCTGCATGCCTTCCACTGTGCTTTGCGTGTCGCCGCAGATGGCTTCGATCAACAGGGTGATTTCCTGGGTGGCGCGGCTGGTGCGTTCGGCCAGGCTGCGCACTTCGTCGGCTACCACGGCAAAGCCCCGGCCTTGCTCGCCGGCGCGGGCAGCTTCAATTGCCGCGTTCAGCGCCAGCAGATTGGTCTGGTCGGCAATGCCCTGAATGGCGCCAATCAGCTGGCTGATGGACTGCGAGCGCTGGTTGAGCTGGTGGATCTTGTCTGAAGCGTGGTTGACCGCATCGGCCATTTCGACAATTTCATCCGCCGCCTGACGCATGCTGTCGCGGCCAGCGTGGGCCTGGCGGCGGGTTTCGCTGGCGCAGGCTTCACTGGCAGCGGCGCTGTCCACCACATGGTTGATGCCGGTGCTGATTTCTTCGGTGGAAACGGCAATCTGGCTGGAGGCGTGGGTTTGCTCTGCCGAGCCTGCTGCCGCCTGGCGTGACAGCGACGACAGGCTGCCTGCCGCGTCGGCCAGCCGACGGGCATCCTGCTCCACTTGTGCCAGCGCACGGGCAAAGGCATCCACCAGCTGGTCAAACGAGCGGCCAATGCCGGCAATTTCATCCTGCCCTGGCAGGTTGGCGCGCAGGGTGAGGTCCAGCGTGCGGCTGGTGTTGTCCATCACGTTTTGCAGTGCGCGCACCTCACGGCGCAGCGCGCGCATGGTCAGCATCGACAGCACAATCGCAGCCAGGGTGGTCAGCACTGCTGCACCTGCCGACAGGGCTGCCCGCTGCCGTGCGCTGTCGTTCATTTCGGATACCTGGGCAATCATTGCATGGGAAAAGGTGTCAAGCATGCCCTTGATGGCTTCAATCCGGCTGGTGGCCGCCGCAAACCAGACATCCCGACTGATACCGGATTGTGCCGGCCCCGCCTGCAGAATTTTTTCGCGCATTGTCAGCGCTTCCTGGTAAGCCGGAATGGTGCCAATCGCCAGATAGGCATCGCGCAATGCCGGATCAGCCAGCGCGTTGAACTGGCTCAGGCAGCTTTGCTGACGGCCAATGCCTTCCAGCACCTGGCGGCGGCTGGCGTCATCCAGGCTTTGCCGGGCCAATGCGCTGGCCAGCATGGCCCGCTCACGCCCGGCAAATTCCTTTTCACACAGCAGCGCCAGCTGGGCGGTGATTTGCCGGGTGATTTCAGCGTTGGTGCTGCGCTGCACGGTCAGGGTGGCCAGCCCCATCAGTTTTTCAATCAATGTGGTGTATTGGCTCAGATGCTGCTCTCCCGGGCTGGCCTGCTGATCCACCTGCTGACGCAAGGTGGTCAGGATTTGCAGCGCCCGGAATTCTTCCTTGACCAGATGACGGTCTTCGTCGCTCAGGCTGGCTTGTTCGGCGGCAGCGTGCATGCCTTGCCGGGCAGTGTCCAGCGCTGCTCTGGCCTCTTGCAGCGCGTTGCGGCTGCCGCTGGCGCTGGCGCCGCGCTCTACCTGCATCAGGTGAATCACATCACCGCTGCGCGTGGACAATTCAATCAGCGCAGCAGCGTGCTGCATATTGATGGCTTCTTGCCAGTGGGTCCAGGCGGCCAGTCCGGCAAAGCCCATCATGCCCAGCAAAGGCAGGCAAACCAGCAGCAGCAGGCGTTGGCCGAGGGTCAGACGATCGGTCATTATGAAATCTTTTTCCTTACTTGAATCACGCAGGCTTGGTCAGCCTGTTCAGGGAAGAGAGCCACCCTGATGGCGTGGCCATTCCTGCTTCTTGGCCAGCGCACCGCGCATGCCGTTCTGTCAGCGGCAATGCAGCAATGCCATCCGGCAATGGTGGTCAAGATTATACTGATGCACTGCTGCACCGCATGAGAAAACCGGACAAAGCTTGACTTAGGTCGGCTTGACACAACGCAGAATGCGCAGTGCCATGCAGCCAACATGCCAGGCTGTTCTGCCCAGCAAAACGCCATGCGGCAGCTCAGGCAAAAAACACATACGCCACACCGACAGCAGCAACAAAACCCACGATATCAGCAAATACGCCACACCCTGCAGCATAGCGGGTGCGGCGAATATTCACCGCACCAAAATACACCGCCAGCACATAGAACGTGGTTTCGCTGCTGCCCTGAAGAATCGACACCAGCCGGCCAGCAAACGAGTCAGCCCCGGCGGTTTTCAGCGTGTCCAGCATCAGCGCGCGCGCGCCGCTGCCAGACAGCGATTTCATGATGCCGGTGGGCAGTGCATCCACCCAGCGGGTATCCCAGCCCCCCAGGCTGACCAGCTGTTTCAGGCTGCCAATCAGCAGGTCCATCGCTCCGGATGCCCGGAACAGTGCAATCGCCACCAGCATGGCCACCAGGTACGGAATGATCCCCACCGCCACCTGAAACCCTTCTTTGGCGCCGTCGATGAAGCTGTCGTACACATTCACCCGCTTGATCAGCGCGGCAATCAGCATGGCGCCGATCATTCCCAGCAGCAGGGCATTGCTCAGCACCGACGACTGCGCCTGCATCACGCTGGCGGGCAAGCGGGCACACCACCAGGCGCTGCCCAGCACCAGTGCGCTCAGCCCGCCCAGATAGGCCAGCACCACGGGGTCGAACAGGCGCAGGCGCTGGATTACGCCGGTCAGCAGTACGCCAGACAGGGTGGCGATATAACTGGTGAGCAGCAGCGGAATGAATACATCGGTTGGATCGGCGGCGCCCATTTGTGCTCGATAAGCAAAAATGGTGACCGGGAACAGGGTAACCGAGGCGGTGTTGATCACCAAAAACAGGATTTGCGCGTCAGTGGCGGTGTCGGGATGGGGGTTGAGTGTTTGCAGCTCGCGCATGGCCTTCAACCCCAGTGGGGTAGCGGCGTTGTCCAGCCCGAGCATATTGGCCGCCATATTCAGCGTGATGCTGCCCAGCGCCGGATGGTCACGCGGGATATCCGGAAACAGCCGGGCAAACAATGGCGCCAGCGCCCGCGCCGCCAGGGCAATCAGCCCGGCGCGTTCACCAATTTTCAGGATGCCCAGCCACAGCGTCATGACCCCGGTCAGGCCCAGCGCAATTTCAAAGCCGGTCTTGCTGGCGTCAAACAGCGCCTTGACCATCTCGGCAAATACGCCGGCCTGGCCCAGCCAGAGCGCCTGGATCAGCGCGGCCAGCAAGGCGCACAGGATCAGGCCGGCCCAGATGACGTTCAATAACATGATTCTGCTCCCAGTGTGCGACGCCAGCCAATCCGGCGCCCACAGCATGGTTGCGCATCATACGGTTTCGTTTTCAGCCTGTCGTGGCCGGCAGGCAAGCCAACGGACATGGGGTTTGCGCTGCTGGCAGGAAATACGCGGTTGCGTTCAGGCGGCAGCGGGGTTTTCCGGGTGGCCGGCCTGAGTGTCCGCCACATCCACGGTGGCATCCTCGGCGCCAGGGCTGTCTTCTGGTGCGGCGGGAATATCATCGGCTTCCAGGTCGCTTTCGCCTTGCACCTGGGCATTGCCCGGCAGCAGGCGATGCGCCCGCTCGGCGTCAATGGCGTAGACAAACAGCTTGATCAGCTCGGCCAGGGTGTTGACTTCCAGCTTGTCGAACAGGCTGGCGCGATGGGCTTCGATGGTGCGTGGCGACAGCCCCAGCCGGGTGCCGATTTCCTTGCTCGACATGCCTTCGGTCACCAGCTCCAGCACTTCGCGCTCACGCCCGGACAGACGCGCCAGGCGGATTTCCGCCTCTTGGGTGCGGCTGGCCTTTTCGTAGGTGGCAATGCAGTGGCGCAGCGCCTTGCGGATGGCGTCCAGCAACAGTTCGCCGTCAATCGGCTTGGTCAGGAAATCGCTGGCGCCGGCCTTGAATGCGCGGGTGCACTGCGCCACATCACCGTGGCCGGTAACAAACACAATCGGCAGGGTGACTCCGGCGCCTTCCAGCTCGGCTTGCAGTTCCAGCCCGGTGGTGCCCGGCATGCGGATGTCCAGCACCAGGCAGGCAATCTGGTTGGGAATGAATGCGGCCAGAAACTCCAGCGCTGACGGAAACGCCATTACCCGCAAACCTGCGCTGCGTATCAGCAGGCTGACTGAATCCAGAATGGCGGGTTCGTCGTCAACCACGTAAACAATCGGGTCAAAGCTGAGGGTTGGGTTCATGAGGCGAAGTGTCCTTTTCACACAATGAGGCTGCGCTGGGCTGCGCATGTTGCAGCGGCAGGGCAATGCGGAAGCTGCTGCCGCCATCCGGCAGGCTGCGCCCGGAAATATGCCCCTGGTGCGATTCGATGATCGACTGGCAAATGGTCAGCCCCAGCCCCATGCCATGGGGTTTGGTGGTGCTGAACGGGGTAAACAGTTTATGAACCATGGTTTCCGGAATCCCGGGGCCATTGTCCACCACGCGCAAACAGGCCAGTTCATCGGTGCAGCTGGTTTCCAGACGAATCTGCCGGGGTTGCGGCTTGTGCTTGAGCGCATCCATTGCATTGGTCAGCAGGTTGAGCGTCACCTGCTCGATCTGGATGGCGTCACCCATCACAGGGGGCAGATTGTCCTGCAGCTTGATCAGGGTTTCAATGCCGTTTTCACGCAGGGTGTGGTCGGCCAGCATCAGGGTGTTGTGCACGATCTGGTTCAGGCTGATCGGCTCCCAGCGCACGGGCTGTTTGGACACAAACGCCCGCAGCCGCTGCAGGATGTCGCCAGCGCGGGTGGCTTGCTGCGCCGTGCTGCGCATGGCCTGCTCGACCAGTTCCAGATCCGGATGCTCGTCGTCGAGCATGCGCAGGCAGGCCTGGTTGTAGCTGACAATGGCGGACAGGGGCTGATTCAGTTCGTGAGCAATCCCCGAAGCCATTTCGCCCATGGTGTTGAGCCGGGCGACGTGGGCCAGCTTTTCTTCATGCTCGCGCAGGCGCTTCTGGCTGGCCGACAGCCGGGCCAGCACCTTGTTATGGGTGGGGCCGAGGTTGCGGAAGGTGATCAGCGCGCCGGCATGCAGATGCTGACGGGATGGCAAGGGCGAAATATTGCCCTCGATCAGCAGGTTTTGTCCATCTTTGCGCAAGAGAGAGGTATTTTCCGGCAATTCTACCGAGCGGCGGAATTTCAGGCTTTCGTTGACCGGGTTTTCCTGCATATGCTGCGACATCTCGAAATGCAGGCGAAACACCGAAAACACCGAAGCGCCAATCACCGTATTGGCCGACACCTGCAGCAGCGACGCCGCCATCGGATTGAGGTAATCAATCTGACCCTGGCTGTCGATGCGTATCACCCCATCGTGGATATGCTGCAAGGTCATTGCCGCCATTTCCCGTTCGCGCAGCAGCGATTCATTGGCTTCGGCCCCTTGCTGGCGCGAACGGCGACGCTGGCCGAGCACGACCATGCTGAATCCTACCGCCATGCCCAGGGTGATGGCCAGATACACCAGCGGCTGCAGATTAAGGTCAGCGGCGCGCAGTTGATAGTCCACCCGGATCAGAAATGGCTGGGCGCTGCTGGAAATCGGCTGCTCAAAGTGAAAACGCGGCAGCCAGGTGCTTTCCCAGGTGGGGATGGGATGCATGGGTGAGCGGAAAAAAATATTATCGAATGGACGGTCCACTCTGGGATAAAACGTCATGCTCACGTCGTGGGCAGCATTATTGGTCAGCGGCAGTTCGCCCAGCAGGCGGTCGTTGCGCACCAGAATGCCGACAAAAGCCTTGCGCGGGGCCTGTTCGGTGCTGCCATGCTGCTGCACTGATTTCACCAGCAGGTATGCCCGTCCGCCTTCGGGCAGGGCAAACGGCGCGGTGGATTCCATATGACCAAACTGTTCGGCGGCGCGCAGGGTTTCAGTATGCTGGCCAGCCGCATTGATATCCATGCCCAGTGCGTTGGGCGAGCCCTCCAGCTGGGGCTCCACCATCACGATCGGGTGGTAACTGCCACGCGGGCGCACCGGACGCCAGCCGCCCTGGCTGGCAGGGGCAGGTTCTTTCAGCTGAAAGTCGGGAAAGCCGCGCTGCCGCATTTTTTGTGTGAAGCCGGCAACATGATCGCGCGGCACTTCTTCAAAAAACTGGATGCTGTACATATGCGGATAGCGCTGCATCAGTTGCTGGGTAAAGCGCTGCACGTCGGATAGCCCAAGCTGGGACTGGGTGCGCATCAGCAGCTCGAGTGACAGCATCACCGATTCGTTTTGTTCCATGCGCTGGGACACGCTCTGGAAAAAGCCTTCTGCCCGCTGGCGAAACAGCGTCTGCTGCCGGGCATACTCGCTGTTCAGCCAGAACAGGGTCATCAGCACAAATCCGACGCACCACAGCATCCCGCCCAGTTGCAGCAGGCTGATTGAGCGGGAAGTCGAATGGGTGCCTGCAGTGTGTTTCATCCAGTCAATCGTCAAGGGCGCCTGGGTTCAGGCAAACATGTCCTTATCCTGTGCACAAGCTTAAGCCCAGCCTGTGCGCAGCATGCGGGAGCCGCAATATGCCAGTATGTTGGCATGTCTGGGGAGAGGCGACAAGAGGCACACCGTTTGCCAGACGGCATGAACCGGCTTTTTTAGCCGTTTATCCGCGCACCTGGCAAAAACATGCTGTTTTCAAACTTGCCTGGTGTCTGGCATGCCGATGCGCTCAGCCATCCCGGCGCAGCAGCACCAGCAAGGCCCCGGCGCCGCCACGGGCTTCGTCGGCCTCGCAAAACGCCAGCACATGCGGATGGTGGCGCAGCCAGGTGCGGATCACCTGCTTGAGCACCGGCAGCCCCTCGCGCGAGCCCAGGCCCTTGCCGTGGATCACCCGCACGCACTGCCCCAGCTGGCGGGCGCGGTGCAGTAGCACGGCCAGATGCTGCTGGGCGTCAAAGCGCGATAGCCCGTGCAAATCCAGCTCGGCCACCTGCGGCCAGTGGCCCTGGCGCAGTTTTTTCAGGGTGTGCCGCTGCATGCCGGGGCGAACAAAGCTGGCGTCCAGCGTGGCTGGCTCAAACCAGCCCACCATGCTGTCGGTGATCTGGCCATGGCTGGAAGGCGCGGTTGAAGCATGATGGGAATGATGGGCGGCGCTATGGCGCGGCCAGTGTGGTGGTGGCGCGGGCCGGTGCGGGTAACGCTGGTCGGCCTTGAGCGGGCGCACGTCGGCAAACAGCTCGGCAAACACCGGTTCAGGCGCTGCCACTGGCGCAGGCGCTGCGGCGGGCCGTGCCGATGGCAGGGCCCGCCGCAAGGGGCGCAACGCGTCTTTAAGCGGTTTGCCCGCCATGACTGACAGCTGGCCCGACTGGATCAGTGGTCGAGGTAACGCTCGGCGTCCAGGGCGGCCTGGCAGCCAGAGGCTGCGCTGGTGACTGCCTGACGGTAGATATGGTCCTGCACATCGCCAGCGGCAAATACGCCGGGAATATTGGTGGCGGTGGCATTGCCAGCGTGGCCGCCGCGGGTGACCAGATAACCGTTTTCCATCTCCAGCTGGCCGACAAACAAATCGGTATTGGGTTTGTGGCCAATCGCCACAAACACCCCGGCCAGTTCGATGTCGCGGGT
>RRZT010929530.1_pt1 | contig 12619 bp, 10 predicted proteins | sample 2165551 | NCBI WGS metagenome assembly RRZT01 (sample SAMN10456910, study PRJNA506462) | wastewater metagenome | biome: wastewater; feature: sludge; material: wastewater sludge; isolation source: wastewater sludge with Escherichia coli K12::gfp cells carrying plasmid... | place: USA: Moscow, Idaho... | reverse complement strand
CGATTTCGATGTCATCGGCAAAGTTTTGTACGGCAGCGCGGAATACGCAGCGCCCGATGCGACCGAAACCGTTGATGCCTACTTTGATTGCCATTGGAAGTCTCCTGATGTGTAAAGGGTGAGTATAAGAAGGGCGAGGCCAATCAGCGAGCCTGCATTGGAGTCAGGCTTTGGGCGCCTGCTGGTTTTGTGACAGAGAGTCTGTTGGCACTTCGCGGGGGTGCTGGAATGCAGCATCTTTGTCGAATGCAGGAGGATTGTCTTTGACGTTGGCGCCTATTTTCACTTCGGAGGGGGGTACCACGGCATCGTTGTCATCCTGACTGTCGCCTGCTGCCAGTTTTCGGCGCAGGAACAAACCACCGCCGCCCAACAATATCATGATAATTGCAGCAGCGAGAGAGCCGGAAGAGGTGAATGATGCTTTTTCGGCATCGGCTTCAAGCTGGGAAATTTCAGCCATTTTGGCGTAAGAGACCAAATCCTCGCCATCGGACTGAATGACATAGGTTGTGTTGTCGTCGTTCTTGTCGTATTTGACGGTTACATCTTCATCAATGACCTGCTCCAGCACATGGCGGGGCACCGTAAAGTCCACGCGCAGCTTGATCGGTTCACCATTGGTGGGCTGCAAATCCAGTTCGTAGTATTTTCTGGTGGTTTTGCCGCCTGAGCGGCGACGGCGGCGCTCGACGGTGATTTCGCGGCCTTCCGTTACCTTGCCGCTTTGCACGATCAACTCGGTTTCTGGCGGAATTTTGCCGCCCACGCTGGCTTTGTAGGAAGAATAGGCGGCCATGCCCAGCAAACCCACGCCCAGCAGCAGGATGGCAATTGAGTAGCCCAGTGTCCAATGGATGAAACGCTTGATCATGCGAAAACAGCTTTCTTGTTTGTTGATGATAGGGCTCGCGTGATCACGCGCGGTTCAGCACTTCCTGCACTGTGTCGGCCACGTTTTTGGGCGTGAAGCCGAAGTGGGCAAACAGGTCTTTGGCGGGGGCGGATTCGCCAAAGGTGTCGATGCCAACCACGGCGGCGCAGCCGTATTTCCACCAGAAGTCGCTGCTGCCCATTTCCACGGCGATGCGGGGCAGTTCGGGCGGCAGTACGGTGGTTTTGTAATCAGGCGTTTGGCGATCGAATACGGTGGTGCTGGGCATGGAAACCACGCGCACGGCAATGCCGCGTTGCGCCAGTTCTTCTTGTGCCTGCATGGCCAGTTGCACTTCGCTGCCGGTGGCGATGATGACGGCTTGTGCCGCGTCGTCATCCAGCTCCACGCGCGAAGGCTCGGCCAGCACGTAGCCGCCACGGGCGATCAGGCTGGCATCGTCTTTGTGCATATAGGGCACGTTTTGGCGACTCAGCAGCATGACGCTGGGGCGGGTGTCGTTTTCAAGCGCGGTCGCCCAGGCGATGGCGGCTTCGACCACGTCGCAGGGGCGCCATACGTCCAGATTGGGAATCAGGCGCAGGCTGGCGGCGTGCTCGATGCTTTGGTGCGTGGGGCCGTCTTCGCCCAGACCGATGCTGTCGTGCGTGAAGACGTGAATCACGCGCAGCTTCATGAGCGCCGCCATGCGGATGGCGTTGCGGCTGTAGTCGCTGAAGGTGAGGAAGGTGCCGCCGTAAGGGATGTAGCCGCCGTGCAGGGCGATGCCGTTCATGATGGCGGCCATGCCAAATTCGCGCACGCCGTAGTTGATGTGGCGGCCAATCAGGCCGCTTTCGCTGATTTTGCTCTTGTCGGTCAGGATGACAAAGCCATCGTCGTATTTGACGACTGCGCCATCGTCCGTTATGCGCAGGGGCAGGGTGTTTTGCGTGGCGGTGAGGTTGGAGCCGGTCAGGTCGGCGCTGCCGCCCAACAGTTCGGGCATGTGGGCGGTGAAGCTTTCCAGCGCCATTTGGCTGGCCTTGCGGGTGGCGGCAGCCGGGGCGTGCGGCTGGTACACGCGCGGCATGCGCTCGGCCAGTTGCGGCACCATGCGGCTCACAACGCCGTCCATGCGGCGGCGCAGCTCAACGGCCAGCAGCGGAAATTGCTTGATATAGGCGGCAAACAACTCCTCCCATTCCTGCTCATGGGCGGCGCCTTGCTCTTTGGCGTCCCAGGCGTCGTACACGCTTTGGGGCATGTCAAACGGGGCGTGCTTCCAGCCCAAATACTTGCGTACCAGTTGGATTTCTTCTGCCCCCAACGGTTCGCCGTGCGCCTTGGCCGTGTTCTGGCGGTTGGGTGCGCCTTTGCCAATGGTGGTTTTGCAGATGATGAGTGTGGGCTTGGTGGCCGACTGCTTGGCCTGCGCAATGGCTTTGTCGATGGCATCCACATCGTGGCCGTCGATCGGGCCAATTACGTCCCATTGGTAGGCTTTGAAGCGCTCGGCGGTGTTGTCGGTAAACCAAGGCTGCACTTGCCCGTCGATGCTGATGCCGTTGTCGTCATACAGCGCGATCAATTTATTGAGCTTCCATGCGCCAGCCAGCGAGCAGGCCTCGTGGCTGATGCCTTCCATTAGGCAGCCGTCGCCCAGCATCACGTAGGTGTGGTGATCGACTACATCGAAGTCGGGGCGGTTGAATTCGGCCGCCAGCAGCTTTTCGGCCAGCGCCATGCCTACGGCATTGGCCAGGCCTTGCCCCAAGGGGCCGGTGGTGGTTTCCACGCCGGGAGTCACGCCTACCTCGGGGTGCCCGGCCGTTTTGCTGCCCAACTGGCGAAAGCGCTTGATTTCATCCATCGACAAGTCGTAGCCGGTGAAATGCAGCAGGGCGTATTGCAGCATGGAGGCATGCCCGTTCGACAGCACGAAGCGGTCGCGGTTGTACCACTTGGGGTTGCCTGGGTTGTGGCGCAAATGGCGGCTCCACAGGGCAACGGCCATTTCAGCCATGCCCATGGGTGCGCCCGGGTGGCCGGACTTGGCTTGTTCAACGGCGTCGATACTGAGCACGCGAATGGCATTAGCCATGAGAGAGGTGTTGGCTTGAGACATGGAAGGCTCCGTGCAGAATAGAGGGGAGAGAGTAGATGGGTGAAAAATTTGGTAACTTGCGCATTCTAACGGGCTGGCTTGGCGAGTGGGAGCCTGTTGCCTAAAGCCCGTTTGGCGTTTGGGCAAACAATGCATAACATGCAGAAAGAAAAGGCTGCAACAGCGTTGTATCAAAGGAATGGAAGGTAATGGACTTGGCGCTTTGGCAATACGCGGCAATTGCCTTGTTGGGGATTGTTGCCAGCATCATCAACATGATGGCTGGCGGCGGCTCCAACCTGATTTTGCCGTTGCTGATGATGTTTGGCGTACCGCCCGACATTGCCAACGGCAGCAACCGCGTGGGCGTATTTTTTCAGTCGATTGCCGGTATTCGCAGTTTTTATCGGGCAGACAGATTGCCCACGCACGATCTGCGCGGCATTTTGCCGCCCATGGTGGTGGGAGGGCTGCTGGGCTCGCTGCTGGCATCGGTCTTGCCCAATACCTGGCTCAAACCGGCTTTGCTGTGCTGCATTGTGTGCGTGGCGGCGCTGACTTTTTTCAAGCCCGGCTTGCGGCTTGTGAAAGAAGGAGCAGAGACCAAAACCGTGGCGGCTACGAGGGGTGCGAGGCCCCTGCTATTCTTGACGGGGCTGTACGGCGGCTTTGTGCAAGCCAGCGCCGGTTTTTTGCTGCTGCCCCTCATGACGGGGTTGCTGCACTACGATCTGGTGCGCGCCAATGCGCTCAAGGTGTTGTGTACGCTGGTGTTCAGCCTGGTGTCTTTGGCGGTATTCATCACGCAGGGGCAGGTGTGGTGGAGTGTGGCGTTGACGCTGGCTGCGGGCAATACCATCGGCTCCATGATCGGCGTGAAAATGTCCCTGAAGCTGAACCCCCAAGTCATCCGCTGGGTCTTGTTCGTCATGACCATTGTTGCGGCCGTGTCGGCTTTGCTTAAATAACGCAAAAACGATGCGCTGTTTGGTTTTTGCGCATGCGTGTACGAATGTGTATGCCTGCGGTTGTACCTCTGCGGATTAGGCGCAAGTTTGGATGACCGCCTGCACGGGTCTGCGCAAAGAATTCGGTAGCTGTCTGCCATAGCCGATGCGCAAAAGAATTTGCGCAAACTCTGCGTTGCCCAGCAATTCGGCTCGCAACTTGTGGTTGAGCACGGGCACTTCGCATGGCTGGTTCAAATAGGCATGGGCAAGGCCCGCTCGCGTCAAATGCAGCAACAGGCGCTGCAAAATACGCCCCGTTTCAACCCAGGCGGGCTGGGTATTTTCCTGACTGGTGAGCAATACCAGATGTGACGAAGAACGGATTTTCTGGCCGTCGGACGTGTTCTGCTTTTGGCTGTTGAGCATCGCTCTCACAATCGGGCGGGAAATCCATGCGGGTAGGCTGGGTGCTTCCAGGGCTGCATAGCTCAGGCCGTCGCCAGTGCGCTCCGCGTGGCTGCGGTTGAAGCGTATCCATGACAACAGCTCGGCTTTGAATGCAGCATCATTCATTTGTACTGTATTGCCATCCGCGACATGTTGGGCGAGCATGCCGAAAGTTTTGCTGGTGCGTGGCCAGGCATGGATATGGTGGGATTGGTAATTTTCAAAATTCTGCAAGATATGGCTCAATATATCTTCAGGGATTTCTTTTCCAGAATAAATGGAACGATTGGTTTGCCGCTGGTCTATATGGTCGAAAAGCGGATCGGCAACAAGCGTTTCCGAGCGTTTCAAACGGATGGCGATGCTGCCGTCGTCAGCAACCGCCAGCTCTGAAAGATAGTGCAGCTTCGATGCCGCGATGCACAGGTTTTCTGCGGCGCATCCCAAGCTGATGAACAACTCACGATCATCGGCATCGACAACCGGCAAACGCTTCTCGAAGTTCGGGCGGATCGTGATCTCGCCCTCTCTGACTTCAAAGAGCCACGGCTGTGTGTTGTGGCCAGAGGGTGCTTTGGTTGCACATGCAACCATGCATAAGCTGTCTGCATCCCATCCCTTCATGTTTCGCGCTCCATAGTGATTGAAACCGTAAGCATCCGCATGATAGCGGGCGGCAATGGTAACGGCTGCTTCTACAATGCCTGCTGCTTTTTCCCTCTGCCGCCGTTGTCGCGCGATCAGCCATGTCCCTTCCTTCTTTTCCCCTCGCACAAGCCATGCTGCTGGCCGCTGGCCGCGGCAAGCGCATGCGCCCGCTGACCGATGCCACGCCCAAGCCCCTGCTGGAGGTGCATGGCAAACCCTTGCTGGAATGGCCCTTGCGCGCCTTGGCTGCGCAAGGGTTTACGCAGGTGCTGGTCAATACCGGTTGGTTGGGAGCACACATTCCCGCACGCTTTGGCACCTCATACGCGCATGGCGATGCATGGCCCGCCACGCACCTGCGCTACTCGCGCGAAGAGCAAGACTTTGGCCATGCGCTCGAAACCGCAGGCGGCATTGCCCGCGCGTTGCCGCAGCTGGATGCCGTGTTCTGGCTGGCGGCGGGCGATGTGTATGCGCCCGACTTTGCCTTTGCCCGTGCCGATTACGACCGTTTTGCCGCCAGCCCTGCGTTGGCGCATATCTGGCTGGTGCCCAACCCGCCGCACAACCCGGCGGGTGACTTTGCCTTGGGCGAAGATGGCACGGCGCATGTGGCCAACGACAGCAACACCCAACTGCCGCGCTACACCTACAGCACCATCGGCCTGTTCAAAAAATCCCTGTTCACCACGCCGTGGTGCGCCCTTGCGGCGGGCAACCCGCAAGGCGAGGTGGCTCCCTTGGCACCGGTGTTGCGCGCAGCCATGCAGCACGGGCATATCAGCGCCAGCCTGTACACCGGCCGCTGGACGGATGTAGGCACGCCGCAGCGCTTGGCAGAATTAAATGCCACAGTGTTTACTGCACCATAGTTCAACCCCATCAACTGCCTGTTTGCGCATCGAAGAAATATGAGCACATCATTCGCCAACACAAAGCCCGCCTTGCTGTTGATTGATGTACAGCAAGGTTTTGTGCAAGAAGATTTTTTTGGCGGCAACCGCAACAATCCAGAGGCCGAAGCCCATTGCGGGCAGTTGCTGGCGGCATGGCGAGCGTGGGGTTTGCCGATTTTTCATGTGCGCCACAGCTCGCAAAACCCGCACTCGCCGTTGCATGCCAGCAATAGTGGGTTCCAGTTCTGCGCACAGGTGCAGCCGCAAGGCGATGAGCCGGTCATCACCAAAACCGTCAACAGCGCCTTTATCGGCACCAACCTGAAAGAGCGGTTGGATGCACTGGGTATCACCACCCTTGTCATTGCCGGAATAACCACCAACCACTGTGTTTCTACTTCGGTGCGCATGGCCGGCAATTACGGCTTTGCAGTATATTGCGCACACGACGCCTGCGCCTGTTTTGATCGAACAGGCATTCTGGGCGAACACTATCCGGCCGAAACCATCCACCTGACCGCGCTGGCCAATCTGCATGGCGAATTTGCCCAGGTTGCCAGTACCGCGCACATTCTGCGCATGCTTTCGCCGCTTGAAAACTGACTCTGGAGCTTGCTCGCAAAATGCCTTATTCGTCTCGCCGTGCCCGCGTTGCTGCCGCGTTGGGCGTCAACGCCATTGCCATTGTTCCCACCGCGCCCGTGCAGCAGCGCAACCGCGACTGTGATTTTCCGTACCGGCACGACAGCTATTTTTATTACCTGAGCGGCTTTACCGAGCCCCAGGCCTGGCTGGTGCTGCGCACCGATGCCAGTGGCAAATTGCACACCAGCCTGTTTTGCCAGCCCAAAGATCTGGAGCGCGAAATTTGGGACGGCTACCGCCTGGGGCCAGAGGCCGCCCCCGCTGCGCTGGGCGTAGATGCCGCCTATTCAACCGACGAGTTGGATGCACGCCTGCCCCAGTTGATGGAAAACACCCGGCTGCTGTCTTACCCCTTCGCCACCCACCCGGGGCTGGCCGCGCGCGTGGAAGGCTGGTTGGGCAAGGTGCGCGCCCGCGTGCGGTATGGCGTGGTGTTTCCGGCGCAGCATCTGGATCTGTGCAGCGTGCTGGATGAAATGCGTTTGCTCAAAGATGCGCACGAGCTGGCCATCATTCGCCGCGCCTGCCAGATCTCGGCCCATGCTCACAAACGTGCCATGCAAACCTGCGCCGCCATGCTGCGCGACAGCCGCGAGGTGCGCGAATACCACCTCGAAGCCGAGCTGCAACACACCTTTCGCCAAAACGGCTCGCAATTTGCCGCCTATGGCAACATCGTGGCGGCAGGCGGCAATGCCTGCGTGCTGCACTATCAGGCGGGCAACACGGCCATTCAATCGGGCGATTTGGTGTTGATTGATGCGGGCTGCGAGCTCGACGGCTACGCCAGCGACATCACGCGCACCTTTCCGGCCAACGGCACATTCACCACGCCGCAGCGTGCCATTTACGATCTGGTGCTGGCTGCAGAAGAAGCGGGCATTGCCGCCACCCGTGCAGGCGCGCGCTTTACCGACATTCACGACGCCACCGTGCGCGTGATTACCCAAGGGCTACTCGATCTGGGCCTGCTCGACAAAAACGCCGGCAGCCTGGACGAGCACATTGCGCAGCGCAGCTATTTCCGTTTTTACATGCACCGCGCCGGCCACTGGATGGGCATGGACGTGCACGACTGCGGCGACTATGTGGAGCCTGCGGAAATGGGCCAAACCAGTGTGCGCAAAGACGCGCTCTCGGGCGAAGACATCATCAACCGCCCCAGCCGCATTCTGCAACCGGGCATGGTCTTTACCATTGAGCCGGGCATTTACATCCGCCCCGCAGACGATGTGCCCGAAGCGTACTGGAACATCGGCATCCGCATCGAAGACGACGTGGTGGTCACGCAAGAGGGCTGCGAAATCCTCACGCGCGATGTGCCCGTGGCGGCTGATGCCATCGAGGCGCTGATGCGCGCTTGATCCGGGGGATTGCTCGTGACCACTGCTTCCCCTCTGCGCATTACCTCGGCCAACCTCAACGGCATTCGCTCGGCCAGCACCAAAGGTTTTTTCGATTGGCTGCAAACCGATCGCCCCGACGTGCTGTGCGTGCAAGAACTCAAGGCCCAGGCGACTGATCTCACGCCAGCCATGCGGGCGCCTGCGGGCTACCACGGCTTTTTTCATTACGCCGAGAAAAAAGGCTACAGCGGCGTGGGCATTTACAGTCGCACCCAGCCCGATCGCGTGATCGAAGGCATGGGCCACGCCGCCTTCGATGCCGAAGGCCGCTTCATCCGCGCGGACTTTGGCAACCTCTCGGTCATCTCGGTCTATATACCTTCGGGCACATCGTCTGAAGAGCGGCAGGCGCTCAAGTATGTGTTTCTCGACGCCTTTTACCCGTTGCTGCAATCGCTGCTGGCCGAGCAGCGCGACATCGTCATCTGTGGCGACTGGAACATTGCCCACCGCGAAATCGATCTGAAAAACTGGAAGGGCAACCTCAAAAGCTCGGGCTTTCTGCCCGAAGAGCGCGCCTGGCTTGACAAACTCTACGGCAGCGGCTGGGTGGATGTGTTCCGCACGCTGTACCCCGAAGCGGGTGACACCGGCTACACCTGGTGGAGCCAGCGCGGCCAGGCCTATGCCAAGAATGTGGGCTGGCGCATCGACCTGCAAGTGGCCACGCCCGCCATGGCGCAACGCGCCCACAGCGCCAGCGTGTACAAAGCGCAAAAATTCAGCGACCACGCGCCGCTGACGGTGGAGTACAAGTGAGTAAACAAGGAGGCAGGCTCTGGGCCGTCACTGCACAAGTGGGGATTGGCAATGGCATCCCCAAAAACAAAGCGAGCTTTTGGCTCACATGGACGGCAGGTAGGGGGTGCGTGTTTGCAGTTTGTCACCCAAGCGCCTGAACCTTGACCTGTTTTCCTTTGGGGTTGGTTGGGGCATCTGGGCGTGGACCCTGGTCATGCATCAAAACGCATACTTGACCGAAACATTGTCGCCCACACCTTTGCGCAGCCGCTACTGCTGGCGCCGTGCTTTGGCCTGATTCACCATGGCTGCGCTCTCCGGCGCGCCCTCAAGCAACGACTACTTGGTTTGCGGGTTGAGTCGCGCCGCCATGCCACCACCGGTAGAGCCGCTACCAGCAGAGCTACCGCCTGTGGAACCGCCAAGACCGGTGCCGCCTCCTGTGCCCGGCGCGGGCGTAGACGCAGGAGTTGAGGTCGGGGTCGGTGTGCCTGTTACCGTGGCATACAGGTTTTGGCGATCACTGCTGAGCTTGAAGCGGTACAGCAAGGCCGAGCCAGAGGTGGCATGCAACTGATTGACCAGATTGCCTGCACCGCTGGTGAGCGTGCCGTTTGCTGTATGAATCAGCACAATCCGGTCGCCTTGCGCAAGCCTTGCGCCGGCAGGCAACTCCACGCCGATTTTTCTGCCTGCAATGCCGGTACCAGATGTGTCAGTAAGAGTCAGTACCTTTTCCCCTGCCGCAATATCGCTGGGCAAATAGAAGTTGATGCGCTCGAAATTGTGGATATTGCCAACGGTAGTGCCCTTGGTGCGCATTTCCAGGGTGTTGCCGCTCAGAACGTCCACCTTGTCAGGGTTGGCGTTGGTTGAGAACCCTCCATACAAAGCTGGCAGAGAGCTTTGGCCTGTGCCGGGAACGAATACGGGCTGTCCTTCAATGATGACTGTGTTGCCTGTAGCCTGCATTTTTGGCGCACCCGGCGGCAAAGAGCCGAAGGTGTTGTAGCCGCCAAAAACGCCCGCAGCAATGGAGCCAGAACTGATTTTTACCGTGTTGTGAATGGCATTGCGGCCTGTACCGCCTCTGATCTCGCCCAGTATTTGGGCATCCGCCCCGTTGATGAGGACGGTGTTGCCTTCGGCCTTGTTGCCTGCGGCACGTCCGGCGAAGCCGCCAACCACTTGCCCTGTAAAGGTTCCGCCAGTGACGGTCACGGTGTTGCCTTCGGCGATCAGGTTTTTATTGCTGCTGTATGTATCTCTTGTGCCGCCGCCAAACACCGCGGTAATTTTCGTACCGGGCGCGTTGATGGCTACGTGATTGCCTTCTGTCGTTCCGTTCCAGCTATAGCCGCCATAGATGTAGCCAGCTCGGGAGTCACTTCCGCCACCGAATGAACCGCCGGTGATAGTGACCGTATTGTTTTTGGCGTGTGAATTTCCACCTCTGCCGAGACCGCCATAAACAGCTCCTTTGACATGGCCATTTTTGATGGTAACGATGTTGTTTTCTGCTGATGTGTTTGAACCAGTGTTGAATGCTCCGTAAACAGTGCCTTCAACGTTGCCACCTTCAAGCGTGAGCTGATTGTTTTGTGCAGCAGTATTTGCAATGTCTGGCGCTGCACCGTATGCATTGCCAGAAACCGTGCCGCTTTTTACGGTTACAGAATTGCTGCTGTGGCGCCGGTTCAGCAGAGTGCTGAGTGAGTCGCCGAGGTTGCTGGCATCCAGCTCGCTGCGGACAACAGGGCCCACGCTATTGGCTGTGTCATGTATGGTCAGCAGCTTGTCGGTAGTGTCAGAAGGATTGCTGGCGGCATCGTAAGTCAGGGTAACGCCTTGGGCGTGCAGCGCATTGCACAGCAACAGCCCGAACACCGCCAAGGGCGCGAGTTTGTATTTGCTGCGTTGGCGCAAGCTCGGTTGGTGAGAATGGCCGCCCTCCGGGCGAGAGGCGGAAGCTATATTGTTTCTCATGAACTGAACCTTTCTCGAAACAAGCAAAGCGATAAGGTGTATACCACAAATTCACAACAAAGCAAGTTCTTGATCTGATCGCAAAACAAGGTGGCAGAAAGCGCGCCCGGTGCAGAACATTGCTGTTATCTGCAAGTCATGTGCCTGCATTGAAGGCAGTGCTTGCTGCGCACAGCCCGAGCGGCTCTGTGCCCGATACAATGCCGCGATGCATATACACATTCTTGGCATTTGTGGCACCTTCATGGGTGGTTTGGCCGCTTTGGCGCGCGAGGCGGGGCACACCGTAACCGGTTGCGATGCGGGTGTTTACCCGCCCATGAGCGATCAGCTACGCGCTTTGGGCATTGATTTGATCGAAGGCTTTGGCGCCGAGCAAACCGCGCTCAAGCCCGATATGTATGTGGTGGGCAATGTGGTCAGCCGCGCCCGGCTGGACAATGGCGAGGCCAAATTCCCCTTGATGGAGGTTATTCTCGACCAGGGCTTGCCCTACACCAGCGGGCCGCAATGGTTGTGCGAGCATGTGCTGCAAGGCCGCCATGTATTGGCCGTGGCAGGCACGCACGGCAAAACCACCACCAGCTCCATGCTGGCGTGGATTCTGGAAGCGGCAGGCCTGTCGCCCGGCTTTTTGATTGGTGGCGTGCCGCTGAACTTTGGCGTATCGGCGCGGCTGGGGCAGCAGGTTGCCGGCCATGCGCGCAGCTACTTCGTGATTGAGGCTGACGAGTACGACGCGGCCTTTTTCGACAAGCGCAGCAAGTTCGTGCACTACCGCCCACGCACGGCGGTGCTGAACAATCTGGAGTTTGACCACGCCGACATCTTTCCCGATCTGGCGGCCATCGAGCGCCAGTTTCACCATCTGTTGCGCACGGTGCCTGCATCGGGTTGCGTGGTGGCCAACGGGTTGGAAGAAAGCCTGGCGCGCGTGCTGCATGCAGGCGTGTACAGCCCGGTGCAAACCTTTGGCAGCGCCGTGAGCGACTACACCGCCGAAGGCGAGCCGCACGACTTTGCCGTGCTGCACCAAGGCCGGCCGGTAGGGCGCGTGCAGTGGGCGCTGAGCGGCACGCACAACCAGCTCAACGCGCTGGCCGCCATCGCTGCTGCGGCGCATGTGGGCGTGGATGCGGCACAGGCTGCCAAGGCGCTGGGCCAGTTTGCCAACGCCCGCCGCCGCATGGAAGTGCGCGGCACCGTTGCCCGTGCGGGCGGCGCCATCACCGTGTATGACGACTTTGCCCATCACCCCACCGCCATCCGCACCACGGTAGATGGCCTGCGCCGCAAGCTCAATGCCGAAGGCAAAAAGGGCGAACGCATTTTGGCCATCTTCGAGCCGCGCAGCAACACCATGAAACTGGGCACCATGAAAAGCCAACTGCCCTGGAGTCTGGAACAAGCCGACCAGGCCTTTTGCCACAGCGGCGGGTTGGACTGGGACGCCGCTGCCGCATTGGCCGAAATGGGCGCGCGCGCTCAAGTGGCGGGCACTATCGACGCCTTGATTGAACAGGTGATGGCTGCCGTGCAAGCGGGCGACCACCTGCTGTGCATGAGCAACGGCGGCTTTGGTGGCATCCATGCCAAATTGCTGGAAAGGTTGGTGCAGCCTTGAGCGTGTGGGCATGAAACGTATGCATGGTAGGTGTGCATATTTTTGCTGCCCCGCAGCCGTTAAAACGCAATATGGAAACGTACGGTGCAATGAAACGCCGGTGCGAAAAATCGTGAACAGGCATCACGGTAGTGGCGTTTTTCTGCCGTTTTGTCGGCTGTTTTTTTGAGCGCCGCTTTGCGCTGGCGCACGTGAGCATTCCTTTGTATGCCCATCCTTCTTTTAACTGAACGCACCATGAGTCTTCCCGCCTGCACCGATCTGAACAATGCCGAACTGCGCGCCACCCTGCAAT
>RRZT011683901.1_pt1 | contig 12624 bp, 15 predicted proteins | sample 2165551 | NCBI WGS metagenome assembly RRZT01 (sample SAMN10456910, study PRJNA506462) | wastewater metagenome | biome: wastewater; feature: sludge; material: wastewater sludge; isolation source: wastewater sludge with Escherichia coli K12::gfp cells carrying plasmid... | place: USA: Moscow, Idaho... | reverse complement strand
GCGCAGGTAGATATGGTTCTCCGTCGAATAGGCGGGCTCAGAATTTCAAGGTTTGCGCGCTAGGCGCCGTAAAACTGAGTTCTGGTCATCAGAAGTGATGTGTGTTGTACCGATGTGCGTCGCATTATCGGGGCGCGCCACCACCCCGAAATTCTTCAGAAACGTAGCCTCTTCTAGTTCATCATTCCCACCACGCGCCTATTTGCGCTGCGGAATATCAACCGAAAAGGAACTCAGATATGTCAGGTACGAACACGAAGTTGAATGAGCTATTCAGGCTAGAAATTCCTTCATCTGTCCGCAAGGTCATGGCTACGGTATGGGAGCTTCATAGGGAGGATATGCGCCTCCCCGGCTGGAATTCTGTCTACCACGCCGACGATGATCACACCGTTTTCTCGCGCAGTGGGCAAGACGTCCCCGTCTCGTTCGTGTTCCAGGGTATTTTCACGTTGCGCCCGCTTGTGCCGGGTGATCGGTTTTTGATGCTGTGTCAGACGCCAGATGGGGTGATTTGTGCCTTTCCTCCCGTCCTGATTTCGGACATAGCGGCGCGTTCCGAGTATGTCGTTCCAATTTTCGTTCTGAGCAACGGGGATTGGGAAATTTGTTGTAGCGACGCAGTGCTCGAAGCTGTGCAACTGAACAAGCAAAAGATGAACTTTGAGGCTGACCTTTTCGAAGTCATCAGCGCGATCGACTCGACTACTGGAGCCGGCCTGCTGAGGTTCATTGCGGATCGAGGGGAAGGTGAAGATGCCACCTTGCCTTTCGCGCTCCCGTCAGCACTTCGAGATACATTGGGAAGCGATTCCGGTCTGCTGAGTTTCCTGCCGACGATTACCGAGAGTAGTCCCTTCAAGGCTTTTAAGGGGTGGCACAAGAGCGTTGAAGCGAAATAGATGAAGGGAGGAAGGCCGATGACGGGTCGTCTCAAGACGGTTGCTCTATGGGTGTCGATGGGGACCGCTGTTTTCGTTATCTACTGCGCTGTCCTTGGGTGGTTGGGCGACAGGCATCGAACTTCCTCAGCGTCGAGCGCTGAACTTGGCATGCAAGTCAAATCTGGCGCGCTATGCAATGCCGGTCATTGCGAACCGGCACTGATGGTCAGCGGCTATCTGGACGAAGGTTTCGTAACCCGATTCGCGGCGACGGCGGGAGATCAAATCAAGAGTGCAAAGTGGATTTGTATCGACAGTCCAGGCGGGAAACCTTCAGAGGGGCTCGTGCTTGCCAAGTTTCTGCAGGAGCTAGGCAAGCAAACGTGTGTTGCGCCGATCCGTCGACCTGACGATACGCTTCAGGCGACCAAATGCGCGTCTTCCTGTGCCTTCGCTTACGCCGGCGGCGCGCGCCGAGTCCTGGCAGATGATCACTCTCTGGGCGTCCACCGCGCCTTCCTGAACGACGGCGCCGCCTGTATCCCGTGCAACTATGTCGCGTCGCCCTTTATCCATTGGATATACGGCGCAATCGCTCGCTACGAACTGAATGAGCCGGCTGTCGTCTCGCGGATGATCGAGAAGTCGAGTGAGTATCCTGAGCGCTTTGACACCAACCCCTTCGAGGCTCATTGGGTGCGCCGTGCCGATTTCATCGGTTGGGGTCTTGGTGAGCAATCCGATTTCGATAGCGGTTGGTACTTCAATTTTCTTCAGGCATCACCTGGTTGACTTAATGATTGGCGAGTACGAATAGTCTCAGGGCATTTCCGTCAAAGACGTTGGAAGAGAATCCAGTCTGGTGGATATCGCAACCGTCGCCACGATGGCGCGATCCCTTGGTGACGAGGAATTAGCCGTCCTGATTGAGGGGGGCTATGACGAAGTGTTCTCCACGATTCGCGAAGCCACCGATGACATCGACGACTTGATTGAAATCTTCTCCCAGACATGAAAGCCAGAATATGCCTTCACCTTCCAGTCATGATCGCGTCGGACGATTTACTGAGCCGTCTTATCGCCCACCCAATCTGGCAGAGTACCAGCAAGTTGCCCACGACTTTATCGGCGAAGTCGCACCGGAATTAGTGCCCGAGGTCCGTGACCGTCTTGCCAACGAAGTCAGCCGGCGGACATTTGGACTGATCGGGGCGTCTTCGCGGCAGGGAATTTATCGATCCGTTGCTGCAGCTCAATCGAGCCTGGGAATGGGATGAGATCAGTCGCGTTTCGCCTTTTTCTCTGACCGGCCAGCCAGCGCATACATGGAACCTGTGGTCTTCGGACCAGCATCTCGCAAAAACCGAGGCCGATCAAGTGCAGCGATTTTCTGAATCGGTGTCCATTGAAGACTGGCTCTACAACGTTCCGATGCCCCAGGTGCGCCAATGGCGAGACGCCTTTTTGCCCGATCGGCCGAAGCGTGGTCGCAAGATATTCCTGCTGTGGGAGCTTTCCCAGCATGCAGATTTTCAGGCGGAATGTCGTAAGGCCTTCGAGGCGTGGCGGCAGGATCAAGTCAGGGAAGTGGATCGACTCATGGGATTGGCCCAGCAAAGGCCCGTTGCCAGACACTTGGAATGGCTGGCAAGGCTCACAGGGCATCGGCTCGACGCTTACCATTCGCTGACCAATTCCTGTAAAGGACCGGCCGCCTATGCCGACTTGGTGGAATCATGGCTCACAAAGCACCGGGAAGGGGCCAAGAAAGGGCTGGAAGGGATCGACCAAGAAGTAGCCGATGCGACCTGGATTGGCAAAAGCATCTATGAGCCAGACGTCATTGATATTGCCAAAGAGGTCGCCTGGTCCTATATCAAACTGACCGAGCGTGCCGTTTCTTCCCAGCGGGAGCTCAAACGCGCTCTCCTCATTCAAAAACCGACGCAACTGGTGGCGACCCAGTGTTGCGCGGTGTGCAAAAGTAAGCCCCGGAAAAAGCGCACCAAGGCTTCAGGCGCCCCTCTGGCTCCGTTCCATCTGCTATGCACATGCGGCGCCTTCCAATGGCGTCCGGAAAGCTACCGGGGGGACCCGACCGAGTGGATGTTGGATATGAGCCACAAGCAGAATCACCAATTATGGGCCATTGCCCGCCATCTTGGGATCGAATCGTTCCCGATCGATGGGGTGGGCCTTCTTAGCATGGCGAGTGAGATTCATTTTGAGCGCCGCTGGGAAGTCACCCAGGCATCCAAACGGGCCGGACAACGCCGCTGATCTGCCTGTTGTCGGAAACCGCAGGCGTCAAGACATGAGTTACCTGGCAAAGAACCCTCCAGACGCACGAGCGAATGGGGGTTGGGTACAACAAGCTTACATCGAGCGAGATGCTGTGATTCCCGGCCGACCCTGATTATGGGTATGACTGCCTAGTGTCCGCCCCGCCTAGAAATCCCTGTCATGGATTCTTTCATCAAACAGGGCTCTTTCTGCTTCTTCTTGGGTCCATTCCGATATCGCATCCGACAGCATCTCGTCGCGTTCCGCGTCCGTCAGGATCCTTGGTTTCGGGGGGCGAAGTTGCTGTTTGTCCCCCGTATTCTTGCCGGACACTATGCTCTCCACCGTCTCATACTCCACTGGAGACAAAGGGGGCTCAAGCTGCTGTGGCAGGAACCTTCCCCCCGTGAGCAATACGTCCAAAACAAGTTGCTCCGGTGCAGAGGCGTCAGAGAACTTGACGTAGACATATCGGGTGTCAATCTGGAAAATCTCGCCACATCTGCCATTTGTGCTCACTTTGCGTCCCGCAATACGCTTTCCAAGCGACTCTATTGTTAGCATTGGTCGTCCTTGCCAGATCAGGAGCCACACAGCCGGTTCTCGCCTCGACGCACATTAGGATCGCATTGCGAGAAACGGCCGAGTTGCCCAAAGGTGTGTACTTGGTTGTTCCCTGGAAGCCAAGAATAAATTATAGAAAGCGAGACAGGTTCGAGCCACAATCTGATGAGGATGAAAACAACACCTAAGAGTCGTCCGCTGATGTCAGGGCTTTCCACACGAGCGGAACGCATCCTGCGGGAACTGCTGAATCTACGAACCGAGGACGTACCGGATCTGCGCACGGCAGCCAGCCTGGTGGCGTCGCTCGATATTGTTACGCTGGGGAAAGCGGAGAACTGCGGGGTGAAGACACGCAACGAGATTGTTGGTTGGCTTGGGGCATTCGGCATGCAGATGGCTCCAAGACCCGACTCTGAGATACAGCAGCAAATTGCGGATGCAAAACGCTTACTGGAGACGCATGGGTATGTGGTATCCAGAGCAGAGGGAAAGGGATAGAGCTTATGAAGCTTGGGTACAGCATTCTTCTCGGTGAAACGCTGGACGCTTCCGCGCTGCAATATCGCGATTGTGAACGGTTCCAGGTCGTATGCCCCAATTGTCACGAGCCGATCTTTAAGGTGCGGCGTGCCGCAGAAACACCTGATGAATGCCATTTCTTTGCTCACTACGCGGCATCGAAAGCCTATCAAGGTAACTGTGACTTGCGGGTAAAGTCGTACTCAAGAGTTGATTTGGAAGCGCAAAACCAGGTTTCGCGTGATCAACGCCTCTCGTATTTTCTTTCTGTGCTGAAGCGGACGTTGGGGATGGCGCCCAACTATTTGACAACGGCGGAGAGAACTCACTATCGGTTGGAGAAATCACCGGCGTTTCTATTTCTTCGCGATATGTGCTGGGGAAATCTAGCCCAGGCGGATAGCGGAGAGGCCTTCGACGTAACGGTTGAAGACTATCTCTATCGCCTGAAGGACGTAGGTTGGGAGCTAACGACAACCTTCTCTCTGGATCGTCAGCGCAAGATTGCTAGAGACATGTGGCAGATGATCATGACCCCAGCCGGGCATGGAAACTTCAACTTTGTGTTTAACCACGCATGGCTTCTGGAGTTCAACGCGGTTGTCGCCCGGATGGATGAGCACGATGCCGACGATATTGCCGTCATGCGGCAAGTCGCCAGCTACATGACAGCGGTGCTTGAAGCCAAGAAAGGAACAATGAGGTCTCTGCTTCAAGAAATGGCTTCAAGGCAACTGCCGAGAGGCTACAACGTCATTAGGGGACAGTCCGAGGACGACGAGCCATCGACGTTTCTGACCCGGATACTTGGCAATTTCACCATCCAGATGGTGGGCGCGCTCATGGAAGTGCCCTACTTTGAGTTGCTCAAACAACAATATGGTGATCCGTCGAAGGTCTATCCCTATCAACCTGGGATTGCGCCAGTGGATGACGAGGAAGTCGCGAGGATGCGCGCATACCAGGAAAAGCATCAAAGTAGTCGGGTTGCTCACTAGAAGCACGAAGGAATGGCGCTATGGGAATCAATAAGGACTGGCTGAAGAATCAACCTTTTGCCCGCAATGTAGCGACCCGCACCATCGATCGAGAAACGATTCTCGATCTGCTTGGCATGGTGATCTACGAGGCGGATCGATCTGCGGTGCTCGAGGATGCAGGCTTTTGCGATAACACCCCTAGCGTCGACTGCTTGTTCGACTACGTTCTCGACGCGCTGCGAGTACCCGCAGAAAGCGCCGCATTTAGTCGGTCTCCGTTCGAGCGGGCCTTCTACAACGACTACTGGCTCGAGAAGAAATACGAGTCGCTGGAAGAGGTCCTAACTGCTCTGGAAAGTCTGCGGGATTCGTTTGCGGAACGGGCAAGTTCGGCGGAAGACATCAGGGCTGGCTTTCGACTGGTCGACGACCGGCGCTAGAACGAGTCTCGGTAGGCAGGCTGCCGATGATCGAAGGGGCTGGTCTGGATATTTGTGCCCATGTGTTTGGCAAAGGCAATCCTGGCGGTGGATGGTGATCTCTCCCGCCCGTTGAGAGTTTGAGAATGATCTACGATATCGACTATCTTTCGTCGTCCCGTTTTGAAGCCATGACAGGGGATCCGCAAACGGCGGTTGTTTCAATCACCGATCCGGGCGGTTCGGACGCTCGCGTTCCGGCAGGCTTTGGTCCTGTCCTCCGCCTGAAATTCGATGATCTGGATGAAACGAGTCTTTGCGGCGGATCTACAGGCCGCCCGATGTCAGCGCACGAGGCGCAATCGGTCGTAGCGTTCCTGGAGCGTATTCACTCGGCTCCCGAAATCAGCGGACTGCTGGTGCATTGTGAGATGGGGCGATCCCGCTCGGCAGCAGTGGCGTGGTATGCCTTGGCCTTTGGGGGGCGAATGACGCGTGAGCGTCGCATTGACGGCATCAATCTGATGGTACTGCGCATGTTGGAAGACGTGAGCGGTCGACAGTTGCCTCGACCGACCGGCATGCTTGTGCCGGCGGGATTTAGCCTGTCAGTAAGGGACTGTAGTTCGTGCTGAAGCAATGCGGTCGGTTGGCGATGGCTTGGAGGGCACCGTGCAAACCTGCATAGGCTGTCCGTTACGGATTGGTTGTGGCGCATGACCCAACTGGCCTACCAGAGCTTGCTCTACGTTGCACCATCGGTTCTCGTAGCCGGACTCATCAGCTTCTTCTCTACGCGTGTGCTGCTCGCCTGGTTCATCCGACTGCCAGCCACTCTAATTCACGAAGGCTTACATGCGGCTGTCGGCTTCTTCACCTTTGGCGGCCCAGTCAGTTTTTCGCTCTTCCCCCGGCGAATTGCTCCCGGTCGATGGATGCTCGGTTCAGTGCGCTTCCGGAATCTCACTTGGTATAACTCGGCCCTGATCGCGCTTGCCCCCTTCCTAAGCCTTCCCCTGGCCGCCCGCCTTGTCGTGTGGCGTGTACAGAATGGACACGGAATCGTGTTGGCGGACCTGGTTACTGGTTTCTCCTTGGCGAAATTCTGATCGCCGCGTGGCCGTCGCCTACCGACTATCGCCAGGCGATCCGGTCATGGCCGGTCGCCGCCGTGATTGGCGCAATCTTTTATGTCTGGCCGTAGCCGTCTTGGTAACGTGCAAAACGGATACGCGTTCTCCAGTTCGGGGAACTCGCGAATGTTTGCTGCAAGGACGCGGCGCAGATTTGAGAAGAGAGATAACGATGGACAAGAATGACATCATTTGGTGGCCTGACGATCAGAAAGGACTGATCATCAACGCAGTAACGGCGCGCGACCGCGCGTCGTGGCGCTTCCTGGCCGGCCGGGCGGCGAAAATGGTGCTGCCTGCGTTGCTCGTGGTGTCCTGGTTGCTCTTGGCGGACCTCCAACTCGGAGCAGACGCCCCTTCTTGGGTGCGGAGCGGTTTTGAATGGGGGCTGTTGATCTTGCCTCCTGTCGGCTTGTTTGTCTCACTGGCTGCCGTCGTCTTGCTGATATCCGAGTGGTGGCAGGATCGCAAGCGCGCGGCGCATCTCGCAGATGAAGTATCGGGCCTTGGAGTCGATATCACGACATTGGATAGCGACTGGGTGTTTGAAAAGGTATTGCTGCCGCTGGCCAGACGCAAAGGGATCTCTCTGCCCGATGGCACCATTGTTCGTGTGCGCTGAGGCAGGCTTCAGCCGACAGGGGCGGAGTGTAGCCCTGACGACGCCAACTGCATAATGTTTGCCTTCAGTGATTAGCTAGACTAGACTAACCCTATTGTTTCTGGAGCATGCCATGCAAGCCGTCAATATGTTGCAAGCCAAGTCCTCGCTGTCCCGTTTGGTGGAAGCCATCGAGCAAGGTCAGGAGCGTGAAATCGTCATTGCCCGTAATGGTCGCCCCGCCGCCAAGCTGGTTCCGATGGATACGGTGCCGGCGGGTCAGCGCATTGGTGTCGCCAAGGGCAAGTTCGAGGTCCCGGACAACATCGACACCAATAACGAAGAAGTAGCCCGTCTGTTCATGGGCGGGGAGCAATCTTGAATCTTTTGCTGGACACCCATGTTGCCCTGTGGGCGATCACGGACAGCCCGAAGTTGCCGCAGAAGGCACGGGAACTGATCCAATCTCCGAAGACAACCGTCTGGATCAGCGCCGCAAGCGTGTGGGAGATCGCCATCAAGTACGCCCTTGGCCGGGGGGATATGCCCGTGTCCAGCCAAGACGCAGTGAGCTACTTCAACGAATCCGGCTATCGTTTCCTGGCAATCGAGGCAGAACATGCGGTAGCCGTTGAAGACCTCACTGCGCATCACCACGACCCGTTTGACCGCATTCTCGTGGCCCAGGCGCTTGTCGAGCCGATGCGACTGATGACTCATGATCCCTTGGTGGCGCTCTACAGCGACACGATCATTAAGATTTGAAAGGATAGAACCGTGTTGGCATATGTCACTGCTGGTCTCGGATTGTTGGTGGTACCAGTCCATGCAGGCCGCCAAACGCGCCTTGGTTGAGCGCGGGATCGGTCCAACCAAGGCGGCGAACGGGTGTGGTCTGGGCTATTCAACAACCAGAAGGCTGCCTGACAAAACTACCGGAGTGCATCATGTCCCTTTTCGGCAATGCAAAAATCGTCCGCAAACTCAGACGGATTCTCGGCTGGGTAGGCGGAGGCGTGTACAAGCGGATCGACGAAAACCGCGAGGTGGTTGAACTTCTCCACCGCGAAGCTCCCGACCTCGTAGCAAAGCACCCGGAGATAATCGGCTGGCTGCAATCCCACGACGACTTCCTCTGCAAGTTGGAAGCGACGTTGCCGCCCGATGACGTGCAGTTTCGACCACGGCAGCAGATGGAAGGGAATGGCAATCCCGGCTTTCCCCGCCCCTGGGTGATCGATGATGCGGAGAGCCTTCGCCGCCAGACCACCTTCTCAACGCAGGGAAAGACAGAGCGGGAACAAGGGCCAGTTCCGTTCCGCGCGGCCGGGCGTCTCGATCCGAACTGGTCGTGGTGGCTGGTCTGGAATACCAATCCCCCTGATAGCAAGAATGGCGACGGACTTCACGCTTGGGAATGGGAGGAAGTTCTGCCAGGGAATGAACTAGAAGCCAAACTGCGTGCAATGGGCTTGTCCGAAGCGATCCCTGGATGGGGCTCCCTTATGGACACCGACCGCACTTATATCAATGGGCGGTGGATGAAAATTGCAGCCTGCAAGCGGATCACGGGCGATGACATCGAAATCAACGTCGGGGATTCACAACGGAATGCCGGAAGCGCTACCTCAGCGGCAATCCAGATCAACATCAGCGGAAGCCAGCGCAACGCAGGCAGGGGCTTCCAAGGAGATAAGATCGGATGCTGAAGCGCCTTTGGTATTCGTCTCCGCTGTATCCGTTCTACCGGAATGTTTGGCTATTCCTGCAACGGCAATTGATGTGCCCTCGAGGACTACACAACAACTGTCCCGTGGTCCCAAACGAAGAGCCGACCAACTTCTGCCATGCCTGTGGGGCATTGGTGAATCCCAAGGCATTCGGGGTTTGGGAAGTCAGACTGCACGATGGCACTACTAGGGAAGTAGTGGCGACCAATATCGATCACGCCAAGAATCTGGTGATTTACGGCGAAGACCTTCCGCGGCGTATGGCTCGTATGCGCCACGGTGAATTCAAGATCCACCCGCAGAACATTGTCGTAGCGCGGCGATTGCGGGATGCCAACCGTTAGCTCGTGCCATCCACCGGAGAATCCGGAAGCCCCTTATCCTGAACAACGCGGCCATCTGTTACCCCTTGGCTAGCCGCCATCACTCAACCTACGGAACGTATGGATTTCTCATTGGAACCCGTCTCGTCATCGAGCACCACAACGGCAGCAGAAGCAGACTTCCGCCTTCTACGCCTCATCCTCATCGATTCGTATGCGCGCGGCAAAACCGTCGAAGTCGACGTGGGCGGGCATGTGGCCATCACCGGCGAGAATGCTTCCGGCAAGACCACCCTGCTACGCCTTTTCCCCCTGTTCTTCGGTGAGGCGCCGTCCAAGGTTATTCAAAGCGACGAAAATAACCACAAGTTCTCCCGGCATTACCTGCCGACACAAGCCTCCTACGTTGTCTTCGAATACAGCCGCCGCGGCCGGCGCATGCTGTCGGTCATCCATCCGGACGGCCAGAGCGACGCCGTCAGCTATCGCTTCATCGACAGCCCTTATCGACCGGAGCTTTTTCGGGACGATCGCGGCCTGGTCCAGTCTTCGGATCTGACCCGCCATCTGACCAAGCTCGGCGTTACGGTCACCAGATCACTTTCGCTGAGTACCTATCGCCAGATTCTGCAGAACGAGGCGAGCCGCGAACACCGGCAGTTGGCCAGCCAGTTCGCCTTCACGGGAAGCAGCAGTCGCCTGAAGCATATCGAGCGCATCGTGTCGAGCATCCTGCTGCGCGCCACGTCCTTCTACGACCTCAAACGCATGGTGGTCGCGTCGGTACACGAATCGGCCGAACCATTCGCCATGCGCACGAGCAAGCGGGAACTTCTGTCGTGGATATCCGAGTACGAAGCCCATGCTCGAATGATGGAGAAGGCCTCGGTCATGGAGGAACTCGAGCTCGCCGATCGGCAACGCAAACGCTCGGTCGAGGAATTCTGTCGGCTCGCCGCGACGTTCCATATCCTCCTTGATCGCGTGACTGACGATGTGAAGGCGGCCGAGCGGGAGGAAGACCGCCTGCGCCTCGAGGCGAACGATCTCCGGCGGGACTATGGGCAATCCCTGCTCGTACTGCACGATCAGGCCAACGGGTGCAAGTCGGCGCTGCGAGAGGCATCAGACCGGCTGACCAGCGCCCGCCGGCGCCACAAGCAGTATGCCGACGAGAAGGCGGAAGCGCGTGCGAAGGCCGTCGACGATTTGCCGCTCGTGCAGAAACAGCGGGAGCGTTTGCAAACGAACCTGTCGGAGCTCGAGGCGTCATCGCGGTCGGTCGTCGAGGTCTTCGAGCGCATGAGCGAAGATGCACACAAGGATGCCGATGACGCCCGCAGGCGTGTCGAACAAGAGCGCACCGACGCGTTACAGACGTTTGGCACGACGCAGACTGAGATTTACGAGCGCCACACCGCGTCGCTCCGCGAACTTGACGAGGAACACAAAGCCGAACGCAACACGGTGCTCCAGAGCGTCAGCCAGTGTCGCGAAGACCTGGCCACGCGTGCGGCCGAAGCGAAGAATCCGGCCGCCGATCCCGAAATCCAGCATGCCTTTGATCTGGACAATGAGGCTTTTCGTGAAGCGTCCACACGCGTCGACAGCGTGCGTGACGGTCTCGAGCCGTTGGCTCGAAAGCTGCGCAAAGCGCAAGAGGCCTTCAACGACGATGAGACGATGCTCAACGCCTCGCGGGAGCATCTGGAAAAGGCCCAACTCGCCCTTAGCGATCTGATCGAGGCGGGCAACGCCGGCGAGACGACCCTCATCGGTTTCCTCCGCCAGCACAAGCCTGAGTGGGCCACCAACATCGGTCGCCTGCTTCCCGAATCGATTCTGTTGCGCACCGACTTGTCGCCCATGTTGTCCAACGGCGACGACCTCTATGGGGTATCGCTTGATCTCGACTCGCTCGAAAGCTCGCGCTTGGCCTCGGAGGAAAGCATCCAGCTGGAAATCGCGCACCTTCGCGCCAACGTCGAACGACGGGCAGCGGAGGTCGCCGCCGATGAAAAGCGACTGCAGGCCTCCGAACGGCAGCGCCAGGCCGCCAAGGAAGCCTGCGACGCGCACACCGTTCTGCTGACCCAGGCGCTGGCCGCCAAGAACACCGCCGACCAGCGGGTCAAAACCTCGCAGGCCCGGCTCGCAGCCAGTCGGGAAGCGGCCCGTCGCGTGGCAAAAGCCGCATTGACCGAGGCTACGTCAAAACTCGATCAAGCGCGTTTGACGCTGAATGCCGTCGAGGCTCGCCACACGACCGCCCGAAACGAACTCGACGCACGTCAACGCACGGAGATGCAGCAATTCACGACGGCGCACCGCGACTTCCTGTCGCAAATCGCCACGCGACTCGCCGAGGTGACGACGGCGCTCAATACCAGGCTTGCGGAAATTGGATCGCAGCGCGACCAGGCGTTGAAGGCGAGCGGTGTCGATACCGCCGTGCTCAATCCGCTGCGCGAGCAGATCAAAGCGCTAGATGCGGCCATTTCCGCCGCAGAGGATGATCGGACCTATGTCGCACGGTATCGGGACTGGCTTGAACTGACGTGGGCGCATCGATCACAACTCGAAACCGACGTCGCCGAGGCGGAGCGCAAGAAAGCGGCGGCGGATGACGCCTATCGCGCCAAGGAGAAGGAGCGCGATCAGGCGATCGAGATCAACGGCAAGGCGCTGGAAGCCGTCGGCCAGAACATTGAAGCACTCGGCAAGCAGGTCTCGCTCGTCAAAGGGCAACTGGCCAACCTTACGGCTTACGCGCCTGATCCGGACGTTCTCGCGCGCGGGTTCGACGACCGCATCGCCGTTGAACTGCTGGTCAATCAGCGCCGGGAACTGCAGGCGTCGTTTGCCGAACTTCAGCAGCGTATTCGAGAGGGTGTCGATGATATCCGACGCCAGATGATCGCCATCGTCGGTACCGGACCGGAGAAGCTGCACCACCAGATCCTGCATCGGATCGGATATCCCATCCACAACCAGGAGCACTTGTGGGTCGACGAACTGCGCGGCTGGTTTCAGCATGAACACATCCAGAACAAGGACAACCTCGTTCAGTTCGGGAAGACGCATGCGCAGAACATTTCGGCCTTCTGGTCGGGACTCGGCAACTTCAAGAAGCTGGTCGGCAATTTCGCCGCCGATCTCAAAGCGCACCTGCATCAAGGTCAGGT
>RRZT011613725.1_pt1 | contig 12624 bp, 10 predicted proteins | sample 2165551 | NCBI WGS metagenome assembly RRZT01 (sample SAMN10456910, study PRJNA506462) | wastewater metagenome | biome: wastewater; feature: sludge; material: wastewater sludge; isolation source: wastewater sludge with Escherichia coli K12::gfp cells carrying plasmid... | place: USA: Moscow, Idaho... | reverse complement strand
TGTCTCAGCGGCCTTCGGCGGCCTGCAACTGGGCGACCTTCGCGGCATACTGCGCCTTCGCGGCGTCCTTGGAGGTGCCCTTGAGCTTGGCCCAGGCGTCGTACTTGGTGCGCCCGACGAAGTCCATCATGCCGGGGCGCTTGCCGTGGGCGTCGCCGTCGGTGGCCTGCTTGTAGAGGGCGTAGAGCTGCAGTTTGACGGCCTGGCCGGGGTCCTTGGTCAGGGTGTCGACCGCAGCGACGGCGGCCTCGAAGTCGTCGGACATGCGGGTCAGGTTATCCCACCCCCGGCTCCTGGCGGGCCTGTCGACGCGCCGCCGTCAACGCCCATCGCAGCCGCTTCATGTCCCCATCCCGACGGACCGGCTCAGTGGTGGCGAGCGCCCAGGCCCGCGTGTGTCGGCCGTCGTGCAACTCGATCAGCAGGGTATGCCGCTTCAGCCGGGGCGTCGGGGTCATCCGCAACCGTCGGATGTCCGCCCAGTAGTAGCGGCGCGGCAGCCCGCCGTTCTGGACGACCAGACCCTCGGCGTCGACGACGAGCCGCACAGTCGTCGCCGACCAGACACAGACGCACAGCCCGCCCCAGAACAGCCAGTAGGACTCCGGATAGTCGATCGCGCCGACGATCAGAGCCAGCCCCGCGTAGGTCGCCTCGAAGGTCGCGTGGTGGAAGACATGCCGGGCCAACGGATCGTCGCGGCGCCGGTCCCCGGCGTCCGGCTCGCCCCACCACGCGAAGAGCCGGTCCCCAGCCGCCAGGGCACGCTCGGTGGCCTGGGCCCGCACAACGACCTGGAGCCGCCGAACCGGCGCAAACCACCCGGCTCGCCCGATGCGGGCCAAGGCCGCGGACCGTTTCAGAGGTACTGGCCGGTGTTCTCCACCGTGTGGATCGAGCGGCCAGGCTCGGTGCCGTCCTTGGTGTTGATGAGGGTGCGGATGTAGACGATCCGCTCACCCTTCTTGCCCGAGATCCGCGCCCAGTCGTCGGGGTTGGTCGTATTGGGCAGGTCCTCGTTCTCCTTGAACTCATCGACGCACGAGCTGAGCAGGTGCTCGACCCGCAGGCCCTTCTGGCCGGTGGCGAGGAAGTCCTTGATGGCATTCTTCTTGGCCCGGTCCACAACGTTCTGGATCATCGCGCCGGAGTTGAAGTCCTTGAAGTAGAGGATCTCCTTGTCGCCACCGGCGTAGGTCACCTCGAGGAACCGGTTCTCCTCGCTCTCGGTGTACATCCGCTGGACGGCGGCCTGGATCATCGCCTCGACGGTGCGCTCCCGGTCGCCGCCGTGCTCGGCGACGTCGTGCTCGTGCAACGGGAGCTCGGTGGTGAGGTACTTGCTGAAGATGTCACGGGCCGCCTCGGCGTCCGGGCGTTCGATCTTGATCTTCGCGTCGAGGCGCCCGGGGCGCAGGATCGCCGGGTCGATCATGTCCTCGCGGTTGGAGGCGCCGATGACGATGACGTTCTCCAGGCGTTCGACGCCGTCGATCTCGGACAGCAGCTGCGGCACGATCGTCGTCTCGACGTCGGAGCTGACCCCCGAGCCGCGGGTGCGGAAGAGGGAATCCATCTCGTCGAAGAAGACGACCACCGGGGTGCCGTCGGAGGCCTTCTCCCGGGCCCGCTGGAAGATCAGCCGGATGTGCCGCTCGGTCTCGCCGACGTACTTGTTGAGCAGCTCGGGGCCCTTGATGTTGAGGAAGTAGCTCTTCTCGACCTTCTTGCCGGTCTTCTCGGCGACCTTGCGGGCCAACGACGCGGCGACCGCCTTGGCGATGAGGGTCTTGCCGCACCCGGGTGGGCCGTAGAGCAGCACACCCTTGGGCGGCTTGAGGTGGTGCTCGCGGTAGAGCTCGGGGTGCAGGTAGGGCAGCTCGACCGCGTCACGGATCGCCTCGATCTGCCCGGACAGGCCACCGATGTCCTCGTAGTCGATGTCGGGCACCTCTTCGAGGACGAGATCCTGCACCTCGGCCTTGGGCACCCGTTCGAAGACGAAACCGGAGCGTGGGTCGATGGTCAAGGCGTCGCCGACCCGCAGCGGCTCGGTGAGCAATGAGGCGGCGCGGCGGCATACCCGCTCCTCGTCGCCGTGCGAGACGACGAGCACCCGGTCGTCGTCGAGCAGGTCCTTGACGAGCACGACCTCGCCGGTGCGCTCGAAACCCATCGCGGCGACGACGTTGAGGGCCTCGTTGAGCATCACCTCGCGGCCCGGGGTGACCTGCTCCACGGGCACGCTGGGGCTCACCGCGACGCGCATCTTGCGACCCGAGGTGAGGATGTCGACCGACCCGTCGATCGGCGAATCGACCACCACGCCATAGGCGTTCGGTGGCTGGGCGAGCCGGTCGACCTCGGACTTGAGGTTGACGATCTGCGCGCGGGCGTCCTTGAGGGTGCGCACCAGACGCTCGTTCTGCGCCGACAGGGTGGCCAGCGAGGTCTGCAACGACGCCAGTCGATTCTCGAGCTCGCGGATGCGCAACGGGTCGAAGCGCGCCTGGCGACGCAGCTCGGCCACCTCGGCGCCCAGCCGCTCGACCTCGTCGGCCGCCGCTTCCACCTGCTCGATCGGCTCGCCGCCGTCGGCACCGTTCCCCTGGACCGTCTCGTCGGACATCAGGGCCTCCTCGATCTCGTCCCCCGACCCTAACTCCCGATAGTGCCCCGCGACGGGGTATTTCGCGGCCGGTTGGGCGCGTTCGTCTCACCAGTCGATACCTGGTGACGCATGGTGGACAGCTCAGGTTGCGTCGCGGGTCAGCTGCTCGGCGGCGGCCACGGTTCGGGCGGCGCGCCGCACCTTCTTGTCCGACACGAGGCGCTCGCCGAGCTGCTCGGGGCTCCACACCGCGTCGGTCTCGCCGAGGCCGTCATCGCCCGGGCCGAGGCCGGCGTGCTCGGGCGCGTCCGCGGCATACTGCGACTCCGGTATGCCGCCGCCCTCCGCCGGGTCGTAGGACCCCTTCGCCGGCCGGCGGGTGCGCCGCGGCGTGACCACCCCTTCGGCCAGTCGCCGGGCGGTGATGAGGAACCCGGTGTGACCGTGCATCCGGTGCTGGGGCCGCACAGCCAGCCCCTCCAGATGCCACCCCCGCACGAGCGACTCCCACGCCTGCGGCTCGGTGTAGCCGGCGTGCATGCGCAAGGCCTCGGCGACCCGGGACAGCTGGGTCGTCGTCGCGACGTAACAGGTGAGCACCCCACCCGGGCGCAAGGCGGCGGAGACCGCGTCGAGACACTCCCATGGGGCGAGCATGTCGAGGATCACCCGGTCGACCGAGCCGGGCTCGACGTGCCCCGGCAGCTGCTCGGCCAGGTCACCGACGACGCCCCGCCAGGCCGGGTGGTCGTGGCCGAAGAAGGCTCGCGCGTTGCCCTGGGCGATCTCGGCGAAGTCGGCCCGCCGTTCGAAGGAGATCAGCTCACCCTGCTCGCCGACCGCCCGCAGCAGCGACATGCTCAGCGCCCCGGAGCCCACCCCCGCCTCCACGACCCGGGCGCCGGGGTGGATGTCACCCATCGTGACGATCTGGGCGGAGTCCTTCGGGTAGATGACCGCCGCGCCGCGCGGCATCGACATGACGTAGTCGGCCAACAACGGTCGCAGCGCGAGGTATTCGACCCCGGCGGTGTTCTGCACGACGCTGCCCTCGGGGGCGCCGATGACGTCGTCGTGGCGCAAACGACCCTGGTGGGTGTGGAACTCGCGCCCGGGTTCGAGGGTGATCGTGTGCAAGCGGCCTTTGGCGTCGGTCAGCTGCACCCGGTCGCCGACGACGAAGGCCCCGCGCCGCGTCTGGGTGCCGGTGCGAGAGGTCTGCGCCGACGAGTCGGTCATGGCGCTGCAGTCTAGGCCGGTTGTCAGTAGCGCCCCGACCCGTCCCGTCGCACGGTGTCCACATCGCACGGTGTCCACATCCCCCCGGGAGTGAGTCACATCGTCCACAGCCAGCGCCGGGACGGGCGCGCCGGCGCAGGTGCACCGGGCAGGCTCGGCTCAGCGCGCCGCATCGCCGCGGCGCACCGACGACAGGAGGTGCAGTCACCGTGAGCCCGAGCGCGGCATCCCACTCCACACGGCCGACCGACAACCCCGACGGTATGCCGCGTAACGAGATCCGGTTGGTCGGCACCGTCTCGGCGGCCCCGCAGGAGCGGGTGCTGCCCTCGGGCGACCGGCTCGTCGCCCTGCGGGTCGTCGTGCCCCGCACGGGGCCCAAGCGCACCCCGACGAGCCCGCCGGTGGACGCCATCGACATCACGTGCTGGTCGAGCGCCACTCGGCGCACGGCACTGCGCCTGGGCCCCGGCGTGCTCGTGCGCGTCGAAGGGGCGTTGCGTCGGCGCTTCTTCCGCACGGGCGGGGGCTTCGGCGGCTCCGCGGGTGGCGCCTCGGCGATGCCGCTGAGCCGCTACGAGGTGGAGGTGTCGAGCATCAGCCGAGTGAAGCCCCCGCCTGTCGGGTGACGCTCAGGAGGCCTGTTCACGTCGCTGCAACACGGCGTCGACATCGCCGAGCGACACCGTCCCGAGGAACCGGCCGGCCGGGTCGCGCACGAGCACGACCTGCTTGACCGACTCGCCTTCACGGTGACCGGCGAGCGACTCGACGACGGTGGTGAGGTCGGCGTCGGGCTCGGCCACGACGACCCAGCCCGGGGTGGGCCGCAGCAGGAAGGACATCGCCGGCACCTGGGCGAGTCGGTCCTCGGGCACGGTCGCGAGCGCGGCCCCGTCGAGGAAGCCCAACGGCGCCCCGGCGGGGTCGGTGGCGAGGACCTGCTCGGCTTCGGGGTGGTCGAGGTGGGCGGCCAGCACGGAGGCAGCGGAGGCGTGCGCGGGCACGACGACCACGGGTCGCAGCACCTCACGCAGGGAGACCGCGGCGACCATGCCCCGGGCGCGGCCGGAGCGGATGGCCGCGGTGGCACCCTGCCAGAGGAAGGCACCGATGAGACCCACCCAGATCATCGAGTACAGGTCCGGCGCGGTGCGGGTGCGCAGCGGTTCGGTGAGGAACCACAGGGCGATCAGCACGGTGACGACCCGCCCGCACCACCCGGCGACGACGAGGGCGGTCGAGCGACGCCCGGTGACCGCCCGCACGAGCGCCTCGACGACATGCCCACCGTCCAAGGGCAGCCCGGGCAGCATGTTGAAACCGGCGACGAGCAGATTCGCCCATTGCAGGGCCCAGGCCAACAGCAGCGGCACCGGGGCGTCCACTACCTGGAAAAGCCCCCAGCCGACGGCGGCCAGCACGAGGTTGCCGACCGGGCCGGCAACGGCGACGGCGGCCGAGCGCAACGGCGGCAGATCGATGCCGGAGAAGACCGTGTGCCCACCCCAGAGGTTGACCACGATCCGGTCGACCCGGGATCCGACCGCCCGGGCCGCGGCCGCGTGGCCGGCCTCGTGGACCAGCACGGAGATGAGCAGCAACACGGCATACGCCGCCGAGATGAGATAAGGAAGCACGCCGGGCAGCTTCATATCCCGACCGAAGAGCACGACGATGACGGCCGCGATGACCGGCCAGGACCGCCCGATGTAGACCGGTATGCCGCGCACCCGGGCCACCTGCCAGCCGTACGGCGAGCCGGCGGCCCGCGCCGAACCCGGCGTCGGGCCCTGGCTCGACACGGGCGGGGCGGTCATGTCCGCACCCTACGACACCACCGGGCCGCCCTGGACGGGTCGCCGGAGCGGGAGGCCGCCCGCGGCATACTGAAGTGCCCTGCGCGACCGTACCGAAGAGGACCCTGTGACCGACGCCGCCGCCCCCTCCCCCGACCTGCGACCCGACGAGAGCCAGCGGCTGGGTGACCTGCTGCGACAGCGGGTGCTCGTGCTCGACGGAGCGATGGGCACCATGGTGCAACGCCACCAGCTCAGCGAGGCCGACTACCGCGGGGAGCGGTTCGCCGACTGGACCCAGGACGTGCGCGGCAACAACGATCTGCTGTGCCTCACCCAGCCCGAGATCATCTCCGGCATCCATCGGGCCTACCTCGACGCCGGCGCCGACCTCGTCGAGACGAACACCTTCAACGCGCAACGGATCTCCCTGGCCGACTACGGGATGGAGCAGCTGGCCTACGAGCTCAACGTCACCGCGGCGCGGCTGGCCCGGGCCGAGTGCGATGCAGCCACCCGGCGCGATCCGACCCGCCCTCGTTTCGTGGCCGGCGCGCTCGGCCCGACGACCAAGACCGCGTCGATCTCCCCCGACGTCAACGACCCCGGCTACCGCAATGTCAGCTTCGACGAGCTCGTCGCGGCCTATCACGAGCAGGCCCGTGGCCTGGTCGACGGCGGCGCCGATGTGCTGCTCGTCGAGACGATCTTCGACACCCTCAACGCCAAGGCCGCGATCTTCGCCCTGGAGACCCTCTTCGAGGAGCACGAGCGGCGCTGGCCGGTGATCATCTCGGGCACCATCACCGATGCCTCCGGACGCACCCTCTCGGGCCAGGTGACCGAGGCCTTCTGGAACTCGGTGCGCCACGCCCGGCCGTTGGCGATCGGTCTCAACTGCGCGCTGGGCGCCGACGAGATGCGCCCCTACGTCGCGGAGCTGTCCCGGGTCGCCGACACCTTCGTGTCGTGCTACCCGAACGCCGGCCTGCCCAACGCCTTCGGCGAGTACGACGAGACCCCCGAGGCGATGGCCCGGGTCGTCGCCGAGTTCGCGTCGGCCGGCCTGGTCAATCTGCTCGGCGGCTGCTGCGGCACCACCCCCGAGCACATCCGGGCGATCGCCACCGCGGCGGCCGGTATGCCGCCCCGCCCGGTGCCGCAGCGCCCCTCGGCGACGCGTCTGTCCGGTCTCGAGCCGCTCACCATCGACGCCGAATCGCTGTTCGTCAACGTCGGGGAACGCACGAACATCACCGGTTCGGCCCGCTTCCGCAAGCTCATCAAGACCGAGGACTACGGCGCGGCCCTGACCGTGGCCCGCCAGCAGGTCGAGGCCGGCGCGCAGGTCATCGACGTCAACATGGACGAGGGGATGATCGACGGCGTGGCGGCGATGGACCGCTTCCTCAAGCTCGTGGCCAGCGAGCCGGACATCTCCCGGGTGCCGGTCATGGTCGACTCCTCGAAATGGGAGGTCATCGAGGCCGGGCTCAAGTGCATCCAGGGCAAGCCGATCGTCAACTCGATCTCCATGAAGGAGGGGGTCGAGGCCTTCGTCGAGCATGCCCGGCTGTGCCGCAAGTACGGTGCGGCCGTCGTCGTCATGGCCTTCGACGAGCAGGGCCAGGCCGACACGCTGGCCCGGCGCCGCGAGATCAGCGCCGCGGCATACCGGATCCTCGTGGAGCAGGTCGGCTTCCCGCCCGAAGACATCATCATCGACCCGAATGTCTTCGCGGTGGGCACCGGCATCGACGAGCACGCCACCTACGGCGTCGATTTCATCGAGGCGACGCGATGGATCAAGCAGCAGCTGCCCGGTGCCCTGGTCTCCGGTGGCGTCTCCAACGTGTCCTTCAGCTTCCGGGGTAACAACCCGGTCCGGGAGGCCATCCACGCGGTCTTCCTCTACCACGCCATCGGCGCCGGCATGGACCTGGGCATCGTCAACGCCGGCGCGCTCGTCGTCTACGACGAGATCGACCCGCTGCTGCGCGAGCGCATCGAGGACGTCGTGCTCAACCGCCGACCCGACGCCACCGAGCGGCTGCTGGAGATCGCCGACCGCTTCAACGTGGCCGGCGCCCAGCAGGAGGCCGTCGACGAACAGTGGCGGTCACTGCCGCTGCGGGAGCGGATCACCCATGCCCTTGTCAAGGGCATCGACGAGCACGTCGAGGCCGACACCGAGGCACTACGGCTCGAGCTGGCCGCCGGCGGCGGCCGACCGATCGAGGTCATCGAAGGCCCCCTCATGGCCGGGATGAACGTCGTCGGCGACCTCTTCGGGGCCGGCAAGATGTTCCTGCCGCAGGTCGTCAAGTCGGCCCGGGTGATGAAGAAGGCGGTCGGTCACCTCGTGCCGTTCATCGAGGCCGAGCGTGCCCAGGCGGTCGCGAACGGTGACACCGATGCCGCGCCGGACCGTTCCAACGGCACGATCGTCATGGCGACGGTCAAGGGCGACGTGCACGACATCGGCAAGAACATCGTCGGCGTGGTGTTGCAATGCAACAACTACACCGTCGTCGACCTCGGCGTCATGGTGCCCGGCGCCCGCATCCTCGACGCGGTCCGCGAGCACAACGCCGACATCATCGGCCTGTCCGGGCTGATCACCCCGAGCCTGGACGAGATGGTCTCCTTCGCGGCCGAGTTGCAGCGCCTGGGCATGAGCCTGCCGCTGCTCATCGGCGGCGCGACGACCTCCAAGGCGCACACCGCGGTCAAGGTCGCGCCGCGCTACGAGGGGCCGGTGATCTGGGTCAAGGACGCCTCCCGTTCGGTGCCGGTGGCCGCCGCCCTGCTCTCCGACGAGCAACGCCCGGCACTGCTGGAGTCGGTGCGCGCCGACTACGAGCAGATCCGGGCCCGGCACGCCGCCAAGCACGGCGAGCGGCAGTTGTTGTCCCTCGACGCGGCACGGGCCAACCGGACCCCGGTGGACTGGGCGGCATACAAGCCGCTGCGCCCGCACCTGCTGCTGCAGCAGGCCAAGGACGTCACCCGCCAGAGCGAGAAGCAGGGGCGAGCCACCCAGTTCACCAAGACCTTCCACGACTACCCGGTCAGCGAGTTGCGCAAGTACATCGACTGGCAGCCGTTCTTCGCGGCCTGGGAGCTCAAGGGCAAGTTCCCCGACATCCTCAACAACCCCGCCTCCGGGGAGGCCGCCCGCAAGCTGTATGCCGACGCCCAGACGATGTTGGACCGGATCGAGGCCGAGCGGTGGCTGCGCCCGGCCGGGGTGATCGGGCTGTTCCCGGCCAACTCGGTCGGTGACGACGTGCACGTGTATGCCGATGAGTCCCGCGAGCAGGTGCGCCTCGTGCTGCACCACCTGCGCCAACAGGGCCAGCACCGCGACGGGGTGCCCAACCGCTCCAATGCCGACTACGTCGCGCCGAGGGACTCCGGCCTCCGCGACTACATGGGAGCCTTCGCAGTGACCGCCGGCGTCGAGCTGCCCGACCGGGTCGCCGCCTTCAAACGTGACCTCGACGATTACTCGGCGATCCTGCTGGAGTCACTGGCCGACCGGCTCGCGGAGGCCTTCGCCGAGCGGATGCACGAGCGGGTGCGCCGCGAGTTCTGGGGGTATCACCCCGATGAGCGGCTGGGCAACGAGTCGCTCATCGCCGAGCGCTATCAGGGCATCCGACCGGCCCCCGGCTACCCGGCCTGCCCGGATCACACCGAGAAGTCGTCGTTGTGGGAGCTGCTCGACGTGACAGAGCAGACCGGCATGCAGCTGACCGAGTCGATGGCGATGTGGCCCGGGGCGTCGGTGTCCGGGTGGTACTTCGCGGCGCCCCACGCCCAGTACTTCGTCGTCGGGCGCCTCGGGCGCGATCAGGTCGACGAGTATGCCGCGCGCAAGGGCTGGTCGCTCGCCCAGGCCGAGCGCTGGCTGGCACCCAACCTCGGCTACGAGCCGGAGGACTGATTGGCGACGTCGGGACGCGCCGTCGCCGCGGCGCTCACCGGCGCGGCGCTGTTCGGCACCGCCGGCACCGCGGCGGTCCTGTTCACCCGGGCCGAGCCCGACGCTGCGGCCATCCCGTCGCTGGCCCTCGGCGCCGCCCGGCTGGGCGTCGGCGGTCTGGCACTCTTCGTCGCCGGCGTCGTCGTGCACCGCGGCATCGGGCCGTTCGCCCGGGTCGCCCGCAGCCGGGTCGGTCTGCTGGCCGCCGGGTGTGTCGCGCTCTACCAGGTGTGCTTCTTCGGCGGGGTCCGCACCGCCGGGGTCGCCGTGGCGACCCTCGTCGCGGTGGGGAGCGCACCGGTGTGCACCGGCCTGCTCGCCTGGGCAGTGTTGCGCGAGCGGCCCACGCGCAGCTGGGCCGCCGCCACGGCCGTGTGCGTGGCGGGGCTGGCGCTGGCGACCGCCGCCGCGGGCGCGACCTCGAACCGTGCCGAGGTCGGTGGCGAGGTCGGTGGCGGGGTCGGTGCCGGGGCGGTGCTCGGCGCGGTGCTCGCATTGGGCGCCGGGGTGGCGATCGCCGGCTACACCGTCTGCGCCAAGCACCTGCTCACCCAGGGTGCTGATGGATTGCCCTTCATGGCCACGACCTATCTGCTGGCCTGGCTGGTCCTGGCGCCCTTCGTGGTCGCCGGACCGACCGCGTGGCTGAGCCGCCCCGGCGGGCTGGCCGTCGCTGCCTATCTGGGCCTGGCCACGATGGCGTTGGCCAACGTGCTCTACCTGCGCGGGATCAGCCACCTCGCGCCCGGACCGGTGTCCACCCTGGGCTTGGCCGATCCGGTGGTCGCCACGGTTCTGGGCGTCGTCGTCCTCGGTGAGCGGCCGGCCTTCGGCGCCTGGGTGGGGTTCGCCCTCGTCGCCGCCGGGCTGGTCTGGCAGGCCGCGGCCGCCGCCCGGGGCGCCGTCAGCACCCCTCCCGAACCGGTCACGCCACGCTGACCTGCCCGGGCCCGCCCCGACCCCGTCCTGCAACTCCGACCTGCGGTCCGGTGGCGTCGCTCAGCGGCCGTCGCCCAGCTGTTCACGGGTCGGCTGGGGGCGCGGCGCCGACTGCGCGATGACGAGCAGTTCCGCAGGGGTCAGACCCTCCAAGCTGGGGATCTGCACCGTCCCCGGCAGCCGCGGCACGGCCTTGACGTGCGGCACGACGACGGTGCGGGCACCGGCGGCCGCCGCCGAGCGCGCACCGGCCTCCGAGTCCTCGATCGCGACACACTCGGCGGCTGGCAGCCCCAGCAGCTGTGCCGCCCGCAGGTAGGGGTCGGGGTGCGGTTTGCCGCGAACGACCCCGTCGCCGGGCACGATGACGTCGAAACTGCCAGGGGGCAACGCCCGTTCGAGGGCGTCCGTGAGGCTTCGATAGGACATCGTCACCAAGGCCGTGCGGACCCCGGCCGCCCGCAATCGGGCCAACAACCCCAGCGCACCCGGGCGCCACGGCACCGCCTCGGCGAGTCGCCGCCCCACCCCGTCGACGAGCTCGGAGACGACCTGCTCAGGGGTCAGCGCGATCCCGGAGCGCTCCACGATGAGGGCGGCGGAGTCCAGCAGAGCCAACCCCACGAGATCGAGCGCATCCTCGTGCGACCACCGGCCGCCGTGGCGCTGCGCAAGCGCGTGCTCCTCGGCCATCCAGTACGGCTCGGAGTCCACGAGGGTCCCGTCCATGTCCCAGAGCACGGCGGTGGGCAGGCGGGCAGTCATGAGGGACCTTCCAAGACGGATGAACGGAGCAGAGCCGGGTCGACCCTAGTCTTGCCTGGTGTCGCTGATCCCCGAGGATGTCGCCCCACTGCACGACGCCGTGCTCGTCGCCGCGTTCGAGGGCTGGAACGACGCCGGCGACGCCGCGTCGGCAGCACTGGAACACCTGCTGCACGTCTGGGACGCCCACGAGATCGCCGCACTGGACCCGGAGGGCTTCTACGACTTCCAGGTCAACCGCCCGACGGTGCGCATCGTCGAGGGCAGGCGCGAGATCCGCTGGCCGGGCGTGCGCCTGCACGTGGCGATGGCGACATCGATGGGACGGCCGGCGGTGCTCGTCCTCGGGATCGAGCCGTCAACGAACTGGCGGGGCTTCACCGGGACGCTCATCGACGCGGCCGGGCGGCTCGGGGTGACGACGATCGTCACCCTCGGAGCGTTGCTCGCCGATGTCCCGCACACCCGGCCGATCCCGGTCTCCACGACCTCCGATGACGCAATGCTGCAGGAACGGCATGCGGTGCCCTCCAGCGACTACGAGGGCCCGACCGGCATCGTCGGGGTGCTGTCCGACGCGGCCCGCCAGGCCGGCATACCGGCGCTGTCGTGTTGGGCGGTGGTGCCGCACTACGCCGGCGGCCCGCCCTCGCCCAAGGCGACCGTGGCGCTGCTGCACCGGCTCGAGCAACTCTTCGAGGTGAGCATCCCGCTCGGCGAGCTCGTCGAGCAGGCCAGCGCCTGGGAGCGTGGGGTCGACGAGTTGGCTGAGGCCGACGACGAGGTCGCCGAGTACGTGCACACTCTGGAGTCGGCCGCTGACTCCGCCCAACTGCCTGACGACAGTGGCGATGCGCTGGCCCGCGAGTTCGAGCGCTACCTGCGCCGCCGCGGCGACGAGCCGACCGACTGACCGGACCGTCCGAGCGCCGGATCACCAGCTACTCGTATGCCGCGTGCTCGCGACCGGGGCGCCGGGCCCCGGCTATCGGGCGTCACTGTGTCGCGTGCCGACCCCCGTGCGGGGCCTGTCCCGAGCATTGTCAGTGCCCTGTGGTATGGGCCAAGACAATTGTCCCACAACAGAATTGACAACACTCAAGGTTGCGGGAGAGACAGATGTTCGAGTAGGATGAGACATGACCGAACACCCGCCCACCCCGGCACCTGCCCCACCTTCGGTGCCCGGTGCCAGCGGCCGTCGCGGGGTGGGGGCGGCCCTCGTGCAGGCGATGGTGACCGAGTTGGCGCGGGTCGGGGCAGCCACCGACGATGCCGAACGG
>RRZT011218325.1_pt1 | contig 12624 bp, 9 predicted proteins | sample 2165551 | NCBI WGS metagenome assembly RRZT01 (sample SAMN10456910, study PRJNA506462) | wastewater metagenome | biome: wastewater; feature: sludge; material: wastewater sludge; isolation source: wastewater sludge with Escherichia coli K12::gfp cells carrying plasmid... | place: USA: Moscow, Idaho ... | reverse complement strand
TTGGCGGTGTCGTTCGTCGCGAAATTGCGGTAGCCCCAGGAGTGGCCGATGCCGTTGATCACCCCCGCAGCGAAGAACGGAACCCATAGCATCTGCACCGCCCAGAGGGTGAGTCCGATCGGACCGAACAGGAGGAGATCGATGATCAGCATGAGGCCGATACCGCGTCCGCTGCGCTTCGCGTAGAGGTGGCGTTCGAGCCCGTCGTCGGGGGTGCCGTGACCGTATCTCTCCAGCGTTGCGGTATCCTTGGCCTCCCGGCGATACAGTTCGGTGCCCTCGAACAAGACTTTCTTGAGACCATGGATTTGCGGGCTGTGCGGGTCTTCCAAGGTTTCGCACTTGGCGTGATGCTTGCGATGGATCGCCACCCATTCCCGAGTGACCAATCCGGTGGTGAGCCACAGCCAAAAGCGAAAAAAGTGGCTGGCGATGGGGTGCAGATCCAGCGCGCGGTGCGTCTGATGCCGGTGCAGGAAGATCGTGACCGCCGCGATGGTCACATGGGTCAAACCCAGGATCACCAGCACAGATGCCCACCAGGAAAGATCGATCAGGCCAAGTTGCATCATCGGGCTCCACGCTATGAGGCGAATAGCTTGGCTGCAAAACCCTCCGCCGTCGGTTCGGTGGCGCACATATAGCGCCCCTATCTGATTTGTGGATCGCCCGGACAGGCCGCTATCGCGCCAGCCTATGATTGGTTCCACGCATCGGTTGGGAGCGCTATAGTTAGCGAGCGCGCAGTGGTCGGCAAGGTATGCAGGACTTCCGATTCCGGTTCAAAAACCGCTCGGGGTCAGCCCGTGACCCGGTTCCGCGCCGGTCGGCGGCTCCGCGACAGGCTCGGGGCGAACCGATGGAGCGAGCGCCCCGGCCTACGATGCGATGTCCCGCCGAGGTGGGCCGGTTTCCAGCCAGGTGGCGAAGGTCTCGGCGGCCACGGGTTGACCGAAGTAATAGCCTTGCCCTTCGGCGCAGCGATGGGATTGCAGGAACGCGAGCTGTTGCGGCGTTTCGATCCCCTCGGCCACCACCCGCTGCTCGAGGCTCAGGCCCATCGCGATGACCGCGCCGACGATGGCTTTGCCGGCCGCGCCGTCGATGTCCCGCACGAACGACTGGTCGATCTTGAGCGTGTCGATCGGGAAACGCCGCAGATAGCTCAGGCTGGAATAGCCGGTGCCAAAGTCATCGACGGCAACCCGCACCCCGAGCCCCTTGAGCGCGCGCAAGTTGGCGGCGGTCAGCTCGGTGTCCCGCATCAGTCCGCTTTCGGTCAGCTCGAGCTCGAGGTGGCGCGGGTCCAGACCGGTGTCGTCGAGGATGGCGCGGACCCCGGCGAGAAAATCCTTGCCGCAAAACTCGACCGCCGAGACATTGACCGCGATCTGCTCCAGGTCGAGACCGGCGTGTAACCAGGCTGCCGTCTGGCGGCAGGCTTCGCGCAGCACCCACTGGCCGATCGGCAGAATCAGGCCGCAGTCTTCGGCGACGCGCACGAACTCCGTCGGACCGACGAGATCCCGACCGGCCGATTGCAGGCGGACCAGCGCTTCGGCGCCGGTGACGAGACCGTTCGCGAGGTTCACCTTCGGCTGATAGTGCAAGACGAACTCGTGCCGATCGAGCGCGCGGCGCAGCGTCTCTTCGACGGAATGCCGCGCGACCGCGCGGACATTCATTTCCGGAGCGAACACCTGATAGGCGTTGCGCCCGCTCTGCTTGGCGTGATACAGCGCGATATCGGCGTTCTGGACCACCGCTTCGACGTCTTGGCCGTGATCGGGGTAGAGGCTGATGCCGACGCTCAGGGTGACGTGGAGCCGATGGCTATCGATGAGATGGGGTTCGGCCATGGCCTCGATCAATTTTTCGGCGGCGAGGCGAGCGTCCCGCGCCGTCTCGACTTCGCCCAGCAGCACCACGAACTCGTCGCCGCCCTGGCGGCAGACGGTGTCCGAGAGCCGGACGCAGGCTTGCAGGCGCTTGGCGGCCGACTGCAGCAACCGGTCGCCCACCGTGTGTCCGAGCGAATCGTTGATGCGCTTGAAATGGTCGAGATCCAAATACAGCAACGCCACTTTCTTGCCGTGCCGCCGCGCGAGCGCGATCGACTGGGCCAACCGGTCCGCCAGCAGGGAGCGGTTCGGCAGGCCGGTCAGAAAGTCGTGCTCGGCCATATGGGACATCCGCGCGGTGGCTTCCTCGGCGGCCTCGGCCATCGTCTGGGCGCGAACCGTGGCGACGACCAAATTTTCGTTCGCTTCCCGCAACTGCGCTTCGTTGTGCGCGATCAGCTCGGCCTTGGCCCTCGCGGCCTCTTCCTGGGCGCGCAGGACTTTTTCGCGCTGCGTGGCGACTTCCTCGCGCCAGTCGGCGATCTCCTCGCGCCGGTCGGCGATCTCCTCGCGCCGGTCGGCGATCTCCTCGCGCCGGTCGAGGACCTCTTGGCGCGAGCGGGCCGCCCGCTCGCCGGCCAGGGCCGCCGCCTCGCGCTCGGCGCGGCGCTTCGTGGCCGTCGAGGCCGGAGATCGGGCGCCTGCCTCGGCCGACGGTCCGGTCGCGCCATTCCCGCGAGCGCGGATTCTCTTGCTCATCGCGGTTCGCCTCGATCGGCCGCGCCGGGTGCGGGCGCCCGCATCGGCCGCCCGCCGAGGATTCCCTCGAAGCCGAGCACCGGATCGCCGATGACGATTCCCTCATCGGTGATCTCGAATTGCCGCAGCTCGTCGCTGTGGGCGCTGGCGCGCACTTTGACGACCGCCATGACGCGCTTCAGGCGGCTCTCGATCTCGATGTAGCGCTGGACGATGATCGCGTCGGTGAGAAAAGCCGAGCCGTAGGGGCTGAAGCGCAGGTCGGTGTAGCGGTCTTCCAGCTCCGACGTCAGCAGCACCGTCACGCCGAGACCGGCCAGCGCGGCGACCATGCGAAACAGCGACTCGCGAAAGTCCTCGCGGAAGGTCGGCGCCACCGCCAGCTCGAAGCCGGACAGCGAGTCGATCACCACCCGGGTGGCTTTCATCTTCTGTATGAGGTCGATCAGATGCCGGGCGATCTCGTCGATCGACAGATCCGGCGCGCGGGTGTTGATCAGGCCGATTTGCCCGGCGCGGACCAGGGTGTCGATGGTGCGGTTCCGCGACTGGCTCGGGGTCTGCTCGAACGCGACGATCGCGCCCGGTTCGCCCCGGCGCACGCCCTCGACCAGGAAGGCGGTGGCGAGGACGGTCTTGCCCGATCCGGACGGCCCGGCGACCAGCAGCGAATAACCCGCCGGCAAGCCGCCGCCCAGCATGTCGTCGAGGCGCGGCACGCCCGTGGTCAGCCGCGTTTCGCCGCGCGGCGAGCGGTCGGCCGCCGCCGCGGTCCCGGTGTCGTCGAGCGCGACCGCCGCCGGAAAGACGACGATCCCGGCGCCGGTGATGCGGAACGTGTGAATCCCCGGACGGGTCGCCTGGCCGCGCATTTTCAGGATCTGAATTTTGCGCACCATCGAGTTCCGGTGAACGCTCTGGTCCAGCGACAGCATGCCGTCGGCCACCGTGAACACCGGATGGGCCTCGATCTCCGACGAGTATTCGCCGACCAGAAAGGTGGTGGCCTGCCAGCCGGTCAGCAGTATCCCGAGTTGCTGGACGAACTGTTGCAGGCCGAGCGCGCCTTCGGATTGGCGCTGCGCCTCCAGCATGACCGAGCGGAACGAATCGACGAAGACCAGCGCCGGAGAAAGGGCCTCGACCTCCTCGGCGATGCGCGCCAGCACCCGGTCGAAATTGCCCGTCGATACGTCGTCGCTCAAATTGACGAACCGGATCGACTCGTCGATCCGGTCGAGGTCGAAAAACGAGTATTGCTGCTGATAGCGCAGCATCTTCAACGGCGGTTCGCCCAGCACGGTGAAGTACAGCGCCGGCCGCTCCGGCGTCGCCAGGGCGAACATGATCTGGTGGGCCAGCGTCGTTTTGCCGGAGCCCGGAGGCCCGATGATGAGGTTGAAGGAATATTCCGGCAGGCCGCCGCCCAGAATCGCATCGAGTCCCGGCACGCCGGTGGCGAGTCGATGGATGGCCACTTTGTTGCTCATGGTGCGGTCTCCCGTTCGGATTCCGGCGATGGGGGCAGCCAGACCGGAGCCAGCAGGCGCTCGGTCAAGGACGCCCCGATCAAGGTTGCCAGCAGCTCGGTGAAGTTGACCAGCAGGGCCTGGCCTGCCTCGGCGGCGACGGCCGGCTCTTGGGCCGCCAGGCACGCCTTGAGGTCGGCCAGCCGCGCGGCGCCATTCTCGCCATTCTGGACCTTGGCCAGATCGGGGAAGGCCTTGCTCGTGGCGTGCAGCGAGCGGCCGAAAAGGGCCTCGACACCGCGCGCGCCGATCACCGGGGCGAGCCGGGCCGCCACCTGCCGCCAGGTGCCGAGGGTGGCTTCGGCGACCGCGCTCGCATCGGGGACCTCTCCGGCACTCCGCGCCAGCGTTCTGCGTATCGCTTCGCGGTGCGGGTCATCACTCGTCGTCGACATCGAAACACCTCCCACCCCCAGTGGCAATCGCGCTGTGTGAATTGAGGCCCAAAGATCAGGCGAGCGCGGTAGTCGCCACTCGGATCAGCGCGGAGTTTACGGCGGCGCGGGCGGTCCTTGGAGAGCCGTTGTGGCGGAAAAGTAATAATTATTATACATAGCGTGTAAGCGTAAATCCTGTCTAAAAACTCTACATTTGGGTCATGGAACGGACGGGGAGCACGCGGTTCAGGGACGCACCATCCGATCGGGGCGGACGTACCGGTCGAAATCCTCGCCGCTGAGGATGCCGAGGCGCAGCACCGCCTCCTTGAGCGAGAGGTTTTGCTCGTAAGCCAGCTTGGCGACCCGGGCGGCGTTGTCGTAGCCGATGACCGGGTTGAGCGCCGTGACCAGCATCAGAGAGCTCGACACGTGGCGCGCGATCGCGTCGCGGTTGGGTTCGATGCCGATCACGCAGTGCCGCGTGAAACTGTCGCAGGCGTCGGCCAGCAGGCCGACCGACTCCAGCAGGTTGTGGATCAGCACCGGCTTGAACACGTTGAGTTCGAAGTGACCGCTGGCGCCGGCGATGCCGATGGCGACGTCGTTGCCCATGACCTGCGCCGCGACCATCGTCAGCGCCTCCGCCTGGGTCGGGTTCACCTTGCCCGGCATGATGGAACTGCCCGGTTCGTTGGCCGGCAGGATCAATTCGCCGATGCCGCAGCGCGGGCCGCTGCCGAGCAGGCGGACGTCGTTGGCGATCTTCATGCAGGCGACCGCGAGCACGCGCGTGGCGCCGCTGGCCGCGACGATGGCGTCGTGCGCCGCCAGTCCGGCGAACTTGTTGGCGGCGGTCACGAACGGCAGTCCCGCGAGTTGGGCGATCCGGGCCGCGACCTCGCGCGCGTAGTCGGGGTGGGTGTTGAGGCCGGTGCCGACGGCGCTGCCCCCGAGCGCGAGTTCGTGGAGCCCCGCCAGCGACGCTTCGATCTGTTTCTCCGCGAAGGCGAGTTGCGCCGCGTAGCCGCCGAATTCCTGGCCGAGGGTGAGCGGCGTGGCGTCCATCAAATGCGTGCGGCCGATCTTGACGATCTCCTCGAACGCCGCGCTTTTTTGCTCCAGGGCGGCGCGGAGACGCGCCACGCCGGGCAACAGCCGCTCCCGGATCTGCTGGGTCGCGGCGATATGCATCACGGTGGGGAACACGTCGTTCGACGACTGGGACCGGTTGACGTCGTCGTTCGGGTGGATGGGCTCTTTCGAGCCCAGCGGCTGGCCCGCGAGTTCGTTCGCGCGGTTGGCGATGACCTCGTTGGCGTTCATGTTCGATTGCGTGCCGCTGCCGGTCTGCCAGACCACGAGCGGGAAGTGCGCGTCGAACCGGCCGGCGATGACCTCGTCGGCCGCCTGGACGATGAGCGCGGCTTTGCCCTCGTCGAGCTGGCCCAGTTCGCGATGGGTCAGGGCCGCCGCTTTCTTGACGAGGCCGAAGGCGCGGATGACGGCCGGCGGGAAGCGGTGGCCGCCGATCTTGAAATGCTCGAGCGAGCGCTGGGTCTGCGCGCCCCAGTACCGGTCGGCGGGAACCTGGACGGCGCCCATGCTATCGCTTTCCAGCCGAAATGCCATCGTCGTGCTCCTGTCCGGTGGGACGCGGGACGTATTGCCCGATGAATCGAGGGGATGTCCCGTCCGCCGAGAACCGGGATCACGGCTCTCGGAGGTGTTTTCATGCCACCTCCAAGGGTCATGCCCAAGGCTGTTCGGCAGCCTGAAGCCGCGCTGCGGGTATTGCGGAAAGCAAAATTATCATCACACCAGTAGAGACTTCTGTGCGATAGCGAACAGACGCCTCCATGGGACGATGATAGTTTTCGTCTCTCGTACTCGCTAAAACGCAGCCACCCACCGAAAGGAAACAAAATGGACAAGCCGGTTTACTCGGCCGATAGCATGGCTAAAATCCTGGATCTTTCAGCAACTCCCGACATGGCCGGCGCCATCGAATCCGCCGTATCGCGCGGCGTTATAGCCACCGACACTGACCTTGTCACCGCCGTCAGTTGGTGGCGTAACGAAGAGGGCTTCCTGTTCGCCACGCACGCGATGGCCGTAGTCCCTGGGTCGCGCCGCGTCGAACTCAAAGGGGAAGGTGGTGATGGCTATCGCGCCGCCGCCTGACAGACACCCATATGAAATTCACCTATCCGGGATTAACCGATCGGGAAGTCGAGGCATCCCGCGCCCGGCACGGTTCCAACGCCGTGGCCAGCCAAGCGGTTGAAACCTTCTGGGACAAGCTGCTCGACAACCTGAAAGACCCGATCATCATCATCCTGATCGCCGCCCTGCTGATCACCGTCGTGCTGTGGATTTTCGGCTACGCGCATTGGTACGAAAGCGTCGGCATCGCCCTCGCGGTGGTCATCGCCACCGTCGTCGCCACCTGGTCGGAACACAGCAACGAACAATCCTTCCAGCGACTGCTGGAAGAAGCCTCGCTGATCCGGGTCAAAGTGTTCCGCAACGGCCATCCGACCGAAATCCCGATCGACGACCTGGTGGTCGGCGATCACATCCTGCTGCAGCCCGGCGATACCGTCCCCACCGACGGCCTGCTGCTGGCCGGACGCGCCGAGATGGACGAGGCCGCGCTCACCGGCGAATCGGAACCGGTCAAGAAAACCGCGCTGGCCAAAGGCGCCGACCCGGCGGCGGCGGAACAGGACCGGTTATTCCGTGCGGGCCTGGTGGTCGACGGCGAATGCGTGATGCGGGCCAGCGCGGTCGGCGACCAAACCCGCTACGGCCAAACCATGAAGGCGCTGCTGTCCGCCGAGGATCGGCTCTCCCCCCTGCAACACAAGCTGACGGTGCTGGGCCGGCACATCGCCACCTTCGGCTATATCGGCGCGGCCCTCATCTTCATCGTCTTCCTGTTCAAGGCCATCGTGCTGCACGGGGGCGGATTCGACGCCTACTGGGCGCAACCCGGCGGCCCGATCATCAAGGATCTCGTGACCGCCGCGATTCTCGCCATCATCGTCATCGTGGTGGCGGTACCGGAAGGGCTGCCGATGATGATCGCCATGGTGCTGGCGATCAACATGAAGAAACTGCTCGGCGTCAAGGTGCTGGTGCGCAAGCTGCTGGGCATCGAAACCGCCGGCAGCCTCAATATCCTGTTCACCGATAAGACCGGTACGCTGACGCAGGGCCATCTGTCGGTCAGCGCCTTTCTGACCGGCGTCGGCGCGCGGCACGAGAAGCTGGACGACATTCCCCCCGCGCTGCGCGACACCGCCGGGTTCGCCCTGAGCAATAACACCAGCGCGGTGATCGACGCCAGCGACCCGGACGATCCGAAAATAGTCGGCGCCGACCGCACCGAGCAGGCGCTGCTGCGCTTCGTCACCCCGTATCTGGCGCGGAGCGACAACGTGGACACCGTGGACCTCATCCCCTTCAATAGCGCCCGCAAGTTTTCCGCCACCCAGGTCACCGGCGACCGGGCGCTGACCCTGATCAAGGGCGCGCCGGAGGTGGTCCTGAAAAACTGTGTCCGCTGCCTGGACGGGAGCGGCAATCCCCAAAACCTCGATGATACCGATGCCTTGCAGGCGGCCATGCGCGAACTGTCCTCCCGGGCCATGCGCCTGTTGGCGGTGGCGATGACCGACACTCCCATCGATGACAGCAAGGCGCTGCCGGCCGATCTGACCCTGGTGGGCGTGTTCGGGATGCGCGACGAATTGCGCGAGACCTCCCGCGCCTCGGTGAAAACCGCCAAGGCCGCCGGCATTCAGGTGGTCATGATCACCGGCGATTCCAAGGAAACCGCCCAAGCCATCGCCCAGGACGTGGGTTTGCTGGAGGACGATCCGCAGGCCTTCATTATGACCTCGGACGAACTGGCGACGCTGTCGGACGACGAGGTGAAACAGCGGCTGCCGCATTTGTGCGTGGTGTCGCGCGCGTTTCCCGCCGACAAGAGCCGGTTGGTGAGGCTGGCCAAGGAACTGGGTCTGGTGGTCGGGATGACCGGCGACGGCGTCAACGACGCGCCGGCGGTGAAAACCGCCGATGTGGGCTTCGCCATGGGCAGCGGCACCGAGATGACCAAGGAATCGGGCGATATCGTCATTCTCGACGACAACTTCTCTTCGTTGACCCAGGCGGTGCTGTACGGGCGCACCCTGTTCAAGTCCATCCGCAAGTTCCTGGTCTTCCAGTTGACGGTGAACGTCTCCGCGATCCTGGTGGTGTTTCTGGGGCCGTTCTTCGGCTTCGACCTGCCGCTGACCATGACCCAACTGCTGTGGCTGAACATTATCATGGATACTCTGGCCGGTCTGGCCTTCGCCGGCGAGGCGGCGTTGCAGCGCTACCTGCTGGAGAAGCCGCTGCGCCGCGACGAGCCGCTGATCACCGCGGACATGTGGTCATCCATCCTGATCAACGGCGGGATCATCGCCCTGCTCAGCATCGTGTTTCTGACCGGCGACTTCACCCGGGAACTGTTCTCCGGCGGTCATCCGGTCCTCTCCGACGCCGCGCAGGCCAAGTTCCTGACGGCTTTCTTCGCGTTCTTCGTGTTCGTTCAAATCTTCAACACCTTCAACGCGCGCACCCAGGGATTGAACCTGTGGGAGCATCTGATCGACAACCGTTTGTTTTCCATCATCGTCCCGTCGATCATGGCGATTCAGGTGTTTTTCATCACCTTCGGCGGCGAAGTGCTGCGGACGGTGGGGCTGACGGCGCGAGAATGGATGGTCGTGCTGCTCATGGCGCTCGCGGTGATTCCCGCCGACTTGCTGCGCAAGGGGGTCCGCAACCGCTGGTTCGGCAATCCGGTGCTGCGGGAAACCCCTTGAGTCTGAAACCGGCTCCGCACGGCGGGCGTACCCGTCACCGCCGTGCGCCTCCAAGGGATCATTCACGACTTCGTGATGCTCAATGCCCTGGGCGAACACCGCCGCCGCGCGCGGGCGCCATCACTCCCGCCAACAACGGGCTGCGCCAAGGCTTTTCCGCGCATCCATGAACTCGGCCCCCAGGTGGCGATGCCCGGATCGCATGGGTAGCGACTGAGCCGCACACGATGCTTTTCGCGATCTGGACTCTGATTATCGGCGCACTGCTCATCAGCATGGCCTTGTCGGGCACCTTGCTGAAGCGGCTGCCCCTGAGCACCGCCATGCTCTATCTGGCCGCCGGTTATGGGTTGGGTCCCGTCGGAGTGGCCCTCATGGCGCCCGATCCGCTGACTTGCACCGTCCTGCTGGAAAGAATGGCCGAAGTGGCGGTGCTCATCTCGCTGTTCGCCGTCGGCCTGAAGCTCGGTCTTCCCCTGTCGAACAAAGGCTGGCGTCTGCCGGTGCGTCTGGCAGCCGTTTCGATGATGCTGACCGTGGCGCTCATCGCCGCCATCGGGGTGATGGGCCTCGGTCTCTCGCTGGGTGCGGCGATCCTGCTCGGAGCGATCCTCGCGCCCACCGATCCGGTTCTGGCCTCCGATGTCCAGGTGGAAGAGGCGAACGATCGCGACCGGTTGCGCTTCAGCTTGACGGGCGAAGGCGCCTTGAACGATGGCGCCGCCTTTCCGTTCGTGATGCTCGGCTTGGGCCTGCTCGGTCTGCACGACCTGGGCGCGGAGGGCTGGCGCTGGTTGGCGATCGACGTGCTCTGGGCGATCGCGGGCGGTCTGGGGATCGGTGGGGCGCTGGGCGCGCTGATCGGGAGACTGGTGGTCTATCTCCGCAGCCGCCACCAGGAATCCGTCGGTCTCGACGAGTTTCTGGCGCTGGGTCTGATCGCGTTGACCTACGGGCTCGCGGTACTCGCTCATGCTTATGGTTTTCTGGCCGTTTTCGCCGCCGGCCTCGCCCTGCGGCGAGTGAAGGAACAACCCGGGAAAGCCTCCAGTTCAACCGCTCGGGAAACCGGTCTTCAGAGCCGGCAGGCCCACGCGGCGCTGGCCACCGATTCGGAATATGCCAGCGCCTACATGATGCAAGAGGTGCAGGGCTTCAACGAACGACTGGAGCGAATCGCGGAGGTCGCGGTGGTTCTGGTGGTCGGCGCGATGCTCCCCTTTATCGACCTCTCCGCCAGCGCCGTCGGGTTCCTCTCGCTGCTATTTCTGGTGGTGCGTCCCCTGTCGGTATGGCTTGGATTGCTCGGCGCGCCCGTGTCGGGCGATCAGCGCATCCTCATCTCCTGGTTCGGCATCCGCGGAATCGGCTCGATCTACTATTTGATGTACGCGATCAATCATGGCCTGCCCCGTTCGTTAGCCGAGGAGATCATCGCCCTCACCCTGACCACGGTGGCCGTCTCCATCGTGCTTCACGGGATATCGGTGACCCCGCTGATGAATCTCTATGCGCGAAGGAAGGCGAGACCTTCCGGCCACTGACAGGCCGGCGGGCTACGTGACGTCACTCGCGCGGAAGACAAAAATCCTGTCCTGGATGGCGAGTCACGAGCCACCCGCTACGCGGGTGGCTCGAATGCGAATTACGAGCTAACTGTGGGAGTTTTGCGCCCATCCAAGGTTCTAGCCAAGCATGTCCACACCACCTGGTTTCACCGAATATGGATTGGCAAACTCAACTGATCACCCTCTATCCGTTCGTCTGCGAACACGTCAACCAAGGTCTTTGGATTCATGCCCAGCGCTTCGCCCCCCACAGCGACCTGGGCTTCACCGACGAGGGGTTCTACGCCCAAAACCGCGTAATTTTCGAAAGCCTTCTACTTCAATGACCAAGGCCAAGATTGGCCGGCCAAAGCAGGCTTTCAATCTTTCCAGAAGTCCTTGAAGCGCTGTCGATTCCACACATCTTGATTGAGGGTGCCGCCGCCCCCATCTGGTGGAATCGACACGGGCGATGGTGGAGCGGAAGATGACGGAGACGGTGGTGGCGGCGCTTTGGCCGGGTCGGGCTGGTGTCGCGGAACAAGCTTGTTTGCGGAGCGGGATGGGGAGCTACGAGCGGTGGGAGCCAGTTAGACCCACAACCTGATATCTGCTCCAGGCCCAGATGATCCAGGGCGAGCCGCTATGGGTGGTGGGGTCCGGGGGGTTGGCTGAGGTTGGGCGATGCGCTGGTGACGCTAGAAGCAGAGGAGGAAGGGTAGCGGAACGGATACTCAAAAAAATGCCCCGTGTAAATTTTCCCGTGATAGCGAGGGCTGGCGGCGCAGGGCTAGGGTGTCAAAATCGTCCAAGCCATTGATCATGTTAAGATATATTCGTTTCACCTGCATGCCCCACAGTTCCGATCACGGGAAAATTTACACGAGGGAAATTTACGCCGTGCCACGGCTTTTAAGCCTATGGGACTTTAATGCCGTTTGTTTAAACACACCCGCCGTCATGGCGGGATCGTTTTTACCGGCCGTAATTCCGACAATGTCGGTCGGAATTATTTCTCTATAGATACATCTAACCGTTCAGTGCGTGTTGCAAGCACTTCCCGAAACACAGAAGCACCGATGTCCATCTGAAGCATCGTGGCCCGAACCGAACCGCGTGAGGACTTTCCATGAAAACCCGAGCTGCCGCTTCGACCTTCGCCCTGATTGTCGGCCTGTATGGCATGGCCCCCGCCACGGCGGAATCCTTCAACGAGCGCGGGCCGGACATCCGCGACCGGCCGGCCGCCAGCCAGACGCCGATGGCCCGCCCGGGCGAGCCATCGCGGGCGACGACGAGCCAAGGCCAGCGGTTCAACAAGGGCAGCGCCCTCGTCGTCGCGCCCGCGAGTTCAGCTCGTCCCGCGCAGAACCGCCAGGTCTGCGATCTGTCGCCCAGAACCGGTTTCAACGAATCCAGCCAGATCGGCGCCTGCTGATAGAGGTCTCCCGAGCGCGTCGCGGTAGGCCCGCGAGCAGAAATCTCTCCTATCTCCCCTTCGCCGAAGGGCGGTGCCGCGCCAGGGGGAGCGAGAGCGGCCAGGCCGAAAGCTGGCGCACGGCGAAGCCGGCGGCCTCGCCGGTCGGTCGCCTGTCGCCCGCCGTTCGGACCCCGGCTCATCCCACCCGCGGCACTTCCGCCCACCGCGTGGTGTAGGCCGGCGAGCGGTGCGCCTGGCGCATGGCCCACGG
>RRZT011380532.1_pt1 | contig 12627 bp, 14 predicted proteins | sample 2165551 | NCBI WGS metagenome assembly RRZT01 (sample SAMN10456910, study PRJNA506462) | wastewater metagenome | biome: wastewater; feature: sludge; material: wastewater sludge; isolation source: wastewater sludge with Escherichia coli K12::gfp cells carrying plasmid... | place: USA: Moscow, Idaho... | reverse complement strand
CCCGCGCTGTCTGCACTCGCCGCAATGAGCTGACTGGCACGAACACGGCCCCCCGCCATCAAGCTGCAACGTAGATACCGGCAATGTTCGCTGAGCAGCAGATGGGGAGATGCATGCAAACCCGGCGGCAACAGCTGCACCACGCTGTAGATGCCGAGCACCGCCCCCGCGTATTCAGACAGAGCAGCCAGCAGCTGCCGCAAGGCCGGGGTTTCACTCAAGGCCAGCCAAGTGATTTCCGTACTTGCCGCCGGCTTCGCCGCAGGAGCGACACTACGCCAGGGCGTATCGGGAAAGAGGCGGCGCAAGCGGCTATCAAGGAACTGCGCCCGCATCCCGCGCGACATTGCCGGCAGCGTTTCCGGCAGAATCTGTTCGCGACTCTGGTTAACCACCAGACGATAGTTGCTGCGCCGATGTGCGGTCAGCACCTCTGCCACATCCGCCACCGGCCGCAGGCAGGCCGTGCGCCGGCTCCAGGTGTAGAGCTCGGACTCTTCCAGATACAGACCGATCCAGGGCCACATCACAGCGCCTCGCCGATCAGCGCATAAAGCGGCTGCAGGGTGGCAATGACCACCCAGCCAAGAAAAACGCCAACCACCAGGGTCAGGGCCGGCTCGATGAGCGTGTGCAGGCGGGCAATCGCGGCACTGGCCGACGCGTTGTAGCGTTCGCTGATATGCCGGAGGCTGTGTTCGAGCTGCCCGGTTTTTTCACCACCCTGCAGCAGGTGCAGAAAAAACACCGGGTAGAAACGATTTGCCCCAGCGGCCTGGGCAAACGCCTGACTCAGGCTCTGCCCATCGCGCACGCTCTGCTGGATTTCCTCCAGGCTGATGGCCAGCGCCAGATTACGACAACTGGCCGCGCAGGTGGTCAGTGCTGTCGCGAGCGAAATCCCCGCCGCATATAGCAACGCCAGCAGGTCGGCCAGTTGCGCCAGCTGCAATTGCAGCTGGATCCGCCCGAAAACCGGCATGCTCAGTTGCCAGCAGGCAAGCCGCCAATAGAGCCGGGGATAGAGGCGCAAGCAGGCGCCCAGCACGGCCCACATGAGCAGAGGCAACAGCAGCAGGACCAGCCATAGCTGCTGTATGGCCGCCGACAAGGCGAATAACGCACGGCTGTGCCAGGGCAAGGGCTGGCCACTGGCGCGGAGGAAACCTTCAATCTGCGGCACCAGGAACAGCAGCAGAAATAGGCACGCAGCACCGGCCACGGTGCCTGCGATACAGGGATAGAACAAGGCCCGCCTGGCTTGCTGCCGCCACTGCTCACTCCGCTGCAAGGTTTCCCCGAGACGCTGCAGCAACGTAGGCAAGGTACCGCTCTGCTCGCCCGCGGCAATCAGTTCTGCGATATAAGCCGTGTTTGCTTCCAAATGCGGCCGCAGGCCTTGCGACAGACTCATTCCCCCCTGCAAGCTTCGTTGCAGGCTCTGCCCCAGGCTGCGCAAAGCGGGCGTATCGGCGCACCCGGCCAGATCGCGCAAGGCCTCGTCGAGATGCAGCCCGGCGGCCAGGTAATGCGCCAGATGCTGACAAAGCCCGATCTGCTCGGGCAGCGTCAGGACTGGCCGGCGCGCACGCCGCTGTGGCAACCAGCAACGGCGCACCTGCAGCAGATCGAGCTGACGCGTGACCAGAATCTCGCTCAAGGCAGCACGGCTGGGCACCTCCTGAACGCCACGGACCAGCTGCCCTTCGCTATCAAGCGCGGTGTACTCAAGGCGCATGGCTGTGCGCCCCGGCAATCACGTCAGTCAGATCGACGATCCGCGCCATTTCACTGGGGGTCGTGCCGCCGCGCGCGACTTCGGCCCGGGCAGCCTCGGCCAGTGGTACGAATCCATGCTCCCGGGCGGCTGTTAACAATTCCGGCAAACCTGCAGTGGCCAATAGCAGATCAAGCGCCGGCGTGATGTGCAGGATTTCCAGCAGGGCCCGCCGCCCTCGGTAGCCACTGTGGTGACACAACGCACAGCCATCCGCCGCATGCTCGAGCTGACAGGCGCACGGCGTGCGAAACAAGCGCTGGGCGACGATACCGATCAGGTTGCCCTGCAGTTGCTGCCGCTCGACACCCAGCTCGTGCAGGCGGGAAAACGCCGACAATGCGCTGCCCGCATGCAAAGTAGCAAACACCAGATGCCCGGTAAGCGCCGCGCGCAATGCCATGCGGGCCGTTTCCGCATCACGGATCTCGCCAATCAGGATGACATCCGGATCCTGCCGTAACAGGGCGCGCACGCCATCGGCAAAACTGGCCTTGGCGTTATCGGTGAGGGACACCTGCCGCAGCAGCGGCAGCTGATATTCCACGGGATCCTCCAGCGTCATGATATGGATGCCGTCGTGGTTGAGCTCCTTGAGCAGCGCGTACAGAGTCGACGTCTTACCACTGCCGGTCGGCCCGGTAACCAGCAACAGGCCACTCGGGCGGCGCAGCATCTGGCGTAACTGCGTGAGCTGCCGGGCGGGCAACTGCAGTGCTGCCAGCGGCAGGATGCCGCGCTGCCGGTCGAGAATGCGCAGGACAAAATTTTCGCCATGCAGTGTCGGCTGGCAGGACACCCGGAAATCCACCACCCGACCGAGCAGACTCTGGCTGAAATGACCGTCCTGTGCCAGGCGGTTTTCCGCAATGTTCATCCCCGCCAGTATTTTCAAGCGCCCGGCCAACATCGGCCAGAGCGCCAGGTGCAGCAGGCGGATGGTCAGCAGCATGCCGTCGATACGGTAACGAATGCGCAGACAGGCCCGCTCCGGCGAAAAGTGCAGATCCGAAGCCCCCTGGCGCACGGCATCCGCAAGCAGTGCCGCCACCAGGCGCACAGCGGGAGGTTCGCCGTGCGCCTGCGCCATCCCCGTGGGCTTGCTGCCACACTCATCGAGCAGGGTATCGATATCGAGCCGGGATGGGTAATGCTGACTGATGGCCTGCTCGATCTCACCCGCTCCGGCAAGCAACACTTCGCAACGCATCCCGCCCGGACAAATGCTGTCGCAAAGCGCCCGGGCATGCGGATCAAAGGGCTGCGCCATGGCCAGCAGGAAGGTCTGCGTTGCTGCATCCACCGCCAGCGGCAGCAGATACTGGCGGCGCGCTTCTTCCTCTGCCAGTAGCGCCAATGCCTGCGGGCTCGGCCGGTGTTGCACGGGATCGAAGCGCTGGCATGCCAGTTGCTCGGCAACGACATCCTGCACGCCAGCCTCATCGGCAAAGCCGAGTTCAGCCAGCAACCAGCCCAGTGGCCGCCGTTTCTGCTGCTGTTCCAGCAAGGCGATGCGCAGTTGATCCGGGCTGATCAACCGCCGCCGCAGGAGCTGCTCTCCCAGCAAAGGTAGCGGCGCATTCATGGTGATCCTGCCGCCGGCCCGGTTGGGGGGAAACGGAACGCTTGCCCGTGTTCAGGCGCAGCGAGAAAAGCCGCATCCGGCAGAAAACGCTCGTAACCGTTATAGGCCCCTGGCAGGCCCGGCTCGCGCACGACCAGCGGCCGCAGGAAAATGACCAGTTCGGTTTTCTGCGTGCGATTGTTGCGGTTGTTGAACGCTTCTCCTACCAGCGGCACCTGCCCCAGACCGGGCAGGCGAGCCGTCTGATAGTCGATGCGGTCTTCCATCAGGCCACCCAGCACGGCAATCTGGCCATTGGCGACACGCATGACCGACTCGATCTCCCGCGTCCGGATCATCGGCACCAGATTCTCGATGCCATTCTTGCGCAACTCCGGATTGGGATCGGGCACTTCGCGGCTGATGCTGGTAATGGTCGGACGAATGTTGAGAATGACCGAATCGTCAGCGGCAATTTGCGGCGTCACCCCCATCACCAGGCCCACGGCCACAGTTTGCGGTGTCGTGGTGTAGGTCACCGTACTACCGACATTGGCGGTGCTGGTGGTATCCGCCTTGACACTGAAATAAACATAATTCTCGACCACCTTCAGCAAGGCCGTCTGATTATTGAGCACCGACAAGCGTGGACTGGAAAGCACCTTGCTGGTACCGAACCGCTGCAGCAGCGTCAGCAGGGCGCGCGGATTGTCACCGCGGTTATAGCGCAGGTTGACGCTGTTTTTCAGCGGGTTGCCGGCATATTCGAACACCCCGCCACTGAGCATGGAGGTCCAGTCGATACCTTGCTCGTAGCCTTCGTTCAGACTGACCTCGACGATGCTCGCCTCGATCAGGACCTGGCGCCGCACGGCGCCGCTCATTTGTGCCAGCAGACGGGCAACCTGCCGCTGCTGCGCCTGGGTGGCGAATACCGACACCACTCCGGCTTCCGGATGCACGGCCAGCCGCTGCGGTTCGCCCGGCGACGGCTTCTTGCCGGCCTCACCTTCCTGCAGCAGGTGCAGGATGCTTTTCTCCAGCTTTTCCCAGAATCGATGCTGGGTCGTGTTTTCAATCCGGGTTGCAGACAGGTTGTCGGCGCTCTTGTCGTTACCCTGAACACTACCGATCTGCATGTTGTTCGACACCGACGTGGTGACCGTGCGCCCGAGGTTGACGTAATCCACCGTGTAGTGCTGCAGGTAGGGCGCATCTGGCGCCACCAGCAGACTATTGGCCAGGAACTCATAACGCAGCGGCACCTGGCGCGCGATCCGCTCAAGCAATTCCGGCAACGGGCGCTGGTAGGCATTGAGCGTGACCGTCCCGCCAACCTGCGGCGCAATGTCGATTTCCAGCTTGGCATCGCGGGCCAGCACGAACAGCAGATCTCGTACCGGCACATCACGCACGGTAACGCTGTAGGTTTCGGCAGCCGTGGAAAAAGGCCACGGCGGGCGGCTGTCCGGCTCTGCCTGTGCTTGCTCCTGTTTTCCGGAAGCCATCGGCACTGCCATACCGGCCTGCAGATGCGCCCCTGAATCCAGGCGTGGCGCAGGCTGACTGCATGCCGCAAGGATGAGAAGCAGGAAAGCCAACACGTGCATGGACGGACCCGTTTAATGACATATGGAAGCGATGCACAAATATACCCCGCGATTATTTATTTGTCATCAAACAAAGCTCACCACAGAGCCGACAGAAAAGTGGTGCCTCGACTTCTGCTAGAATCGCGCCATTCTTTTTGGGGAAGACGTCTTGACGAACGACATCCTGGTCGACATCCAGGACCTGCATTTCAGCTATGGCGACCGACCGCTGCTGCAAGGGATCAACATGCGCATCCCACGCGGCAAGGTAGTTGCCATCATGGGCGGTTCAGGGTGCGGTAAAACCACGCTGCTACGCTGCATCGGTGGCCAGCTGCGACCAACCGCCGGCAGCGTGCGCCTGGGTGACGATGTCGTCAGCAAGATGTCCGAATCCGAGCTGTACCGCCTGCGCCGGCAGATGGGCATGCTGTTCCAGTTCGGCGCCCTGTTTACTGACCTGTCCGTATTCGAAAACGTCGCCTTCCCCCTGCGCGAACACACTGACCTGCCGGAGCGCATGATCCGCGATCTGGTCCTGATGAAGCTTGAAGCGGTCGGTCTGCGCGGCGCCCATCGCCTGATGCCGGCCGCGCTCTCCGGCGGCATGGCACGCCGCGTTGCCCTGGCCCGGGCCGTGGCGCTGGACCCTGCCCTGATCATGTACGACGAACCGTTCACCGGACTCGACCCGATTGCCCTGGGTGTCATCGGTCGCCTGATCCGCACCCTGAACGACGCGTTGGGTGCGACTTCGATCATGGTCACGCACGATGTGCAGGAATCGCTCCTGATGGTGGACTACATCTATTTCCTGAATGGTGGCAAGGTCGTCGCCGAAGGCACTCCGGACGACATCCGCGCCTCACGCGATCCCTTCGTGCATCAGTTCGTCCATGCCGAGGCCGATGGCCCGGTCGCATTTGATTATCCCGCCCCCTCGGCAGCGGAAGATTTCCTGGAGCGGACGCATGTTCAAGCCGCTTGAGTGGATCAGCAAACTCGGCCATGGCACGGTCGACAAGATCTGGCAACTGGGCTTTGCCGCACGTTTCTTCCTGGCCATCCTGCGCCATTCCGGCACTTCGTTCCGCCGCCTGCCACTGACCCTGCGCGAAATCTACTTCAGCGGCGTGTTGTCGCTGCTGATCATCCTGGTCTCTGGCCTATTCGTCGGTCTGGTGCTCGGTCTACAGGGCTACGAAACCCTGCAGCGCTTTGGCTCCACCGAAGCACTCGGCATCCTGGTCGCCCTGTCTCTAGTGCGCGAACTGGGTCCGGTCGTTGCCGGCCTGCTGTTCGCATCCCGCGCGGGTTCGTCGATCACCGCCGAAATCGGCCTGATGAAGACCACCGAACAACTGAAGGCGATGGACATGATGGCGGTCAATCCGATCGCCCGCGTGGTGGCGCCACGTTTCTGGGGAGGCGTCATCGCCATGCCCCTGCTGGCCGCCATGTTTTCCGCCATGGGCGTGTTTGGCGGCTGGCTGATCGGCGTCGTTTTCATCGGCGTCGATGATGGCGCCTTCTGGTCGCAGATGCAGTCAAGCGTCGATTTCCGCTACGACATCGTCAACGGCATCATCAAGAGCGTGGTCTTCGGCTTCGCCGTTTCCTTGATCGCCGTATTCGAGGGCTACGATTCGGCACCGACTGCGGAAGGCGTATCGCGCGCCATCACGCGCACCGTGGTGACATCGGCGATGACCATTCTGGCACTCGATTTCATTCTCACTTCGTTCATGTTCCGGGGGACTTCGTGAACCGTACTGTCCTTGACCTGTGGGTTGGTTTCTTCGTTGCACTCGGCATCGCCGCAGTGTTGTTTTTGGCTCTCAAGGTCGGTAATTTATCGAGCGCCCACCTCGCCCAGACATACACGCTGGAAGCCCGCTTTGATAACATCGGCGGCCTGAAGGTACGCGGCCCGGTCCGTAGCGCCGGGGTGCTGGTTGGACGGATCACCGACATCCGCTTCGATCCGGAAAGCTACGATGCCATCGTGACGATGCAGATTGACGGGCGTTACCGTTTCCCGCGCGACACGTTTGCCTCGATCTTCACGGCGGGGTTGCTGGGCGAGCAATACATCGGCTTCGACGCTGGCGGTGACGAAAAAATGCTGCAACCTGGCGACAGCATCCGTAAAACCCAGTCGGCAGTCGTGCTGGAAAAACTGATCAGTCAATTCCTCTTCAACAAGGCAGCCGAGGGGCAAGACAGCAAATGAGGACATCCTTGAAAACCAACACACTGCGCAGCCTGCTCGCCATCGGCAGCCTGGCCCTTGCCAACTTGGGGGTGGCAGCGGAAAACCCACACGACCCGTACGAAAACTTCAATCGCACGATGTACACGGTCAACAAGACCCTCGATACCTACGTCACCCGTCCGGTGGCCCAGGCCTATGACGCCAGTGTGCCACTGCCTGCCAAGGCCGGCGTTGGCAACTTCTTTGGCAACCTCGGCGAAGCCTGGGTTGGCGCCAACAGTCTCATGCAAGGCAAACCCGGAGATGCCGGAGACAGCCTGGCGCGGATGCTGGTGAACTCCACCGTCGGCATCTTCGGCCTGTTCGATGTCGCCAGCGAACTCGGCATCGAGCGCCACAATGAGGATCTCGGGCAAACTTTTGCCATCTGGGGCGCCAAGGAAAGCAATTACGTCTTCCTGCCCCTCATTGGCCCCCGCACGGTGCGTGACACAGCAGGCTGGGCCATCGAATTCTTCACTGACCCACTGATGGGCATCAAGAATTACCACACCCGCTACGGCGCGGTGGCCCTGCGCTTTGTTGACCTGCGCGCCGGCCTGCTGCCCGCTGACAAGATTGTCGAAGAGGCTGCCATTGACGAATACGCCTACGTTCGTGACGCTTACCTGCAACGCCGCCAGAACCTGATCTATGACGGCCGCCCACCCCGTTTCGATGACTGAAAGCACCACCAACATGATCTCGCGTTTTCTTGTTTTCTGTTCTGCCTGCCTGCTGGCACTCAACGTCGCTGCCGCCGAAGCACCGGACGCCCTGGTCAAGCGCGTTTCGGAAGAGGTTCTGGAAATCGTCAAACAGGATCAGGCTATCCGTAACGGTGACATCAAGAAAATCACCGCCCTGGTTGACGCCAAAGTGCTGCCGCACTTTGATTTTCAGCGCATGACCGCACTGGCGGTCGGCCGCGACTGGCGCGCCGCCAATGCTGAACAGAAAAAACGCCTGGCCGAGGAATTCAAGGCCTTGCTGGTACGCACCTACGCCAATGCCGTGACCAGCTACAGCAACCAGAAACTGGTGGTCAAACCGTTGAAGATGAAGGCCGGCGAAACTGAAGTGCTGGTGCGCAGCGAAGTACTGCAACCCGGTGCACAGCCGGTACAACTCGACTACTGGCTGGAACAGCAGGGCGACGCCTGGAAGGTATTTGACGTCGTGGTCGCCGGGATCAGCCTGGTCACCAATTACCGTGAGCAATTCGCCAAGGAAGTCCGTGACAACGGCATCGACGGCCTGATTTCAACCCTGGCCGCAAAGAACAAATCCCTGGAAACTTCGGCTGCCGCCAAAACGGCACGCAAGTGATGGAACGGGTCGGCGACGAGGTGCATATCAGCGGCGGGATGCGCCTGACGCAAGCGGCGCAGTTGCTGGCGGAAGGCGAACAGCATCTGGCGCAGGGCGGCCGCGTATTCAATCTGGCCGCCGTCGAGGCCGCCGATTCCTCGGCTCTGGCCGTCATGCTGAGCTGGCAGCGCAGCGCCGACCGCCAGGGCATTGCCATCCGTTTTACCGGTGCCCCCGCCAATATCCGGGCGCTGGCGGAACTCTACGGCCTGCACGACCTGTTGCTCGCCGCCTGAGCGCAGCGAGAAAACCCCATGCCGCAAGCTGCCGTTTCCTTTGTTGACGTGCACAAAACCTTTGGTGCCCTGCACGCCCTGGGCGGCATCACTCTGGATATCGCACCCGGAGAATTCTTCGGATTGCTCGGCCCCAATGGCGCCGGCAAAACCACACTGATTTCCTGCCTGGCCGGATTGACCCGCCCCGACCGGGGCCGGATCAGCGTCCTTGGCCACGATGTCAGCAAGGATTTCCGCACCGCCCGGCGCCTGCTCGGCGTGGTGCCGCAGGAACTGGTGTTCGACCCTTTCTTCAACGTGCGCGAGACCCTGCGCATCCAGTCCGGCTATTTCGGTTTGCGCCACAACGATGACTGGATCGATGAAATCCTGCACCACCTTGACCTCACCAGCAAAGCTGAAGTCAACATGCGCCGCCTCTCCGGCGGCATGAAGCGGCGGGTCCTGGTGGCACAGGCGCTGGTGCACAAGCCCCCCGTCATCGTGCTGGATGAACCCACGGCCGGCGTCGACGTCGAATTGCGCCAGGGCTTGTGGCAATTCGTCCGCCGTCTCAACGCAGAAGGTCACAGCATCATCCTCACCACGCACTACCTGGAAGAAGCGGAAGCCTTGTGCAACCGCATCGCGCTCCTGAAACAGGGCAAACTCATCGCCCTGGAACGCACCGCTGATCTGCTGGCGGCTCACCCGGGAGCTTCGCTGGAAGACATCTTCATGCGGACGCTGCGCGCATGATCGGATTCTGGACCCTGTTCTACAAGGAGCTCCTGCGCTTCTGGAAGGTCGCCTTCCAGACGGTCGCGGCGCCGGTACTCACGGCTATGCTCTACCTGATGATCTTCAGCCACGTCCTGGAAGGGCGGGTGCAGGTACACGGCGTCGATTACGGCAGCTTCCTCATTCCCGGACTGGTGATGATGCAGATTCTGCAGAATGCCTTCGCCAACGCCTCATCCAGCCTGATCCAGGCCAAGATCACCGGCTCCATCGTCTTCGTCCTGCTGCCGCCAATCTCATCGACTGCTTTCTATGCCGCCTATGTCCTGGCCGCCGTACTACGCGGACTCATGGTGGCATTCGGGGTCATCGTCGTCGCCGCCTTCTTCGTCGACCTGCGTGCTGCCGCCCCCGGCTGGATCATCGCCTTTGCCCTGCTCAGCGGCAGCCTGTTTGGCAGCCTGGGCCTGCTGGCCGGCATCTGGGTGGAAAAATTCGATCAACTGGCCGCCTTCCAGAATTTCCTCATCATGCCGCTGACCATGCTCTCCGGCGTGTTTTACTCGATTTACAGCTTGCCCGCATTCTGGCAAGGGCTCTCCCGGTACAATCCGGTTTTTTACATGATCGACGGCTTCCGCTATGGCTTCTACGGCGTCTCCGATGTCGCCCCCGAACTCAGCCTGGCAGTCGTTCTGGTCAGCCTCGTACTGGTCGCCGCCCTGTGCATTCAGCTCCTCGACCGTGGCTGGAAATTACGCAACTGAGTACATCACCAAGACGACCCGCCGGCGCATGCCTGCAGTCTGGATATCTGAAAACATCCCCATGAATACCGAACGTATCGAAGAACGGCTGCTGGCCAACCTGACCTGCGAATACCTGCACATCGATGGCGATGGCCGCCACTTTCAGGCCCTGGTGGTCAGCCCCGAATTTGCCGGAAAAAATCGCGTGCAGCGCCAGCAACGGGTCCATGCCGCACTCGGCGAATTACTGGAAACGGGCGAATTGCACGCCCTGTCATTCAAAACCCTGACCCCGGAAGAATGGAGCACGCAGCGTGGATAAGTTATTGATTGAAGGCGGCGCGGTCCTGCGCGGCGAAGTCGCCATTTCCGGCGCCAAGAATGCGGCCCTGCCGATCCTGTGTGCCGCTCTGCTCAGTGCCGAACCGCTGGAGCTGAGCAACGTGCCGGAACTCAACGACATCGCCACCATGCTGCGCCTGCTGGAAGAAATGGGCGTCAAGATCCAGCGCGACGGCCATCGGGTCACCCTGGATGCCAGCCAGATCAGCAATCCGGTGGCCTCCTATGAACGGGTCAAGACCATGCGCGCCTCGATTCTCGTGCTCGGCCCACTGGTCGCACGCTGCGGCGAAGCACGGGTCTCTCTGCCCGGCGGCTGCGCCATCGGCGCCCGTCCGGTCGACCAGCACATCAAGGGACTGCAGGCCATGGGCGCCGAAGTGACCGTCGAGCAGGGTTATGTACACGCCAAGGCAAACCGCCTCAAGGGCGCCCGCATCTGTACCGACATGGTCACTGTCACCGGCACGGAAAACCTGATGCTGGCCGCCTGTCTCGCCGCCGGCGAAACCATCATTGAAAACGCCGCCCGCGAACCGGAAGTCGTCGACCTGGCCAACTGCCTGGTCGCCATGGGCGCCCGCATTTCCGGCGCCGGCACCGACACCATCCGCATTCAGGGCGTCGAACGCCTGCACGGCGCCCAGCATCGCGTCATGCCGGACCGCATCGAAACCGGCACCTATCTCTGCGCTGCTGCCGTTACCGGTGGCACGGTGCGCCTCACCGACACCTCGGCGGCCTATCTCGACGCCGTGGTCGACAAACTGCTTGATGCCGGCTGCGAAATCACCATGGAACGCGACGCCATCCGCCTGCAAGCCCCGGCACGATTGAAGGCGGTCAGCCTGCGCACCGCGCCCTATCCCGCCTTCCCGACTGACATGCAGGCACAGTTCATGGCCATGAATTGCGTCGCCGACGGCGTTGCCACCATCCGCGAAACCATCTTTGAAAACCGTTTCATGCACGTCAATGAACTGCTGCGTCTGGGCGCCAACATCCAGATCGAAGGCAACAACGCCGTCGTGCGTGGCGTCGAGCGCCTGCAAGGCGCGACCGTCATGGCTACCGACCTGCGCGCATCCGCCTCCCTGATCGTCGCCGGCCTGGTAGCTCAGGGAGAAACGCTGATCGACCGCATCTACCACCTGGACCGCGGCTACGAAAAGATCGAAGACAAACTGCACGCGCTGGGCGCGCGGGTACGCCGCGTACGCTGATCGACACCTTTCATTACAAATGCCACATTTTTTCCTGCGCCTGGCAAAAAAGGGCAAAAAAGCACTTTTCAAGGACAACACTCTGGCCCATACTGCGACCCACGGGATTTACAGGCAGTGTGTTGTTCCTGCGCCGGTTACGGTTTGTCAGCTTCTCGCTCTTGATTCTCGGATTTATTAATTTTTTTCAAGGATGTATCAAATGGCAACCGGTACCGTTAAATGGTTCAACGATTCCAAGGGTTTTGGCTTCATTTCGCCGGACGGCGGTGGTGAAGACCTCTTCGCCCACTTCTCCGCCATTCAAGGCGGTGGCTTCAAGAGCCTGGCCGAAAACCAGAAGGTGTCCTTCGACATCGTCGACGGCCCCAAAGGCAAGCAAGCCGCAAACATCAACAAGATCTAACAGCATCTTGTTCTGACAAAAGCCCGGTTCGCCGGGCTTTTTGTTTGCCGCAAATCGAGCGCACACCACTACCAGCAAGGCACCGCCGGACGCGTTTTCGCGCCAATCACGGCGGATGTCCCGGGCGAACGCGGTAGAATGCAGTTTTTGCATTCAGGCCATTTCCGTGAGCACCATCACCATTGCCCTGTCCAAGGGCCGCATTTTTGACGAAACCCTGCCGCTCCTGGCAGCCGCTGGCATCGTCCCGGTCGAAAATCCGGAAACTTCGCGCAAACTCATCATCGAAACCAACCAGCCGCAGGTGCGGGTGGTCATCGTGCGCGCGTCCGACGTGCCCACCTATGTCCAGTACGGCGCTGCCGACATGGGCGTCGCTGGCCGTGATGT
>RRZT010762670.1_pt1 | contig 12628 bp, 12 predicted proteins | sample 2165551 | NCBI WGS metagenome assembly RRZT01 (sample SAMN10456910, study PRJNA506462) | wastewater metagenome | biome: wastewater; feature: sludge; material: wastewater sludge; isolation source: wastewater sludge with Escherichia coli K12::gfp cells carrying plasmid... | place: USA: Moscow, Idaho... | reverse complement strand
TATCGCCACCGACCGGCCGTTCTTTGTCACGCTTGGCACCATCGAGCCGCGCAAGAACCATGCCGTGCTGCTGGATGCCTGGCAGGAGCTGGGCCGCCGCCTGCCCGCCGCGCGGATGCCGCGGCTTTATATCATCGGGCGCCGGGGTTGGGAAAACCGCGAGGTGTTCGCCCGCCTCGACGCGCTGCCGCAGGACGGTCTGGTGCGCGAATTCGCCGGGCTCGACGATGGACAGGTGGCCTGGCTTCTGACGCGCAGCCACGGGCTTTTGATGCCCAGCCGCGCCGAGGGATTCGGCCTGCCGCTGACCGAGGCGGCCGGGCGCGGCATCCCGGTCCTGTCGGCGCCGCTTGCCTCGGCGCGAGAGGTCATGGGCGATTACGCGCGCTGGTTGTCGCCCGATGATCCGCGCGCCTGGGCGGGGGCCGTCGCGCTGTTGGCGGGGGCAGTTCCGTTGCGTCTGCAAAGCCTTGCCGTGCGCGATTGGGACACATACTTCGCCGAAATCAATGAAGTGCTGCGTGCAAAGTTGCAGCTTGGGATGTCTGTGTCTAAGTCCTGATCTATTGGATAGGGGTGTTTTAGGGTCGTGCGGCGCCTGTTTCGTATCTCTCGGCGCAAGCTGCGCCTTCGCGCTCGCCGGCAATGGCTTTTGGGGCGCGCGATCCGGCGGGGGCGGCGGCTGCGGCCGGTCGTCGACAACACCGCCGGCATCGGGGCGGGCGATATCCTGTTGTTCATGACGCTGCGCAACGAAATCGCGCGTCTGCCCTATTTCCTGAAATATTACCGCGATATGGGCGTGCGGCATTTTCTGGTCGTCGATAACGGATCGGACGATGGCGGGCGCGAATATCTGGCCGGGCAACCCGATGTGTCGCTTTGGCTGACCCATGCCAGCTATAAGGAAGCGCGCTTTGGCATCGACTGGATGAACTGGCTTTTGCGTCGTTACGGCACCGGGCATTGGTGCCTGACGGTCGATCCCGACGAATTCCTGGTCTATCCGCATTACGACACCCGGCCGTTGCAGGCGCTGACCGATTGGCTGGATGCATCGGCCCTGCGGTCGTTTTCGGCCATGCTTCTGGACATGTATCCCAAGGGCGACCTGACCGCCGAGCCCTATCGCAGCGGCCAGAACCCGTTCGATATCGCCTGCTGGTTCGATCCGGCGAATTATTCGATCCGCAAGAACGGACTATACGGCAATCTGTGGATTCAGGGCGGCGTCCGGGGGCGGGTCTTTTTCCCCGACGATCCCGAAAACGGGCCGGCGCTGAACAAGATCCCGCTGGTGCGCTGGGAACGCGGCTATGTCTATGCCAGCTCGACCCATATGCTGCTGCCGCGGGCGCTGAATCTGGTCTATGACGAGGATGGCGGCGAAAAGGCCTCGGGCTGTCTGTTGCATGCCAAGTTTCTGTCCACCTTCGTCGAGAAATCCGCCGAAGAGCTGAACCGCAAACAACATTATGCCAACAGCCACGAATACAAGGCCTATCACAACGCGATGCAATCCGCCCCGTCGCTGTGGTGCGCGCAATCCTGTCGGTTCGAGGACTGGCGCCAGCTTGAGGATCTTGGCCTGATCTCGACGGGGAACTGGGCATGAGCGCGGGCATCCCCATTGAGGATATCCGGCTGGGCGTGGTGATGCTGTGCCACAATGAGCCGATCATCGCGGCCCGCATGGCGCGGGCATGGGCCACGGGCGGCGCGGCGGTGGCGATCCATGCCGATGCCAAGATGCCGGCAAGCGAACTTGCGGCGATGCGCGAACAGCTTGGCGATCTGGCGGGGCTGCGTTTCAGCCGCCGCCATGCCTGCGAATGGGGCACCTTCAGCCTGGTGCAGGCGACCCAGGATGCCTGTTCGCTGCTTTTGCGCGAATTTCCCGACCTGACCCATGTGATGGTCGTGTCGGGATCCTGTCTGCCGCTGCGCCCGGTGGCCGATCTTTGCGCGTTTCTGGCCCGCCATCCGCGCCGCGATTTCATCGAAAGCGTCACCGCCGAGGATGTCGGCTGGACCGTGGGCGGCCTGAACGAGGAACGCTTTACCCTGCGTTTCCCCTTTGCCTATCGCCGGCGGCGCAAGCTGTTCGACCGCTATGTCGCCTTTCAGCGCAGGATCCGCTTTCGGCGCCGCATTCCACAGGGGCTGGTGCCGCATCTGGGGTCGCAATGGTGGTGCATGACGCGCGGCACGCTGTCCGCCATTCTGGACGATCCGCGCCGGGCCGAATTCGACCGCTATTTCCGGCGCGTCTGGATCCCCGATGAAAGCTATTTCCAGACCCTCGCGCGCCGCCATTCGTTGCAGATCGAAAGCCGCTCGTTGACGATGTCCAAGTTCGACGATCAGGGCAAACCCTATATCTTTTATGACGATCACCTGAACATGCTGCGGGAATCGCGGGGCTTTGTGGCGCGCAAGATCTGGCCAAAGGCGCATCGGCTTTACGATTATTTCCCGCATGAGGATCTGGCAAGCGCGCCGGATGCCGAACCCGCGCCCCAGCGGCTGGAACGCATGGTCGCCCATGCCGTCGCGCGGCGCCGGCTGGGCCGGCCGGGCCTTTACATGCAAAGCCGCTTTCCCGTGAAGGATCGCGAAAACGGCAAGACATCGGCCCCCTATGCGGTCTTGCAGGGGTTCACCGAGATATTTCCCGATTTCGGGCCGTGGCTGGCGGCGCGGATCGATGCCGATGTGCATGGCCATCTGTTCGCCCCGCATGGCGCGGAATTTGCCGGCCGCGTCTCGATCGGACCGGGATGCCTGTCCGACAGCGCGGCGCTGCGCGATCTGGATCCGCGCAGCTATGTCGCCAACCTGATCCGCATCTCGCGGCGGATGCAGGTCTGGCAATACAGCCCCCGCGACGAGCAATATCTGAACTGGTTCATGGCCACCGATCCCAATGCCCGCATCTTTGTCATCACCGGGGCATGGGCGGTGCCGCTTTTGCATTCCGGCATGCCGTTCGACGACATCCGCCGCGTCGCCGCCGTCCTGCAACGGGTCGAGCTGGAACAGATCGACATCCTGCATTCCGTCTGGCTCAAGGCGCGGACGCGGATCTGGGATCTGGGCGATTTCTGTGCCCGGCCCTCGGCCGCGCTGCGCGGATTGATCGAGGAACTGGGCGGCGACCCCGAAGCGGCGGTGAACCTGCCGCCGATGCGCAAGATGGCGGCCATGGGGCGGTTCCTGCAACGCCTGCGCAATGCCGGGCTGCGGCCGCAATTGATGGGGGATTTCCCGGCCGCCGAAACGACGAATTTCAGGAAAGACGATTGATATGACCGATTCCTTTCGCGGCTTTGTCATCTTTGCCGAGATGCGCACCGGCTCGAACCTGCTTGAGGCGACGCTGAACGCGATCAAGCGCGTCACCTGCTTTGGCGAGGCGTTCAACCCCTATATGATGGGCTGGCCCGACAAGGACGAGCTCAAGGGCATCACCATGGCCGAGCGTGATGCCGATCCGCTGCCGCTGCTCAGGGCGATTTTCGACAAACCCAACCACCTGCCGGGCTTTCGCTATTTCCACGATCACGATCCGCGCGTCTTTGACGCCATCATGGACGACAAAAGCATCGCCAAGATCGTGCTGACCCGCAATCCGGTCGACAGCTATGTCTCGACCGCGCTGGCCCGCGCCACCAATCAGTGGAAGCTGAACGAGACAGAGACACCGATCCCCGCCAGCGCCCATTTCGACGGTGCCGAGTTCCGCGAGGTCACCGACCGCATCGAGGAATTTCAGCTGCGCGTGATGCATCGCCTGCAAGCCACCGGCCAGACCGGGTTCTGGCTGGGCTATGAGGATCTGCGCGATGCCGGGGTGATGACCGGACTCATGCATTGGTTGGGGCGGACCGATCTGAAACGGGTCGAGCCGGCCAGCGATCAGGTCCCGCAAAACCCGCGCGAGCTGGCCGAAAAAGTCAGCAATTTCGACGAGATGCAGGCGGAACTGGCGCGGCTGGATCCGTTCATGCTGCGCCGCATTCCGAATTTCGAACCGCGCAAGGGCCCGGCCGTACCCACATTTATCGCCGCCGAGGCGGGCAAGGGCCTGATCTATATGCCGATCAAGGGCGGCCCGTCCGCGCGGATCGCCGGCTGGCTGGGCGCCATGGCGGCGGTCCGGGACGATTTCAACCAGAACGACCTGCGCCAGTGGAAGCGCGAGCATGCCGGCCATCGCAGCTTTACCGTGCTGCGCCATCCCCTGTTGCGGGCATGGACCGCGTTCGAGACGCTTTTGCGCGGGCGCAATGGTGAGCTGCGCCAGCTGATGCGCGACATTCACCGCGTCGCCTTGCCCCCGGACGAGGAACTGGCGGCGCTGGACGATGCCCGCAAGGCCGAACTCTTTGCCGCGTTTCTGGATTTCCTGCGCCGCAATCTGAACGGTCAGACCACCTTGCCCTGTTATCCCGGCTGGGCCAGCCAGTCCGAGGTTCTGGCCGGATTTTCCCGATTTGGCGCCCCCGACATGGTGCTGCGCGAGGCAGAGCTGGCGCGCGATCTGGATTGGCTGGCCGCCGGCGCGGGCATCGCCAAGCCCGCCGCACTGCCGGGCGACGAGCCGGATTACCCCGATTTTCTGGAAGAGCAGAGCCTGCGCAGCGCGGCGAAAAAGGCCTATCTGCGCGATTACGTCGCCTTTGGTTTCGCGGGCCGGCCCTAGGCGGGGATCGCGCGATCACCCCTGCGGCGTCATCGCCTTGCGCTGGCGCGACCGTTCCAGCCCCAGCTGACGTTCGCGCCAGATGATCAGGATGCCGGCCAGAATGACCAGCGCCGCGCCCAGCAGCATCACCATCGTCGGCGCCTCGCCAAAGATGAACCAGCCGATGGCCAGCGCCAGCAGCATCGAGACATATTCGAACGGCGCGATCAGCGAGGCATCGGCATGGCGATAGGCCGAGGTCATCAGGATCTGTCCCAGCCCGCCCAAAAGCCCGATGCTGACCAAAAGCACGGCCTCGCGCAGGCTGGGCACCACCCAGCCAAAGGGCAGGGTCAGCAGGCCGAGGATCGTCGAGGTGATCGAAAACCAGAACACGATGGCCGAGATCCGTTCCTCATGCACGAGCTTGCGCACAAAGATCTGGGCAAGCGCCGTGCAGGCGGCGGCGCCCAGCGTGACCACCGCGCCCAGCGTTTCCTTATAGCCCAGATCGGTGCCGGTGCTGATGCGTGGTGACAGCACGATAATGACCCCGATCAGGCCAAGCACGACCATGGACAGCCGGAACAGCCGCACATCCTCGCCCAGAAACATGGCGGCAAAGATGACGACCAGGAGGGGCGCCGCATAGCCGATCGCGGTCACCTCGGGGAATGGCAACAGCGCCAGCACCCATAACCCCAGCGCCATCGACAGCGTGCCGATGATGCCGCGATAGAAATGTCCCATCGGCCGAAAGGTGCGCAGCCCGACATGCAGTTCGTGCCGCCATGCCAGCCAGATCAGGATCACCGGGATCGCGAAAAAGGACCGAAAGAACACCTGCTGTCCCGGCGGCACGCCAAGCCCCCCGTCCGAGGTCGCCTTGACCAGCGCGCCCATGGTGGTGAAGACCAAAACGCTGAGGCACTTCAAGATGATGCCCAGAAACGGGCTTTGCGGCGGCAATTCGATATGGTTCGGCGCGGTCGGGTCGCGGGTCGGCATCACAACAATCGTTGGCAGGCCCAGCGTGCCGCGTCGGCGACGGCCGGGTCGGGGTCCTGTTGCAAAGCCTCGGCCACCGGGCGCAGATGTGCAAGCCCGGAATTGCCGATGGCGTAAAGGACGTTCCTGACCATGCGGTCGCGGCCCACGCGCTTGATGGGGCTGCCGGAAAAGCGTTCGCGGAATGCGGCGTCGTCCAGCGCCGCGATTTCGGCCAGCGCCGGGCCGCCATGGGGGCCGTGATAGCGCAGTTCCGTCGCGGCCTGGGCGAACTTGTTCCACGGACAGGCCGCAAGGCAATCGTCGCAACCATAGATGCGGTTGCCCAGCAGCGGCCGCAGTTCCGGGTCGACCGGCCCCTTGTGTTCGATGGTCAGATAGGAAATGCAGCGCCGCGCATCCAGTTGATAGGGGGCCGGAAACGCCCCCGTCGGACAGGCGTCCAGACAGGACCGGCAGGATCCGCAATGTTCGCGTTCCGGCGCATCCCGGGGCAGGTCCAGCGTGGTGAAGATCGCGCCCAGAAAGAACCAGCTGCCCAGTTCGCGCGACAAAAGGTTGGTATGCTTGCCCTGCCAGCCAAGGCCCGCCGCCTGCGCCAGGGGCTTTTCCATCACCGGGGCGGTGTCGACAAAGACCTTGATCTCGCATCCGGTCAGGTTGACCAGCCAGCCGCCCAGCCGTTTCAGGCGCTTCTTGACGATATCGTGGTAATCCTTGCCCTGGGCATAGACGCTGATCGCGCCGCGGTCGGGATGGCGCAGGATTTCGGTCGCGTCGTGTTCGGGGGTATAAAGCTCGGCCAGCATGATGACCGACCGCGCCTCGGGCCAAAGCGCATCGGGGGCGGCGCGCCATGCCGTGCGTTCGGCCATCCAGCCCATCTGGCCGTGGCGGTCATCGGCCAGAAAGGCCGCAAGCCGTTCGGGCAGCTGCGGATTGGCGTCGGGGGCCGCGATGCCAAGGGCCGAAAACCCCTCGGCCCCGGCCTGCGCGATGAGCCGGTCGCGGATTTCGGCCGGATCAGAAATCCAGGAGCGCATAATGCGGCGCCGGGTGCACCCCCGGCAGATGATCGGCCAGCAGGCTGCGGAAGGCCGGCCGCGACTTGATCTTGGCGTACCATTCCTGAATCTCGGTCGAATAGGTCCAGTCCACATCCGAGATATAGTCCAGACAGGACAGATGCGCGGCGGCGGTGAAATCGGCCAGCGTCATCACATCGCCGGCCAGCCAGCGGCGGTGTTCCAAAAGGCTGCGCATGTAATCCATATGCTGGCGGATGGCGCTGAGCCCGGCCTTGACGGTGCGCGAATCCGGGTAGCCCTGGCGCATGATCTTTTTCCAGACCCGTTCGTTCATCACCGGGCGGGTGACCTCGGCGTTGAATTTGTCGTCGAACCACGCGCAAAGCCGGCGCACCTCATAGCGGTCGGCGGCGCTTGCGGGCATCAGCGCCGGCTGCGGATGGGTTTCGTCCAGATATTCGCAGATCGCCTGACTTTCGGCCATCAACCGCCCGTCCATGCGCAGCACCGGCAGCTTGCCGGCGGGATTGCGCCGCATCAGTTCGGAATCGGGTTCCCAATAGCGATCCTCGACCAGTTCGACCTCGATGCGCTTTTCGGCCAGGACCAGCCGGACCTTGCGGCAAAAGGGCGAAAGCGAGACGTGGTAAAGACGGATCGTGGAATTGGACGGGGACGTATTCATGGATGGAAAACCGGTTCGTTCGCGGGCTTTCCGGGGTGATACGCTTCGGGGGGGTGGGTTTCAACAGGCTTGGGGGCCGGACGGGGTTTCCCGCCGGGACGGTGGCACGGGGGACGCGCCTAACGCGGAAGTTGCAGACAGCTGTCGCGACCGTCCGCCGCGATTGTCGCGGCACCGTCGGCAATGGCGCGGGTGCGGCGCGATCCGGTTTGCGGCTTTCTCGCTTTCGGGGCCGGCAGCACCGAGGCCAGCGCCGCCGCCTGCCGGGCGCTCAGCTTGTCGGGCGTGGTGCCGAAATGATATTTCGCCGCCGCCGCGACGCCAAAGACGCCGGGACCGAATTCGGCCAGATTGAGATAGACCTCGACGATGCGGCGCTTGGACCACAAGGCCTCGATCATCGGGGTATAGGCGGTTTCCAGAAGCTTGCGCGGCCAGCTGCGCCCCTGCCAAAGGAATACGTTCTTGGCCGTCTGCTGGGTCAGGGTCGAGGCCCCGCGCGTCGACCCCGAGGCGATGACCTTGCGGATCTCGACCATGTCGAAGCCCCAATGCGCGCAGAAATTGGCGTCTTCGGCCGCGACGACGGACCGCACCATGGCCGGGGCGATTTCCCCGATCGGCGTCCATTCGTGCGGTGTGCCGGGATAGGCGCGGGTTTCGGTCAGGATGGTCCAGCTGGTCGGCGGATTGATAAAGGAAAAGATCAAAACCAGCACCACCATAAGCGCCAGAAACCGCGCCCCGATCCAGCGCGTCCAGCCCCAAAGCCAGCGGATGAGCGATAGAAAAAGACCCCCGCCCCGGCGGACGAGGCGTCGTTGTTCCTGCGGGCTTGGGTCGGCGCTGCGGGGCATGGCCGCGTCCTGTCACGGCCAGCCCCCTTGCGTCAAGCCAAAGGCTTATGCGCCGCCCGCCGGTGTGGCCTCGGCGGCGCTCTGGTCGGCCGCCGGCACGCCAAGCGCGCTGCCCAGCTTGCCGCCGGCAAAGGCCTCGCGCAGGCGTGCCTCTTCGGCCTCGGGCAACGAGGTTTGCAGCACGCGCCCCTTGAGGTGGAAGCTTTCCAGCTTGGCCAGCACCTTGTCGGCGGTCATCTTGCGCACAAGAATGAACACGGCCGAGCCGCCGGGCGGAATGGAATTGCCCAGATCGCGCATGAAATCGTCATTGATGCCGATATCGCTGAACTTGCCGGCCAACGCCCCCGAGGCCGCGCCCACCGCCGCGCCCAGAAGCGGGTTCAGGAACAAAAGCCCCACCAGCGTGCCCCAGAAGCCGCCGCCCACAGCGCCCGCCGTGGTCAGGTTCATCGCCTGATGCAGCTGGATCTTTCCTTCGGCATTGCGGGTGACGACGACAGCGTCCTCAAGCTCGATCAGATATTCCTTTTGCATGTTGACCAGGGCGGTGCGCAGCTCGAAGCCATTGGCCTCGTTGTCGAATGCGATGACAAGCAGGTCGGACATTTCAACATCCTTTCATGGAAACAACTCTGGCAAACGCGGCCCGGGGCGTTTCGTTCCAGCCGAGCGGCGCGGCATGCCGTCGCGGACAAGGCCCGGGCGGTCCCGTTTCGACCGGGGCGGCGGGCGATCAGGACCGGTCGGGATCGCGGCGGACGACCAGCTCGTCATAGCCCGAGCGGGGACAGGGCGCGCGCGAAAACGCCAGCCCGTCAAGGATCGCGACGACGATTTCCGCCGTGGTATAGACCCGCGATCCCGCCATCAGATGGCCGCCAAAGGCGCGCCCCTCGCCATCCGCGATCCCCAGATGCAGATGCGCGCTGAGCGGGTCGATGGTGCCAACCAGCGAGGTGATCTCGTAACGGCCCAGATATTCCCGGGTCTCGGGCTGGTCGGCATGGCGGATCATGGCCCGTGTCAGGCTGCCGACGCAGGTCACCATTGCCATGGCCCGCGCGCCCGTCCGGGCCTGCAAGTCGCGCAGCGCGGTGAACGGATCCTCATCCGGGCCAAGCCGGATCGCGGCCATGCGCGGCGTCGCAAGGGGGATATCCCCGGCCAATCACTCGCCCCGCGGAAAGCGCTTGGCGTCCTCAAGCACGTTCAGATCCATGTGGTTGCGCATATAGCGTTCGGATGCCTGCATCAGCGGCTGATAATCCCATGGGAAATATGCGCCGTTGCGCAGGGCCTCATAGACGATCCAGCGCCGGGCCTGGCTTTCGCGCACCTCGCTGTCATAGGCGTCGAGGTCCCAGCGCGCGGCGGCCAATTCGCGCATGCGCTCCATCACCTCGGCGGCGCCGGGATGGCCGGCGACGTTGACGCGTTCGCCCGGGTCGATGGCGAGGTTGAACAGCATTTCCGGGTCGGCCTCGCAGGCGATGTATTTCCAGTCGCCATCGCGCAGACAGACCAGCGGCGCGATGCTGCCTTCGGCGGCGTATTCCATGGCGACGGGGCCACGCGTCTCGGCGCCCTGCGCCAGCGAGCGGCCATCGGTCCATGGCGCGATCTCGGCGATCGAGATCCCCGCCAATTCGCATAGCGTCGGCAGCACATCCACGGTCGAGACCGGCGCATCCACCCGGCCCGGCGCCATGCCGGGCGCGGCGATCATCATCGGCACCCGGGCGGATTGTTCAAAGAAGTTCATCTTGAACCAAAGCCCATGCTCGCCCAGCATCTCGCCGTGGTCGGACAGGAACACCACGATGGCATCCTGTCGGGTGCGTTCCAGCACGTCGAGAATTTCGCCCAGCTTCTCGTCGACATAGCTGATATTGGCGAAATAGCCTTGGCGGGCGCGGCGGATATGTTCGGGCGTCACCTCAAGCCCGCGCCAGTCGCAGGCATCCATCAGGCGTTGGGAATGCGGATCCATCCGGTCATAGGACAGGCCCTCGGGCGGTTCCAGTTCCGGCGCCCCCTCATAGAGATCCCAGTATTTGCGCCGCGCGACAAAGGGGTCGTGGGGGTGGGTAAAGCTGACGGTCAGGCACCATGGCCGGTCGTCGCCGCCCCGCGCGAGGTCGTAAAGCTTGCGACAGGCGTTATAGGCGACCTCGTCGTCATATTCGTATTGGTTGGTGATCTCGGCCACGCCCGCGCCGGTGACGGAACCGAGGTTGTGATACCACCAATCGATGCGCTCGCCCGGTTTGCGGTAATCCGGGGTCCAGCCGAAATCGGCGGGATAGATGTCGGTGGTCAGCCGTTCCTCGAACCCGTGCAGCTGGTCGGGGCCGACGAAATGCATCTTGCCGGACAGACAGGTCTGATAGCCCGCGCGGCGCAGGTGATGGGCATAGGTGGGGATGTCGGATGCGAACTCGGCCGCATTGTCATAGACCCGGGTCCGGCGCGGCAATTGCCCGGACATGAAGCTTGCGCGGCTGGGCGCGCAAAGGGGGCTCGCGCAATAGGCATTGGCATAGCGCGTGGACCGCGCCGCCAGGGCCCGCAGATGCGGCACATTGAGAAAACCGGCCGGACCGTCGGGGAACAGCACCCCCGACAGCTGGTCGGCCATGACGATCAGGATATTCGGCCGGTTCAATCCATCCCCCTGTCAGTTCACGGACGCCATGACCGCATCCGCGCCGGGCTGGCCGTCCAGCGTGGTCACGCCCTCAAGCCAGGGTTTGACGGCATCGGGATTGGCCGCGATCCAGGCCTGCGCGGCCTCTTCGGCGGACATGCCGTCATCAAGGATATTGCCCATCAGCACGTTTTCCATATCGACGCTGAAGGTCAGTTGCTGGAACAGCTTTGCCGCGTTCGGGCATTGGGCCACCCATTCCTTGCGGGCGAGGGTGTGGACCGTGGCGCCGCCGAAATTCGGGCCGAATTCTGCATCCCCGCCCGAGAGATAGGTCAGCTTGTGCTTGACGTTCATCGGATGCGGCGCCCATGCCAGAAACACCGAGGGCGCGCCCGCGCCGTCATTGCGCGCCACCTGCGCCAGCATCGCCTGCTCGCCGGATTCGACCAGTTCCCAATCGCCAAGACCGAACTTGTCGGCCTCGATCATGGCGGCGATGGACTGGTTGGCGGGTGCGCCCGGCTCGATGCCGAAGATCTTGCCGCCGAAAGCGTCCTTATGGGCGTCCAGATCGGCGAAATCCTTGGCGCCAAGCGCCGCGCCGGCATCGGTCACCGCCAGCGTGAACTTGGCGCCGTCAAGGTTTTTGGCCAGTTCCTCGGTCTTGCCCGAGGCGTCCAGATCGTCACGGAATTTCTGCTGCGCGGGCAGCCAGTTGCCCAGAAACACGTCGGTTTCGCCGTTTTTCAGCGCCTCGTAACCGATGGGAACCGACAGCGTGGCGATATCGGGCGTATAGCCCAGCCCGCCCAGCAGCGCCGCGGCCACGCCATTCGTGGCGGTGATATCGGTCCAGCCGGGATCGGAGAGGCGCACGGTGGCGCAGGTCTCGGGGTCGGCGGCAAGCGCGGGGCTTGCGGCCAGCGCGACGGCGACAGCAAGCGGCAAAAGCGGGGCGGTTCGGGTCATGGCTATTCCTTCCGTTTGCGGACTACCGGGCCGGGACTGGCCGGGACGTTGGCGCATCAGCCCATAGCCGCGCCGCTGGATCAAGTGCCGAGTTCGCGCGAGACCATCCAGACGCGGCCGCGCCCGTGCGCCGGCCCACTGTCCTCTATGCAGCACCATCGGCAGCGCGGTCAGCCCGGACGGTTACGCCAGAACAGTTTGGCCATTTGCTGGTCGATATCCCAGCCTCGGCTGGTCTGGCTGACCGATCCGGGCATTGCGGCATCCGATCAAAATTCCTGACGAACAAGATGCTTGAGACCGAGCTCGACCCGCACCGAAATACGATCCTGGTGATGTTGAATGCCACCGGCGCTCAGCTGTTCGTGCACGATGGCCAGCCGGGGGATTCGATCCGATCGTGCAAGGGCATCGAGCGCCATTCCACGTAACTCTCTCTTTGCAGCAGTTCATGCACCTGGAACGATCGGAGTGCGCGGTGAGATTGTAAATAACTATTTAAAATCCAATCATTAAACTGAAAACATGCTTGCCTGCACAGTTCCCGCCTGACACGGGGGGCGCACGAAAACCGCAAATCGTGCACTCTTATGCTGCATCGGCAGGGGCGGGCAGGGGCGGGCAGGGGTTTGGTAGGCCCGGAGGGACTCGAACCCCCAACCAAGGCGTTATGAGCGCCCTGCTCTGACCATTGAGCTACAGGCCCTGAACGCGCGCACCTTGCGAGGGAATGGCCCGCGC
>RRZT012015857.1_pt1 | contig 12629 bp, 11 predicted proteins | sample 2165551 | NCBI WGS metagenome assembly RRZT01 (sample SAMN10456910, study PRJNA506462) | wastewater metagenome | biome: wastewater; feature: sludge; material: wastewater sludge; isolation source: wastewater sludge with Escherichia coli K12::gfp cells carrying plasmid... | place: USA: Moscow, Idaho... | reverse complement strand
TGTTTCACAGTTGATTTTGCGGCAATGCAATATGACAAGCATTGTAGCCAAAAGGCTGCTTGAAACACAACCGCCATTATGGCTATTTCACTGCCTATTTTCGGCACTGATATGCATATAGCAAAGAAAATAAATAAATCATACAAGACGGAACTGATTTACTCGGTGCTTCAGCACCCTAGTAAATCGTTCTCCTTGAGCTGAGCCGCAGACAGTACACCTAGTACAGAACAGACTTTTGTTGGCGCTTTAGCGCCTTACAATATCGTTCGCATAGCGCTAAGGTGAGCCAAGGCCGTAGGATTATTTAGTTTTTTTGCTATACCACAACACCCGGCACACCAACAGGATAAGCGCAATAACCGCAACCGCCCACCAAGAACCGCCCCATTGGGCATCCAAATAGGCATAAAGCAAGGCCAGCGGGATAAACAACAAAAACAGAATCAGAAATGGTTTCATTTGCCGTAGCCCATCATGCTTAATTCTTGGCCGGATATTCGCACAAATCGGCAATCAAGCACTGCCCGCATTGCGGCTTGAGCGCTTTGCAGGTATAGCGCCCGTGTAAAATCAGCCAGTGGTGGGCATCGTAGAGATAGGGCTTGGGAATCAGGCGCATCAATTTGTCTTCCACTTCGCGCACGTTTTTGCCCGGCGCAATGCGGGTGCGGTTGGCCACGCGGAAAATATGCGTGTCCACCGCCATGGCGGGCTGGCCGAAAGCGGTATTGAGCACCACATTGGCGGTTTTTCGCCCCACCCCGGGCAGCGCCTCCAGTGCTTCGCGATCCGCCGGCACTTCGCCGTTGTGCTGTTCCAGCAGCAGGCGGCAGGTTTGCATCACATGCTTGGCCTTGGTTTTGTAGAGACCGATGGTTTTGATGTAGTCGGTGAGCGCATCCAGCCCCAAGTCCAAGATGGCCTGCGGCGTATTGGCCACGGGAAACAACCGTGCGGTGGCTTTGTTTACCGACACATCGGTGGCCTGTGCCGACAACAACACCGCAATCAGCAACTCAAACGGGCTGGCAAACACCAGCTCGGTGGTGGGATGCGGATTGGCTGCCTGAAAGCGGGCAAAGATTTGTTGGCGTTTTTGGGCGTTCATGGGGTGGCGGTAAAAAGGGATTATGGGATTTCAGGCAGCCTAATAACTGAAGTTACGCAGCTGTGTATGGGCTGCCTGAAAGTCTTTGCGCTACAGCACCCGTCGCACTATTAAATTAAAGCTGCCTGAACGGTAAAACCGTCATTACCGAGTTCGATTCGGTAATGACAAATTCGATGGTTTTAGGTAGTTTTTACCGGCAAGTGCATATCTTCAGCTAATAAATAAGTTTCAGGCAGCCTAATCTCTTAGCTTACTGACGGCGAAATTGCCACGGCGGCACTGCATCGTGCTGCTGCCACAAACCTTGGCGGCTGCGGCGGGCATTGAATTCGGCGGCCTGATAACGGGCATAGGCGGCGCTGTTTTGCTTATTTTTGGCGATGCTGCGGTAGTGCCAAGCCGCGCCTTGCTGCAATTGCCACAGGCTGATGTCGGTATCGCCGAGCCAAATTTGCGCCACTTGGCGCCGGTAGCGGTCGCGCTCCAACACGCTAATGGTAACTTGCTGCCCCAGCAAATGCCGGCGTAAGCCGTCGCGGCTGGCCAAGCCGTGCGCTTGGCCGATTTCGGGCGCATCCACAAAAGCCAAGCGGATGCGGTGTACGCGGCCATGAACATCGCGCACGCGCAAGCTGTCACCATCATGCACCGAAATCACCACCCCGCCCAACTGCTGGGCCGCCGCTTGGCGCTGATATTGCCCCAGCGCCGCATCCACTTTACCCAGCGCCTGCTGCGGCCATTGCGGCGGCGGATTAGCGGCCACCTGCCACGATAAAGCCGCCGCCGTCAACAGCACCATCAAGCTGCGCCAAGGCATTATTCAGTCCACGGCCAGCCGGCACAGGGGTCGGGTAGATAGAAATACAGGCCGCCCAATTCATTCGCGCCTTCACCCAAATCGCTCAGTTTGCCATCGCCGTTTGTATCCAAACGGGCAAAAATGGTTTTCTCAGCCGGGTCTTGTTCAAAATGGCTGTAATTACTGCCGCTAAAATCGGCCCCCACCAGCTCGCTGCGCTGCAAGGCACCATCGCGGTTGTGGTCGTTGGCCTGCAAAAAGGCCTGTACATTAAATTCCGCCGGGTCGCAGGCCCACACGCTAAGCGGCCACAGCAAAGCAAAAATAGATAGGTATTTCATGGCTTTATTTCGCACACACCAACTCAACACCGGCGGCACGCGCCAACACCAATACATCGGCGGGGCGGCGGGCGAAAATGCCGTTTTCCACCACGCCGGGAATGTGGTTGATGGCGTCTTCCATGCTCATCGGCTGGTCTAAATTCAGGCCGGACACATCCACAATCTGATGGCCGTTGTCGGTTTTCACGCCAATGCGCAGCGCTGGCTCGCCGCCCAGCTTCAGCAATTGGCGTGACACCAGCGAGCGCGCGTGTTCAATCACCTCTACCGGCAAAGGGAATTTGCCCAGCCGCGCCACGTATTTGCTCTCATCGGCAATGCACACAAATTGGCGCGAGGCCGAGGCGACGATTTTTTCATTCAATAAAGCACCGCCGCCGCCTTTAATCATTTGCAGCGAATGGTTGACTTCGTCGGCGCCGTCCACATACACCGCCAGGCCGTTAACTTCGTTCAGCCCCACTTCGGCAATGCCGTGCTGGCGCAACAAGGCGCTGGTAGACGAAGACGTTGACACCGCGCCTTTGATGTCTTTGCCACTGGCGGCCAGCGCTTCGATAAAGTATTTCACCGTGGAGCCGGTGCCCACGCCGATGTATTCGCCATGCGGCACCAGCTCCAGCGCCTTGTGCGCCGCCATGCGTTTTAAGTCGTCTTGTGTGGCCATTGGGGGTTTCCTTGGGGTTTGAATGGGATGGGTATTAGGGGTAAAGGCTGCCTGAAACCAGAAAACAGCAAGCAATGCGATACCGCCGCGATTCTACTTATCATCGGGCTGTTTGAATACCTGTTCGCACACGCCGCCGTTTTCGCAATTGGTTTGGCGGTAGAGCTGCACCAGCCGGGCGGTGGAGCTGTCGTGCGCTTGCGGCGGGGTGTCGCCGGTGAGCTCGGCCAAAATGGTTTTGGCCAATTGCTTGCCCAGTTCCACGCCCCATTGGTCGAAGCTGTTGATGCCCCACACCACGCCTTGCACAAAAATTTTGTGTTCGTAGAGCGCAATCAGGCTGCCCATATTGCGCGGGTCGAGCCGGGAGAGCAGCAGCAGGTTGCTGGGGCGGTTGCCCACAAACACTTTGTGCGGCACCAAGGCCTCGATTTCACTTTCAGGCAGCCCTTGCGCTGCCAATTCGGTGCGCACTTCGGCGGCGGTTTTGCCGCGCATAAACGCTTCGGCTTGGGCAAACACATTGGCCAGCAGAATTTCGTGGTGGCCGGGCAGGTTGCTGCGTTTTTCCAGCGAGGCAATCAAATCAATCGGGGTGATGTGGGTGCCTTGGTGCAGTAATTGGAAAAAGGCGTGTTGGCCGTTGATGCCGGTTTCACCCCAGATAATCGGCGCGGTTTCGTGCGCCACCGCTTGGCCGTCTAGCGTTACTTGTTTGCCGTTGCTTTCCATATCCAATTGCTGAATAAACGCGGGCAGGCGGTGTAGGTATTGGTCGTAAGGGGCAATGATGTGGCTGCCGCCGCCGTAAAAATTGATGTACCAAATGCCGATCATCGCCAACAGCACCGGCATGTTTTGTTCCAAGGGCGCGTTTTTGAAATGCTGGTCCATTAAATGGGCGCCGTTGAGCATTTCGATAAAATTTTCTTCGCCCAAATACAGCATAATCGGCAGGCCGATGGCCGACCACAGGCTGTAGCGCCCGCCCACCCAATCCCAAAATTCAAACATATTGGCCGGGTTGATGCCGAATGCGGCCACTGCTTTTTGATTGGTAGACACCGCCACAAAATGCTTGGCCACATCGGCCTCGCTGTTGGCGTATTTCAAAAACCACGCCCGTGCGGTGAGTGCATTGGTGAGCGTTTCCTGAGTGGTAAAGGTTTTAGAAGCCACCACAAACAAGGTGGTTTCGGGGTGCACTTTTTTCAGCGTTTCTTTGAGCTGCATGCCGTCGATATTCGACACAAAATGCATACGCAGGCGCGGATGGCCGAAGGGCTTGAGCGCCGAGCACATCATCAAAGGGCCCAAATCGGAGCCGCCGATGCCGATGTTCACCACATCGGTAATCACCTGATTGGTGTAACCCAGCCACTCGCCGCCGCGCACAGCGTGGGCAAAACGCCCCATGCGCTCAAGCACGGCGTTTACTTTGGGCATCACGTCTTCGCCGTCCACTTTAATCGGCGCATTGGTGCGGTTGCGCAGCGCCACATGCAGCACGGCACGGTGTTCGGTGGGGTTGATTTTGTCGCCGTGAAACATTTGCTTGATGCGTTCAGGCAGCCCCGCCTCGCGCGCCAAATCCATCAGCAGCGCCAAGGTTTGGTCGGTGATGCGGTTTTTGCTGTAGTCGAGCATAATGCCGCCCACTTCCAGCCAATAGCGCTCGGCACGGCTAGGGTCTTCGGTAAACAAATCACGCATGTGCACGTTTTGGGTTTGCTCAAAATGCTGCCATAAGGCGTTCCAAGCAGGCAGTTCGGTAAGGTGGCGCATAACAATTCCTTAATGGCGTGGAGGTTTGGCGGCGGGGCTGAGCCGCTTGGCCTTAATGCTGTTTTTGGTTTTGGCCAGCACTTCGCTGACATTGGCACCCAAGCGCAGAGCTAGGCCGATGGTGAGCATGTCCACCACCAGCAATTGCAATAGGCGCGAAATCATTGGTGTGTAGGTGTTGCCGTCTTCAGGGCTGGCCACGCTGAGCACCACATCGGCTTCGGCGGCCAGCACCGAATCGGCACGGGTAAGCGCCACCACCGCAGCGCCGTTTTGCTTGGCCAGCCGCACCGCATCGAGCAAATCGAGCGAAGAGCCGGAGTGCGAAATCACCACCAGCGCATCTTGCGGGCTGAGCACCGAGGCGGCCATCAGCTGGATATGGTTGTCAGTGTAGGCCACGGTAGACACACCAAAGCGAAACAGCTTGTGCTGCGCGTCTTGCGCCACAATGCCGGAATTACCGGCGCCGTAAAACTCAATCCGCCGCGCTTTCACCAGCAGCGACACCGCTTTATCCAGCGCCGCTTCCGACAACGATTTGCGGCAGCTTAAAATGGCGGCAGCGGTGTTGCCGAGCACTTTTTCCATTACGTCCTGCAAGGAATCGGTGCTGTTGAGCTCTTCGTGCACATAAGGCGTACCTTCGTGGCCGATGCTGGCCGACAAATTGAGCTTGAATTCGGGCAAACCCTTATAGCCCAAGCTGCGGCAAAAACGGATCACCGTGGGCTGGCTTACCTGCGCTTCTTTGGCGATTTCGGCCACCGCCGCATGCACAAACCATTTGGCATCAGCCAATGCACACTCGCCCACCTTGCGCTCCGCTGCCGACAATTCGGGCAGCTTTTGGCTAATCATTACCAGCATATCCGGCTCCTTGTGAATGGTTTTTTGTTATGGTTATCATGTGAATATTTGCGCACATTATTAATATTAAAGGCTGCCTGAAAGCCGTATGCATCTAAATTAACTGAAGATACGCAGTTGTATATCAAGGCTGCCTGAAACGAACAACCGTCATTGCCGAATTGGATTCGGCAATCCATTGGCAGAGAAAGAGCAGTATAAATCATCTTTTTTAAAATCAATGATATGGATTCAGTTTCTGTATTGCTGCGGTATCGGTTTATTTTCACCGTGGATTGCCGAATCAAGTTTGGCAATGACGCATTCGATGGTTTCAGGCAGCCTTTGCCAATAACTGCGTATCTTCAGTAATTAAAACATCCGACCAACACCCGACACCTGATTCCTGATACCCGTCACCTGCTCCCTGACACCCGACACCTGAAACCTGCTTCAGCCGGCCTGATGCAGATGCTGCGCCAAGGCCACGGCGGCGCCGGCCAAGCCCGGCTGTTTGTTCAGCACCACATACACCGGAATCGCCGCCAGATAGGCATCAAAGCGGCCTTTGCTTTCAAAGCGGCTGCGAAAGGGCGAGGTGGGGAAATAATCGATAAAACGCGGCACAATGCCGCCGCACACATACACACCACCGCGCGCGCCCAGCGTAAGCGCCAAATTGGCCGCAGTAGTGCCCAAAATAGCGCAAAAAATATCCAAGCTCAGCCGTGCCAACGGCGAATGGCCGCCCAGTGCGCGTTCGCTGATTTCGGCGGCGGTGAGCGTGGGGCGGTCTACCTGTTCGCGCACCGCCAGCGCTTCGTAAATCAGGCTTAAGCCTGCGCCGGAGAGCAAACGCTCGGCCGACACATGGCTGTAGCGTTCGCGCGCGTATTGCCACAAGTAGATTTCAGTGTCGTCAAACGGGGAAAAGCTCACATGGCCGCCCTCGCCCGCCAGCGCCACAAAGCCGCCCTGCCCCGGCACCAGCCCCGATACACCCAAACCGGTGCCCGGACCGATAACGGCTTTAGGGGCGCTGGCCAAAGGCTGGCCGCCGCCCACCTGCACCAATTCTTCGGCGCCCACTTGCGGCACCGATAAGGCTTGGGCGGTAAAGTCGTTAAGCAAAATCAGCGTATCCAAATGCAGCGCCTGGCGGGTGGTTTCGATGGAAAACGCCCAATGGTGATTGGTCATCTGCACCCAGTCGCCCACAATCGGGTTGGCAATGGCAATGGCGGCATGGCGGATGGGCGGATTACCCACCCGCGCCAGATAGGTGCGGATGGCCTCGACAATGCTGTCGTAATCGTTGGCCGCCAGCACATCAGTATGTTGCAACACTTGCGGTGCGGTTTCGAGGGCAAAGCGGGCGTTGGTGCCGCCAATGTCGGCCACCAGGCGCGGCCAGTTGGTGTCGATATTATTCATGGTAGTGGATGTGCGCAGAAACCTGCGGATGGTTGAGCACCAGCCCCACCGGCAAGGCGGTACTGTGGGCGGCCAGCGCTTGCTGCAAAACGCGGCGCTTGCTGTTGCCGCCAATGGCCAGCAGCACATTGGCCGCGGCCGCAATGGTGCCTAAGCTGAGGCTGATGCGCTCGTGCGGGGCGCTCACCGGCGTGGTGTGCAGCAATGCCGGTGCGTCGGCAGCCAAGGCCGCGGGCAGCTGCGGTGCAGATGGAAATAAGCTAGCGGTATGGCCGTCGTCGCCCATGCCCAGCAGCACCACGTCGGGCTGACGGTAATCCGCCAAGGCCGCGGCCACCGATGCGGCCACATTTTCAGGCTGCCTGAAAAATAAATCATCGGCATTTTCGGCCACCAGCGGCTGCCATTGCGCCAAGGCAGCATGGTGTTGCAGCAAATGGCGGCGCACCAAAGCGCCGTTGCTGTCGGCATGGTTGGCGGGTACCCAGCGCTCGTCCACCAAGGTGACGGCCACTTTATGCCAGGGCAATTCGATTTGGCTTAATGCTTCAAAAACCGCAATCGGCGAGCGCCCGCCGGACACCGCCAGCACGGCATGATCTTGGCAGCTGATATGGTGGCGCAACAAGGCGGCCACGGCCTGCGCCAAACCTTGCGCTTGTGCTTCGGCATCGGGATAGGCAAAATAAGTGGCTGTGTTCATGGTTTCTCTACATTATTATTCAAAATATTATTTTTTAGATTTTATCTATTTCTGACCAAAGGCTACCTGAAATATAAAACCGACATTGCCGAACCAGATTCGGCAATCCATTAATCATATTGAAGTAAGTTGTATGTTTTATGCGCTTTCTTATCGGTTTACTTTGCGCTTCATGGCCGCGCGGCCACTTACTTTTGGCGGCGGGTGCTAGTCGCTTCGCTCCGGAGCACCCTTATTTCCGCCCAAACCATGCTCCGTTCGGCTTACGCCTTGCGGGGAGGCTGCACGAATTTTTCGTTTCAGGCAGCCTGAACAAAAGAATTTGTAAATGACTGCATTTTATTGATACGAGTGCGTCACTTCAGTTTATATATGAACCAATAAATTACAATAAACTGTCACCTGACACCCGCCCCCTGATACCTGCATCCTGACCCCTGACACCAGAAAACTACAGCTCTTCATGCCAACAGGTATTGCTTTTCGACAACAACGCACTCGAAGCAGCAGGGCCCCAGCTGCCCGCGGTATAGAGCTTCGGCTCGGTGTTGTTGGCGGCCCAGTAGTCCATAATCGGCGTTACCCATTCCCATGCCGCCACCAATTCGTCGCGGCGCATAAACAGCGCCAGCTTGCCGTTAATCACATCCAAGAGCAGGCGCTCGTAGGCATCGGCGCGGCGGGCGTGGAATACATTGCAAAAATCCAGATTCAGAAAAGTGGATTGCACCGCCATATCGTTGCCCGGCTGTTTGGCTTGTAAATACAGGCGGATGTCTTCTTCCGGTTGCAGGCGGATTACCAAGCGGTTGGGCGCTGCCGCGGCGCTGCCGGGGAACAACTCCAGAGGTACGGCGCGGAAGTTAATCACAATTTCGGCCAGCTTTTCCTGCATCCGTTTGCCGGTGCGCAAGAAAAACGGCACCCCCGCCCAGCGCCAATTCTGAATTTCCGCTTTAATGGCCACAAAAGTTTCGGTGTGGCTGTGGGCGGCCACATCGGCTTCATCGCGATACGCGGGCACCGGTGCGCCGTTAATGGCGCCGGATTTATATTGGCCGCGCACCACTTGCCGCGCCACGTCTTCAGCGCTCAAAGATTTGAGTGATTTAAGCACTTTCAGCTTTTCATCGCGCACGGCATCGGCATCAAGGCTGGCGGGCGGCTCCATCGCCACCATGCACAGCAATTGCAGCAAGTGGTTTTGCACCATATCGCGCAAGGCACCGGTGCCGTCGTAAAACTCGCCGCGCCCTTCCACGCCCAAGCTCTCGGCAATGGTGATTTGCACGCTGTCGATCCACTGGCGCCGCCACAAAGGCTCAAACAGCACATTGGCAAAGCGGATGGCCAGCAGGTTTTGCACCGATTCTTTGCCCAGATAATGGTCGATACGGTAAATCTGCGTTTCGTTAAAAAATTCGGCCACCGCATCATTAATGGCGTTGGACGACGCCAAATCCGTGCCCAGCGGCTTTTCCAGCACCACGCGCACTTGGCTGCCGTTCAGCCCCACCGCGGCCAGATGGCGGCAAATGGGGGTAAAGTAGCGCGGCGCGGTAGACAAATAGCAAATCACTTCACCGCGTTTTTCCTGCGCGGCCAAGGCGGCGGCCAAACGCTGGAAACCGGCCTCGTCGTTGGCATCCAGTTGGATATAATCAATGCGCCGGCAAAACCGCTGCCATTGCGCCGCATCAAAAGCATGTTTGATGTGGATGCGCGCCTCGGCTTCCACTTGCTGCAAATAGGCGTCGCGCCCCAAATCTTTGCGCCCCAACGCCCACAAGCGGCCGTTTTGATTGAGCAAACCGGCCGCATGCGCCTGATACAGCGACGGCAACAATTTGCGCATCACCAAATCACCGGTGCCGCCAAACAACACCATATCGAAAACAGGTTTATTGTCCATTTACGCCATTCCGTTTAAATCCAGCCAATCAAATCCAAATAACCCAGATTCAGGCAGCCTGTGCCCGATGAAATTTTACAACAGACGCCGCCGCTGCACGGCCTTTGTTTTGTAGCAATCCTACATTTGCCACCGGCGCTTGTCCAGCCTTTCCGCAACCTGCCGATGTGCGGCCAAACAAAGATGCGCACACTGCTTAAACCCAAACCTTTCAAATATTTGTTTTATCAATATTTGTCACTTAATTTGCTGCAAATTACTGCAAATAAGGCTGCCTGAAAGCGCTTATCCATCCATAAAATACCGTTGTATCGAACCATAATTTCCGTGCATTCAATATGCGGCAATGCAGCAAATACAAGCGGGTTTTGCCAATGTTGCAGTGCAAGTTGCCAAATAATTGTAATAAAACTACAATCAACCCACCTTAAAATATCCGCAGCCCATCTTGAGAAAGAGGCAGGCATGAACACCCTTCACCCCATTATCCACAGCGTTACCGAACGCATCCGCCAACGCAGCCACACCGGCCGCAGCGCCTATCTGGCCCGCATCCGCAGCGCCGCGGCGCAAGGTAAAACCCAACGCAGCCAATTGGGCTGCACCAATTTGGCGCATGGCTTTGCCGCCATGGATAAGGCCGTTAAAATCGAGCTGGCACAAGAAGCCATGCCCAATCTGGCCATTGTGTCGGCCTATAACGATATGCTTTCCGCCCACCAGCCTTTTGCCGCCTTTCCCGCGTGGCTGAAAGAGGCCGCATGGCAGCATGGTGCCAGCGCGCAATTTGCCGGCGGCGTGCCCGCCATGTGCGACGGTATCACCCAAGGGCAAAGCGGCATGGAATTGTCGTTGTTTTCGCGCGATGTGATTGCCATGAGCACCGCCGTGGCACTGGCACACCATATGTTTGACGGCGCACTGTATCTGGGCGTGTGCGACAAAATCGTGCCCGGCCTGCTGATTGGCGCTTTGGCATTCGGCCACCTGCCCGCCTTGTTTGTGCCCGCCGGCCCGATGACCACCGGCATTGCCAACGACGACAAAGCACGGATACGCCAACTATTCGCCGAAGGCAAAGTGGGGCGCGACGCGCTGCTGCAAAGCGAAGCCGCCTGCTACCACGGCGCAGGCACCTGCACCTTTTACGGCACCGCCAACTCCAATCAGATGCTGATGGAAATCATGGGGCTGCATCTGCCCGGTGCCGCGTTTGCCCACCCCGGCACCCCGCTGCGCGAAGCACTTACCCGCCATGCCGCCGCTTTATTGGCGCAACAGCTCAATAGCGGCAGCGCCATACCCGTGGGCGAAATGGTGGACGAAAAAACCATTGTCAACGGCATGGTAGGCTTGCTCGCCACCGGCGGCTCCACCAACCACACCCTGCATTTGGTGGCGATGGCACGAGCGGCAGGCATCATCATCAACTGGTCGGATTTCGACGACTTATCCGCCGCCACGCCTTTATTGGCACGTATTTATCCCAACGGCAAAGCCGACATCAACCACTTCCATGCCGCCGGCGGCGTGGGGCTGGTGATACGCGAGCTGCTGGCGGCCGGATTGCTGCATCCGGATGTGCATACGGTATTGGGCCACGGTTTACACACCCACACACAAGAGCCCTATCTGCATAACGGCCTGCTGCAATGGCGCGACGCCCCCGCTCACAGCGGCGACGACAGCGTCTTGCGTCCGGCACACACACCCTTCGCTGCCAACGGCGGCCTGCGCCTGCTGCAAGGCAATATCGGCCGTGCAGTGATTAAAGTTTCCGCCGTGGCCGCCGATCAGCAAATCATCCAAGCCCCCGCCCGCGTGTTCGATAACCAGCACGCCGTATTGGCGGCATTTGAGCGCGGCGAATTAAATCAAGATGGCGTGGTGGTGGTGCGCTTCCAAGGCGCGCGTGCCAACGGCATGCCCGAACTGCACCAGCTCACCCCCGCCTTAAGCGTACTGCAAAATCGCGGCTTTAAAGTGGCGATTGTTACCGACGGGCGCATGTCCGGCGCATCCGGCAAAGTACCGGCAGCGATTCATGTATCCCCCGAAGCCTTGATGGGCGGCGATATTGCCAAAATCCGCGATGGCGACATTATCCGCTTGGATGCCGTGAGCGGCGAATTAAAGGTATTGGTTGACGCCGCCGAATGGGCCGCCCGCCCACCCGCCGGCGCCGACTTAAGCGCCAACACCCACGGCTGCGGCCGCGAGCTGTTTGCCGGTATGCGCCAATTGGCCGGCAGCGCCGAAACCGGGGCAATGAGCTTTGGCGGTGATTTTATTTAACTGAAGTGATGCATTTAACTAAAAGTGCGGCAATTCATAAATTCTTTTGTTTAAGCTGCCTGAAACGCATAATCCGTGCAGCCCCCTGGCGCAGCCGAATCGGAGCGGATTTTAGCGGGAGAAGGGTGCGCTGTATTTGAGCGCAGCGAGTTCGCACCCGCCGCTAAAATTCGTGGGAATGAGGGAAGTTTGGCGTAAGCCAAACCTGCAACCGGGGTCGCCTTTCTTTGCTTACTTTATTTGGCGAAGCAAAGAAAGTAAGTGGCCGCGCGGCCATGAAGCGCAAAGTAAAACGATATAGCAACGAAGACAAAAACGCAGCTTATTTTTAAAATACGCTCTTTCACTTAAACAATTTACCAATGGATTGCCGAATCAAGTTCTGCAATGACGGTTTTGCTTTTCAGGTAGCCTTGATAAACAGGTGCATCACTTCAGCTATTTAACTGAAGTGATGCACTTACTTGGTAGTACAAATGGTTCAGGCAGCCTTTTCCCACCCTAAACAACAAGGAACACCCATGAATACCCGCGAATTATTGGCCTTAAGCCCGATTGTGCCGGTGATGGTGATCGACGATGCCGAAGCCGCCGTGGATTTGGCACAAGCGCTGGTGGCCGGTGGCATTTACGCACTGGAAATCACCCTGCGCACCCCGGCAGCCCTGCCTGCCATGCGCCGCATCCGCGATGCCGTACCGCAAGCGGTGGTGGGTGCGGGCAC
>RRZT010194619.1_pt1 | contig 12629 bp, 15 predicted proteins | sample 2165551 | NCBI WGS metagenome assembly RRZT01 (sample SAMN10456910, study PRJNA506462) | wastewater metagenome | biome: wastewater; feature: sludge; material: wastewater sludge; isolation source: wastewater sludge with Escherichia coli K12::gfp cells carrying plasmid... | place: USA: Moscow, Idaho... | reverse complement strand
TAGTAGTATTAATATTGGAGAATGTGTAAATATAAAACTTTGTAAAGTAGAAGATATAAAAATTGTTGATTGGCAAGAACTAGGAACTTGTTTATTTAACTCAAAAGAATTTTATAATAATTTTATGAATGAATTAGGAATAAATAGAACTCATAAAAATAATGATTATATATTTATTGCTGAATTTAAATAATTTACTAATATAATTTAAAAAGGATTAATATTATTAAAAAAATATTAATCTCTTTTTATTCTACTTTTTTCAAATTTCTTATACTAAAATTACAAATTGATTTAATTAAAAAAAAGATATATAATAGATAATAAAATAATAATAGAAATAAAAGAGAATTTATGAAAGTAATATATATAAAAACAACTGAAAACTGTAATTTACGTTGTAAACATTGTTTTGTTCCTCATATAAGTAATAAAATGACTGATGAAACATTTAATAAAGTTATAGAGCAATTAAAAAACTTTAAAAATGAAAAAATGACTATTATATGGCACGGTGGAGAACCTACATTAATAGGTAAAGAAAAATTTGAAAGATTTAATAAAATCTTATTTGAAAATTTTGATGTTTCAAATATAGATAATCATATTCAAACAAATCTTTTAACTTATGATGAAGAATGGGATAGAATATATAAAAAATATTTTAATAATTTTGTAGGTATTTCTTATGACTTTGATATTAGATTTTTTGATAAAACTCGTCCAAAAGAAAAAGTGTTTTGGGATAATGTCCAAAAATTAAAAGATAATGAAACAGAATTTAATATGATTGTTACAGTTACAAGAAAGGTAATAGAATTAGGTGCTGTAAAGTTTTTTAATTGGATACTTGATAATGATATTAGAAATATCCATTTAGAAAGATTAACTAAAAGTGGATATGCAATAAATCATTGGGACGAAATAGGGTTCACGAATAAAGAATATAATGATTTTATGGTTAATTTATTTAATTTATATACTATTTACTATAACAAAAATAAAAATATAAGAGAACATTTACATATGTCTCCATTTGAAAGTATAATGTCTAATGTTCATAAATCTAAGCAATTTTCTTGTGCAGGTTCTTGCTCTAGTTTTTTTACTTTTAATCCAGACGGTTCGGTAAAAGGGTGTACTACAACTGATAGAAAACTTGGTACTGTTAATGACGATATAAAAAAATTAGCTTTAAAAAATTTCTTTGATAAAGAAAAGTGTCATCAATGTGATTATAAAAAAGTTTGTAAAAGTGGTTGTTCTGTTATGACTGAAATTTTTGATGATAGTGGAGAGTGTATAGGAAATTATAGACTTCTAAAATTACGTGAAAATTATGGTAAAAAATATGATATAGATATAGACTTATCTATTAAAGATATGTTTATTTAATAATTACCACCTTAAAAAAGGTGGTTTAACTTAATTATTTTATTTTGTTTAAAGATTTATAAGTATTATCTAAATATTCGTAAAGTTCTTCAAAAGTAACAACTTTTTCATCATTTTCTTTAAAATAATTCGTTACAAAAACATTATCTTCAACTTTATCTTTTCCCCATTCTTTAATATAAGTTCCATCTTTATAACCATTATTTTGTCTAAACACATTTAAACAATTTTTAGCAATATATAATTCATAGAACTCTTTTAAAGTCATAATAGATAAAGTTATTTCCCAAAATAGGTCGTTAATTTGTAATAAAATTGAAGTTTCATCTTCTTCTTTATATTTAAAAATAGTTTGAATTAATTTTTCAATAGCTAAAACCAAAGGCTTACCTTGTTCAATTTTATTAAAATGAACTTCTTCAATATTTGAACGAATAATTTCTGAGATTAAATTTCTTTTAATGATTTCAGAGTTTAAAAAATGTCCTGTATCAACCATTTCCATTTTTAAATTATTTAAATCAAAAATATCATACTGAGTTACACCAGTTATATTTTTCCAATGTTTCCAAAAAACTGATTGGTCAATAGCTTCATTTAATTCCATTCTCATACATCTGCACCAGTCTATTTCTTGTCCTGTTTTTGTAAAACCATCTAACCAATTAGTACCATTTGTGCTATCGTTCAAACTTTTCTGTAACTTTAAAATTTCAGCTATCATATTTTATTTTCCTTTATATATTTTTATTAATTAAACATTATAATAAAATTAAAAAAAAATTTCAATAAAACACTATATTTGACTGTTGTTCTTTTGTTATTGTATTTTTTTATTTTTAAGTGTTAATACCGTGTAAAAAAAATAGATTTTTTAATTTAAAATTTAAAAAAAAATTTCTTTTGTTATAATAGACAAAAAAAATCTTAATTTAAATAAAAAAGGTAGTAGTTTTGAAACAATTCCAAAAATATTATTATATAGTATTGTCTATAATGTCTTTAACTTTTAGTTATTATTTTATTAATACGGTGTTTACAGATGATAAAAACTTAACAGATGTTGTTATTGCTTTAACAAATTTAATATTATTCTTATTAATGTCACTTATGGTAATAAAAAGTTTTAAAAAAATAAATAAAATAGAAAATAGTATAGATTTATTAAGTAAAGGCAGTCTTAAAAGTTTAAATGATAAAGAAATAGATGACTGTTTAACGCTTAAAAAATTAAACGTTTTTCTATTAAAAGAAGAAATTAAAAATGAAGAAGACCGTAAAGTTACAGAAGAAATTCTAAAAATGTTTAAAAATATAAACAATGGTATCTTCTTTAAGAGAATTAATTTATCGTCAAAAAATGAAAATTTAAATAAATTAATAGTTCAAACAAATGAAAGTTTAAATACTTTAGAAACTATATTTACAAAAGTTCAAAATTCTTTAAGAAATATTGCCACTTTAAACTTTAGTCAAAATGTATTTTTAGAAAAAGAATTAGGTAAATTTAACTCTAATGTATCTACTATAGATATTTCAAATGAATCTATTAGTAATATTATTAATTATTTAAATGTTTATTCAAACGAACTAGATTTAAATTTAAAAACTTTAAATGATAATATAAAAATATTTAATGAAAAAAATAATCAACAAGTAGCATTTATTGAAGAAGTTTCTGCAAGTGTTGAACAAATTTCTGGAAATATTAGAAATAATACAGAAACAACTATTAAATTGGCTAATTTTTCTAAAGAAGTTAAAAATTCTAATTTAAAAAGTAAAGAATTATCTACACAAACTGTAAAAATTATAGAAGAAATTATTCAAGAACAAAAAAATATAAGTGAAAGTTTAAAAATAATAGAAAGTATTGCTTTCCAAACAAATATTCTTTCATTAAATGCTCGTGTAGAACGTGCAACAGCAGGTGAAGCAGGTAAAGGGTTTGCAGTTGTTCGTCAAGAAGTTAGAAATCTTGCTAACAGAAGTGCAGAAGCTTCTAAAACTATTAAAGAAATTGTAGATAAAGCTAATGTAAAAACACAAAATGGTAAAAATATAATATTACAAATGGAAGAGGGTGTTAATACATTAAACTCTAATATAGAACGAACTTTAATAATGATTAATGATATATCAACAGCTTCTAAAGAACAAAATCAAGGTATACGTTTAATTTCTGAAAATATGAATAATATGGATAAAAATATTCAAAATAATGCAACTATTATGCAAGACGTTGAAAATATTTCTAATGTAGCTAAAAATGTTTCTAATCACTTATTAGGAATAGTTAAACAAACGCAAATAAATAAAAAATCTTTAGCTAGAAATAATAATCCAGAAATAATTTTACAATTCTCTAAATTAAAAATGGCTCACGTTGATTTTAAAGACACAAATTTATTTGCAGATAATGTTAAAGTAGAGGATATTAAAAATCATACTAACTGTTTATTAGCTAATATGTTAATTCAATTAGAAAAAGAAGTTCCTGAAATAAAAAATTCTAATAATTACAAAAAAATGAATGAACATCACAAAAATGTTCACGATTTAGTAATTAATTACGTAAAAGAGGGTAGAATTAAAAACATTGATGAAGTAGGTAAAGAAGTAGAAGAAAATACTCAAAAATTATTTGGATACTTAGATGGTATGCAGTTAGATATTTTAGAAATACTATGTTATAATAATAAATATAAAAAAAAGGTAAACAATGATTAATAAAGAATTGTTATTATATTTATTAAAGAAGTCACATAAATTAAAATTAGAATATATGAAAACATTGTATAAAAATCATAAATTTTTTAAAGATGATTTTTTATTAAATTTTGATAATGAACTTGTTAAAAATATAACAGAAGATTACGAAAACAAAATTAAAATAAAAAAAATTAAAGAAATTAAATTTTTTTCAAATGGTAAGTCTGAAGAAGTTATTAAAACGACTGAAAGGTATGATTACGAAAATATAACAGCAATATTAAAAAATAATATAGATGAATTTTTAAATTGTTTATGTTTAGAAAATAATATAAATTATGATAATTTTAAATTAATGGTTGATATTGTAGAAGATAAATATGATATTTACGTTGACGATTGTTTTGAGTTTTTTATTTCATCATCTTTAAATTATAATTTAAAAACAGGTAAATTTTTAAAAAAAGATAACAATAGTAAGTTAATTAATATATTAAATTTTTTAACAAATAATATTGTTATTAATAAAAAAGTTTTAAATGATATAAATAAAAAATCAAAAAAAGAAATAGAAGAATATAAAAATAAATTTAAAGTTGAAAATAATTTTTATGATATTAAGGGTAATAAATTAAATTCTTGTCCTAAAGAAATAGAAAATTATTATGATAATTATTATGAAAAAAAACAAATAAAAATAATAAAAATAATAGAATTTAATTATTATGAAAATGGAATAATAGAAGAAAAAGAAATTGACGTTTGTAAATATAGTTATAATAACATTATAAATATAAACAATTCAATAATAGAAGAATTTTTTATAAAATGGTCTGAACAAAACAATATAAATATAAAAAAACTAAAAGATTTTTTAAAAATATATTATATTGATGAAGTATGGTTAATTAAAAATTATTCAAATTTTAAAGAATTTATAAAATATGGTTTAGAATATGATTTAGACAAAAAATGTTTTATTTATCCAAATAAAGAAAATAAAATTCAAAAAATTTTAAATTTTTCTTTAAAAGAATTTAAAAATAATTAAGATATTATATCAGTAGTTTTAATTAATTTTTCTTTATCAAAATGTGTGTAAATTCTTGAAGTATTAATATCTGAGTGTCCTAATACTTCTTGTACTAAAACAAGGTCTTTGTGTTTTTTATAAAGCAACGTAGCAAAACTATGTCTTAATAGGTGAGCTCCATTTTTTTCTTTTCTTATTCCTATACTAATCAATATTTTTTCAACTAATCTACTAATGTATGCTTGTGTTATCATATTTCCTTTTAAATTTGTAATTAATAAAGGATTATTATTATTTTTAATTTCAATATAATTATCTAAATGTTTTTGTATTATATTTTTTTTAATCATAACAGTTCTTGGTTTATTTCCTTTACCTCTTATTTGAAGAATGTATAAATCATTTTCATTATGAAAATCTTTTGTTTTTAATGATAAAGCTTCACTTATTCTTATTCCTGTAAATAAAATAATTTTTATAATTAATCTATTTCTATCAGCAACTTTTTCTGAAAATTCATAACTATCTAAAGCTTCAATAAACATTTGTATTTCATCTTCATTAAGAAAAGAGGGTAGTTTAGTTCCACTTTTACCACTAAGCCCACCCCAGTTTTTTAACTCAATACCATATCTATAAGAAATATTATTATCTTCTTCATTTTGTTTATCTATAAACCCAAAAAAAGCCATTAAAGCTATTCTATAATTTTTTTTAGTAGCATCAGATAAGCTACTTGTTTCTGTAGCTAAAAAATCACTTAAAACTTCTTCATCAATTTCTTTCATATCTTTATAATCTAAATGTTTAAAATAAAGATATAATTTTTCTAATGGATTAATATATAAATTAATTCCAGTTAAACCTATATTTCTAGCTTTTTTACGGTTATCTTTAAGTTCTTCAATATTTTTTGAACCATTTTTTAAATCTTGTAATATTTGTGATAAAACTTCTTTATTTTTTACTTTAGAGTTAGATAAATTTGTTAATTTATATCTAATAAATTTGTCTAACCAAAATAAAAAGTTTTCATCAAATGACTTTAAAAAATTAAGAGGGTATCTTGCCATTCAATAATCCTTATTCAAATATACAATTAATTATATAAAGTATTAAAAAAAATCAATAAATTTTAATTTTTTTTTTTTATTAGATGATTTTTTATTTTTTTTTTTTTATAATATCTTTATCTTAAATAAAATTAATAAGGAAATAAAATGAAATACGCTATGGGTAAATTTATAAATTCAAAAGAAGTTAATGGAAAACCTACAACTCCTAGAATAACTGTATCTGTGCAGTCAAAATCAAGAGAAGAAGAAGCTAGAATTTCTAAATCTTATGCTCGTAAAGGTTTTGTTACTGGTGATGCTTTTAAAAATGAAAAAGGTAACGTTTATTTACCAGGAACTTTTTGGGTTAATAAAAGTGTATTAGGGGATAAAACTTTAAATGAAAGTGTTGCTTCTCGATTAGACGGTAAAATGGTATTTTTAGAAGATGGTTATTTAAAAGGTATTGATAAAGCTAGTTTTAACAACATTTTTAATATCTCAAAAAATTCTGAAGGTAAAGAAATAGTAAATATTACAGGTAATTTACACGTTAGTGAAAAAGATAGTAAAAAATCAATATTTATTTCTAACTCTGTTGTTTTAGAAACAAAAGAAGGTAAAGAATGGTCTGAAAATGCTATCAAAAATGCTCAAGAGAAATTAACAGCTTTAAATTTATCTTCAAGAGTTAATGAGTATGAAGGTAAAAAATATTTAAATGTTTCTAAAAATATATTTGGAGCTTCTACTTCAGTTTTATCAGATGAAAAACTTTTAGCTAAAATAGCTAAAGAAAAACCATTTGTTGTTGTTTCAGAACCTTTATTTAGATATATAGAAGGTGGAAGTTTACTTATTGATAAAAACAATTCAATTACTCCATTAGGTGAAAAATCTGAAGCAGTATTTAAAAGTGTTGATAAATTATTAACAAAAATAGAGAAAAAAGAAGATTTATATGCTACTGAAGAACAAGAAGAAGCCGTAGAAACTAAAAAAACTGCTAAAAAAGAAGCTGTTAAAGTTGTTAAAGATGAACCTAAAACATCTACAAAAGCAAAAACAGAAAAACCAAAAGCTGATAAAAAAGTTGAAACTAAAAAAGAAACTAAAAAACCAAAAGCAGAGTCTTTATACGATAGTGAACCAAGTTTCTAACAAAACCCCTTAAATGGGGTTTTTTTATTTTTAATTAAAAATTATAATTAATAAAAAATTTTAAATCTTTACTATTTTCACCACAAGCACAAGTATGTATATATTCTCGACTAAAATCTAATGGTATTCCATCTTTTATAATATCTTTTGTTTTATAAATATGTTCTTTATCTATATTATTAGGTTGTTCTATCATAATTAATCGGTCATCTGGTAATTTACTTCTTTTTAAATTTTCTTTTAATCTACCAATAGTTAAAAAGAAACTAAAATAATTAGATTTTACATTATTAGAATATAATGGAAAAATATCTTTTATTATTTCATTTTTAGTATATTCAATAACAAAAGGGTCTTCATCACCTTTAAATCTTTTAAACTCAACGTGAATTTTAAAATCTTCATTATTAATTTCATTAAATGTTCTTATTATATAACCATCAATTAATCTTTTAATATCTTTAACAAATAAACCATTTTTAATATCTTTATTAATTTTCATAATTTTCTCCATAATTGTTATGTTATATTATACAATTATTATTTTTTATTTCCAATTACCTTTATTTTTTCATTACCTTTTAAAATATAATAAAGGTTGCTATTATTAAAGCCTTTTAATATAAATAATTCATATCTGTATAACTCTGTATTAAATTTAAAAAAACCCTCTATTATATTGTTATTTGTGTCTACAACTTCTACAATAGTTTCATTTGCATAAATAGGTTTATTTTCTATATCATAAGACACTAATTTGTTTATTTTCATATTACTTCCAATCATTTTTTTAATGTCTATTATAAAAAAAATGTATTTTCAAAAACAAAAAGAAATTGATATTTTAGTTTTTTTTGATATATTAAAATTTTAAAATAACATTAAAACCAGAGTTAAAGATATATCTTATGAAAAGAATAATTTAGTTAATTATGACAGATATTTAGAATTTAATTAAAGTCAAGAAGAACGACTTCGTTCTTTTGTTTGTTCTTGAAAATAAATTTTCATTTTCATCATCTGTTCAGTAGGGTATTGTAATTCTACGTTTTGTCTTTTAACTTTTATAAAAAAATCTTTAGACTCTTGATTAAAACCAAAATTTTGACTATAAATATTTGCTTCATACATTGGGGAAGTAATATTTTTATTATTTTTATTTAAATCTTTATTTAACTCTTTTGAAAAATTTTCAATATTATTTGTTTTTTCAGAATCTATTTTTTCATTTTTATATTGATTTAATTTTTGATTTATACTACTTTCGTTACTATGATTTCCAGTTATATTTGATTTTAAAGTCTCAGGAACTCTTATATTTTGTTCAGATATATTTTGTTTATAATTATCTATTTTTTCTACATTTCCTATTAACATAATAAAATCCTTTCATATAAATATAAAATTATTATAAAAAAAAATAACTTTTTTTTTAATAAAAAAAATAAAAATAAAAAAAAATGTTTAAATTTAATAAAAATTTAAGTATTGTTAGGTTATTATATCAAAATAAAAAGCAAATAAAAAAGGATTTAAAATATGGCTAACAATGAAATAAATAATGATTTTTTTAAAGAAGAATTAAAAAAAAGTGTAACAGATTATTTAATTAAAATCAAAAGAATTAAAGAATATAACGTAGAAACTGTTACTAATTATTTAGATAAAATTAAAACTTTAGATAATATATTCCATAATGGTAAAAATAACTCTCCTATTGATTATGTTTTACATTATTTTGAAAAAGTTCCTAAACCTGATTTAGCATAATTAAAATATAAAAAAGGATTTTATGATGAATAAAAAATATATAGATATAGACGAAGATGATGTTTTTAAAGAAAATTTAAGAAAAGATATAATTAATTATTTAACAAAAATAAATAGATTAGAAGATTATGATATTGACAGAATTACTGATGATTTAAATAAAATTAAATTATTAAATAATATTAATAATGAAGGTCAACCAGAAATTAATAATCCTATAGATTATGTTTTAAATTATTTTGAAAAAATACCAAAAAAATAAAATATGAATTATTATAAAATAATTCTTGGATTAGACAAAGTATTTGTAATAATGAAAATATTAAAAATCCTGATTGGTAAAACTTAATAGAATAAGCTACTTTTTTTAATAAAAAAAAATATGAATTAGATTACAACAGTAAAGAAACAACTTATATTTATAAAATATTTTTCAATTTTTAAAGAGCTTTTATTCTTTTTTGATTATTTAAAAGATAAAGAAAAAAAACATATTGATTAAAACAAAATTATATCTATTTTAAATAAATATTTAAAAAATAGGGATATTGACAATTTAAAAAAGATATTTCTTATAATAAAAAATAAAAAGGTTGGTTTATGAATAAAATAATTTGCCAATGTAATATGGTAACAACAAAAGACGTTGATAGATATGTTAAAGCTTATAAAATTCCTGATAGTAATTTATCATTAAAAAATTTAAAATTAGAATTAAATATAGGAACTGTTTGTTCTTTATGTTTAGATGATAAATACGACGATACTGTGGAAATAACTTTAAAAAAATATTTAGAAGAAATAAAACCTCAACGATAGTTATTAGATATACTAATTGAATATATAATAATATTATTAAAACATATACATAATTTTATTAGAAATTTAAACATAAAGCTAAAATAAATAGGTGCAATGGGTATATTGCATAGAAAAAATATTTATTAATTCTTATTTTAATTTCAAAAGGATTAATGTATACAATTATTATAGCTAATAATCCTACTAAACTATATACATAATGCCAACTAAAATTATTTAAATATATCATTAAACAAACTAAAAATAGGGTGATATAATTAGTCTTTTTAATAAAAATATAAGTAGATAATATTAATAAAATCCCATAAATAGGATAAGATAAAAATACTGTAAAAGGTAAAAACATAATTAAATAAAAATAAATTAATAATTTATTTGGTAAATTATAATCTCGTATTTTTTCTAAAATATATATAACAGTTAATCCCAATCCTAAAGTTAAAAAAATGTTGAATGTATAACCAGGAAAATAATCTTTAAAAGCATAATAATGGAAGGGTTCTGACAATATAGCAAATATTAATAATCTTTTTATATATAAAAATTTGTTTTTTGTGTTATATATATAATTATATACTAGAATGATAGAAAACAAAGGAAAAACAAATCTTCCTATTATTTTTAATAAGCTATAACTATCTAAAAATAAAGATGAATAGTGGTCTAAAATCATAAAGAAAACGGCTAAATATTTTAAAAATTCAATTTTTCCACTTTCTAAATGAAATTGTTTCAATTTAATCCTTTATATTATAGTTTAATATTATTATACTTAAATATAAAGTTTAAACAAAATTAATTTTGTAATGATAAATTTGTATTAGGATTTAATTCTTTTGTTTTAATATATAAATTAATATTTTTTTTAACAATATTAGTTATCTCTTTTAAATCTTGACTACTAACTTTATCTTTAATAGAATAAAAGAAACTATTAAGTTCATTTTTATCATATATTTTATATGAAATATTTTTTAATATATTATTAATTTTAGCTGTATTAATAATGTCTGCATATTTAGTTTTAATGTGGTTCCTATCATTTAAATTAGTTACGTGTTTATAATTATTTTCTAAGAATTGTTTAACAGTTTTTCCGTGTTCAACAACTTCACCTCTATATGAAACTATTATCCTACTTTTTGAAATATCAAAATCATTAGCTATTTTAATCATATTAGAAACGTTTTTAAAATAATCATCAAAGAAGTATAAGTTTTGTTTTTTAATATCTTTTTTTTCTAAAATTATATTTTTAACATACCTAAATTTTGCTTCTTCTGTAGATATTTTTTCTTTATTAGACATTTCTCCACTTCTTAATATATGAATTTCACCTTTATTGTTTTTATGTCCAACATTTATACCGTGACTTTTGAAAAAATCTAGTAACTCTTTAGGATTATCAAAATTAGCTCTAGCCGTTAATAAATAAACCTCGTTATTTATATCTGATTGGATTTTTTTAAGTCTTTCAATAGTTGATTTAATAGGTGAAGAATCTTTAAATATTGAAGCTGATTTAAATTCTTGAAAGTCAAAAGCTTCATTCTCTTTTAATTTATATCCGTTAAACTCCGAGTTTGTTAAACTTTTAATTATTTCGTTTGTTTCCGTGTTTTTAATTAAAATTTTAGCATAAGTATGAAAAAGAGTTTCATCAATATCAAAAAAATATATATTTCTTTCTTCTTCATTATTTATATTTTTATTGTTTATCATAAAAAGTCCTATGTTTATTTATTTTGTTATATTATAAAAAAATATATTAAAAAAAACTTATAAAAAAATTTTTTTTTAATTAAAAAAAATATAGATATTTAATATAATAAAATTACATTCACGGTGGAGCTTATTATCTACCCATTCTTTATAAAATATTAAAAGGTTAAAAAATATGACTACTACTAATAAAGAACAAAAACGAAAGTTTTTTTTTCAAAATCTAAAACAAAATATAAATCAATTAGAAACAGCTGAAACTTTTTTAGAAAAAAATAAATCTTTATTTAAAATTATGACAATAATAGAAAATAAAAAAGAAGAATTTAATAAAAATTCTGAGGTTACAGAAAAAAATAATTTTAAATATGAAAATACTGAAATATATTTATCTTTTCAAAAATTATTTGAAAGTTCTGATAATAATTTTGCTAATTTGAAAAAAGAAATATTATTTTTTAAAAAAGTATTGTCACAATTTATTTTTTTTAGAGAATTAATAACTGAAAAAGAAAAAGAAGAAATGACAAAAAATATAAATGATGATGAATTTAGGAATTACTTAAAAAATTTAAAAAAAGATGAAAAAATAAAAAAAGAAGAAAAATTTAAACCAATGAATTTTGGTTTAAGTATATAAAAAATTACCAGTTAACTACTGTTTTAAATCTTCTTTTTCTATTACATTTTGTGGAGAAAATTCACTATAAAAATCTTCTGTGTAAAAAGAGACTTTAGGTTTAACTACAACAAATTCTTTATTAAATTTAAATAATTTTTGAAAAATATTTTGTTTTTTTTCTTGTTCATAAGAATAAGAAAAATATGTTTTACCAAAATTACTAAATCTAACGTAATAAGCACCTTCAATTTTTATAATTTTCTCTTTACCATTAATATTTGCTAAATATTTTTTGCTTGTATTAATAATTTTAGATACTTCATCATCTTCTAATCTT
>RRZT010566426.1_pt1 | contig 12630 bp, 13 predicted proteins | sample 2165551 | NCBI WGS metagenome assembly RRZT01 (sample SAMN10456910, study PRJNA506462) | wastewater metagenome | biome: wastewater; feature: sludge; material: wastewater sludge; isolation source: wastewater sludge with Escherichia coli K12::gfp cells carrying plasmid... | place: USA: Moscow, Idaho... | reverse complement strand
CGCTCGAAGGTCGCTGGTTTGTAGCGCGGCCACAAATCAAAGCGAACGGTTTCGCATCAATTCCCACTAGATAGCAAGCCAGATGACTGTCTTCTTCACTCAGAAAACTGCCAATGAGGGCGAGGAGTGACGGGTGGCCGCTCAGGGTCAAAAGAGCCAGCACCACAAAATAAACCGGAGCTGACTACCAATGGGCGTCGACCCCTCATTCCAACGTCCTGCAAGGGGCTTTCCTTCAGGTCACAGCCGAAATCCGGCCGAAGAGTGTGCAGATCTAAGGCGCACGGTTAATCCGCACAGGATCTGGGGTTTCTGCTGGCACCGGGAGCCTGAACATTATCTGCTATGCTTTCGTCAAGCATTCAACGCACAACCCACCCTCGGAGCCAAGCCATGATCTCCATTACCCGGTGTCGCACACCCCTGTTTTGCTTTGCCACGCTCATGATTGCCGCCTGCTCAACGCCGACGGCAGTAAACGACAGCCATAAACGCGAGTCTTTGGCCTTGGCCGAGTACAAGGCCGCGCCGCACGTCCTCGCCGTAGCTCCCGTATCTGCCGCCCGGATGCCCGGCAATATGATGATGCGGCCCCCGGTGCAATCGACCGAGCGCTATAGCCAGATTAGCGAAAATCCGGTCAAACTGGTTGCCGAAAACCCGGTTTCAACCTTCAGCATCGACGTTGACACGGGCAGCTATAGCAATATCCGGCGCATGCTCAACCATGGCCAGTTGCCGCCCAGCGACGCCGTCCGCGTCGAAGAGCTGATCAATTACTTCCCCTACGATTACGCCCTGCCGACCGGCAAGCGTCCTTTTGCCGTACACACCGAAATGGCACCAGCTCCCTGGAATAACCAGCGCGTGTTGCTGTCCATCGGCATCAAGGGACAGGACGTCGCCAAGCAGAACCTGCCGCCAGCTAATCTCGTCTTTCTCGTCGACGTTTCCGGCTCGATGAATTCGCCGGACAAACTGCCGCTCCTGCAAAGCTCGCTGAAGCTGCTGGTCAACGAAATGCGCGCTCAGGACCGCATTGCTTTGGTGACCTATGCTTCCGGAACGCAAGTGATTCTGCCCTCGACCCCCGGCTCGGAAAAGGCGACGATCAGCGCCGCCATCGACTCACTGCGCGCCGGCGGCAGTACCGCCGGGGCCTCAGGCCTGCAGTTGGCCTATAGCGCCGCGCAACAGGGCTTCATCAAGAACGGAATCAACCGCATTCTGCTGGCGACCGACGGTGACTTCAATGTCGGCGTTTCCGACACGGCACAACTCAAAAGCATGATCGAGGAAAAGCGCAAATCCGGGATCTCGCTCTCGACCCTCGGCTTTGGTACCGGCAACTATAACGAAGCGATGATGGAACAGATCGCCGACGTCGGTGACGGGGCCTATTCCTACATCGACAACCTGATGGAAGGCCACAAGGTGCTGGTCAACGAAATGACCTCGACGCTAGCCACCATTGCTCGTGACGTGAAGGTGCAGATCGAGTTCAACCCGGCGGTGGTCAAGGAATACCGCCAGATCGGCTACGAGAACCGCCAGCTCAATCGTGAGGATTTCAACAACGACAAGGTCGACGCCGGAGATATCGGCGCTGGCCACACCGTCACCGCGCTCTACGAACTAACGCTGGTCGGCAGCCAGGGCAGCATCGACCCGCTACGCTACAAAAAGGCCGCCAAAGCCCACGATGCACTGGACGGCGAACTCGGCTTCCTGCGCCTGCGTTACAAACCGCTGCAGGCCAATACCAGCGAGTTGATCGAAGTCCCGCTGCAGCGCAGCGCGATCAAGAGCTTTCCTGCGGCCAGCAACGAATTTCGCTTTGCCACAGCCGTTGCCGGCTACGGCCAACTTCTGCGCGGAGGCAAATACACGGGGAACTGGAGCTATGCCGACGCCCGCCAACTCGCCGCCGGCAGCCTCGGCAAAGACAGCTTCGGCTACCGCGGAGAATTCCTGCGCATGGTCGACCTGACTCAGGCCTTGGCAACCAAGGAAAAAAAATAGGACAGCGCCTATTCCAGAAACAACCCCGCCGCCACCACCGGATTGAACGGGAAGTACAGGTGCATGTAGCTTGCCGTCAGCCTTTTTTGGCGATACACCGCCTCGCCGGCCTGGCCGTCGGGGCGTGTGGTGGTGCATAGGGGCGATAGCGTGGTCTCGGTTTTCGAGTAGTGAAAGGCGTGGCCACGCAAAACACCTTCGGGCAGGGCGACTTCCTGCATGCCGAGTCCGGCCAGTCGCTTATGCATGATCACCCGCCCCGGCAACAGACCGGCCAGCGCATGTTCTACCCCGTCGATACCCTGCAGACTTTGAAACAAGGCCATCATGCCGCCACATTCGGCGAGAACGGGCTTGCCGGCATGGACATGCGCAGCCAGCGAATCCCACAAGAAGCGATTAGCCGCCAGCGCGGGGGCATGCAACTCCGGGTAGCCACCGGGCAACCAGACCGCATCGCAAACCGGCAAAGCAGCATCTGCAAGCGGCGAAAAATAGACGATCTTTGCCCCCAACGCCCCCAGACAATCGAGGTTGGCCGGATAGATAAAGCAAAACGCGGCATCGCGCGCCACGGCAATGGTTTTTCCGGCCAATATCGGCGGCACTTGCGGCCGCACGACATCGACAAAACTCACGGCCGGCGGCAAGTCAGCCGCAGCAGTCTGGGCCAACAAGTCGGCCATGCGCTCGATGCGCTGCGCGAGGTTTTCAATTTCAGACGCAGGCAACAAGCCAAGGTGGCGCTCGGGTAGCGCGGCATCGACATCGCGGGGCAAATGGCCGTACCAGGCGATTTCCGGCGGCAAACTCTGCTCCAGGATCGCCGCATGACGGGCACTACCGACACGGTTGGCGAAGGCAGCATTAACCGGCGTTCCCGGCCGGTAATTTCTCAGACCATAGGCAATGGCGCCAAAGCTGTTGGCCATTGCCGCGCCGTCGATAACGGCAAGAATCGGCAAACCGAGATTCACCGCGAGTTCGGCGGCCGATGGCGTTCCGTCGTAAAGCCCCATCACACCTTCAACGAGAATCAGATCGGCCTCGCGCGCGGCTTCGGCCAGCCGCCAAGCGGCATCTTCCCCGCCACACATCCACAGGTCGATGTTCTGACACGGCGCACCGCTGGCTATCGCATGAATCTGCGGGTCGAGAAAATCCGGGCCGCATTTGAAGACGCGCACCTTTCGGCCAAACCGCGTGTGCAACCGGGCCAGCGCGGCAACGACAGTCGTCTTTCCCTGCCCGGACGCCGGCGCAGCAACAAGCAAAGCAGGGCAGCGAAGCATTGGCTCGGTCATGTCCTCACCACTCCAGCCCCGGCATGGCTTTAACGCCGGCCTTGAAAGCGTGCTTGATCAAAGTCATGTCAGTCACCGTATCGGCAACAGCGATCAATCCCTCCGGTGCCGCACGGCCGGTGATGATCACATGCTGCAGCGGCGGCCGCGCCGCCAACGCCGCGATAACCAGCTCTAGGTCCAGCCAGCCATACTTGAGCGGATAGGTAAACTCGTCGAGCACAACGAGGCCGATCTCCGGGTTGGCCAGATAGGTGCACGCCAATTCCCAGGCGGCCTGAGCCGCTGTGGCGTCGCGCGAACTATCCTGGGTTTCCCAGGTAAAGCCTTCGCCGGAAACATGCCAGTGAATGCTGCCGGGCATCGTTTCCGCCACGCGCCGGTAGAACCCTTCTTCGCCAGTGTCGGTCCGCCCCTTGATGAACTGGATGACGGTCACCTTCATGCCGTGACCGAGCGCCCGGGCGACCACGCCAAACGCCGCCGAGGACTTGCCTTTGCCGTTGCCGGTGTTGATGAGCAACACGCCGCGTTCGTCCTGCGCGGCAGCAATGCCTTGGTCGACCACGGCTTTTTTGCGTGCCATGCGCTGAATGTGACGCACCTCTTTTCCAGCTTCACTCATCTCGATCACTCGCATTATTCGAACGAAGCCGCCCAGTTTAGACAAATCACATTTAAAAACAATGCTTAGCCCTTGACTCGACTAGGTTTATGAAATTATAGTCCGCGACATGGTTAACGAACTTAATGCTCTTGAGAGCAAAATCACACAGGTCGTCTCGCTCTGTTGCACACTTCGCGCGGAAAATTCGCAGTTGAAGCAACGACTTGCCAAGGCGGACGCCGAACAAAAAGCGCTTGGTGACCTTATGGAGTCGGCACGTCAGCGGCTTGAACAGCTTGCCGAGCAATTACCCGAAGCCAATTCCGGCGTTTGAATCTGACCATGCCCAACGAAGCCAACCACCTCGACATTACGCTGCTCGGTAAAGAGTACCGCGTCGCCTGCCCGCCGGAAGAGCATGGCGCTCTGCTGGCCGCCGTCGCCTATGTTGATGAAAAAATGCACGATATTGCCGAAAAGACCAAGAGCAATATCTCCGAGCGTATCGCCGTCATGGCCGCATTGAACATCGCCCACGAGCACCTGTCACGCAAAGCGCAAAGCCCCGAAACACAAGCATTTTTCGAGCCTGAAACAGAGGTAGACATTAGCGGAATTAGGGCTAGAATCTCAGACATGGAGGCAGAACTTGATGCGGTGCTGACACCGCAAGAAAAGTTGATTTAGGCCTCTGACGATTGATCCCTGCGGTGTTTGTCAAGGCCATATATTCCTTGAACCAATACACATTGGCATCGGTCACGAACCGTTGAAGCTGCTGTTGTGCTTGCCCCATAGTCGGGTATGCCTGATGCAGAAGGAAAGTGACCCAACTGAGCTCCGGTTCAGGATGCCGGCCTAACGGCACTTGCGGGGACATTATAGGGCAGCCCGGAAAGACGCTTTCCGGGCTGTTTTTTTATTCCCGCCCGGCTTGCCTGCCGCAGCAAAGGGAACTTGTCGTGGCAGCCCGTGCCGAAAAGGGACTCTCTGTTTGAGCAACCTCCTTTTTGAGCGGCAAATCCCATGCTTCGATTCGACAACCGCCTGCTACGCGAACTGCCGGGCGAGAACACCTCTCTCAATCATCCGCGACAGGTCTTTGGCGCGTTGTGGTCTGCCGTCTTGCCGAGCCCGGTGGCCGCCCCGCGTTTGCTCGCGCACTCGCGCGAAGTGGCGCAGCAACTCGATCTGAACGAAGAGGAGCTGGCCTCGCCCGAATGGCTCGAGGTGCTAGCCGGAAACAACTTGTTACCCGGAATGGCTGCCTATGCCACTTGCTATGGTGGCCACCAGTTTGGCAACTGGGCACAGCAGCTCGGCGACGGGCGGGCGATCTTTCTCGGCGAAACCGTCAATCGTGCCGGGCAACGTTTTGAGCTGCAACTGAAGGGTGCCGGGCCAACGCCGTACTCCCGCTCCGCCGATGGCCGTGCGGTTCTACGTTCTTCACTACGCGAGTTCCTGTGTAGCGAAGCCATGCACCATCTGGGCGTACCGACGACACGCGCTCTTTCATTGGTCACCACGGGCGAAGCCGTTGTGCGCGACATGTTCTATGACGGCCACGCCGCCGAAGAACCGGGCGCGGTGGTGTGCCGCGTAGCGCCATCTTTTATCCGTTTCGGGCATTTCGAACTGCCGGCCTCGCGCGGCGACCACGCATTACTCAAACAGCTGGTGGACTTCACCATCGCCCGCGACTTCCCGGAACTCGCCGCTACGCAAGAGCAGCGCTTGCCGCTCTGGTTTACGGAGGTCTGCGAACGTACTGCACGGTTGATGGTGCATTGGATGCGCGTCGGTTTCGTGCACGGGGTGATGAACACCGACAACATGTCAATTCTAGGGCTAACGATCGACTACGGCCCCTACGGCTGGGTGGATAACTTTGATCCGGTGTGGACGCCCAACACCACCGACGCCAATGGCCGCCGCTATTGCTTCGCCCGTCAGCCGGAGATTGCCCGCTGGAATCTGGAGCGGCTGGCGGACGCCTTGGCCGTCATCACTTCCGACCCGAATGAGCTGACACTTGGCCTGATGCGTTTCGACGAAATCTATACACAGGAGTTTCGCGATAGCTTTGCCGCGAAGTTCGGCCTCGGTACTTGGTGTGACGAAGACGTTGCCTTGGTAGAAGACGCTTTTGACCTATTGCGGCGCGCCGAAGTCGACATGACGCTCTTCTTCCGCAAACTCGCCGAAGTGGACGCAGAAGACCCCAAACTTTCCGTATTGGCCGGCGCTTTTTATCAAACAGCGCTGTTTAGCGCCCATGCCAGTGAATTTTCCGCCTGGCTCGAGCGTTGGGCGGTGCGCATCCGTCGCAGCAACAAAGCACCGGCAGAACGGATTGCGCGAATGAACGCCGTCAACCCTTGCTATGTGCTGCGCAACTATCTTGCGCAACAGGCCATTGATCAGGCTGCGCAAGGCGATCCGGCGATGATTCACGAACTGCTCGAGGTCTTGCGCAAGCCCTACGACGAACAGCCGGGCCGGGTGGCTTTCGCCACCCGCCGCCCGGAGTGGGCTCGCCACAAGGCCGGATGCTCGATGCTTTCGTGCAGTTCGTAATTCCCGGCAAAGATACGCGTAGAATGAGGTTTTCTGTAACGAGGAGTCGTCATGCCCTACACGTCCGATCTGGTTCACGAACTCAATACTCTGGTCCGCTTTGATCTGGACACTGGACAACTGGGCATCAAGGTACATAAAACAGCGGATCCAGAAGTAATTGCTGCTGTTTCGCGCCTGCACGCCAAAGGGCTGATCACGCAAGCCGATGGCGGCTATCTGACCAGCCTTGGGCGGGAGGCGGCTGAGCACGCACAGGGGATACTCGGCATTTTGACGGCGGGTGTTGCGGCGTCGGTTCAGTAACTCGTTATCTGATCCGGCTATAGCGCAATAGCGTCAAGCACCTTGAAAAACTGTTCGGGGTGCTGATAACCGACGACGCGAACGCTGCTAATTTCTTCGCCCGTGCTATTGAAGAAGACGATAGCGGGCGGGCCAAAGAGATTGAAGCGTTGCAGCAAGGCCTTGTCCGCCCTGGTGTTGGCGGTTACGTCGACCTGTAGCAGGAGGATGTCGGCAAGCTTTTGTTGTACCCGCGCATCAGAGAAGGTATCACGCTCCATCTCTTTACAAGTCACGCACCAATCGGCGTAAAAATCGAGCATTACGGGTTTTCCGGCAGCTTTTAGTCGCGCTTCAAGTTCGGCAAGCGAGGCAACGCGTTCAAAAGACAAGCCTCGCTGCGCACCAGCCTTTTGCGCACGACCCAATTCAGCCAGCGGCCGCAAAGGGTCTTTAGCACCGCTCAGCGCCCCAAGCAGACACGCTGCGCCGACGATCAGCATAACGACGCCAATCCCCTTCCAGAAACGATGCCAGCCGGTCGCGTGCGGCGGCAAGGAGTCGAGCGCATGCATGAAAATTGCCGGAACGATCAACAACAGCGCCCAGATACCCATTTGCACGGCCGTTGGAATAAGTGGCGAAACAATCCATAGCGCCGTAGCCAATAAAACAACGCCAAAAGCTTTTTTCACCGCTTCCATCCACGGTCCGGACTTCGGCAACAAGGTTCCGGCAGAAAGACCCACCGCCAGCAACGGCGCGCCCATGCCCAACGCCATGCAAAAGAGCACGGCACCGCCGAGAATGGCATCGCCGCTCTGCCCAATATAGAGCAAAGCGCCAGCCAACGGCGCAGCGACACAGGGCCCGACCATCACCGCCGACAAGCCCCCCATCAACACCACGCCCGCAAGTGAGCCGCTTTTTAAATGACCCGCCTCTTCCGAGATCTTGCTCTGCAAGAAGCTGGGTAATTGCAATTCGTAAAACCCGAACATCGAAAGAGACAAGGCTACAAAGACCAATGCAAAACCACTTAGCGCCCATGGGTTCTGGAAGACGGACGACAGCAACGTTCCGGTGAGTCCAGCGGCAACTCCGGCAAGCGCGTAGGTACCGGCCATGCCGAGCACGTAGGCAAGCGAAAGGATGAAGCCGCGCAGGTGGGAAACGCCATGCCCGTCGCGCCCCGAGCCGACGATAATGCCGGAAACAATCGGAATCATCGGGAAAACGCAAGGCGTCAGCGAAAGCAGCAGGCCAAACCCAAAGAAGCTAACCAGCAACAACCAGAGGTCCGCTTGTCGAAACAATCTGGCAATATGGCCCGACTCATCAATGCTGGCTTCGAGCGTGGCGGTCGCCGGCGACATGACCGGATCGGGGAGCTCTAAACTCAAGGTCTGTTTTTGCGGCGGATAGCACACGCCGGCATCAGCACAACCTTGCGAGCTAATCGTCAGCATCAAGGGCTGAGTGCCGGAGCTATTGCGCTCTACCGGTAAGCGAATCGACACGCCCTCGTAATAGACCTCGACCTTGCCGAAGGTTTCATCGTCTTTTTCCTTGCCCTTGGGCAGGGTGGGCGCACCAAGCTGAAGCGTTGCCGACGCAGCTGAAAAACGGAACTTGTCACGATACAGGTAGTAGCCTTTGGCGATCTCAAAGCTCACCTCAACGGTCTGTGCATCCAGAGCACGCACCGAAGGCCGAAAGGCAACAGAGGGATGTAACAATTCCTCGGCACCCGCTAGTGAGCAAAACAAGAGCAGCAAAACAAGCACGCGACGGATCATGGCATCATCATCAGTTGGTCATGGATTAGGCCAGCTATCCGGCGTCGTTTCGGCGGCGACCCAGGCAAGGTAGTCGTGCAAGCCATGCGTCACAGGGAGTGCAACAAGCTCTGGCGTCTCGTACGGGTGCCGCGCACGGACAAGTTCTTCCAAGGCCGCATAGCGCGCCTCGGTAGTTTTAATGAGCATAGGCACTTCGTCGGCACACTCCACGACACCTTTCCAACGATAGACAGAATGGCAAGGCGATAGAATATTGACGCAGGCGGCCAGCCGGCGCTCGACAATTTCTGCGGCAAGCGAATCGGCAGTCTGCCGATCCGGGGCATTGGTCAATACCAGCAAGACGTTCATGGCCGAAGACTACTTCTCTCTTTCCAGCGACCAGCGCTCGCTATCGCCACCACGCTCCAGATTTGCTGCCAAACGAAACCCGAATGGCGTTTGCTCGCCGGAAGCATAGAAACGCACGGTCAAAGCGCGCCCCGGCAAGCCCGCCGGGACAATGACCGAAGGTGGCGTACCATCCTCATCGCTCGAAAACAGCAGCGCAGGATGACGCGAAAGTTTTCCGGAAGGCTTTTCGCGCAACTCCGCCACCAGCGGCTGCGCTTCCAAAGAGATCAAACTGGCACTAACGCTCAAACTACCATCCAGATTTGATCTCAGGCTGCTAATCAAGGCTAGTGAATAATCTTCTCTCCCGGCACGCTTGAGTGCCAGTAATCCTTTGAGAATCAAACGTATCGCACCGCTCCCGGCGGGGCGCAGCAATTGCACCTCACCCGCGGCTTCACCCATAACACCCCAGGTTTCGGCCTGACAATCACGATTGTCTTCGCTATCCTGGACCACATGGTCAAATACCGCGAGTTGCTCCCGATTGAGCAGGCTTGAGTAGGACGAACCCTTCAGCCCTTTTCCTCCGAGCACATAAAAAGCATTTTCAAGGCCGATGGCTACTGTCGCCGACGCGCTTGCTTGCGCTTGATCGGAAGAGGAATAGCGTGCCTGTTCAAGATTGTTGCCAAGGGCCTTAAGCAGCGTGACTACCGCTTCACTCGAGAGGCCGCTCCCCAACTTAAGGCTCTCCGGCGATTGCCCATCCGCCAGCAAATCAAGTCGTTGGCGAATTTTGCGCAGCACGTTGCCTACCGACAACCAACGCTCGACTTCGGCATGCTGCAAGTGGCAGCCCGCCGGCTTGTCTGACGACAAGTCCAGGGGAATACAACAAGATTTTGGGCTATCGTCTGGCATGCTGAGCACGGCCACTTGCTCTCGCCATCTCGCCAGCCAGCGCACGATGGCGGCAAATTGCCCGCGCGAAAGCGTATACGGTTGCGCAAAATGCAACATGAGGATCATGCCGTATTGACCGCGAGGCGTCGATTCGGCGCGTTCTCCCAGCAAACGATCAGAAACTGCCTCGCGCGCCACGCCAAGTTGCTCTACCGCCTTCCACACCGTATGCAGAGTGCGCCAGAAACCATCATCAAGCGCCATGCTCGCCAGATAACAGTCGAGTTGTTCCATGCGCAAGCAGGCCAATACCCGATGAGCGACTCTGGAAGCATAACTGACAATACTCTCATCATGATCCAGACAAGCGTCAAGGCAATGCAGATAACCTAAGGCACAAAATCGCCAAAGGCGCCGTGTCAAATCCAGTGCGCTTTGCTCGGCCGGTGACAACGGCAACGGCCGGTATTCAAAGCGCCTCTGGCTTTCGTTGCTGACGGCAAAAATCGCTTTGCGCAACACCTCAAGAGTTTTAAAGCGATTGCGCGGCGACGTCGTAAAGCTGTTGAATGCTTCAAGCTGCCTAGCGATTTCTGCAGACATGGCGGACGCGTTAGCTTGAGGTTGCCCGGCGAGCCAGCGCGTTGCGCTGTCCGCATCGGAAAACGCTGCTCTATTAAGCTCCTGCGTGGCGGGCAAAGATAACCGACTCATCAACAATCGCCTCCAAGGTAAAGCCGCCCTGATGGGCAACCTCTATTACAGCCGCTCCCGGTGCATCAGGGCGGCGATACGGGCACTTCAACAAAAATCAATCGGGCTTTTCACACAGCTCCAACAACACGCCGTGCGTCGACTTGGGATGCAGAAACGCGATATCGAGACCTTCGGCGCCTTTTCGTGGCGCTTTGTCGATCAATTGCACGCCGCTTTCCGCCAGTTCATTCAAATTGGACTGCAAGCCTTCGACAGCGATCGCGAGATGTTGAATGCCTTCACCCTTCTTTTCAATGAACTTACCTATCGGCCCATCTGGATCGGTCGATTCAAGCAGTTCAATCTTGGATTGTCCAATCTTGAAAAACGCGGTCCTGACTTTTTGCTCTTTGACTTCTTCGATGGCATAGCACTTGAGACCAAGCTGCTTTTCCCAAAACGGAATCGCCTCATCCAGGCTCTTTACAGCAATACCGATGTGCTCAATATGAGATAGGTTCATAGCATTTCCCTTAAACAACCAACATTAGTAGTCAATAATCCAAAAAAACGTTTATTCAGCAAAAAATTACACAGATATAAAGTTACACCACTTTCGCCAAGCGCCTGACACGCCCCGAGGCTGTCGGCATTGACGCGTTCGCTGAGCAGTTTGCGAACCTTCTTGATCCCGCGTGACACAATTCCATCGGACATGTTATTCCCCGATCAATCACTGCAACTCAATCAGACTTGCCGCCGGGAAGACCAGAGCAGCATGGCGATACCTGCGAGAATCATCGGCAAAGACAGCCACTGCCCCATGCTGACGAGCTCTGAGATGCCAAAGATACCATCATCGGGAGCACGGAAAAATTCGCCAATAGAGCGGAAGGTGCCATAGCCGATCAAAAATGCGCCAGAGACGGCGCCGCGCGGTCGCGCACTGCGCGAAAAAACCCACAGAATAATGAACAACAGCACGCCCTCAAGCCCCGCTTGATAGAGCTGCGACGGATGGCGGGGCAGATTGTCGATTTGCGGAAATACCATCGCCCACGGCAAATTCGGGTCGCAGATGCGCCCCCACAATTCGCCATTGATGAAATTGCCGATTCGCCCGGTCGCCAGGCCGAGCGGAACCAGCGGCGCGATGAAGTCGGTGATGTCGAGCCAGGTGCGCTCAGTCTTGCGCGCGTACAGCGCCATCGCCACCAGCACACCGAGGAAGCCGCCATGAAAGGACATGCCGCCCTTCCACACCGCGAGGATTTCAAGCGGATGCAATAGGTAATAGCCCGGCTCATAGAACAGCACCTGCCCCAAGCGGCCACCGAGAACGACGCCAAGCACGCCGTAGAACAGCAAATCGTCGAGTTGCGGCACGGTCCAGCCGGCTTTTGCAAGCTGCGGATACGTCTGGATACGATGCTTGCCGAGTACCCAGAACTGGAGGAAAGCCAATAGATACATCAAGCCATACCAGCGGATAGCCAGCGGGCCAAGCGAGATGGCGATGGGGTCGAACTGGGGGTGAATCAACATAGGGGTCTCAACAAAAATTGGTCATTTACATTGTGATCATTGGCCCATCACGCGACAGGATTCGATTTCCCTGAAACAAGCAAGTCAAAAACAACTCTGGCGAAGCTGGCGGCTTTCTTTGGGTCAGAGAGAAGCTGAATCATCTGATTCTGATGTGCCGTATTGCTATCGAGGATAGCATCGTCGATAGCTTTGGAAAAATCGCCCAGCAAAGCCTGTCCGGGTGAATTGTTTTCGATCTGCTTCATCACAATGTCGTTTTCGCTGACCTTGTCGCGGATGGTGTAGGCGTAGTTCACCATGTCCTTGTCCGAAAGCTGGTCGGAGACAAATATTTCGTTCAGCCGGCTGATGATCTGCGACAGAAATTCTTCCTTCTCATCATGCGGCTTGGCTGTGCCAAGGCCTTCGCCCGGCTCCAGCTTGTATTCGCCCGTGTTCTGCTTGAGCAACAAATCCTGTTGACGGATTTTTGCCACGCGGTAATGGCTGAGGACCACGTTATCGAGGTCGATTTCGTCCTCGTCGAGCAGAGCTTCGCGCAGCATGG
>RRZT011198245.1_pt1 | contig 12633 bp, 10 predicted proteins | sample 2165551 | NCBI WGS metagenome assembly RRZT01 (sample SAMN10456910, study PRJNA506462) | wastewater metagenome | biome: wastewater; feature: sludge; material: wastewater sludge; isolation source: wastewater sludge with Escherichia coli K12::gfp cells carrying plasmid... | place: USA: Moscow, Idaho... | reverse complement strand
CTGTAAAGGCAGCACCGAAGCCAGAAGCTCCTAAGACAGAAGCACCGAAGCCGGTAAGTGCACCGAAGCCGGTAAGTGCACCGAAGGCTGAAGCTCCTAAGACAGAAGCACCAAAGGCAGAAGCACCAAAAGCTGAGACAGCACCAAAGAGCGCACCGGTAAGTGCACCGAAGACAGAGCCTGCAAAACCGGTTCAGGCTGCACCGAAAGCAGAAGCTCCAAGGACAGAATCCCAGAGACCAGCTGCACAGCAGAACAGAAACGACGGCCAGCAGCGTCAGGGAAATGGCCAGGGCAACCGTAATTTCCGTCAGGGCGAAGGCCGCGACAATAATCGCGGGGACAGAAATGGAAACGGAGGCAGATTTGGCCAGGGAAGACCACAGGGCGGCAATGGCGGCCAGGGTGGATTCCGCGGAAACAGAAATAATGATGGTCAGGGAAGACCTGTAAGACAGGGAGATTCCCAGAACAGAGGACCGCGCCAGGGTGATGGAAACGGACGTGGATTCCGTCAGGGCGGTGACAACAGAGACAATAGAAATGGAAACGGAAATGGCAGCAGATTTGGCCAGGGAAGACCACAGGGCGGCCAGGGACGTTTCGGAGGAAAAGACGGAGATAACCGTAGTGAAGGACGCTTTGGCGGACAGAACCACCAGGGTGGACAGCGCTCCGGCGGTGCAAGAAGAAGCGGCGGATCTGACGCAATCTTTACACCAGAGCTGACCAAGACATCCAAGGACAGCAAGCGTGAGCGTGACAGAGAGAACAAGAATAAGAAGAAAGATTTCGATAAGACATCAGGTGGCGGACACAGACCAAACCAGGGCGGCAGAAACCAGATGTCCAGAATCCCGAAAGCACTTCAGAAGCCTGCTCCGCAGCAGAAACAGGAAGAGAAGAAACCGGAGATCAAAGAGATCACAATTCCGGAGAAGCTTACCATCCGCGAGCTTGCAGAAGCGATGAAGATGCAGCCATCTGCAATTGTTAAGAAGCTGTTCATGGAAGGTCAGATGGTAACGGTAAACCACGAGATCGATTTCGAGCAGGCAGAAGAGATTGCTCTTGGATTTGACATTATTGCAGAAAAAGAAGAAAAAGTAGATGTAATTGAGGAGCTTCTGAAAGAGGAAGAGGAAGACGAATCCACAATGGTTTCAAGACCACCGGTAGTCTGTGTAATGGGACACGTTGACCATGGTAAAACTTCTCTTCTGGATGCAATCCGTAAGACAAACGTAACAAGAGGCGAGGCTGGTGGAATCACACAGCATATCGGTGCTTATGTAGTTGATATCAACGGACAGAAGATCACTTTCCTTGATACACCGGGACATGAGGCATTCACTGCCATGCGTATGCGTGGAGCAAACTCCACAGATATCGCTGTTCTTGTAGTTGCAGCTGATGATGGTGTTATGCCACAGACAGTAGAAGCTATCAGCCATGCAAAGGCTGCTGGTGTTGAGATCATCGTTGCCATCAACAAGATCGATAAGCCAAGTGCAAACATTGAACGTGTAAAACAGGAGCTTTCCGAGTATGAGCTGATTCCTGAGGACTGGGGCGGTACAACTCCGTTCGTTCCGGTATCTGCCAAGACAGGAGAGGGCATTGATGATCTTCTTGAAATGATCCTTTTAACAGCAGAGGTTTCTGAGCTGAAGGCAAACCCGAACCGTGCAGCAAGAGGTCTTGTGATCGAGGCTCAGCTGGATAAAGGCAAAGGACCGGTTGCTACGATCCTTGTACAGAAGGGTACTCTTCATGTTGGAGATTTTATCGCAGCCGGAGCATGCAATGGTAAAGTACGTGCCATGATGGATGATAAGGGACGCCGTGTAAAACAGGCTGGTCCGTCTACTCCTGTAGAGATCCTTGGTCTTGGCGATGTTCCGAATGCCGGAGAGGTTCTTATGTCCTTTGAGAATGATAAAGAGGCTAAGAATTTTGCAGCAGCATTTGTTTCCGAGAATAAGAACCGTCTTCTTGAGGAAACTAAGGGTAAACTTTCCCTGGATAATCTGTTTGACCAGATTCAGGCAAGCGACCTTAAGGAGCTCCCGATTATTGTCAAAGCCGATGTGCAGGGTTCTGTAGAGGCTGTAAAACAGAGTCTTGTAAAACTTTCCAATGATGAGGTTGTTGTAAGAGTGATCCATGGCGGCGTTGGTGCTGTCAATGAGTCTGATGTCAGCCTTGCTGCTACATCAAATGCGATCATCATCGGATTTAACGTTCGTCCTGATACCACAGCGAAACAGCTGGCAGAGCAGGAAGGCGTTGACCTTCGTCTGTACCGTGTTATCTACCAGGCAATTGAGGACGTGGAAGCTGCCATGAAGGGTATGCTGGATCCGGTATTTGAGGAGAAGGTAATCGGTCATGCAGAGGTTCGTCAGCTGTTCAAGGCTTCCGGTATCGGTACTATCGCAGGAAGCTATGTGCTTGACGGTACCTTCCAGAGAGGATGCAAGGTACGAATCACAAGAGACGAGGAGCAGATCTATGAAGGTGAGCTGGCTTCCCTTAAGAGATTTAAAGATGATGTCAAAGAAGTCCGTGCGGGCTATGAGTGTGGTCTTGTATTCCAGGATTTCAATGACGTTAAAGAAGAAGATAAAGTTGAAGCATATATTATGGTTGAGGTGCCGCGCTAGAGCGTAGTAATCGCAGGTGTCAGTTGGGGGCAAGCTCATTGCCCCCAATTTTCCGTTGTCCAGAGCCTGCACTCATATAGGAGACCAAAAAATGAGAAAAAACAGCATTAAAAATACAAGGATCAATGCAGAAGTTCAGAAAGAACTGAGCAACATTATCCGCAGTGAGATCAAGGATCCCCGCATCCATCCCATGACATCTGTCATGGCTGTGGAGGTTGCACCGGATCTTAAGACCTGCAAGGCATTTATCAGTGTCCTTGGCAGCGAGGAATCCAAGCAGTCCACAATTAAAGGGCTGAAAAGTGCAGAAGGCTATATCCGCCGTCAGCTTGCGAAGAACCTGAATCTTCGCAACACGCCGGAAATCCGCTTCATTCTGGATGAGTCCATTGAATATGGCGTAAATATGTCCAGACTCATTGATGACGTGATCGAACACGACCATTCGAAGGGCACTGAGAGTGAGGATGGGGAAAAACAGGATGCAGCAGAAACTGAAGACGAAGAGTAAAAATCGAGGTGAAGGGAATGGAGAGAATCGAAGAAATTCTGGATGGCGTAAAGACCATGGGAATTGGGGGACATGTTCGCCCAGATGGTGACTGTGTAGGTTCCTGCATGGCACTTTATCTGTATATAAAGAAATGGTATCCTGAAATCAAGGCAGATATCTATCTGGAGAAGCCGAAGCCGGTATTCGGACATATTGCATGCATGGATGAGGTACATTATGAAGCAGGTGAGCCCAGAGAGTATGATCTTTTTGTGACCTGTGATGTGAGCGCTCCTGACCGTCTGGCAGTAGCGGCTGATTATTTCGCTTCTGCGAAAAAGACCGTCTGCATTGACCATCATGTGAGCAATCCGGGATTTGCAGATGTGAACCACGTACATGGTGAGATCAGCTCTGCCAGCGAGGTTCTGTATAAGCTTCTTGACAAAGAAAAAATCAATCTGGATATTGCAACTGCTATTTATACCGGAATGATCCACGATACAGGTGTATTCCAGTATTCCTCCACATCTCCGGACACCATGCGCATTGCCGGCGACCTGATGGAAAAAGGTGTTGATTTTTCCAATATTATTGACGAATCCTTCTATCAGAAAAGCTACATTCAGAATCAGGTCATGGGACGTGTTCTGGCAGAGAGCATTATGCTTCTGGATGGCAAATGTATCGTTGGCTACATGAAGCTGAGAGACATGGATTTCTATGGGGTAAAGCCGTCAGACCTGGATGGAATCGTAAGCCAGCTCCGTCTTACGAAAGGTGTGGAAGTGGCAATGTTTATTTATGAGCATGAAAGCCAGGTGTTTAAGGTATCACTCCGTTCCAACGGTTCTGTAGATGTAAGCAAGATCGCTTCCTATTTCGGAGGAGGCGGACATGTGAAAGCAGCAGGCTGCGATCTGGCCGGTTCCATGTACGACGTTATCAATAATATTTCAGAGCAGATCGAAAAACAGCTTTTAGGACAGGATAAGTAATGGCAGATTTTCAGGGAATCATTGTAATTCACAAGGAAAAAGGCTTTACCTCCCATGATGTGGTAGCCAAGCTTCGGGGAATTCTCCATATGAAAAAAATAGGACATACAGGGACTCTTGACCCGGATGCTACCGGTGTTTTGCCGGTAGCTCTTGGAAAAGGCACCAAGCTGGTGGATCTTCTTACAGATAAGGAAAAAACGTATGAGGCAGTGCTTCATCTGGGAATCGACACGGATACTCAGGATATGTCTGGAACAGTTCTGGAAGAGCGTCCGGTGAATGTGACCGAGGAGGAAGTGCGAAAAGTACTGAAAAGCTTTGTAGGGGAGCAGCTTCAGGTTCCGCCTATGTATTCTGCTCTGAAGGTAAATGGAAAGAAACTTTATGAGCTGGCAAGAGAGGGCAAAACGGTTGAGCGAAAAGCCCGGCCAGTGTGCTTCTACGAGATAGAGCCTCTGGAATTTCATCTTCCGCTGGTGAAAATAAGAGTGACCTGCAGTAAGGGAACCTATATCCGCACCTTGTGCCATGATATTGGCGAGAAGCTTGGCTGTGGCGGCTGTATGGAAGAACTGCTCCGGTCAAGGGTTGGTCGGTATTCTCTCTTTGAGAGCCATACGCTTGCCCAGGTGGAAGCTGCTGTGGCAGATGGAACCGTCCAGGATATGATCGACCCGGTGGAAGCAGTTCTGGCTGAGTACCCCGCTCTTTATGCGGATTCTTACGGGGACAGGCTTCTGGCAAATGGAAATCCGCTGTCCGACAATCTGGTGAGTCCCCAGCACAAAGAAGGCTGGGTGCGCATGTACGCCAGTGACGGAACTTTTACAGGTATTTTTCAGTGGGATGCAGGGGAGAAGAAATATTATCCGGTGAAAATGTTCTGAATAATAAAGTGACGATTTGGCAGGTGCTGAATAGTCACCAATCAGACATAAACTGGTGTGACAGGAGAGATTATGGAATACCTGAAGATAGAGGGTGAGTTTCCAAAACTTGCCAACTGTGCAGTAACAATGGGAAAATTTGACGGGATCCACCGTGGCCACAGGAAACTGGTTGAGAAGATCAGGGAGCGGAAGACACTTGGAGAACAGGCTGTTCTTTTTGCCATTGATGCTTCCAGCAACATGATCCTTACCAGCCAGGAGCGCGCTTCCCTTCTTGAAAAGCTTGGCGTGGATGTGCTGGTAGAATGCCAGTTAAATGACAGGATCCGGCATATGAAGGCTGAGAATTTTATAAAAGAGATTCTTATGGGAGATCTTGGGGCATCCTACGTAGTAGTAGGAGAGGACAACCGGTTTGGCTTTGAGCGGAAAGGTACGCCCCGGCTTCTTATGGAATTTGGAGAAAAGTATGGCTTTGATGTGGAAATCCTTTCCAAAGAAATGGATGGACACAGGAAGATCAGCAGTACCTATATCAGAGAAGAACTGAAAAAAGGAAATATGGAGAAAGTTACTTCCCTTATGGGAAGGGATTACTTTGTGGAAGGCCAGGTGGTGCATGGCAGGGGAATGGGACATAAGGTTCTGCTTCCCACTACCAATCTCGTGCCTCCCAGGACCAAGATCCTGCCGCCAAACGGTGTGTATGTGACAAGCTCTTATTTCGGGGATAAGATATACCACGGAATTACTAACATTGGCTGTAAGCCTACGGTTGGTGAGAGCTTTATAGGGGTGGAAACCTATCTTTTTGACTGTAAGGAAGATCTCTACGGAGAGGAATGCCGGGTGGATTTCAAAAAGTTTTTGAGGCCGGAACGGAAATTTCCCTCTCTTGAGGCGCTGAAGAGCAGACTTCTGGCGGATGCAGAGGATGGCCGGAGATTTTTTGAAAAAACTGAGAAATAATATCGGGAAGAAAAACGAAAAAAACAGTTTACAGAATCTGGCGGGTATGCTATACTAGGCAAGGTGTGAGTAGGTTTACTTCCTGCGTTCACATATCAGACAGCCCATATTCAGGGGTTGGACACTCCGACCGTCTCTTAATATGCGGCGATTACGTCCCCACAGGAATACCTGCATGGGAGACCATTAAGAATAATAAGGAGGAAATCAAGATGATTTCAAAAGAAAAGAAAACAGCAATTATGAAAGAGTATGCAAGATGTGAGGGAGATACTGGTTCACCAGAGGTACAGGTAGCTGTTCTTACTGCAAGAATCCAGGAGCTTACTGAGCATTTACAGAACAACCACAAGGATCATCATTCCAGACGTGGTCTGCTGAAAATGGTAGGTCAGAGACGTGGACTGTTAGCTTACTTAAAGAAAACAGACATCGAAAGATACCGTGCACTGATTGAGAAATTAGGTTTAAGAAAATAATTAGTATGCGGAAGGGGCGGATATCCATCCGCCCTATTTTAAGATGTGAGGAAAGTTATGATTGTTCACTGACAAGCTTTCTACCGGAGCTTTTGTGGATAGTGATAAGTGTCACAATAGAGGCACTATTGTCTGTAAGGGCAACCTGACAGATAAAGATTTCCGAGACTTCTGAAAAGGACATTTGAAGAGAACATTTGAAGAGAACTGTTCCCAGCAATATCAAATGTATTTTTCAGTCGTTTCGGACTTCTGTTGTGACAGAGGCAAAGAGAGCTGCAATATACGTCGGTCAGAACTGGTTTTTACAGCTTCTGCAGAAGTGTAAGGTGGCTTCAGATCAATATTTTATATGAAAAAGGAGAGAAGACATGTACAAAAGTTATTCCATGGAATTAGCTGGAAGAACACTTACCGTAGATATCGGACGTGTTGCGAAACAGGCCAATGGCGCAGCACTTATGCATTATGGTGATACCACTGTACTTGCTACAGCAACTGCATCCAAGGAGCCAAGAGAGGGAATCGACTTTTTCCCGTTAAGCGTTGAATATGAAGAGAAAATGTACGCCGTAGGAAAGATTCCGGGCGGTTTCAATAAGAGAGAGGGAAAGGCAAGCGAGCACGCAATCCTTACCTCCCGTGTTATCGACAGACCTATGCGTCCTCTGTTCCCGAAGGATTACAGAAACGACGTAACACTGGTAGACATGGTTATGTCTGTAGATCCGGAGTGCAACCCGGAGATCCCGGCTATGCTTGGTTCTTCCCTTGCTACCTGTATTTCTGATATTCCATTTGATGGCCCATGTGCAACGACACAGATCGGCCTGATCAATGGAGAGTATGTTGTGAACCCTACACTGGCTCAGAAGGATATTTCTGACCTTCAGCTGACAGTAGCTTCCACAAGAGATAAGGTTATCATGATCGAGGCCGGTGCAAACGAGGTTCCGGAGGATCAGATGATCGAGGCTATATATGGCGCACATGAGGTAAGCCAGGAGGGCATCAGATTCTTCGATCAGGTCATCGCTGAGTGCGGTAAAGAGAAACACAGCTATGAGTCCTGTGCAGTTCCGCAGGAGCTGTTTGACGCCATCAAGGAGATCGTTCCTCCGGAAGAAATGGAAGTTGCCGTATTCTCTGATGACAAGCAGACAAGAGAGAACAACATTGCAGAGATCACAGACAAGCTGAAAGAAGCTTTCGCAGAGAAAGAGGAGTGGCTTGCTGTTCTTGGTGAGGCTGTTTACCAGTATCAGAAGAAGACCGTTCGTAAGATGATCCTGAAAGATCACAAACGTCCGGACGGCCGTGCGATCACACAGATCCGTCCTCTGGCAGCAGAGGTTGACATCATCCCGAGAGTACATGGCTCCGCTATGTTCACCCGTGGACAGACTCAGATCTGTACGATTACTACTCTGGCACCTCTTGCAGAGGCACAGAGAATTGACGGACTTGACGAGTTTGAGACAAGCAAGAGATATATGCATCACTACAATTTCCCGTCCTATTCTGTAGGTGAGACAAAGCCATCCAGAGGACCGGGACGCCGTGAGATCGGTCATGGAGCACTTGCTGAGAGAGCACTTGTACCGGTGCTTCCAAGCGTAGAAGAATTCCCATATGCAATCCGTACTGTATCCGAGACCTTTGAGTCAAACGGATCTACCTCCCAGGCAAGTATCTGTGCATCCACCATGTCTCTTGAGGCTGCCGGTGTACCGATTAAGAAGCCGGTTGCAGGTATTTCCTGTGGTCTTGTAACAGGTGACACAGATGATGATTATATCGTTCTTACTGATATCCAGGGTCTTGAGGACTTCTTTGGCGACATGGACTTCAAGGTAGCCGGAACTCATGACGGTATCACAGCGATTCAGATGGATATTAAGATCCACGGTCTTACAAGACAGATCGTAGAAGAAGCAATCAGACGTACTAAGGAAGCAAGAGAGTACATCCTTAACGAAGTTATTGAGAAATGTATCCCTGCACCTCGTACAACTGTTGGAAAATATGCTCCGAAGATCATCCAGATCCAGATCGATCCTCAGAAGATCGGTGATGTTGTTGGCCAGAGAGGTAAGACCATCAACACCATCATTGAGCGCACAGGCGTTAAGATCGACATCACAGATGAGGGTGCTGTATCTATCTGCGGCGTAGATGATAAGAACATGCAGGAAGCAAAGCGTATGGTTGAGATCATTGCTTCTGACTTCGAGCAGGGACAGATCCTTACCGGACAGGTTGTAAGCATCAAGGAGTTTGGCGCATTTGTTGAGTTCGCACCTGGCAAAGAGGGAATGGTTCACATTTCCAAGATCTGCAAGGAGAGAATCAACCGCGTAGAGGATGTTCTTACACTTGGAGATAAAGTGACTGTTGTATGCCTTGGAAAAGACAAGATGGGAAGAATGAGCTTCAGCATCAAGGATGTTCCGGCAGAGGCAAAATAAGAATAAAATGCAAGGCCACTGTGTAGGAAAAGCACAGTGACAGCTTGGGGGATGCCGGACAGATGTGCCCGGCATTCTTTATATCCGCTGCAGAGCCGGAGCTTTGGAAAATGCGTCTGCACGGGATAAACAGGAGGAAACATGAAGAGAATTGCAAAATTTCATAAAGTAAGTAAAGAGCGCTTTGTGGCAGACTGGATGGATGCTTTTGAAGGCGTGTCTGCTGACGAGGCAGAGAAGATTTATGAGGGAATCCGTCTTCCAAGACGGGCTACTGCCGGAAGCGCAGGCTATGATTTCTTTTCCCCGGCTGATTTTACCATCAAGCCAGGCGAGACCATCAAGATTCCGACCGGGATCTGTGTGGAGATGGATCAGGAATGGGTGCTGAAATGCTATCCAAGAAGCGGCCTGGGATTCAAATTCCGTCTGCAGCTGAATAATACGGTGGGGATTATTGACAGCGATTATTTTTATTCTGACAATGAAGGCCATATTTTTGCCAAGCTGACAAATGATACCAATGAGAATAAAGTGGTAGAATTGAAGGCAGATACAGGCTTTATGCAGGGAATCTTCGTTGAGTACGGGATTACCGTAGATGATGATGTGACAGATGTGAGAAATGGCGGGTTTGGAAGTACGACGAAGTAACCCGCTGCGGCGCCCTCGCAGTTTTATGGGAAATACAAAAGCAGGTAAATGTGATGAATTTATCAATCACAGATACCTGCTTTTATTGTGCTTAAGTTTTTTTCAAATTTTGCAGAAAGCCTTTTTCAAACAGGCTCCCGCAGGAAATCTCTTTAAAGACCACCGGGAAGATTACTTTGATGCTCCCGCAGGAAATTTCTTTAAAGACCACCGGAGAGATTACTCTAAAGGTGTTCCGGCAGCTTCTGCTTCTCGTGCATTCTGTAAAACAGTGTCAAATGCGATAGCAGCCTTATTGTACTCTTCGTCGCTCTCAATGTTGGAAAGCATGGGAGCACCCTCTGCAGTGCGGGTGAAGGAATACAGATAAACTTCACCGTCATGATTCTGGCCCTCTTCGTCAAGAGGAAGAAGCGCAATATACTCCTTTGCATCTACCGGGAAAATGGTAAGGATGGCGCATTCTACCTCAGTATCATCCTCCATGGTAAGAGTAATGGTGCTGTGCTGGTTTGCATCAGTGCTGCATCCGCCGCATGTGGAACAGTCGGAACCGCCGCAGGATGAGCTGCTTCCACAGCTGCTGCAGGAGTTTGTCATATCTGAATCACTCATTAAAAATACCTCACTTTATAAAAAATTTGTATTTATATGTTACCTGTGAAAAAGCATGTTCATGCTGTAAAACAAGGTAACACCGGGACTTCTTTAGCTTCGTTTTCACTGGTAACGGTATGCCCGGACAATATTTAGATTGTACCAGAAAAATAGGGTTTTGTGAATAGGGAAATCTGTGTTATAATGAAGAAAGTGTTAGAATATATTGAATATTCACAGGCAATATCCTATGAGAGGTTTTTTGTGAATGAAGTTCACTGGAAACTTTGAAAAAATGGGCAAAATCATGTACAGAAGGATTTTTGTGCATCATATAAATTTTTACAGATTGGAGAACAACATGAAGCTTGTATCATGGAACGTAAATGGAATCCGTGCCTGTATTACCAAGGGCTTTGAAGAAAGCTTTGCGAAGCTGGACGCAGACATTTTCTGCCTTCAGGAGACCAAATGTCAGGAGAACCAGGTGAAGCTGGAGCTTCCAGGTTATTATCAATATTGGAATTACGCGAACCGCAAGGGATATTCCGGAACAGCTGTTTTTACGAAAAAAGAGCCGTTGTCCGTGACTTACGGACTTGGAATAGAGGAACACGATAAAGAAGGCCGTGTGATCACTGCAGAGATGGACGATTTTTATCTGGTTACCGTATATACGCCCAATTCCCAGTCAGAGCTTCGAAGACTGGAATACCGCATGGAATGGGAAAGAGATTTTCTGGCTTATCTTCTGAAGCTTCAGGAGAAAAAGCCTGTGATCTGCTGTGGAGACATGAATGTGGCACATCAGGAAATTGACCTGAAGAACCCTAAGACCAACCGAATGAACGCAGGCTTCACAGATGAAGAGAGAGCCTGCTTTACCAGAACTCTGGAAGCTGGATTTATTGATACACTTCGTTACTTTTATCCGGAGCTTGAGGGCGCCTACTCCTGGTGGTCTTACCGATTTAAGGCAAGAGAGAAGAATGCCGGATGGAGAATTGATTATTTCATCACCTCTCCGTCCTTGAAAGAGAATCTGGAGGATGCGAAGATCCACAGCGAGATAATGGGGTCCGACCATTGTCCGGTAGAGCTGGATCTGAAATTTTAGACCATAGGGAGTCCTGTATGGCAGGATCTGGGGATAAACAGATAGCATCGGATGATTTTATTTCATAAGAAAGATTGCATTATGCAGATTCCTTTTGGGAAACGTGCTCTGTGTACAAAAATGGCTACAGACGAGACAGCAGACAAAGACAGGAGGGCTTATAAAGTGCCAATACCGGGAAATAAGAGCGTGGTTGTGACATACGGTTATCCTCTTTTACTTGGGGTAACCCAGATGGCAGATGGATATAATTTTGCAGTGGAAGCGGAAGAGGATTCTGAGGTTTACCTGCTCCTTTACAGGAAGAGGGGAAGAGAGCCCTTTTATGAGCTTCTTCTGGATGAAAAATATCGTACAGGACGGATTTTTTCTGTCTTTATGAAAAAATTAAATGTAACCAATCTGGAATACAATTTTAAGATAAACGGGGAAATCTATCTGGATCCCTGTGCCAGCAGAATCAGTGGAAGAGAGCACTTTGGGGCAGCGTGGGAGGAAGATCCCCATAAGGTGCGCTGCGGCTTCTGGTCAGGAAATGGTTATGACTGGGGGGATGAGAAAGCACCGGAAACAGACTTTGGAGATATGATCCTCTATAAAGTACATGTCCGGGGATACACCAGGCAGGCTAAGCTGCCGACAGGTCTCCGGGGAACTTTTTCCGGTCTGGTACAGATGATCCCATACTGGCAGGAGCTTGGCATTAATACAGTAGAGCTTATGCCGGCCTATGAATTTATGGAGGTGGTTCCGCCAAAGGAGCCAGACGGTCTGGTTTCCCAGAAGGGGAAAAAAGACGAGGTAAATTACTGGGGATATGGAAATGGTCTTTATTTCGCGCCAAAGAGTGCTTATTGCGCTACCCGGGATCCCCACAGGGAATTTTGTGACATGATCAGGGCTTTTCACAAAGCAGGGATTGGCTGTATCATGGAAATGTATTTTCCAGCAGAAGTTAATCCTTTAATGGCACTTCGTGCAGTGCAGTTCTGGAAACAGAATTATCATGTGGACGGCTTTCATATTCTGGGAGAAGGGGCACCTCTTAATCTGATCATGAAGGACGGCCTGCTTGCAGGAACGAAGATCATGGCAGAAGGAATGGATACGGCTGCTCTTTATAAGAACCGCAGACCAGGAAAGCGATGCTTTGCGGAATATAATCTGGGATTTTTGCAGGATATGCGCATATTCCTGATATGCGTTGAGGATATGGTTCCGGCTGTGCAGTACCGCATCCGTCATAACCCGGATTACCATGGAGTGATCAATTATTTGACCTGTCAGGACGGTTTT
>RRZT012331349.1_pt1 | contig 12634 bp, 9 predicted proteins | sample 2165551 | NCBI WGS metagenome assembly RRZT01 (sample SAMN10456910, study PRJNA506462) | wastewater metagenome | biome: wastewater; feature: sludge; material: wastewater sludge; isolation source: wastewater sludge with Escherichia coli K12::gfp cells carrying plasmid... | place: USA: Moscow, Idaho ... | reverse complement strand
CGGCGACCGGCTGAAGCCGGGGGCGTTGGCAAGTATCCATCGCCTCAAGCAGCTGGGCATCAAGACTGCTCTGATTACGGGCGACAGTCGTGGCGCTGCGCTTGGGGTGGCGACCGAGCTTGGAGTCGATCGGTGTCTGGCCGAAGTGCTGCCGCAGGACAAAGCTGCCGAGATCGAAACCTTGAAACAGGAAGGCCACACTGTTGCCATGGTCGGCGATGGCATCAACGATGCACCGGCTCTGGCCGCCGCCGACATCGGTATCGCCATGGGAACCGGAACGGACGTAGCCATGCACGCGGCCGGGGTGACATTGATGCGTGGTGATCTGGCTCTGGTGGCTTCGACGATCGATATCTCCCGTCGCACCTACGCCAAAATGCGGCAGAACCTGTTCTGGGCCTGTGTCTACAACGTGGTGGGTATTCCCCTGGCGGCGGCGGGGCTCCTGAACCCCGTCATCGCAGGTGCCGCCATGGCATTCTCAAGCGTTAGCGTGGTGTCGAACGCCTTGCTGCTTCGGCGTTGGCGCCCCGTCAAAACTGGATAGGAGGACGGCGACATGAACATCGGAGCGGTTGCGAAGGCCAGTGGTGTCTCAGCCAGGATGGTCCGCCACTACGAGCAGATCGGCTTGATGGGCCACAGTCCCCGGACCGAAGCAGGCTACCGCCAGTATCAGGAGCGGGATCTGCACACACTGAGGTTCATCCGCAGCGCTCGTGATCTGGGGTTCTCCCTGGATCAGATTCGGCAGCTTCTGTCGCTCTGGCATGACGGGCAGCGCTCCAGTGCAGAGGTGAAGCAACTTGCAGAAAGTCACTTGAGCGATCTGGATGAGCGAATTCAGGGGCTCACCGCGATGCGCGACGCACTGGTGCGCTTGTCGGAGAGTTGTTGCGGTGACGATCGTCCGGACTGTCCGATTCTTGAAGGGCTTGCCGGACACGGGCCTGGATCATCAAGCCCGTCCCAGCTCTCGAAGCAGAAAGCCCAGGGCGTTTAGGGCAAACGGGGCATTTTCCTTCGTGGGAGGCCGGGTGTTGTAGCGCATTTGCTCATTGGGCTTCCCGCGAGAGTGAAAGCGCTGAAGCAGACGAATGGCCTAACCTGCTGCCAACGGTGACTGGGTATTGCCATTGCCTTGCTGTTTTTCAAACGCTTTCAGCTGGTCGCCCAGATCAAGATGAAGGGCGCTGCTCAGGGCATCTCTGGTAGCTTCGAGCCAATGCTCCAGAACAGTGGTTGCCGCCGCACGACGGAGATCGATCAAAGAGACCGGACTGGAGCGGAATGCCGCATCGGCCACCTTATCCAGAATTGTTGTGGCCTCTGGGTCTGCTTGTTTCGGGATATGGTCGCTGATCAACTCCAGGAGGCGCTGAGCTGAAGGTCTGCTACCGTTTGGAAAACCGCAGTTGAGCGTAGGGAGGGTCGGGTGACAGCAATGGGTCGGTATTTCGCACTCGCCAAAGTGAAAAGCTACCTCTCGTCGCAGCTTGCAGTTGCGCGGCAGCTAACTTGCACATTGCGGCCGATACATGCCGCCGGCCGAACGACCGTTCAGGCCGATTATACAAAGCCTGCGATTATGGAAAGTGGCAGGTCGGAACGAGGGTCAAACGCTGGAGGGCAACGGCAGGCAAGAGTTCCGACCTTCACATAATCACAGCGTGTTCAGGCAGCCGACCAGTGAGTCGGGCGCCTGGTAGCGCTGGATCTTGACGTCCGGCTCGCGCAGTCTGCCCTCAGCCAACCCGCAGACATCATGCAGCTGTTCCTCGTAGCGGCGTAGTTCCGCCGTGATGTGATCGGAAAACGCCGATGCTGACTGTGCGCTTGGCGTAACCGGAGACGAAGAGATGTGGCTTATAACGGTCTCCTGATTTGAAACTACCACTTCAGTAAACTGAGGAAATTATGTCGAGCCCACGGGATGCCATCCGCCCCCAAGCCGCGTCCTGCCTGTTTCTTAGCCACAATCACCCCGTTTACTTTCCATAATCATCGGCATTGAATAATCGGCCATAGCGGCCGTTGGCCAGCGTTACTGAATCGGACAGCAATCGGACAGCAATCCGCCACCTTTTTGCCTTTCAGCCCTGTGGGTTCGCAAGCTCGGACTTCCATAGGTCGTGTCCTCCCCGGGGCGCTGGGTGGCATGCACATGCCTCGCCATGGGCGGCCGCCACCAGTTCGTGCAGGATCCCACAGTCCGAACTCGTGTGAGGCGTGGCGCACTGTCCTCGTAGCGCAATGAGCTGGCGTTCGAGAGCCTGCATGCTGGCGAGTCGGGCGCGGACCTTGGCTAGCTGCGCGTCGATGAGAAGATTGATCTCGGCACAATCCGCCTGCGGGTTGTCGAGAAAAACCAGCAGGCGCTGGACTTCGGCCAGGGGGATGTCGAGCGCGCGACAGTGCCGGATGAAGGCAAGGCGTTCCAGATGGGCATGCGTGTAGGTGCGGTAGCCATTGCTGGTGCGCGTCGGGGCGGCCAGCAGCTGTGCTTTCTCATAGAAACGGATGGTGTCGACGTCTACGCCGGTGGCTCGGGCCAGTTCGCCAATTCGCATTGCCTGCTCCTGAGGGGATTCCCTTCATCTTAGGCTTGACCTTGAAGTCGCTCCAGGGTTTTTAATCAGCGCATCATGACAACGAACGGCTGAAGGGGAACGGAAATGTCGGAACACCAGGACTTACACAGCAATCCGCCGCTGCGGGCAGGAAGCTCCGGCTGCGGCTGTTCGAGCGCTTGCCAGCCAGGTCTTGCATCCGATACGCGGGACGACTTACAAACGCAGCAACCTCCCGGCGAAGTCCTCCGGCTGCACCTCCCGGCCATGGACTGCCCGACCGAGGAGGGGCAAATCCGTCGCGCGCTCGAGCGCTTTACCCGGATCCGGCGGCTGTCATTCGATCTCCCTGCGCGCAGCTTGAGTATCGAGGCCCCCGTCGAGTGCTGGGACGACATCGAGGCCGCTATCGGGACCGCGGGTTTCAAAGCGGAACGGCTGGTCACGGAGGTGCAGGTCGACAAGGCGGCGCTTGCCCGAGCTCAGTTCCTTCGACCCGTTGCCGCACTGGCGGTTGCGATGATGGCGGAAGCCATTGCCTACATCTCGCCTGAAGCGCTTCTCTGGAAGCTCGTGGGCATGGCGGTCGCAGGAATTGCGATTGCCCTGTCGGGACTCTCGGTGTTCCGCAAGGGCGTCGCCGCACTCGCGCGCGGACAGCTTAACATCAACGCACTGATGTCCGTCGCAGTGGCGGGCGCCTTCGTGATCGGCCAGTGGCCGGAGGCGGCCATGGTGATGGCGCTCTACGCCATCGCGGAGCTGATCGAAGCCCGGGCCGTCGAGCGCGCACGCGACGCCATCAAGAGCCTGCTCGATCTTTCGCCCCAGGAAGCCGAAGTCCTGCAAGACGATGGCGAGTGGCGCGTCATGCTCGCGAAGGAGGTTGCCGTCGGTACCGTCGTGCGGGTACGCCCCGGTGAACGCCTGGCCCTCGACGGAATGGTGCGTAATGGGCGTTCGGCGGTGGATCAGTCACCGGTGACCGGAGAAAGCATGCCGGTGGAGAAGGGGCCGGGCGATGAGGTGTTCGCTGGCACCATCAACCAGGACGCGGCTCTCGAGTTTGAAGTCACCGCACCGGCGACCGATACCGTTCTGGCTCGCATCATCCACACCGTCGAGGCCGCCGAAGGTTCCCGTGCACCCACCCAGCGCTTCGTCGACCGGTTTGCCGCGATCTACACCCCTGCGGTCTTCGTGCTGGCGCTGGGCCTCGCGTTGGCGGGGCCGCTGCTGTTCGGTTGGGCGTGGCTGAGCAGCGTCTACAAGGCGCTGGTCATCCTGGTCATAGCGTGCCCGTGCGCGCTGGTGATCTCGACCCCCGTCACGGTGGTGAGCGGGCTGGCCGCCGCGACCCGCCGCGGTATCCTCATCAAGGGCGGCGTCTATCTGGAGGAGGCCCGCAAGCTCCGAGCCGTGGCGCTGGACAAGACCGGTACAGTCACGGAAGGGCGGCCGCGCCTGGTCGCCACGGTCATGCTGGGCGATATGCCCGACGAAGCCGCGACGCGTCGTATCGCCGCAGCCCTGGCCAGCCGCTCGGATCATCCAGTTTCGCGCGCGATTGCCAGCGGTCTCGCGGTGCAGGGTGTGCCGGATGTGACAGACTTTGGCGCCGAGGCGGGACGCGGTGTCTTCGGGCAGGTTGACGGTCACGACTACGTGCTCGGCAATCATCGCTGGATTCATGAGCGGAACCAGTGCTCCGCCACGCTTGAATCCCTGATGTCGAGCCACGAACGGCAAGGCCGCACGATCACCGTCCTTGCCGACGCAGGGAAGCCGCTGGCGCTCTTCGCCGTCGCCGATACCGTGAAGGCAAGCTCGCGGGAGGCGATCGCCGAACTGGCTGTGCTGGGTGTGCGGCCGGTGATGCTCACCGGGGACAACCCCGCCACCGCCTCAAGCATTGCGGCCGAAGTCGGCATCGACGACGTTCGGGCCAACCTGCTGCCTCAGGAGAAGCTGGACGCCATCCGGCGCCTCGCCGACTCAGGGACCACCGTGGCCATGGTCGGGGACGGCATCAACGACGCGCCAGCACTGGCGACGGCCAGCATCGGCTTTGCGATGGGAGGCATGGGCACCCACACGGCGATGGAGGCCGCCGACATCGTGATCATGAACGACGACCTGCGCCGCGTACCGGAAACCATCCGGCTCTCGCAGCGCACGCATGCCATCCTCTGGCAGAACATCACCCTGGCGCTGGGGATCAAGCTGGTGTTCCTGTTCCTGGCGATCTTCGACAGCGCGACCATGTGGATGGCGGTGTTTGCCGACATGGGTGCAAGCCTGCTGGTGGTGGGCAACGGCCTGCGCTTGCTGCGTGGCAGCAAGACCGGCGGCAGGCTTCCTCATTTCTGATACCATCTGCGCCCATGCGTCGCTGGCTTGCCGTCTTCCTGCTGGTCTTCCTGCCACTCCAGTTCACCTGGTCGGTGGCGGCCGCCTATTGCCAGCACGAGTCAGGCAACGTTCAGCACTTTGGTCATCACGAACACAAGCATGCAGGCGACGCCGGTGCCAAGGACGCCAAGAAGGCGCCTTCGGGCATCGACGAGGACTGCGCCTTCTGCCACGCCGGTTGCGTGTCAGTGCTGACCGGCGTTTTTGACGTTATGCCCCCGCGAGTGGCGGATTCAAGCCCGCCTTGGGCGCCGCACTTCCTCACCTCTCCGCCGGGCGATCTCCCCGAACGCCCAAACTGGATTGCTTCCGCCTGATCGGCGGGAGCGGATCCCTCTTTCCTTCGCATCCTCCGCGGCGCTCGCCGCGCGCCCATCCGGCTTATCGGAGGGCGTCCCGCCGATTCCCCCACGTGTCTTTCACTATTGGAGAATCGGATGCCATCCAAATCAAGCCTTGCGCTTGCGCTGATCTGCGCCCTGGCCATGCTGGCCGGGCCGACGCGAGCCGAAACCTACATGGCGGTCATTCCCGCCGCCATGAGCAACCCCACCGGGCCCCTGAGCCTCGAGGCGGCGCTCGACCTTGCCCTCACCGCCAACCCTGAGCTCTCGGCGGCCACGAACGAACTGCGCGCCGTCGAAGGTGCGGTGATCCAGGCCGGGCTGCGGCCCAACCCCGACATCTCGACCTCGGTCGAGGACACACAGAACCGCGCGACTCGCAGCACGACCGTCCAGCTCGGCCAAAGGCTCGAGCTGGGCGGCAAGCGCGCCGCGCGCGTTGCCATCGCCGAGCGGGGCCGCGAGGTCGCGGATGCCGATCTGGCCGCCCGTCGCCTCGAAGTGCGGGCCGCTGTGGTCGGGGCGTTCTTCGATGTGCTGGTGGCCCAGGAGCGCCTCCAGCAGACCGACGATCTGGTCGCGCTGGCCCAGCGCGCCACCCTGGCCGCAGCCCGGCGGGTGGCCGCCGGCAAGGTCTCGCCGGTAGAGGAGACCAAGGCGCGGGTCGCTGAGGCCGCCGCGCGGATAGAGCTCAACCAGGCCCGCGCCGATCTGGTCACAACGCGCAAGCGGCTGGCGGCTACCTGGGGCAGCACGCAGCCGCGCTTCACGCAGGCGGAAGGGCGCACCGAGGCGCTTCCGACTCTGCTCTCCGACGACGCCCTGGCCAGCCGCCTTGAGACAGCGCCGGCACTGCGGCGCTGGCGCCATGAGGTCGAGCGCCTGAAGGCCCAGGCCGAATTGGAGAAGGCGAAGCGCATCCCCGACATGACGGTGAGCGTCGGCGCCAAGCGGGCGGAGGATCTGGGACGCAATCAGGCCATCGTCGGACTGTCGATCCCGTTTCCGGTCTTTGATCGCAACCAGGGCAACCTGCTCGAGGCGCTCCGACGGGCCGACAAGGCGCGGGACGAACTGCGTGCTGCGGAACTGCGCTTGGGCGCCGATGCAACCCAGAACCAGGAGCGGCTGAAGGCGCTGCTCGCGGACGTTCAGACGCTCCAGCAGGAGATTCTGCCCGGCGCTCGCAGCGCCTACGACGCGGCCACCAAGGGCTTCGAGCTCGGGAAGTTCAGTTTCCTCGAAGTGCTGGATGCCCAGCGCACCTTCTTCCAGGCCCGTGCCCAGTACCTCAAAAGTCTCTCCGATGCCCATCGCACTGCTTCCGAACTGGAGCGTGTGCTGGGTGCCATCACTTCGCCATCTTCCATGATGGCCGATCGCCCGTAGGAGCCAGCCATGAAGAATCCGTTCAACTCAACCCCGTCCCGACTCAATCCGAAACAAGCCGTCGCGATTGCCGCCATCGTCATCAGCGGGATTGCCGCGGGTGCCTGGATCCTCGGCACCGGCCCGGCTACCCCCGTCAGCGAGACCGCCGAGCCAGCTGCCCACGCCGAAGCCGAGGGCCACGACGACAAGGAACATCACGGTAGCCGTGCGGGCGACGGGCATGCAGATACCGGCGGGCACGGTGATGCCGAACATCACGTCGGGAAGACCGAGACCGAGGGCGAAGCCCACGACGAGACCATCGTGTTGACCGATGCGCAGATCCAGTCGGCTGGCATCGGCATCGACAAGGCCACGCCGGCGCGCATCCGCACCAGCAGCCAGCTGCCGGGCGAGATCCGCTTCAATGAAGACCGCACTGCCCACGTGGTGCCGAGGCTGACCGGCGTGGTCGAAAGCGTGCCCGCCAACTTGGGCCAGCCCGTAAAACGCGGGCAGGTGCTCGCGGTGATCGCGAGCACCGGGCTTTCGGAGCTGCGCAGCGAGTTGCTGGCGGCCCAGCGGCGCCTGGCCCTCGCCAGATCCACCTACACCCGCGAGAAGCAGCTGTGGCAGGAAAAGATCTCTGCCGAGCAGGATTACCTCGCCGCCCAGCAGACGCTGCGAGAGGCGGAGATCGCCGTGGCCAACGCCCAGCAGAAGCTGGTTGCGCTGGGTGCCAGCGCAACGGGCACGGGTAGCCTCAACCGCTACGAGATCCGTGCGCCTTTCGACGGGATCGTGGTGGAGAAGCACATTGCCCTGGGTGAAGCGGTGAAGGAAGACGCCAGCATCTTCACCCTGTCGGACCTCTCGTCGGTGTGGGCCGAGATCGTCGTGCCGGCGAAGGATCTCAACGTGGTGCGGGTTGGCGAGAAGGTCGTCGTCCGGGCGACGGCGTTCGATTCCACTGCCGAGGGCCAAATCTCTTACGTGGGCGCGCTGCTCGGGCAGGACACGCGCACCGCCAAGGCCAGGGTGACACTGCCAAATCCGAAGATGGCGTGGCGACCGGGGCTGTTCGTGAATGTAGACGTGGTGTCGGGCGAAACAGAAGTGCCGGTGAGCGTGCTCGCCGACGCGGTCCAGACCGTGGAGGACAAGCCGGTGGTGTTCGTGCGGGTTAAGGACGGCTTTACCGCGCAGCCGGTGAAGCTCGGCCGCGCCGACGGCAAGCGGGTCGAGGTGATCGACGGGCTCGCGGCCGGAACGGCCTACGCGGCGTCGGGTAGTTTTGTGCTGAAGGCGGAGCTCGGCAAGGGCAGCGCCGAGCACAGCCACTGATGGGAGGGAGTGATCATGTTTGAACGCATCATCCGCCTTGCCATCGAGCAGCGCTGGCTGGTTTTGCTGGCCGTGCTGGGGATGGCGGCGCTGGGTATCTACAACTACCAGCGCCTGCCCATCGACGCAGTACCTGACATCACCAACGTCCAGGTCCAGATCAACACCGCCGCCGCCGGCTACTCGCCGCTGGAGGTCGAGCAGCGGGTCACCTACCCGGTGGAAACCGTGATGGCCGGCCTCCCGCAGCTGGAGCAGACCCGCTCCCTGTCGCGCTACGGCCTGTCGCAGGTCACCGTGATCTTCAAGGACGGCACCGACATCTACTTCGCGCGGCAGCTCGTCAACCAGCGCATTCAGGAGGCGCGGGAGAAGCTGCCCGCCGGCATCACGCCAACGATGGGACCGATCTCTACGGGCCTCGGTGAGATCTACTCGTGGACCGTGGAGGCCGAGGAAGGCGCCCGCAAGCCGGACGGCACGGCCTACACGCCGACCGACTTGCGCGAGATCCAGGACTGGATCATCAAGCCGCAGCTGCGCAACGTGGCGGGCGTGACCGAGATCAACTCGATCGGCGGCTACGCCAAGGAGTATCAGGTGGCACCCAGCCCCGAGAAGCTTGCCTCCTATGGCCTGACCTTGAACGACGTGGTCACGGCTATCGACCGCAACAACGGCAACGCGGGGGCCGGCTACATCGAGAAGCGGGGCGAGCAGTACCTTATCCGCGCGCCGGGTCAGCTGCGTACCCAGGACGACATCCGCAACGTGATCCTCGGCAACGTGCAGGGCGTCCCGATCCGCATTCGTGACGTGGCGGAGGTGGGTATCGGCCGCGAGTTGCGCACCGGCGCGGCGACCGACAACGGCCGCGAGGTGGTGCTCGGCACGGTGTTCATGCTGATCGGCGAGAACAGCCGGACGGTGTCGCGGGCCGTGGATCAGAAGATGGCGGAGATCAATCGCAACCTGCCCCAGGGCGTGCATGCGGTGACGGTGTACGACCGCACGGTGCTGGTGGACAAGGCCATCGGGACGGTGAAGAAGAACCTGCTCGAAGGGGCGATCCTGGTGATCGTCATCCTGTTCCTGTTCCTCGGCAACATCCGGGCGGCGCTGATCACCGCCATGGTGATTCCGCTGTCGATGCTGTTCACTTTCTCGGGGATGGTCGGCTACCGGGTCAGCGCCAACCTGATGAGTCTGGGGGCACTCGACTTCGGCATCATCATCGACGGTGCGGTGGTGATCGTAGAGAACTGCGTCCGCCGGCTGGCCCACACCCAGGAACGCCTTGACCGCCCGCTCACCCGCAGCGAGCGCTTCCACGAGGTCTTCGCCGCCTCGAAGGAGGCGCGCCGCGCGCTGCTCTTCGGTCAGCTCATCATCATGGTGGTCTATCTCCCAATTTTCGCCCTCGCCGGCGTGGAGGGGAAGATGTTCCACCCGATGGCCTTCACGGTGGTCACGGCGCTGATCGGCGCAATGATCCTGTCGGTGACCTTCATCCCGGCCGCCGTGGCGCTGTTCATCGGCGAGAAGGTGGATGAGAAGGAGAACGTGCTGATGCGCGTGGCCAAGCGCATCTACGCCCCGGTGCTGGATCGCGTAATGGCCAACAGGTCGGTGGTGCTCACCTTTACCGCCGTCGTGATCGTGCTCTCCGGCCTGCTCGCAACGCGCATGGGCAGCGAGTTTGTGCCCAGCCTGAACGAAGGCGATTTCGCGATCCAGGCGCTGCGCATCCCGGGCACTAGCCTGACCCAGTCCGTCGAGATGCAGCAACAGCTGGAGAAGCGGCTCAAGGCCGAGTTTCCGGAGATTGAGCGGGTGTTCGCGCGCACTGGTACGGCGGAGATCGCCTCCGATCCGATGCCGCCCAACATCTCCGACGGCTACATCATGCTCAAGCCCGAGTCCGAGTGGCCCGAGCCGCGCCGGAGCCGCGACGCGCTGCTGACCGAGATCCAGCGGGTTGCGGCGGCAATGCCGGGGAACACCTACGAGTTCTCCCAGCCCATCCAGCTGCGCTTCAACGAGCTCATCTCGGGGGTGCGCAGCGACGTGGCCATCAAGGTCTTCGGTGACGACATGACGGTGATGAACGAGACTGCCGGCCAGATCGCCGCGATGCTGGAGAAGATCGCCGGCGCCTCGGAAGTGAAGGTCGAACAGACCACCGGCCTGCCGATGCTCACCGTCAATATCGACCGGGACAAGACGGCCCGCTACGGCCTCAACGTGGGAGATGTGCAGGATGCGATATCCACCGCCATCGGCGGCCAGGAGGCGGGCACGCTGTTCGAGGGCGACCGCCGCTTCGACATCGTGGTGCGCCTGCCTGATGCGCTGCGGTCCGACCCCGAAGCGCTTCGGCGCCTGCCGATTGCGTTGCCGCGCGGCAACGCGGGCGAGGCGAGGACGAGCTACATCCCGCTAAGCGAAGTGGCAAGCCTCGACTTTGCGCCCGGCCCGAACCAGATCAGCCGCGAGAACGGCAAGCGACGTGTGGTGGTGAGCGCCAACGTGCGCGGCCGCGACATAGGCTCCTTCGTCTCCGAGGCCCAGTCCCGGTTGGCTGAGGTGAAGATCCCGGTGGGCTACTGGACGTCGTGGGGCGGCACCTTCGAGCAGCTCGAATCGGCGTCCCAGCGCCTCAAGATCGTGGTGCCGGTGGCGCTATTGCTGGTGTTCACGCTGCTGTTCGCGATGTTCGGCAACGTGAAGGATGGCCTGCTGGTGTTCTCCGGCATTCCGTTCGCGCTTACGGGGGGCATCGTGGCGTTGTGGCTGCGCGACATCCCGCTCTCTATCTCGGCAGGGATCGGCTTCATCGCGCTGTCGGGGGTGGCGGTGCTCAACGGGCTGGTGATGATCGCCTTCATTCGCAACCTGCGTGAAGAGGGGCGCTCCCTCGATGAGGCGATCCACGAGGGGGCGCTCACGCGCCTGCGCCCCGTGCTGATGACGGCGCTGGTGGCGTCCCTCGGCTTCATCCCGATGGCGCTGGCGACAGGAACCGGCGCAGAGGTCCAGCGCCCGCTGGCCACGGTGGTCATCGGGGGCATCCTGTCCTCGACGGCTTTGACCTTGCTGGTGCTGCCGCTGCTTTATCGGCTGGTGAATGAAAAGGAGGCGACTGCATAAGATCTGTGGTGGCCTGGCGAGCTTGGCGCGCCGGGCCACGCGGTTGCTTGCTAGTACGGGAAAGTATGGTTGGTCGCCACCTACGGCTCTACGCCCCAAATTATCGATCGTCTCGTTTTTGGAATGATGAGTGGTTGCGGGCGACAAGCTCTCCGTACCGACGCAAGCCAACCTCCCACCCTGGGTTACTTCTTGGGGCTTGGCAAGATACGTACCCCATCTCCTGACGTTTTCTCAAGTCCACGGATCGTTTCAAAATCACAGCCCGACGGTGAGTCACTCCCTGTTTTGGGGTGCAACAGTCGTTTCGAAATGGGACAGCCAAGCCTCCAAGCGCTACTTGACAGGATGGTCGCCCTCCATCGAGTTCTCGAGGGTGTCCCAGAACTCTCGGAGAAGACCGTAGGCGTCAGCAAGTTCCGCTCGTGCCCCGCAGTCTCGCTCGTTATTGGCCAATAGCATAAAATACTCTTCCTTTTTTCTGCTAAGTCGGGGACCCGAGCGGGCAGGGCCTCCGCACTTGCCTAACATAACGGCTGAATTCCAAACATTTCCATACGGGTACCTTCGCCGTTGATCGAGTCGGAGAACTCATTCGAATAGACTGGATGGCTCCAAGCGGGTCGTAAACGCGCCAAGTGAGGCTGTCCCCATCCCTTGGATAATAGATTCGAGATCGCTGTTTCATTTGCAACACTCCTTTTGCCTGCAAAGATTCGAGTGTGTTGCATCCAGCAGTTGCACTGGACGGGGCCGAGCTGCGTCGTCATCGCGATCTTGTCGGACCAGATCGGCCCCGGTACTACTAAATTTTTTTACAGAACGCGTTTGAAAACTTGAACAGTGTAGTGAGACTCATCAAGCCGGTCCTCCCCCAAACTGAAGTGGAGTGCCCGCCCGTCAGTCAGCTTGAAAAGCATATTCATCGGATCACTCTGTGAGGAGAAAATGCTATCTAGGTCGTCTAGCTGAAAGGTATCCGAGCCATTCAAATATCCCGGCGAAAGCAGGAGAACCCGCTTCAAAACGTCAGTGTCGGAAGAAGCTGCGTGACCACGCAGTACGTTGATGTTGGATGTCATTCTGTGGGTGACAAAGTCACCTTCCTCCGTTTTGGACGCAATCTCCAGCATGAAGAAAGGTGCATCGACCGCGAGCTCTACCCAGTTCCAAAGGCTGAAGTTGGGATCGTGCTGTATGGGGAATTTTGCCGAGTGATGAGTTTGGAACATAGTCAGTAAATCTACAGGAAAGGGAATGTAGATTATATTCCGTGGACTGATAGTCGCGCCACCGGCATTGTTTCCGCGTGGCCAAATCCTTTGACGATCTTCGAATTGAGCTTGCCAACGAGATCAAACAGTCTCGTCGGCTGCTTGGGTTAACTCAAGAGGCCTTGGCTTTGCAGGCAGAGGTGGATCGCACCTATGTATCTCAGTT
>RRZT011633931.1_pt1 | contig 12638 bp, 14 predicted proteins | sample 2165551 | NCBI WGS metagenome assembly RRZT01 (sample SAMN10456910, study PRJNA506462) | wastewater metagenome | biome: wastewater; feature: sludge; material: wastewater sludge; isolation source: wastewater sludge with Escherichia coli K12::gfp cells carrying plasmid... | place: USA: Moscow, Idaho... | reverse complement strand
GTATTGGCTGCAAGACCAGCAAAGGCGCTGCCGTTGTTGTTAGCGGCAGATGAAAACGCATAAAGAATTTCGCTGAAACCATGTGCGCCAGGGTTGGCAATGCCTGCGCGCCCCACATCCAGCACTACCGACAAAGCCGTGCCAAACAAGGCTGCCAGCGGCGTTGCCAAAATAGCGACAGATGCCATCTTGACCTCAAACGCGCCTATCTTCTTGCCCAAATACTCGGGCGTGCGCCCAATCATGAGGCCAGCCACAAACACCGCCAGCATGGCAAACACCAACATGCCATACAGCCCCGAGCCTGCGCCACCAAACACCACTTCGCCCAGTTGAATCAGCCACATGGCAGCCATGCCGCCCAGCGGGGTGAGCGAATCGTGCATGGCATTGACTGCCCCGCACGACACCGCCGTAGTTACCGCCACAAACAAAGCCGATGCGGTAATACCAAAACGCAGCTCTTTGCCTTCCATATTGCCGCCTGGCGCCAACTCACTGCCTTGCAGCGACGCGCCCCACTGCGCCAGCAGCGGGTTGCCGCTGTGCTCTGCCCACATCACTACCGAGAGCATGGCAAGCAAAATCACCGTCATGGCTGCCAAAAGCGCCAGCCCTTGCCGCCGTTGCCCCACCATCTGCCCAAAGCAGAAACACAGCGCCGCAGGTATCAACGTGAGCGCAAGCATCTCAATCAGGTTGGAAAGCGGCGTTGGGTTTTCCAGCGGGTGTGCCGAATTGGCATTGAAAAAGCCGCCGCCATTGGTACCCAGATGCTTGATAGCTACCTGACTGGCAGCAGGCCCCATGGGAATAGTTTGTGTGGTGACTGTCACCGTCGCGGGTGCAGTTTGTACCGCTGCCGCAGTCGTTGCAGCAGCCTTTGTATCGGCGGCAGGCACGGTATAAGTCACGCTTTGCGTAAGCTGCGCACTGGCGTAGGGCGACATATTCTGTACCACGCCTTGGCTCACCAGCGCCAGCGCCACCAGCAGCGACAAAGGCAGCAGCACATACAGCACCGAGCGCACCATATCCACCCAAAAATTGCCTATGCCCGTTGCCATCTTGCGGCCAAACGCCCGTATCAGCGCCACCACCACAGCCATGCCCGTTGCGGCAGAAACAAAGCTCTGCACCGTAAGCCCCAGCATCTGCACCAGATAGCCCATGCTCACTTCGCCCGCATAGCTTTGCCAGTTGGTGTTGGTCACAAAACTCGCTGCCGTGTTAAAAGCCAAATCGGGGCTGATGCCCGCGCGATGCTCGGGGTTAAACGGCAACACTGCCTGCAAGCGTTGCAGACCATACAGCGCCAGCACGCCCAATAGCCCAAACACCAGCACAGAGGCGGCATAGTGCGTCCACGGCATATCGTCATCTTCGCGCACGCCAGCCGTGCGATACAACAGGCGCTCAAACGGGCGCATCCAGCGCATCCACGGCACAATATCGCCCTGATAAATACGCGCCATATAGCGCCCCAGCGGCCAGGCAAAAGCAAACAGCAAGGCAAAAAACGCCGCCACCTGCATCAGTGCATTGCCCATCATGAAAACCTCTCTGGGTAAAACAACACCACCAGCAGATAAATAAACAGCCCCAGCACGGCTGCCAGTGCAACGAAATAAAGCACGCTCATACCTGCCCCCGCACCCGTTCAAGCCACGGCAGCAAGCCGCATAAACCAGCGAAAAACGCCAGCATCACCGCGATATAGAAAATGTCCATTGCAACTCCTCTGGCATAGGTATACATGCCTGAAAACACTGTAACCAGAGGAAGGCAGCAAGGCGTTAAGGCTGTGCAAAAGGTAGGCGCACGCGTGTTAAGAAAATATAAAAATCAGTCTGCCATGCCGCATGCCAGCGCACAGGCATGTAACAGTGCTTATATATAGATTGCACTAAACTATGCGCCTACACATCGCCCAAGCGCCCAGAGAATCGCTGATTTGTTCTTCGTACAAGAGAGGCACAGAAAAGAGATGCGCAGTGGCTAAAAAGTCGTCATTCCCGCGCAGGCGGGAATCCATGCCCAGCCCAAGGCAAAACGTGAGTTTCCGCCCCACACCTTTGCGGGTGCAGGCTCTGCGCGGCAATGGCGGGCGTTTGTGTTTTTTTACGAAACTGAAATAAATCAGCGTTTCTCACGCTACTTTCCATCTCCTGCACCCCTATGACTACTCCCGCACCCATCCAGCTTCTTAGCTACCCCGACATGGCTCAACCGCTAGCTATTCAAGCCGTTATGTTTGATTTGGATGGAACTCTGGTCAATGCCATTGACGACATTGAAGCCGCCCTTAACGCCATGCTCAACGATTTGGATTTGCCCGCTGTAAACCAAACCTTTGTTGGTCACACCATAGGCAGAGGCACAGAAAGGCTGGTGCATGAAACCTTGCAGCATGTTGGCGCGTTGCCTGCCGATGCGCCCATTGCGCCAAGCGCACCCTTGTTTCAGCGTGCTTTGAGCGGCTACCAGCAGCACTACGCCCGCACCAACGGGCAGCGCAGTTATGTTTACCCTGGCGTGCGCGAGGGGCTTGATACTTTGCGCCAAGCGGGTTTGCCTCTGGCTTGCGTCACCAACAAGCCAGTAAAGCCCGCCCACAGCCTGCTGATGCAGCTTGGCCTTTTGCCCTACTTTGTCTGCGTGCATGGCGGCGACAGCTTTGCCCGCAGAAAGCCCGACCCGCTGCCCTTGGTAGAAACCGCCAAACTGCTCGGCTCACCGCTGGCGCACACCCTCATGATTGGCGACTCAAGCAACGATGCCCAAGCCGCCCAAGCCGCAGGCTGCCCCGTGCTGCTGCTGGGCTACGGGCATAACCACGGCCAACCCGTGCAAAGCGTAGCCGCCAATGGTTATCTGCAAAGCCTGGCTGATTTGCGCGTGCAAGCCAGCATCTGAATGTGCCCAACCATGTCGCACGCTGGTGCAGCTTGCAGAAAAACGGGATTCGGATTATTGCTTGGCTAGCTTGTGCTGGTGCGCCACCTGCACCAGCGAATGCGGTTTTTCCTGCCCATGCGCTTGCATCAGGGCTTCGTTACCCAAAATCTCTGCGGGCAAGCCATCTGCCACTATCGCGCCCTCATCAAGCACTACCACACGGGTGCAGACTTCCAGCAAAAATTCCAAATCGTGCGAAGCCACCAGCACCGTAGGCGCTGACTGCTTCAGGATGGGAATCAGGCGGCGGCGGTTGCGCATATCCAGCCCCACGCTGGGCTCGTCGTAAATAATCATCTGCGGGTTCATCGCCAGCACACCCGCAATGGCAACTTGGCGCTTTTCCCCGCCCGAGAGGTGGTGAATCTGGCGCTGCACCAGTTGCTGTGCACCAACAGCAGCCAGCGCCTCATCCACGCGCTGCGCCACCTGCGCATCATCCAGCCCCATATTGCGCAAGCCAAAAGCCACATCTTCCCAAACCGTGGGGCAAAACAATTGGTCATCGGTATGCTGAAAAACCAGCCCCAACTGCGGGTTGAAGCTGCCTTTTGCCACAGGTTTACCCAGCAGCATCACCTGCCCAGTGGTTGGAGCCAGAATGCCCGTGCTCAACAGAAACAAAGTGCTTTTACCCGCCCCGTTAGGCCCCACCAAGCCCACCCGCTCGCCTGCTTGCACGCGCAAATCAACCTGGCGCAGCACTGTGTGCCCGTCGGGGTAAGAAAAAGACACGTCTGCCAGATGCAGTACAGGGCAAGATGGGCTGGTCATAATGGAAAGTGCAAAAATTGAATCAGGAAACAAGAAAAAATCAGCCCTTAATCGGGCAGGCTGTGCAGCATAGCAAATAACACGCTTTAGCCATTACCCCAGCCAAAATACAAGCCCCGACAAACCCGCCACCAACGCAAAACACAGCCACTGGTTGGCTGCAATTGGCGGATAGTGCCTTGTCGCCGCCTCTTGCCCGTATCCACGCAAGCGCATGGCTTTATACACGCCATCTGCACGCTCATAACTACGCAGCAACAAACTGGCAGCAAGCCAGGCACTGGTTTTTACCGTTTTGAGCGACCAGCCCTTGTTTTGAAACCCGCGCAGGCGCATGGATATATGCATGTTATGCAAATCCTGTTTGAGCACCTCCAGATAACGCACCATCAGAAGTGCCATATCCACCATGATGAACGGCAGCCCCAGCGCCTGCATTGCCGCAATATTCGCCAGCAGCGGCGCTACGCTCAAAAACGCAATAGCCAAGGTCAAAATGGCATAAAAGCGCCCTGCAACCAACATGGCAGCGTCAAGCCCTTCACGCGTCACGCTCACAAAGCCCAGTTTGTAGAGCACCGTTTTGCCACTGCCAAAGGCAAGCGCTGCTGCAAAAAACAAAACCAGCATGGAAGGGTAACGCAGCCTATGCAGCAAATAACGCACAGGCAAGCCCGAAAGCGCCCAAAAAGCCCCTGCAACAAGCAGCATGGGCGCTATGGCGCGCACATCTTTTACCGACGAAAAAGCAAATGCCAGCAGCACCAAAGCAGGCAGGCGCAGCCGTGCATCCCAACGCGCCAGTGGCGAGCCGCCACCAGCACAACTACTGGCACAACCGTTGGCAGCCCCCATCACATACTGCCCAGCAAATGTGGCTTGGCCTTTTGCAAATACAGCACGATAAAGGCAGTAACAAACCCTTCCACCACAATCACGGGAATATGCAGCAAGCCCAGCGTAATAATGGCCGAGCGCTCAAGCGAGGCATCTAGGTGCGCGGGAATGGTGTAAAACAAAAACAGGGTGAAAATTGCCACTGACAAGGCGGTAGCACCTGCACCTGCTGTAAAGCCAAACAAAGCAGTACGCGTCTTGTTCGGATGAGGCGTTTTGGCATACAGGCGAAACACAAAAGCCGAAATCAAGGCTGGCAAGCCCAGAATAATGCCATTGACTCCCAGCGTAGTCAGCCCGCCATGCCCAAACATCACTGCCTGAAAAAACAGCGCCACCAAAATCGCTGGAAACGCAAAATACCCCAGCACCGCGCCCAGCAGCCCACCCAGCACCAAATGCACACTGGCTGGCGGTATGGGAATTTGAATCAGCGAAGCCGAGAAAAAAGCCGCTGCAAGCAAAGCCGCTTTGGGAATATCGTCACGCGGGTCGCCGCGCTGTTTGATTTTATAAATACAAAATCCAACCAAAGCGGCTGACGCGGCATACCCCGCCAAAGTAACGGGCAGGGGCAACATACCGTCAGGAACGTGCATAAATCAAGCTGCCTTTCTGCGCGAGAAAAATAGACCTGTGCCAATAAAGCCCCAAATCACCGATGCACCCATCAGCCAGCGTTGCAGCGGGCTTTGCGCTTCAGACTGAACTGGGGCGGCAGCCACAGGCGTGCCAGACGCAGCACCCGAAGCGGCTGCGCCAGATGCGCCATCTTGTGCAGCCGCACTGTCATTGCCCAAAGTGACGTGAATCATGGCGCCATGCCCTGCCTCTCTGGCCTGCACCACCCACTCACCAGCAATGGCTGGATCTGGCACGAAGCTGAAACGCCCTTCTTTGTCGGTTTTTCCTGTCAGCCAGGGTTTTGACGGGTCACTGGGCGCATACACCGTCACCTGTGCTGTCGTCATTGGCTCGCCCGCGTCATACATGGCTTGCAGAGCAATCGCAGGCGCTATTTTGTATTCGATTTTGGCACCATGCGCCTGCGCTGCCGTGGGCAGCACAGCGCAAAGCGCAACAGCAGCAAGCCCGCAAGGCGCAAGTACAGCCTTCAAAAAAGGTGTTTCAGTCATCTACTATCTCCTTAGTGCCACTGCACGTTGCAATGGCCTTCACCCGCGTGGCCAAGATGCTGGCCTTTCAGGGCAATGGTTTGCTTGCCGCCTTTGGCAAATGCTTCAAAACCAATCGCGCCCTTGTTGAGCGCATCGCCAGCGCCCAGCTCGGCGTTACCAAAGAGGTGATCAAGGTGGAAAGTCATTTCGATATTGCTCTTGCCGCCAGCTTTCAAAAAGCCTTTGCGCTCATCGCCTACATACTCGCCACAGCGGTAAGTTGCTTCTTCGTTGCTGACCAACTGGAAATCAACCGTTTTGCCGCCCTTGGTAGCCTTGCCCACAAAAACCGTGGCATAACCCGCAGACGGGCCAGTTTCGGCTTTAACTACTTTCCATGAAATAGCGTTGTAGTGCCCTGCTGGCGCTTTTACCTGCCCAACGCGCACCAAACCATCTTTACCAGCGCCTTTCACCAAATCCACAACTGGGCGGCCAGGCAAATCTACCTTGACTTTGGCTGCAATATCGCCGCCTTTTTCGGCGTTATAAGCAGGAGCCGACTGGTGCGCCACGATATTTGCCAGCCCAATATAGATGTTGCTGAACTTCAGCGTCCAGCCATCTTTGGTCAGCTTGGGCGCTTTAAAGCCTTTTACCGCCAACTCCTCACCATTGGCCTGAAACTGCAAAGTACCTGCAGCAGTCTGCGCAGAAGCAACCGAAGACAAAAGCAGCATCGCACCGCACGCCGCAGCAACACATGATTTACGTAAAAACATTTCGGCTCCTTATTTCTTAACAATTAATAAACGATATATCTTAAAGCAAATAGTCTCATTGAGATGCTATTTATTGTGAAGATGGCAATTTTTTTTAGTCCTTCAAAGGGTATCACTGGCTTGTGCGTAGCCTGACTACACCGCCACATCAAGCCCCTTTACGCAAATACGCCGACCCGCATTGGCTGCTGATCGGCGTATGGGGTAAGTTCTCAAGCATTCAACCGTTTCAGGTTAAGGCATGTTTGAGCAGCTTATTCTTCGCTGGCGTGCTGTGCATCAAAAGTTAGCGTAGAAGAAAGACCCAGCTCGGCAGCCTTGGCAGCATCAGGATGCTTTTCTGTGTGCTCAACCTCGAATATATTGAATACTCTGTTTGCAACAGTTAGCACAGCCTTGCCTTGGGCGTTGGTTTTTACCCTTTTGTTGTTGCCAAAATAGTCGTTGCTAATCGAAGCGCCTGCCAGCGGCTTGCCGCGCAGCAGCACTTGCACGCTTAGCTTTTGCCCTTGTTTGAGCGTAGCGGGGTTTACCGCAGGCACAATTTCCAAATCCAAACCTACAGGCTTGGCGGTTTCGCGGGCATTCAGGTAAGCCACCGAGTGCTTGACATACTGGCCGCTACTTTTAACTTCTACGCCAGCTTCGGCTTTTGGTTTGTTAATCCAAGTGCCATCTTTGCTTTCTACCCAGTAGCCGTTATCGAGCACAAATGCCACAACGTTGGCAGAGCTGGTATCGATTGTGACGAAGTTAGATTGCGGCTTGCTGGCTACAGTTACCGCTTCGCCATTTTTAAGCCCACGCGCACTGATAAATTTGCTTACTGGGTAGCCTTCGTTGTTGGTGGCGTTGTGCCCAAACATTACGCTGGGCGTGCCGTGCGTAGTTGCCAGCCAGGTAACGTGGGCGCTGGCATTGAGGCTGGCGAAAAGACCACCTGCCAAAGCAAGTGCAGCCAGAGTAAAGCGTTTATGAATCATGGAGTATCTCCTATCAACGTTTGAAATGGTTTAAAAACAAAATACAAAAAACGCGGGGTTTAAAAGCAATTGCCGCACAGCCCCACCAACTGCCTGTTACGGCTTGATAACTGCATGGTCTACTTCAACCATGTGGTTATCCGCTCCTAAAAACTGCACATAAAACTTTTCTTTGGGGCGCGGGAAGGCAACTTGCCCATTGGCATCGACCTTGCCTGTCCAGACCACAACGTCCTTGTAAGTCAAAACACGCACGTTTGCGCCATGCAGATTTTTGCCATCTGAAAAAGCGCCTTTGCAGCTAACCTCTTTTGCGCCCTTGCAAACAACATTGATGCCATGCGCTTGCGCCAGCGTGCAAGTCACGGCTGCTAGCGCTAGCAACGCCGATTTGCACAAGCTCGAACGGGTGAATTTCCTGTTTATCATGTGAATGAACCTAGAAAAAATAAGACAATAAAAGTCTAGCACGAAACTTCTGAAAATTTCATCAAGCTGTAAGATTTACAACGCATATTCACAGCAGCAGTGCGCTGGCAGAACTCTACAGCTACGCCCTGCATGTCGATGAATTACCGTCTGCACAGCAATGAAGGTCTATTGCGCCCTATTGCGTTTTGCCCAAAGTTGGAATGCATCGGCAGCACCCAAAGTAAAAATTGTGGGATTTGCGCTTTTGCTGGCTTTTTTTGCTAAACTTGCTAACCATGTTTTTCCACTTCAGCATCACAGCAGGCCTTTCTGGCCGAGGAGCCTGGTCCTGGCGGGCCTGAGCTTATATGGCGCAAAGCTCTTGAGCCTTGCCGCCGCAATGCGTGTGTGATGTATGCAGCCCGCACCAGCTTGTCGCTGGCCTTCGCGGGCAAGTCAAAGATTAAATAAACGCAGATTTACAGGCAAAGCTGTTTGCAAACAGTTGATTTTGTCTGCCCTGCATTGACATGAAGTGGAGCTTTCCCATGATGACCGAACTCGAATTCAACAGCCTCGTGCAACAAGGCTACAACCGCATCCCACTGATGCTGGAAGCCTTTGCCGACCTTGAAACGCCCTTGTCGCTGTATCTGAAACTGGCGCACGCCGAATACGGCGGGCAACACAGCTTCTTGCTGGAGTCTGTTGTAGGCGGCGAGCGTTTTGGCCGCTACAGCTTTATCGGCCTGCCCGCCCGCACGCTGCTTCGCGCCAGTGGCTTTGGTGCCGATGCGCGTACCGAAGTCGTCACGCAAGGCGTAGTGACTGAAACTGCGCAAGGCAACCCGCTGGAATTTATTGCCGAATACCAAAAGCGTTTCAAAGTGGCACTCACCCCAGGTATGCCGCGCTTTTGCGGCGGGCTGGCGGGCTACTTTGGTTATGACGCTGTGCGCTATATCGAGAAAAAACTCGCGCACTCCTGCCCGCCTGATGACTTGGGCTGCCCCGATATTTTGCTGCTGCAGTGCGAGGAGCTGGCCGTTATCGACAACCTCTCGGGCAAGCTCTACCTGATTGTGTACGTCAACCCACAAGCCCCCGAAGCCTACAGCCGTGGCAAGCAGCGCCTGCGCGCGCTTAAAAGTCGCCTGAGCGAGCCTGCCAGCGCGCCCATGTCTGGCGTTTACAAAAGCGAGCCCGTGCAGCGCACTTTCGACAAGGCCGATTACCTCAAGGCCGTGGCACACGCCAAGGAGCTTATCGCGCAGGGCGACTTTATGCAGGTGCAAGTGGGCCAGCGTCTGCAAAAACGCTTTGCCGCCCATCCCTTGAGCCTGTACCGTGCGCTGCGCTCGCTCAATCCATCGCCTTATATGTATTACTACCATTTTGGCGATTTTCAGGTGGTAGGCGCTTCACCCGAAATTCTGGTGCGCCACGAGCGCAATACCGACAGCCTTGGCAACACCAGCCAAACCGTTACCATCCGCCCGCTGGCAGGCACACGCCCGCGCGGCGCTACGCCCGAGCTAGACAAAGCCGCCGAACAAGAGCTGATTAACGACCCCAAAGAACGCGCCGAGCACGTCATGCTGATTGATTTGGCGCGTAACGACATTGGGCGCATTGCCAAAACGGGCTCGGTGCAAGTCACCGAAGCCTTTGTGGTGGAGCGCTACAGCCATGTCATGCACATCGTGAGCAATGTGCAAGGCACGCTCACCGAAGGGCTTGGCGCAATGGATGTGCTCAAAGCCACTTTCCCTGCTGGCACGCTCACAGGTGCGCCCAAGGTGCACGCCATGGAAGTCATCGACCAGCTCGAACCCGTCAAGCGTGGCATTTACGGCGGCGCTTGCGGCTACATCAGCTATGCGGGCGATATGGACGTAGCCATTGCCATCCGCACAGGCATTGTCAAAAACGGCATGCTGTATGTGCAAGCCGCAGCAGGCATCGTGGCAGACAGCGTGCCCGAGATGGAATGGGCTGAAACCGAACACAAAGCCCGCGCCCTGCTTCGCGCTGCTGAACTGGTGGAGGAGGGGCTGGAATGAGGCTCACTGAACATCCCGACGCAGAAGGCGCAAAAGTTACGCAAAAATCGCAAAATCTTGACAACGATTTTTCTCGCGCAGTCATCGGCGCCGCTGTTGAAGTGCAGCGCGTATTGGGTATAGGCTTGCTGGAAAGCGCCTATGCTGCCGCTTTGGCAATAGAGCTTGATGCGCTGGGACTGCACTATCTGCGCGAAGTGCCCATTACGGCACGATACAAAGGCCATTCTCTGGGCGTGGCATTTCGTGCTGACTTTATTGTTGAAAACAGCCTGTTGCTTGAACTTAAAGCGCAAGAATCCATCACCGAGGCGCATCGCGCCCAGCTTCTTTCTTATTTACGCGTTTCCGAGTTAAAGCTTGGTTTGCTCATCAATTTTCACGCTTTCCCTGTCGTCAAGGCCGTGCACAGGGTAGTCAACAAACTATGACGCTGCATTTATTTTGCGCCTTTTGCGTAACTTTTGCGCCTTTTGCGTTCGTATTCCTGGAGCAAGCATGAAACTATTAATGATCGACAACTACGACAGCTTTACCTACAACATCGTGCAGTATTTTGGCGAGCTGGGCGCACAGGTTGCCATTTATCGCAATGACGAAATCACCATTGAGGAGCTTGACGCTCTGTTCCAGCAAGGCCAGTTTGAGCGCCTGTGCATATCGCCAGGCCCGTGCTCGCCCAACGAAGCGGGCATATCCATTGCAGCCATCAAGCACTTTGCTGGCAAGCTGCCCATACTTGGCGTATGCCTTGGGCACCAGGCTATAGGCGCGGCTTTTGGCGGCAACATTGTGCGCTCGCAAACCCAAATGCACGGCAAAACCAGCCTCATGACGACCGACCAACAAGGCGTATTTGCAGACTTGCCACGGCAATTCACCATCAACCGCTACCACTCCCTTGCAATTGACCGCGCCACGCTCCCCGCCTGCCTGCAAGTTACGGCTTGGACAGATGATGGCGAAATCATGGGCGTACGCCATACCAATCTGCCCATAGAAGGCGTACAGTTTCACCCTGAAAGCATCCTGACCGAACACGGCCACGCCATGCTGAAAAACTTTCTGCAGGGCTAACGCCCGCTTTACACACAGCAAACCACACACTGCACCCTATGCAGCGAACTTTGAAAGGTTCATCCACCATGAAAACCATTGATTTACGCAGCGACACCGTCACCCAACCCACCCCCGCCATGCGCGAAGTCATGCTGTCTGCACCCGTAGGCGACGATGTATTTGGTGACGACCCCACCGTCAATGCACTGCAAGAGCGCATTGCCGCCATCACTGGCAAAGAAGCAGCCCTGTTCATGCCCAGCGGCACACAAAGCAATCTGTGCGCCCTGCTCACACACTGCGGGCGCGGCGATGAATACATCGTAGGGCAACTCGCACACACCTACCGCTACGAAGGCGGGGGCGCAGCCGTGCTCGGCGGTATACAGCCGCAGCCACTCACACAAAACGCCCAAGGGCAAATGGCGCTCGCTGATATCGAAGCCGCCATCAAACCCGATGACTGCCACTTCGCCCGCACCCGCTTGCTCTGCCTTGAAAACACCTGGAACGGCTTTGCCATGCCCTTGCAATACCTGCAAGAAGCCACCGCACTGGCGCGCCAACACGGGCTGGCTACCCACCTGGATGGCGCGCGCCTGTTCAACGCCGCCGTAGCCACACCCGAAGCAGGCGCCGACCCCTACCTTGCCACGCGCCACATTGCCAGCTACTTTGACAGCGTATCTATCTGCCTGAGCAAAGGGCTGGGCGCACCCATCGGCTCGGTGCTTTGCGGCTCGCGCGACTTTATTGCACAAGCCCTGCGCTGGCGTAAAGTAGCGGGCGGCGGCATGCGCCAAGTCGGCATGCTGGCAGCAGCAGCCATCTACGCGCTTGAGCACAACGTGCCTCGGCTAGAGCACGACCACGCCATGGCCGCACGGCTGGCAGCAGGCTTGGCAAATATTGAAGGCATCACACTGCGCTCGGCACAAACCAACATCGTATTTGTTGATGTCGCCAATGGCCGTGGCGCTGATTTGCTGGCGCATCTGGAAAAGCACAACGTGTTAGCCACAGGGCTGCTAGGCTTGCGCTTTGTCACGCACCTGCACATCAACGAAGCCGATATCGACTACACCGTAGCCGCCGTGCGCACATTTTTTGCCTGACTACTTGGTCACCAATAAGACAGGAACGCAGAAGACGTAAAAACTACGCAAAAGTCGCAAAAGCAATACAACAAATCTTTAGCCATTGACTTTGGTATTTTTTTGCGACTTTTGCGTAGTTTTTGCGCATTTTGCGTTCGTACCCGTATTTTCTCCACCCACCCCAAGTCAGAAAACCATGTCCCACCCCATCCAAATCACCCCCCAAGAAGCCCTGCAACGCACCATCGAGCACCGCGAAATCTTCCACGACGAAATGCTCCACCTTATGCGCCAAATCATGGGCGGCGAACTCTCCCCCGTCATGCTTGCAGCCATCACCACGGGGCTGCGCGTCAAGAAAGAAACCATCGGCGAAATCACCGCCGCCGCGCAAGTCATGCGCGAATTTGCCACCAAAGTACACGTCACAGACAAGCAGCATCTGGTCGATATCGTAGGCACAGGCGGCGACGGCGCACACACCTTCAACATCTCT
>RRZT012281804.1_pt1 | contig 12639 bp, 11 predicted proteins | sample 2165551 | NCBI WGS metagenome assembly RRZT01 (sample SAMN10456910, study PRJNA506462) | wastewater metagenome | biome: wastewater; feature: sludge; material: wastewater sludge; isolation source: wastewater sludge with Escherichia coli K12::gfp cells carrying plasmid... | place: USA: Moscow, Idaho... | reverse complement strand
AAGTACCAAATTACCAAACCAACAGATACCACAAAAGTGAGTTTTAGGGAAGTATAAAGATCGAATACGCCAATACGATAATGCTCGGGTGATACAATACCATATAGACAAAGAATTGCCATGGATAATAAAAATATCACCAGACTATTCTTTTTTAAAACATCAAGCACAATATTACCCTCACTACAAATGCTTATGGCACAGCAAGAATCGTACCTTATTTGATAGCTGTAGGTAAATATTTGTCATCCACGGTAGTTGTAGCATCACGAGCAACAATACCGAGTTCACCAACTTCAAAATCAATCACTTTTCCTACCACGCGGTCAGACACATTGGTATTATTAAAAGTGAACTGAATACCGCATTTGATGCTCCCGCCAACAACAACTTCTGTAATAATAGCTTTTCCATATTTACCAGTAACAGCATTTGCGCTCGCATCATCACTCTTACATTTGTTTTTTTCGCGATTTGCCTGTATGGTCTGCTTCATGCCTGATGCTAATGTTACCGCTTCTGCTACCTGAGCCTTCGCAATATAATCTTGATAGGCAGGCAAGGCGATTGCAGCTAGAACACCGATAATAGCAACAACAATCATAAGCTCAATTAATGTAAAACCTTTTTGCATCTACATAATTAACCCTAAAATATATCATCTCTAACTCAAAAAAGCTGAAGTAGAACTTCAGCTTTTTTAACAGCAATCAAACCATTATTTGATAGCAGTTGGTAGATATTTGTCTGCAACAGTTGTACCACTAGCTTTCTTAATGGAAGAACTGTTGTTGTCCACGGTCATTTTTACAACACCGTTTATAATACGATCAGATACGCCATTAGAGCTTACTGTATAAGTTACAGTACAATGTGTAACTGAAGTTGGTATTACGGCATCAATAGCTGCGATACCATACTTGCCAGTCACGCTATTAGCAGAAACATCTAAAGAACGACAATCATTACGCTCACGGTTAGTAGCAATAGTAGTCTTCATACCGTCAGCTAAAGTGAAAGCTTCTGAAAGTTGAGACTTAGCGATATAGTCTTGATAAGCTGGTAGTGCGATAGCTGCTAGAATACCGATGATAGCAACAACAATCATTAATTCGATTAGGGTGAAACCTTTTTGAGCGTTCATGTGAACTCCTTAGTTCATGGTGGGGCTATGCCCCGTAATTTACATTTTGGTTGATTAGGCAATGGATTTGGTTTTGATTCATGTCCACCGCTGACACTTATACTGTTGCAGATGATATGCCAATTTTAATTATCACTCACCCAAAATCTGTAATGAAGTGTTGCCTTTTGTAATTTTTGCCTAAATTTCATGCTTTTTGCCAATTTTTAGCCTGATTTTTAGTCATGATTAGCGATTTTTATTTTAAAAAAGATAAAATTTTTATTTTTTATCATTTTCTAATAAATTTATTGGCAGTGACAATTTTTGTTAATGGGTGCATTTTGACAAATTTTGTCAGAGTTTGCACGTTTTGTAATTATTTCTAACACAACACTGTAAAAAAGCATGAACTATTGTTATCGCTTTGTTAATAACACCCAAATTTAGTATCTTCTAGTAAACAGATATATTTTTTGGCATAAGAGTTTAGAAGTGGAGAATATGACAAAATTTTGATTAAATAAGAGGGGATTGGTTGATTATTATTCTTTTGGGCGTATTATAGCACAGATTGTTTTATTTTTAAGCGTTTTTAGAAGTTTTTGTTAATATGGGTAAGTTTTGGTAATACAAGGGGTGTGGCTATTTTTATTTTTACATTATACATGGTACCCCAATCTCAACTAATCCTCGCCAACTGCAACGCTGGATAACCAAGCAACTTGCAAATCACTACAGCAGTTGTATGGGATAGTAATTTACGCACAAAGCGATGACTAAAGTGGTGAATGTCTTTGGTCTTGGTTTTTGCGATATGAAAACGCTCAACCAATTGACTGATAACCACTTCTACTGTCTTTCTTTGTTTGCACAGCCAGTTATGATGACTTGGACTGTGTTTGGCTTTCATGTTTTGCCTGTATGGAGTTTGTAAGTCAATCCCTTTTTGTTGCATGGCTTGTCTAAGTTCTTGACTGATATAGCCCTTATCACCAATCAGCACCCCTTGCAGATGGTCTGTTACTTCATCTAAAGTGACACGTTCATCAGTATTAGCAGGGATTAAGGTATAAGCCACAATCAAGCCTTCAGCACTGACAATGATTTGACCTTTAAAGCCAAAGTACTTTTCTTGTTTAGAAGCACAATAACCAAAGTTTGCCAGCCCTTTAAATGCTTGGCAACGTCTTGCTCTAACATAATGATAAACTGCAATGGGAAAGCCATCAACACAAAACGGCGATAAAGCACCAAAATCTTGCCCCAGTCTTGTTAACATGGCTTGACAGACAAAGCTAAGATTGGCAAGTTGCTTACAAAAGTTTGGATAAGATCCCAAACAAGGAAACCATGAAGCGTAGTTGTTTTTAAAATGCTGATAAATGCGTTTGTCTTCATCAAGCCCCAAAAACTCACCAACCAATTGTATGGTAATGGCTTCTTCATCACTGAGTTTGGGTGCAAAGCCACGACGACGCAAAGGGCTTTGTACTACTTTCCCATAATATTTGACTACCAATAGATAAACAAAGATGATAAAATCAGCCTCAGGCATTGGGTTATCCTTAATTTTCTGTGGTGGAAAACTAAGTTTTAACCCAATGTCTTTGTTTTTTCAAGTGGGAAAGTTGAGATTGGGGTACATGGTATAAATAAAGAAAACCCCAAACATTATATTTGGGGTTTATTAGTCAGATCGGCTTAGTATTTTTGATCTTCACTGACTTTATCTTCAGCTTTTAACTCTTCGTCAGACTCATTGGCTTTATCATCTGCTTTGTCTGCCTTATCATCTTTTTTATCAGCAGCCTCGGCTTTATCGTCAGATTTAGCTTCTTTGGCTTTATCCGTGTCTGCACTGTCGGTTTTAGGCTCGGCTTGTTCGCCTTCTTTGGCTTCGTCTTTTGCCTCTTCGTTGTTGGCGGCAGCCTCGGCTTCTTTGGCGACTTGCTCGGTGGTTGCTTTATCGGCAGGCTCGGTAGGGGCTTTGGTCTCTTGGGGCTTGTTGCAAGCAGTCAGTAACACAGCCGCTGCTAATGCACCAAGTAATAAATATTTTGCTTTCATTGATTACTCCAAAAAAAATCTTTTGACCTTACGGTTGATATTATTAGTTTAACAGATAGTCGCCACCACATAAAGCCCTTTTATGATGAATACAACAAAATACAACAAACTGGCTAATGGCTGTCATACATATATAGTGGCGATGTCTTATTTAAGCAGATAGTGCACTGATGGCAGGCAGCTCTTTACCTTCCACAAACTCCAAAAACGCACCACCGCCCGTAGACAGATAGTCCACGCCGTCTGCCACGCCATATTTATCAATGGCGGCAAGGGTATCGCCACCGCCTGCAATGCTAAAACCTGCCGACTGGCTAACCGCTTGCGTGATAATTTGTGTGCCTTGACCGAATTTATCCACTTCAAACACGCCCACAGGACCATTAAATAAAATGGTATTGGCGGATAAAATATGCTCAGCAAGCTCTGTGGCACTGTCGGGAGCGATGTCTAAAATCATATCATTTTCGCCAATGTCATCAACAGACTTAACGGTGGCAGTAGCGCTCTCTAGTGATGTCAAAAAATCGTCAAAGTTGATTTGTGATTTGTCAGCCACCACGACAAATTTTGGCAACAAGATTTCTACCTTTGTCATGATGTCGCGTGCAGTCTCCACCAAATCCGCTTCATATAAAGAAGCGCCGACCGTTTTACCACTGGCAACTAGGAAGGTATTGGCGATACCGCCACCTACCAAGATTTTGTCACACAGTTTTGCTAAAGAATTAAGCACATCTAATTTGGTAGAAACCTTCGATCCGCCAACGATAGCAAGCACTGGCGCGGTCGGATTATCCAAAGCGCGGGATAAAGCGGTCAGTTCCCCTTGTAATAAGTTGCCCGCACAAACTGTTTTACCCAGCTCACGGCACGCGCGAATCACCCCTTCGGTTGATGCTTGGGCCCTATGAGCTGTACCAAATGCGTCCATGACAAAGACATCGCACAGACTGGCGTATTTTTTGGCAAGCTCGGGGCAGTTTTTCTTTTCGCCGTGGTTAAAGCGAACATTTTCTAATAGTACCACTTGTCCTTGTGCCACGTTTACGCCATTTTCTAAATAATCAGTACTAAAGGCGACGGGCACGCCAAGTTTGTCTTGTAAATAGACAGCAATGGGAGCAAGAGAGTATTTTTCTTCAGGCTCGCCTTCGGTGGGTCGCCCAAGGTGTGAACAGACAATCACACCAGCACCTTTTTCAAGGGCGGTTTTGATGGTAGGTAGAGAGGCTTGCAGACGAACATCACTGGTGATCACACCATTTTTGATGGGAACATTGAGGTCTTCACGAATTAAAACAGTTTTACCAGCTAAGTCAAGATCGGATAAAGCAAAGATAGTCATAACATTTTCCTTATGGCAAGACAGATACAAGCGACTTTATTTTATCACAGTTTTACACAAAATTCCCATCAGTACCACTGTGACAGCAATCTATGCCAACCTTGACATTTTAGCCCAATGGTATCACTGGAATGACTCATGATGTCCGCTGTGACAGCGATATAATCCAGCCTTGCTCCTGCTAGATTTTCTTGTAACTCTACCGCATTATCTAGCGTAATACCGCCAATCACACATAAAGGAAAACCTGTCGCACTTGCTTTTAATAAATTAGCAGTAGGTACAATGTTGGCACGAGGCTTGGTCAAGGACGCAAACACCGTACCCATGGCACCATAAGTCGCTCCGTCTTTTTTGGCTTCACGAAACAGCGCCAAATCATGATGACAAGTACGCCCAATAATCACCTCATCGCCCAAAATCTCTCTAGCCACCTTTAAGCTACCGTCTCTTTGCCCTAAATGCAGCCCCACCCCAAAATGACTGGCAAGCTCCAAATCATCGTTGATAACCACATCAATACGATATTCACTGGCGAGGGCGACTATCAGTTCGGTTTCTTGATATAAGGTCACCAAATCAAACTGTTGCAAAGTGCGCTTACGGCGAACTTGCAACAAATCCACCGCGCCTGTATCTAACGCTCGTGCCAACTTATCTAGTAGTGTTTCAATAGGATCGTCATTGGTCAGTAGATAGAGTTTGGGTGGGGGCAGTTTGCTTTGAGGTTTGATGTTTGGCATGGCGGTTTAAGGTTTTGGCTGATTTTGGTAAATATTTTAGCACAATTACACAAACCATGGTTTAACTTAAAAATACACTACCTAAGTCTTAGAGCGATAAAAAAGACCTGATATTAAATCAAGTCTTTTTGTTTTAGCTTAAAATCAGTTACGATAAGCAAGCTGGGTTAGGATATTTTCAGCGTCGTTCCAACGGTTGTTTGATGCGCTAGCACCAAGCAATACCACAACCGCAGGGCGGTTATTTACGTGCGTTTCCATAACCACGCAGTAGCCCGCTTCACGGATATAACCTGTTTTTGATGCTCCGATAGGATAGCTGCCTGAACGCACCAAACGACTGGTGTTATTGGCTTTGTAGACACGAGAGCCTAGGCTGTAGTTTTTGATGTGAAAATCATAACTGGCAGCGGTAGAGAAGTTACGCAGTTGGTTGTAACGAGTATCACTGTTGATGACGCGCATCATTTTTACCAAATCACTGGCAGAGGAAACGTTACGTGGGTTTAATCCTGATGAGTCACTAAAGCTGGTTTGGCTCATGCCAAGCGAACGTGCTTTTTGGTTCATGGCAGAAATAAAGGCATCATAACCACCTGGATAAGTACGCGCCAAGCCTTTGGCGGCAGGGTTTTCTGACTTCATTAGCATAAGTAGCATAAGCTCAGAGCGGCTCATGCGGTCGCCTGCTTTTAGGTTGGTGCTTGCCTTTTTTGCACCCACTAGGTCAGAGGCAATCAAAGAAATCTCTTCGCTCATGTCAAGCCCTGCGTCCACAAGCACCATAGCAGTCATTACTTTGGTGATAGAGGCGATAGAGCGTTTGCTGTCCATGTTTTTTTCATAGATAGGCTGACCTGTTTGTAGGTCGATCACCGCCACCGCTGCCGAGTTGGTGCTAACCGCCAAACGCTCAAAATTGTTATAAGCACTGCTGTTATAGCTGGTATTGCTATAATTGGTGTTATTGTAAGCACTGGTACTATAAGTGCTCGGTGTGCTATAGGTTGGGTTTGGAATTGGCGTGCTAGGACTGCTATAAGTATAAGTTGTGCCTTGACGTGTTGTGGTGGCTGTTGGCGCTGCTTGAGCAGTACTGCGTGTTTGGGTATAAGTGGTGTTTTGTGTGGTGGTATAAGCCGTGCTAGAGCTTACAGTTTGTGGAGCTACATACTGACTGCCTGTACTAGGTGAAGGTACAGCGCTTGTTCCTGTTTGCACATAACGCTGTCCATTATTGGCAGAAGCGGTGTAATGCACATCGTTCACCTTGACGGCTTTCATGTTGCTGGCACTGCCCTTACCGATATAAATGGTTTTTTGTTGGCTAGCATCCACAATCAGAGCCTGCGCTGATTGGGCAGCGAACACAGATGCAATGGCGATGCTTAAATAAGTACTAACTTGTTTGGTTGTTTGCTTTGTCATAATGACCTACCTTAGTTGTGATGTTAAACTTACAGAAATTTAAGGCCAAAAAAACCAAATTTCTGCTACTGCGTTTTTAAGGGTTCACTTGTCATTGAAATTATCATAACGGACAAAATTAACCCAAGCAAGACTCTTTTTGACAAACGGTTAATCATTAGTTGCTGTGTGGTGAATGATTAAATTTTAGCCAAAAATACAAACATCTGATTTTCTTATTTTATCACATTAACCTTGCTTTTTTATGTGTAAAACTCAAAGAAATCCGATAATTTGTAAGGATTTTTATATTGTTGCAATTATTTACAAACTTATAATAAATTATTAACATTGTAACAGTTTATTATCATTTTTTAACACTATGTCATAATTATGATGATTATGAATAACCAGTCCAATTTTGAACACCATTAATTAAATAATCATGTATAATAGCCAAAAAAAATGACTAACACTTAACCTCATGCAATTTTAAAGCCAATTTAAAAATTGAGATACATAATTTAATAAAAGTTTAAAATATTTAAACATATTTTTATTAAGTCAGGAAAACTCTACCACATATCGGTTAATTGTTTATTATTTAGACTCTTTATAGTATTTATTTAGCAAAAACCACGGCATTTAAGGGGCAATAATAATGACCATTAAAGTATTGGTGGCAGATGATCATGATTTGGTGCGTATGGGCATTACCCGTATGCTTGATGATCATAATCATATAGACGTGGTAGCAGATGCCAATTGCGGTGAAACAGCAGTCAATTTAACGCGTCAGCATCGTCCCGATGTGGTGCTTTTAGATGTACAGATGCCCAACATTGACGGCATAGAAGCCACCAAACGCATTAAACAAATTGATGATGCCATCAAGGTGCTTGCGGTGTCTAGTCTATCAGCGCAGCCCTACCCCGCCCTACTGCTTAAAGCAGGTGTGGACGGCTATATCACCAAGGGTACGCCAATAGACGAAATGGTAAAAGCCATCAACAAAATCCATGCAGGAGGCAAATATTTTAGTCATGAGATCGCCGATGAGCTGGCATCAGTTGTGACAAATGACAAGGAAGACCCCTTTGACTGCTTATCAGAGCGAGAAAAACAGGTACTGATCATGGTGGTGAATTGTCAAAACATACAACAAATTGCCGATCAATTGTTTGTGAGCACCAAGACGGTTAACACTTATCGCTATCGGATTTTTGAAAAGTTGGGTGTGGATAGTGATGTTAAACTCACCCATTTAGCGCTACGTCATGGACTGATTGGCTAACGTTTTTCTTAAAGTGGTGTTTGACATTGACGAGACATACCCCGCTTAAAATTTAATCTTAATCAATAACTTAACCAAAAAACGTATAATTTTTTATCATTTAGTAACAAGTTAGACGTTTTTTGGCATAGTGCCTGCATCAATTTTGACCATATGTCTGTTGGTTGATTTTAAGCAGGCAAACTTTTTTATCAGCCCAGTCAGAACTTGTTTTTGTATGTATTCGTCTCTTTATCACGTCGTTCATCAGACTCGCGACTTAGTTAAATCTCTTTGGTTTCGCTTTGCCAATGTTTCTAGCGAATCCTTGGCATCTGATGCTCGCGTGCGTCAAGTCGGGCTAATTTATAGCGTTTATCGCTTTATTGTCAGTACGTTTTTGCTGATGACCAGCTATGCCATCATCAAAGGCAAGGCTCAAGTCGTCATGCCTGGTCTAGTTGAATCAGTCGTCATTACCTCTTATTTGGCACTTAGTTTATTTTTGCTACTACTGTTTTATTTGGTGCCCACTTACGCCAGACGACAGCTGATGCTTGGTTTTGTATTTGATATCATCTTGCTAACTGCCTACACCATTCATGGCAGCATCAGCGACCTGCAAATCGTTCTTTTATATATGATTGTGGTGGCGGCAAGTTTTATGCTGCTACCCTTGTCCCGCGCCGCTTGCGTGGTGGTAGCAAGTATCATCGCTATTGCTTATCAGCAGTTATCCGCCAGCTTTACCGACGTTGAAATCAACATGACTTTTGGTGATAGCTTACTGCTTGCCATTTGTTTGGTGGCGGTAGGTTTTTTAAGTTGGTCGGTGTCACAGCGTCTTACCATGGCAGAAGAATCGGTTTCTTTACACGCCAAAGAAGTTGAAAAACTCAACATTATCAATAATATTGTCGTAAAAAACATGGTTAATGGCGTACTCGTTGTGGATGAAAATCGCAATATTGTGATGATTAATGAATCAGCAAAACACCTGCTACGCCTACCCAATACCGCCAATATTGAAATTTATAATAATCCTGCCAAAATGATAGATTTGGCACGACTAATTGTCAGGGAACACCCAAGACTGACACACTGGTATCGCACCATTAACCCTGAAATGGCAGTATCATGGATTTATGAATTGCGACCTGACAGCAACAATCCTTCGGACAAGCTACGTCTTAATAACCGCCCACTTGCCAAATATGGACAGCTTATCATCATTGAAGACATCAGCCGCGAACAAAGCCACGCCCAAAAACTAAAACTTGCCAGTCTTGGGGAGTTGTCCGCCAGCATCGCCCATGAAATTCGCAACCCTTTAGGCGCAATTAGTCAAGCCAGCCAACTACTTGTAGAAGACAAAGATCCCAATGACCCAAATGGTGAGTTATACCAGATGATTTACTCACAAACTCAGCGGGTCAATAACATCATCGAAGATGTATTAAGTCTGTCTCGTCAAGAAATACCCGATCAAGAACCTATCAATGTTTATCGCTGGATTAGCGAATTTATCGCCCAGCATTATTATGATAAAAATATCCTAATTAACATCGCCAAAAACGATCGTAATACTGTCATTTATTTTGACCCCAATCACTTAGAACAAGTGATGATCAACCTTGTCAATAATGCCCTACGTCATACAGTGTCACTACTGGGTCAAGCCGATGTAGAAATACGCCTAAGTGTTTATGACGATCGCGCATTGATTGACGTGATTGATAATGGCGTAGGCGTTCCTGACGGCGATATTTCACAGCTATTCCACCCATTTTTTACCACCAGCAAAAAAGGTACGGGGCTGGGTCTATACCTATCACAATCCTTTAGTGAAGCCAATAACACCAAAATTCGTTACCTTAAATACGACAAAAGCTGTTTTCGTTTAATTGCTTCCTTACAAAGACGACATCAAAGCATGTGATTTTTACACATTTCAGACATATTTCAAATATCAACGGTAGAATTTTAAGGTTAAGGTTAAATTTTTTGTCAAAATGTTTTATAATGTAAGGCTATTGATAAAAACGAGAAACTTTGGCAATGCAGCATAAATCTACCGCACTTATCATTGATGATGAAGTCGATCTTTGTCGCCTAATGCAAATTACCCTAACCAAAATGGGGATAACCAGTGATGTGGCATACGATGTCAAAACCGCCAAGGAGTGTTTGGCGCACAATGTTTATGATTTTTGTTTGACGGATTTGGCGCTACCTGACGGCTCTGGCATGGAGATAGTCAAACTTGTTGCTGATACCACTGACACCCCTGTGGCTGTCATTACCGCCCACGGTAATGAAGCTGTTGCCATTGAAGCGCTAAAACTTGGGGCGTTTGATTTTGTCAATAAACCTCTAGAATTACCCCGTCTGCGCGCCTTAGTAGAGTCCGCCCTAAAAGCCACCGCAGACATTCGTGCCAACGCCGCCCCCGTTACGCCCGATCCCACGCCCACCAACCCAAACCCAGCACCTGCCCCAAAAACCAAAAACAGCGATGACGAGCTGCTAGACAAACGCCTAATTGGTGACAGCGCTCCGATGCAACAGCTACGTGCTACCATGAAAAAACTGGCACGTTCACAAGCCCCTGTGTTTTTATGGGGCGGCAGTGGCACAGGCAAAGAGGTGGTTTCTCGCCTAATTCACGACCTAAGTCCCAGACGAGATGGTAGCTTTGTACCCGTTAACTGTGGGGCAATTCCTAGTGAGCTAATGGAATCAGAATTCTTTGGTCACAAAAAAGGCAGCTTTACAGGGGCAACCTCGGACAAGATTGGTTTATTCCAGCAAGCAGACGGTGGTACGCTGTTTTTAGACGAAGTAGCAGACTTACCGCTCGCCATGCAGGTCAAGCTACTGCGTGCCATTCAAGAGAAAACCGTACGCGCTATTGGTGACACCAAAGAAGTTCCTGTGGACATTCGCATCATTTGTGCCACCCATAAAGATTTGGCCGCTTTGGTGCAAAAAGGCGAATTTCGTCAAGACTTGTTCTACCGCATTAACGTCATCGAAGTCAAACTTCCTGCACTCAATGAACGTCGCGATGACATTCCGATGCTTGCCCGACACTTTTTGGCACTGATTGCCCAAGATTGGCAGCTTGATGCCCTAACCTTGACTGATGCAGCCATTATGGCGCTTAGTCAACATAACTTTAAGGGTAATGTGCGTGAACTGCGCAACATCCTAGAGCGTGCCGTTACCTTAAGCGACAGCCAAGAAATTGACGCTCATCATTTGATGCTTGGTGATGATGATGTGGAAGTATTAAGTTTTGATGACAGCATGACAGATTTTTCTGCTGATTTGTCTGTAGAAGGCTTTAGATCGCCCTATCAAGACACACGCTTTGTTTCTGCATCACCAACCATTGAAAGACCTGTCACCAAACAAGGATTAAGCATTAACATTGGTGCCACAACCGCCACCAGCTTTGGACAAAAAAGCGAAGAGTCGCCCGCACCAAGTAACAGTACCCTACCCCAAGAAGGGTTAGAAGCCTATTTATCCGAACAAGAAAAACAGCTGATCAGCACCGCATTGGTTCGTTCACACGGCAACAAAACCCAAGCCGCCAAACTACTTGGCATGACCTTTCGCCAACTGCGCTATCGCATGGATAAGCTAGGGCTAGGCAGTGAAGGTGACGAAGAAGATGAATAGCATTTGGGGCACACAAAAAAGGCAACTTATGACAGCTGCTTTTTTAATCAGATAAAATTAAAATCCACCCACAGGGTCAAACCTAATCCCTGTTTCTAGCTTAGCAGGTGCCATCAGCACCAATGCTTGCTGTAGCCAATCATCAGTTACACTACTTTGCAGATCAGTGGTTGACACCCGAAACGCCACATCAGGCACAACGCCTACTTTATCAATGGGTTTTTCACTGGCGGTCAGATAATGCGCGGTGGTAAGTTTAACCGCTTGGTTATCAGCAATCGGGATGACCGACTGCACCGAACCTTTACCATAGCTGGTTTCACCAACAATCAACGCCCGCTTTTGGTCTTTTAGGGAGCTTGCCATCACTTCGGCGGCAGATGCAGAGTAGCGGTTTTGTAACACCATCAGAGGCAAGGTTTCTAGCAAAGGTGAGCCTTCGGTAGTAAGCACCCGCTCAACACCACTGCGTCCTGCCACCTTGGCAACCGTCTGTCCCCGTAAAAACAGCGACACCACTTGCCCTCCCGACTAAAACTCACCGCCTGGATTATTACGCACATCTAAAATGATACCAGAAATAGGCACATTGGCACGAGCAAAACTGTTTAAAATCTGCTCACGAGTAGTAGTTTGAAATACGGGCAGTTTAATCACTGCCACGCCATCGTACACCAAAGTTTCGATATGGGTAGCCAATACCTGTGTTCTTTGCAGTGTGGTGGTTTGTTTAAACCGCCCCGCTTTAGAATAAGTCACATCTACCTGCGTACCCGCAATACCACCCAGCATTTGGGCGATGTCATTGGCATTTTGGTTTATGCCAAGTTTATTTTCGCCAATTTGGTGCAAATAATCACCCACCGCAATACCCGCCTGCTGCGCAGGAGAGCCTTCAGCAATGGCAGTGACTACCCAGTGATTATCCGCTTCTTGCCAAACAGCGGTAATGCCTACCGATGCGATGTTACCTGCGGTAAATGATTTT
>RRZT012734755.1_pt1 | contig 12642 bp, 10 predicted proteins | sample 2165551 | NCBI WGS metagenome assembly RRZT01 (sample SAMN10456910, study PRJNA506462) | wastewater metagenome | biome: wastewater; feature: sludge; material: wastewater sludge; isolation source: wastewater sludge with Escherichia coli K12::gfp cells carrying plasmid... | place: USA: Moscow, Idaho... | reverse complement strand
GTGGGAATGAATCTTGTTGTGCTTTTATTGTCAGTGGCAATAGTGATAGTAGTACGAATAAAATACTGCGAAGTGGTTCGCAATGTGTGGGTAGATTTCGAAAGTTCGGGCATACTGCCTGCACTTGTTGGCGGAGTAATAATATTTATCTTCCTGTCCTGTCTGAATATATTAGTGATAAGAAGGAAAGTGGAGTAGGAGGGAAAAATAACCACCTCACTTCTTCCCCCTCACTGAAGACGCATAAATACCGAACAGGCAAAGGATAAGGCAAATAATAAAAGTAATCTGCATGCTGCTTATAAACTTCGTCGGTGGCATAGCCGACATATTGATGTTACCTACCATCAGCGATATAGACATGATGGCAATACCCATACTGAGCGATTGTCCTGTAAGGCGCATTGTCCCCATCGTAGCCGAAGCCAGACCATAGTATTTCTTTTCTACCGAACTCATTATTATATTCGCATTCGGCGAAGAAAATATACCAAAACCCAAACCAAGCAAAATCAGCATTCCTCCCAGAAAATAATAGCTGGTATCCTCGGAAATGAAGCACAAGCCTATCAATCCTACCGCAATAATGCTCATACCTATCGTAGCCAAATATGTTGGAGACATTTTATCGGAAAGGCTTCCCGACTTGAGAGAGGCTATCGCCTGCACTACCGACTGAATAATGAGCAACAAGCCTGCATCACGAGGAGTAAGCCCCCTCACATTCTGAAGATAGAGGCTTAGCATAAAAGATATGGCAAAGGTTGCCGAATAGTTAATCAGGGCAGACAGAGACGACAGACGGAAAATCTTGTTCTCTAAAAACACCCGTATGTTAAATACGGGAAACTCCTGTTTCTTTTCATAGAATACGAATATGAGTAAAACGACGATACCCACTCCAATGCAAATGAATCCCTGAATGTGCGGCAAAGTAGTAAATCCATAAATAAGAGCGGACAAACCGATAGCAAACAGGACAGAACCTATGGTATCAAATTTACTTTTTGTGTCCTCTTTCCAGTCCTCTTTTATAATATAGTATCCACCCACAGCCACGATAAAACTGATGGCGGCCGAAACGAAGAAAATACTGTGCCAATCGAGATACTGAGTCAGAAGCCCGCCGATAAAAGGGCCTGCGGCAAGGGAAAAGTAAACCGAAGCTGATATTATTCCCATAGCCCACCCCCGCTTTTCGGCAGGAACAGACGAGGTAAGAATTGCCGTACTGGTTCCGAACATCATGGCACTGCCTATCCCGGCCAGAAACCGATATACGATAAGTGTTGCCCCTGAGGTAGCCAACCCGCTGAGGACAGAAAACACAGTGAGTATGGCAACACCCCAAACAAATATTTTCTTACGACCGACCATGTCTGCAAAACGAGCACAAGGTATTTGTAAAATAGCCGTGGACAGCATGTAAGAGGTAGGTATCCAGCCAAGCATGACCGTGTTCAAAGTCAGATCTTTGTTGATATAAGGCAAAGCCAGGTTGAGCGCCGAACCCATAAAAGGGACAAGAGAAGATGTCAGACAAAGGATAAACAATAAAGCTCCTGTATTGGATGGGGATTTTACAGAATCAGCTTGTTTCATATTCTTTTTGCTAGATTATCTAATATCGTTTTCATCATACGGTTCGATGCCGAAATATGGTGGAATCCGGAAAGAATATCCGCTTTTGACTGGATGTACTCTCCTTTGGTTTGCTCATCGTATCCATTGTCGATTATATCATCGCAACTATCCTCTGTCGCCTCGAAATGAAACTGTAAGGCTAAAACATTTTCTTTGTAAAGGAACGCCTGATTGGGGCAAACATCACTCGATGCCAAAAGCTTCGTGTTTTCAGGCAGATCGAATGTATCACCATGCCACTGAAAAACGACAGGAGACAGTTCTTTGCTTCCGAACAATTCCTGAGCGACAGGGTCGGTAAATGTCACCGGCCACCAGCCTATTTCTTTTTCTTTTGCAAGATAGACCTCAGCGCCTAGAATATCTGCGATAAGTTGCGATCCGAGACAGATACCCAAAACAGCCTTATCTGCATCTATTGCTTGTCTGATAAACTCTTTCTCACCGCTTAACCAAGGATATATATCTTCGTCATAAGCTCCCATCGGACCACCCATAACCACAAGCAGATCGAACGCTTCCAAATCGGGAAAGAGATGCTCTTCATACATCTTTGTCACCGACAATTGGCTATTGGTCTCTTTTATCCACTCTTCGATATATCCAATTCCCTCATAGGGTACATGCTGAATATAGTGAACCCTGTATACAGACTTATCCATACTATTCTTTATTTTAATCCTAAAAGTATCAAAATGTTCGGTTATTGAGAGATTAAAGGAGCTAATTTTTCAAAATATAATCACAAACTCTTTTTCCTTGTTATCAACAAACTTCCAAAGACCAAGCTCTAAAATATTCTGATAATTCTTTACTATCTTTGCGCCCAAAGTATTGAACATCGAATGACCGAACAGAATATCCTATTAGCATTTATACTTACAGCTATCGCCGGACTATCCACGGGGATAGGCAGCCTTATCGCTCTGATAGCTAAGCATACAAATATAAAATTTTTATGCGCATCGTTGGGATTTTCGGCAGGAATTATGCTCTATGTGTCATTCATGGAAATGATGCCGCAAGGAAAAGAGGAGTTAGTTGCAGTATTCGGTGAAAAGCTGGGAACTCTCTATCTTATTCTGGCTTTCTTTGCAGGTATAGCATTCATCAACCTGATCGACTTTCTTATACCCGAGTCGCTGAATCCGCACGAGATCCACGGAGTGGAAGAAATGGATAAAAAGAAATCGCTGAAACGTACCGGTATTGTTGTAGCCATGTCCATTGCCATACACAACTTTCCAGAAGGGATTGCCACTTTTACCTCTGCACTGGGATCGCTCGATGTGGCAATACCTATTACCATAGCTATCGCCATACACAATATACCCGAAGGAATTGCGGTTGCAGTGCCTATTTATCATGCAACGGGCAGCCGCAAAAAGGCATTTTGGTATTCCTTTGCTTCGGGACTAGCCGAACCTCTCGGTGCTCTTGTCGCTTATTTTTTCCTGATGCAATTCTGGACACCAATGATGAACGGACTTATATTGGCTGCCGTATCGGGGATTATGGTCTTTATCTCGTTGGATGAGTTGTTGCCGAGTGCCGAAAAATATGGCAAACACCATATATCCATCATGGGGTTGGTAGCAGGCATGGCGGTTATGGCATTCAGTCTGTATCTGTTTGTATAATTTTCAGGATCGCTAAACCAATCACTATCTGACCAGCATTCCTTTATGCTTCGGGTCGTAGTTTTGTATCCACCATTTGTACATCAACACCGCTGTTAAGCAATATACTGCCGAATGTATCCACAAGGTGATATATTCCGGCCAAACATCCCGCAAGGTTGCTCCCATCGTGTTTATCTTGATGAAGCCATGTATTCCCGGGGTAGACGGTATTATATAAGCAATCGATTGTATCGGAGCAGGGATCGCAGTCCAGGGCCACGAGATACCCGATATAAAGATGAAAATGACACTGGTGAATACGAAAAGAAGCATGCCAAATTCGCGTTGCGAACAGAAATAAGACAATGTCATGCTGAAGAATGTTGCCGCCAACAGGTATGGCATCAAGAATGCACCAATGGTAAGCGGATCGCCTATCTGCGGAAATTTGAATATATAAGGAACAACTCTTAACACCCATACCGAAATAAGCATATACAGAGATGCGTAACAAAATGCCTTTCCGATCGTGAGTTTCAAGGCACCTACATTCTTCCCTTCAGATGTGTGCGAAGCTATAGTAAAACGCTTTTTATCATTATGCGTGCCTACGATGGTCGCTATGCCGAGTATCATCGTTTGTTGAATAATGAGGATGAGGATAGCCGGAACTAAGAAACTTGCAAATCCGTTTTGGGTATTGTATAAAACCACCCACTCACTTTCTACGGTCTGGCGTGTAGTCGCTTCTTCTTCCTGACTTCCTGCTCCCATTTCGGCAACACGGATATCCGCTCCCATATCCAGAGATACCTCTGTGGCACTCAACATTATGGCTTTGTAAAACAACAAACTGCTCATGTCCGCGTAAAGGCTTACCGATGTTTGCTGCTGTGTATTGATCTTCCTGCTGAAATCACCCGGTATATATATGATCCCATAAGCGTCTTTACGGCGAAGAGCCTCACGAGCGTCTTCCATATCGGTGGCGTAGCCAACTACCTTAACATCGGCAGTAGCATCCACCTTACGTTTAAATTCACGGGAAAGAGCCGAATGAGAATCATCCACCACAACAACTTTTACCTCGTGTGCTACTTCGTTGTTGTATATAAAGCTATATAAAACAGGATAGGCTAGCGGAACGATGAAGAACAGCAGAATAACAGCCGGATCTTTGAAAACGACTTTGAGTTCGTTGATCCAAACGTAATATATGTCGAGCAATAATTTCTTCATAAATCTTCAATTCTTACATCTCATATACATTGTCTCTCAGCAACCGCTTTACTACTCCAAAGAAAAATACAGACAGCAATACAAAACCTATCAGAGCAGCGTAATGATACATCGAATAACCAACAGAAATACCATTCAGTGCCTGATCTACATATATAAGAAAGAAATGCCGCAAAGGAAACAAATTACTCAATGCATTCAGGCTTCCGTCCATAGCCAATGCGGAGAATGAAAATCCGGTAATGGAAAATGAAACCATGCCTATAAGACTGGCAATACTAAGTGCCAAACGATAGTTTCGGAATACACCCAACAAGATAATTCCTGTTCCCTGCGCTGCCAAAATCAGACAGAAATAATTGAAAAACATAGGCCAGAATCCACTCTGCAGCGGAAAACGGTTATATCCATAAAGCATGAATATAAACAGCAAGGCAATTGCTAAATAGATTATCGTGTACGGAACCAACTTCCCTATCAAAACTTTAATAACAGACCCGTCCCCCATTTCCAACAGTTTACGCCCAGTTCCCATTTTTATTTCAGAACCAAAAGCGGATACGGTAAACATAAGGATAATCAGCTGCAGGATTCCGGGCAGTAACACATTGTTCAGATATACAGAGTAATTGAGCCACGGATTACCGATTGCATGACTGTCTATTGTTATAGGTTGCAAGATCGGCATTATTTGGTTTTCGGTATAACCTTTTGCTGAAGCCGTTTTCAATCCGACTGAAGCCGAAGCCAAAGTCGATATTGTTTTCAGATCCTGAAACAGAAGTGAACCCGAAATAAGAAACGCGTTGTTGGTATAATAAACTAATTTAGGGCGGTTTCCAGAAATGGCATCCTTCGTGAAATCTTTCGGTATAGTCAATACAGCATAAATTTCCATTCGCTCCATTTGCTGACGAGCCTCTCTGAAAGACAAACTCTTATACTTGATATCGGTCTTTTCGAATGCATCCAACTGACGGACCAATGAGCGCGAAGTAGTCGTATTATCCAGATCGACAACAGCAATAGGTATGCGGGAGGGAAGCCCGCTATCCATCATCCACAAAAGTATGATCATGGACAAAAGGGGTGCGACAAATATCCCCCAGATACATATCTTGGAAGATGAAATGCGCAACCACTCTCTCTTGAATATTGCTAAGATGCCTGTTTGAGAATTACTCATTCTTTTATAATAAGAGACATACCCGGTAGTACATCTACCGATGTGTCTTTAAATCGTGCTTTTACTTCGAATGTTTTGCGATCGAACTGACCTGTGGTTTTTGTAGCTTTCCATGCAGCATAAGAGCCTAAATCTTTCACATAAAACACAGTCATTTCTACCTCTTTGTCCAAAGCAGGAACGTAAGCTTTGAAAGTAGTACCTATATCTTTATAATCTTTCAAACGATCTTCGCGGATATTGAACGAACCCCACTTGTCATCCAACTTGGCGACATTCATAATCGGAGCCCCTGTACCGACAAGCTCCCCCTCATTCGGAAACTTCTCAGTTATTTTCCCATCAACAGGCGATATCAGATAACTTTCCGAGACATAGGATTCTACCTCTGCCACTGCACCTTTTGCCCGTTCGAGCATGGCCAATGCGGCTTCCTTATCTTCACGTTCAGCCCCATTTACAGCCATATCGTATTGCGATTTAGCTGCTTTTTCGGTAGCAATAGCCGCATTAAGCAGGGCTTCTACCTCATCTTTTTTCTGTGCTGTAACCACTCCCTTGTCGAACAGATTTTTCACACGAGTAAATGATTTCTGAGCTATATCTACGCCTACTTTTGCCTTTTGCCACATTTCGTAAGCACCCTGTATTTGTTCTACTCGGGCACCTTTTATGGCTTTTTGATTCTGGGCGGCAGCACCTTGCCGGGCAGCACTGGCCTGAGCCAGCTTAGCATCGATGTCGGGTATACTGAGAACAGCCAGCGTGTCACCTTTTTTCACAAAGCTTCCTTCTTCAACCAGATAACGAGAAATGCGTCCTGGAACTTTACTCGATATACGCACTTCGGTAACATCGGCTTCTCCCTGTATAATATTGTCTTTCTGGTTCAGGAAAAAGAAGCCATAAAGGCCAACGGCGATAATTATTGCAGCAAAAACCAAAATAGGAATTAGTTTCGATCCCGATTTTTTTTCTGTTTCCATATATAATTTATATTTCAAGTTTTTTTATTTCAAAATTTTCCTAAAAGGCTAGAAGATTACAGCTTTCGCCCTAAAGCCTTGTTCAGATATATGCGACAAAGGATTATATCTATCTGTGCATCTATCAACTCGGAATGAGCCGATAACCATGCAGTGTGAGCCGCCATCACATCGGATGCCGCAATTACTCCCTCTTCGAAACCAACATTGGCATATCTGAGATTTTCATCGGCTTTGTCTACATTCTTTTGTGCTGAAGTATATTTTTTCTGAGCTTCGGCAAGTTTATATGACGACTGATTGATCTGTAACTTTATTTTCTCCTTGGCTTCTTCCATTTCGAACTTTTTGATACGGGTCTGTGCTTTTGCCACATTCAATTTAGATGTGCTCGAAACGAAATTCAATGGTACTTTGACAATGACTCCTACATTCCACATTCCTCCAAACTTATTCTCAAAGCCATCAAACAGGCTGGGATTTGTCCACAGATAATTAGCTGTCAGAGCAATATTCGGCATAAACTCTGAAAGAGCTATTTTTTCTTGCTTGCCATATATTTTCGTTGCCAATTCAAGACTTTTAATTTCTGTCCTGTTCAACAATGCCTCTTCTATATTCGGAATATCAACCGTGTTATCGGCACTCTGTATATTTTCAATATTTTCGTCATTCAATGTAATCTGATCGCTTATTTCCAATCCGCAAATCTGAGACAATAGCATTTTAGATAAGCTTAAACCATTTTCTGCTTTGGTCAGTGTCATCTCAGCTTCGTTCAACTTCACATTCACCGATAGCCTGTCGGCTTTAGTCGCAAGCCCCTCCTGCTCCATCGCGGAAATATCGGAGTCCATTTTTTGCATGAGTTTCACGAACGATTCGGCCAACCTTTTTTTATTTGCGACAGAGACTACCTGCCAATAAGCATTGTCGACCTCTACAAGGACTTCTGTCATTTGGGTTTCCTTCATCGTCCGAGCCAGATTCTGTGCGTAAGACCTCAGATCGTTATAGGCTATGATCTTTCCTCCCATAAATACCGGCTGGACCAAAGTAAAACCTCCTGCCCAGATATTTTTTATATCTATCTCTCCCATTTTCCATACCGCATCGCGCACATCATCGCTTATAGGGATGGTATTACCGATACCAGGTATATCGAAAGGCAAGGTAATACCCTGAGGTATGGCAGATGACGATATAAGATGTAGATTCTTTTGATTGTGCATATATCCGCCCATAAAGGATATATCGGGGAAGAATTTAGTTAAGGCTTCTTTCTTCTCATAATAAGCAATACGTTCTTGTTCTGAGGCTATTTTGAGTGCTTTGTTGTTCTCTATCGCCAATTTTCGGCATTGCTCGAGGCTTAATACCTGTTGTGCTGTGATATCTGAAGCAAACATGCAGGCTAAAAGTAGGATTGCTCCAATGCTTTTTTTTATCATACTGTTGCTCAATTATTTGTTTTATATTTTGATTGTTTATGCAACTAAATGCAAAGTTAGTATAGTTTTTTATAGTACAATCCACATCATCAATATTTTAACATTTACAACAAAAAAAGGTTCACCTTTTGGGTGAACCTTTCTATCTAAAATAAGATATATCTTATTTGTTGTCTCCTGAAAGTTTTTCTTTCAAAGCAGCCAACTCTTCGATATCACCTAAAGTAGTTTTTTCTACGTTAGATTGAGGAAGAGTTTCTTCTTTCTTCGCAGAAGCTCTTTTTGTTTTCTTTTCAGAAGCACCTTCTTTAACGTCAGATCTCTCATCTTCGAACACACGGCTGTGTGATACGATGATACGTTTAGAATCTTTGTTAAACTCGATCACTTTGAAATCCAGTTTTTCTTCAATTTTAGCCTGAGATCCGTCCTCTTTTACTAAGTGTTTCGGAGTTGCGAAACCTTCTACACCGTAAGGAAGAGAGATAACTGCACCTTTATCAACCATTTCTACAACTGTTCCTTCGTGTACCGAACCTACTGTAAAGATAGTTTCGAATACATCCCAAGGATTTTCTTCAAGTTGTTTGTGGCCTAAACTCAAACGACGGTTTTCTTTGTCTATTTCAAGAACTTGTACATCGATATCAGCACCAATAGAAGTTACTTCGCTAGGGTGTTTGATTTTCTTAGTCCAAGAAAGGTCTGAAATGTGAATCAATCCGTCTACGCCTTCTTCTATTTCGGCAAATACACCGAAGTTAGTGAAGTTACGAACTTTAGCAGTGTGCTTGCTTCCGATAGGATATTTTTCTTCGATATTTTCCCATGGATCCGGTTTCAATTGTTTGATACCAAGAGACATTTTACGTTCGTCGCGATCAAGTGTAAGCACTACAGCTTCTACTTCGTCTCCAACTTTCATAAAGTCTTGCGCACTGCGCAGGTGTTGAGCCCAGCTCATTTCTGACACGTGGATCAAACCTTCTACTCCAGGAGCTATTTCGATGAACGCACCGTAGTCAGCCATAACCACAACTTTTCCTTTCACTTTGTCGCCAACTTTAAGTTCAGCGCTAAGAGCATCCCATGGATGAGGAGTCAATTGTTTCAAGCCGAGAGCAATACGTTTTTTATCGTCGTCGAAATCAAGAATAACAACGTTGATTTTTTCATCCAACTTAACCACTTCTTCCGGATGTTGAACACGTCCCCAAGAAAGGTCTGTGATATGGATAAGTCCGTCTACGCCGCCAAGGTCGATGAACACACCATAAGAAGTGATGTTCTTAACTGTACCTTCAAGTACCTGACCTTTTTCAAGTTTCGAGATAATGTCTTTCTTCTGTTGTTCAAGTTCAGCCTCGATAAGAGCTTTGTGTGAAACAACAACATTTTTGAATTCGTGGTTGATTTTTACAACTTTGAATTCCATTGTTTTACCAACAAATACATCGTAGTCGCGGATTGGTTTCACGTCGATTTGAGATCCCGGCAAGAATGCTTCGATACCAAATACGTCAACGATCATACCGCCCTTAGTACGACATTTGATAAATCCTTTGATGATTTCGTCTTTTTCAAGAGCTTCGTTAACACGATCCCAAGAGCGTGTAGCACGTGCTTTCTTGTGAGACAGGATCAATTGTCCTTTTTTGTCTTCCTGGCTTTCGATGTATACTTCTACTTCGTCACCAACTTTCAGATCAGGATTGTAACGGAATTCGTTCATCGATACAACACCGTCTGATTTGTAACCAATATTAACAACAACTTCGCGTTTGTTCAGAGAGGTTACTTTACCCATTACCACTTCTTTATCGTTTACTTTGTTCAACGATTGGTCGTAGGTTTCTATTAATTCTTCTTTGCTCTTACCGATATAAGAGTCGCCTTGTTCGTACGCATCCCAGTCAAAATCTGCAACCGGTAGTACATTTTTTAAATTGTCAATCATTCAAAATCGATCTGGCACCAGTCCTGATCAGTATCGTTAAAGTAGTTAAACATAATTTGCTAAAAGCGGTGCAAAGATATTGTTTTTCAACCAATAAAGCAATATATTATATGTTATTTTTCAATCTAACAAAGATTTAAATCTTAGGAATAAGAAAAGCCGGAAAAATACTTTCCGGCTTCTGTTCTATGATTGTATTTATATGATTTACATAATCAAACCTAAAATATAAAAAATCAACATTGCCAGCAGGGCACTCACAGGAATAGTCAAAATCCAAGCTATCAGCAAATCTTTTGTTACTCCCCAACGAACAGCTGACAGTCGTTTTACGGCACCAACCCCCATAATAGCACCTGTAATGGTGTGTGTAGTACTTACCGGTATTTTAATGATCTCGGTAAGATATAGTGTAAGAGCTCCGGCTGTTTCCGCAACAACTCCTTCCAGAGCTGTCACTTTTGTGATTCGTGTTCCCATTGTTTTTACGATACGCCAACCTCCCGACATTGTACCTATGGCTATAGCCGAGAAACAGGCCAATGGTATCCAATCGTGCATCTCCGACATTGATTTCATTTCCATCCAATGCGGCATATCAACGACTCCGTAACTTGCTATCAAGGTCGCTCCAATGATACCCATAATTTTCTGGGAGTCATTCAATCCGTGTCCTATACTAAACAGAGCGGATGATACCAACTGTAATCGCCTGAACCACATTTCTGCCTTATGAGGCTTCACTTTCCTGCATATATATATTATGAGCAAGGTAAGAAGCATCGCCATTAACATCCCGATGATAGGTGCCAGGAATATAAAGGCTGCGATCATCATGATTACAGATGAATGAATAGCTGCAAACCCACCATGAGCAATAGCTGCTCCGGCAAATCCACCGATAAGAGTATGAGACGATGAAGACGGTATACCAAGCCACCATGTCAAAAGATTCCATGTTATTGCAGCAATCAAGCCTGCGATTACCACCTGAGGCGTGATAAAGGACGTATGCACTGTTTTTGCAACTGTATTGGCAATACTCTCTCCGAATCCTCCTAAAAAATGGACAGCGATAAAGTATGCAACAAAGTTGAAAAAAGCAGCCCAAATAACGGCCTGAAAAGGTGTTAGAACTTTTGTGGAAACGATTGTAGCAATGGAGTTAGCCGCATCGTGAAACCCATTGATATAGTCAAAAATAAGAGCCAGTACTATTACAATTATTATTAAAGTCATGTCTGCTTATTATGAGTATTTAATGATCACTGTTTTAATGATTTTACCTACGCCTTCTGCGGCATCTGTTGCGCGCTCAAGCTCATGCAATATATCTTTCAGTTTAATAACCTCTATGGCATTGGTCTCATTTTCGAACAAGTCGATAAGAAAATGCTCATAGACATCATCTGCTTTGTTTTCCACTACTCCCAATAATGAGCAATATTCTTTTATTTTCTCCGGCCTTTTCTTAAAGGTATCCAGTTCATCGACGGCCTGAGTCAGATAAGTGGCCGACTCTCTCACCAATATAGCCAATCGAACTGCTGCTTCGGGCATCGTTTTGGGACTGTAAAGCATAATTCGTTTCGAACAACTGTTTATCAGATCCATCACATTATCCATAGTTCCGGACAACTGATTAATGTCTTCTCTGTCAAATGGAGTGATAAACGTGCTGTTCAGCTCTTCGAATATATCATTCTGAAGCTTGTCAGCAATGCGTTCCTGATCCTTGATCTGTTTATAATACCTAACGGCAGACTCGTGATCTGAATGCTGCACACATTCAACGATGAGATCTGAAGCTGTAACAATAGCGTCCGCCATTTGACGAAGCAGTAAAAAGAACTTGTTTTCTTTTGGTTTGAACCGATCGAATAAATTATTTTTCATAAAAATTGAATATATCCATATTGGAGAAAAATCGCCGGATTAACGATTTTTTACATGCACGCAAAGATAGAAAAAAAATGTTAGCATAACACTTTTTTAACATAAAAGTAACCGACAGTATCATCCTCTATCTTTGAGAGTTAACTATCGCCTGAATTTTAAGCACTTACTCAAAAATCAGCTCGTCAAAATACTGAGGAACATGGAAATTCGGCTTTTCCGTATGAATAGGATTCCACGATAAAAAGTGTGGTGTAGTGAGGTGATCTCCGCACTTATAAAAATTAGCTCGAGCCTCGATTCCGCTGAAACTATTAATACCGGAACGCCAATATGCCGAAACAGGTATTACAAGCAACATATTCCATTTAAAATCGCCTTGCTTTTTATCAAACGGCTCTGACCCGAGACTAGGGTAACGCTTAATTAAATTCATTACATCTGCACTGGCGTGCTCTGCGCTTTTTCTGTCTTTTCTATATCCGAGAAGCGCCTTGCCTATACAAGAAAATTCAGCATTGTAGTAAAAAGGTGAATCGCCAAAAGACATAAAGAATTCGACACATGAGTCTGTCCACACGGGTCCGTTATCTTCGGTAGTTTTAGCCAGCACCTCGTTTTCTTCAACAAAGAAATGCAAGAAAATATTTGAACCGTCATG
>RRZT011862022.1_pt1 | contig 12644 bp, 9 predicted proteins | sample 2165551 | NCBI WGS metagenome assembly RRZT01 (sample SAMN10456910, study PRJNA506462) | wastewater metagenome | biome: wastewater; feature: sludge; material: wastewater sludge; isolation source: wastewater sludge with Escherichia coli K12::gfp cells carrying plasmid... | place: USA: Moscow, Idaho ... | reverse complement strand
TGAAGATTTACGATTCCAATTCTCACAAAAAGATGAGAAACAAAATTTCTATCAACATCTTAAAGAACATACTCAGCTTATTTTTAATATGGAACGCTGGTTTGAGCAGGTGAGTTAGATGCTGAATTTCCCTCTGCCATATCAAAATGAACTCATTTACAGTACTGTGGCTAGGGCTGGAATCCGTCTTGCTTTAAGCAGTCCAAAACAGTTATTGGATGAAATATTTCAGAATCGTAAAGTTATTGCTACGGTTGATTTACCTTGCCACTTAAACGCTATTATTAACCAATTTCCAGCCAATCAAGTCAGCCTAGAAGATATCGCATATCAACATACACTCTTCCCGATCTATGCTCCCTTTGTACCTGAAAATAGACGACAACAATGTTTACAGTGGCTGGCTGGAATATCTCAGGGTTCAATTCATCTTGCTCTGGGTATTAATGCCTCAAGGCTCGGGGCTATAAATAAACTTCGTTATTGTCCAAAATGTTTTAAGGCACAATTAGCATTATATAGTGAGCTTTATTGGTCACGCCTATGGCAAATACAAGGGGCGTGTTGTCCCTTACATGGTGAACTCCTCGACTCCACCATTGATTTAAGATCATTACACCGACATGACTTTATCACACCAGACTACAAGTCATGCCCAGAACGGCAGCAGCTTACTGCTATACCAAATAACATTTTCATTACCACTAAATTATTAGAACTTTTATCCATACCTCCTAGCCAGTCACCAAGCTATGAGCAATGGACAATGTTTTACCATCAACTTGCTGTATTAAATGATTGTATTCGAGGTAAATGCCACGTCTATCATGAAAAAATTATGGAAAAGATCAAGACACGTTGGTCTGTTAATTTTTTAAAACAATATCGGTTAGATGATTTAGAATCTGAAACTGGTTGGTTACAAAATATCTTTAGAAAACACCGCAAAAGTTTTAGTTATTTAGAACATATTATTGCAATTGAAGCATTACTAAATTCAGAATGGACATTTGCCGATATTTTTGAACAGGTTAAGAGTTCCTATACAAAACCCAAAATAAATCATATCCATAAAATTAGAACTTTATCTCATCCACAGGATATGGAATATAAAAACAAGTGGGTCAAACTTATTAAAAAATATGGTATCAAACCTGCTCGTGCCTTAAATGGTGCACTTTACGCTTGGTTATACCGTAATGATAAAAACTGGTTACTGGCAACAAATAAGTCCTTTCACCAAAAGTTTATTCCTCATGGTACTAAAGTAGATTGGTCTAGCCGTGACCTCAAATATGTACGACATCTCATCCAGCTCCAGAATGCCCTAATTTGGGATTTAGACAGTCCTAGACATTCAACAAAATGGTGGATAAAGCAAATATCACAGGTATCAACCATTGAGAAAAACTTGGATATGCTTCCAATCACTACATTATTTTTAAGAAAATATAGTGAAGATATTGGTACATATCAAATCAGACGTTTAACAAAAGTTTTTATTGAAATGAAAATCCAGAATGAAATTTTTCCTCGGTGGATCATTTTACGCAAAGCTGGTTTAAGTGATGAACGTATGCTACCAGAAACCTTTCGATTTCTATTGAGTGTACTTAAAGACCAAAGGTTAAGTTAATGAAGATTAAAAACTTTCCAGAAGATGCCAAGATTACTTTCTTGGGTGAAATATTTAAGTTTAATCACCTCAAATCTTGGAATATAAAATTAGGTATCCAAGATGGCAACACGCTACTTGTCAAACATGCCAGACTGTCAAATTTACCAGCCTTTGCCAGAGGAAGATACCTGAACCCAAGTGATGGTCAATGCCGTAAAGGGGGCTATAAAATTGATCTCGATATTGAGTCCACCACGGATTGGACTGTCAGTATTGATCCCAAAAATAAGGGTTATTATTTCAGTTTTAATTTTAATCGGGGTACACCAGAATCACCTAATATCATTCATGTTCGTATTCCTCAAATCGAATTGGCACGGGTTCTATTTTTTCATAATGCTTACTTGGCACGAAACTGTATTGATCACGGTATTTTAGCAAGAGAGTTTTATATTAATCCCTTGAACTCCAAAACGACGGTAATCCATATATTACCTCATTGCTCATTTCCTATGGGGCAGTTTAATAATGAGGGGATTCGCAGGCTACTTGCATGGATAATATTAGATGAGAATGCCCGAAAATCCTATGAAAGTATTGCTCTTTATTTCACAATAGAAGCTAAAAAATTTGAGGTACAAACCTCTTGGCGGTTTCATTTTAATTTACCATTATTAGAAAATATAGCATTAAAAACCGTAGGTTATTTTGATTCAGAGAACAAAGAATATACCGTATTTGAAATTACCGATCTCCATAACATTAAGACCTCTCTACCTGAGCAAATACATTATGAAAGCCCTAAATTTAAGTCAGGGAAGACATCAGGTTCCAATGGTGGTTCCTCTGGTTCAGGTTTGGATAATGATGATCCACCTGTAGATGATGATGTTGAAGCAGATTCAAATTCAAAATCTTTTCAGGTTAAAATTCCTCAAACTTCATTAAGTTTTGCAAATCCGAGCGAAACAAAAAAAGTTGTGAAGAAAAAAACCAGAAGTGGGTCAGGTGGACAGCATGATTCAACTGAATATGAAGATGCTGGTGTTGGAACAGATGAGCCAACCACCAATGGCAATGGTCCTAAAGGTGAATTTAATGGCTTAGACGATGACAGTGATGTAATTGCTCTCTATATGCAACGTTTTGATGCTTTTAAAGTTCTTATTAAACAACTGTCTTCAAAACATGGTGTAACCTATGAAGAAAAATTACATTATCTACGAAAGGTTGGACGCTCCAGATTGCATATAACATTAGATGGGAATCGAAGATGTTTACTTGAGATTAGGCTATCCATAAACAACCAACGATATGTCATCATGGAAATAGATACGACTGATAATTTAAAACCACTTTCTACTTTAATTGTGCAAATCCACGATGTTGTTCTGTGGAACAGTAATTTGAACAGCATCAGGGACACCATCGTTAAAAACTCACTTCGATGGCCATCAATAGAAACACTTGAAAATTTTGGTACACCTTACACTCTCAACCATCCCAAACATTTATTTGAATTAACTGAATCAAATGATGAGTTTAAAGGGTGGTTACAACGCCTTGAGAAAGTACTTTCGCTGAATGACTAAATTTCATTTACTTTCACATTTTGGTAAAAAATATGAATAACCCTATGAATAGCAAGACAAATAAAGCTCTTTTTACTTGGCTAGGCACCAATGATCTCAAAGATACTCAAAGAACAGAAGAAGAATCTTACGGAGCAATTACCTCTATTTTAAAAGACTCAAATATTATTTTTAATCATATTGTTATTCTAAGTAATAGAAAAAATAAAGAGGTTGAAGATTATTTAGTATGGTTGAATTCTTATATTAAAAATAAGAGATTATCGACTAAAGTTGATATACACTATTGTACAAAAAATACAAACCCAACAGATTATAATTTTATTTACCAACAATCTGAATTGGTAGTTAAACCTTTTGATAATCAATATTATGAATTATATTTTAATATAACATCGGGTACATCTGCCATGTCTGCTACCTGGTTACTATTAGGAACAAGTATTTTTAAAGCACATTTAATTCAAAGCTCAAAAGAAAGAGGAGTTGAATTTGTTTTTTTACCTTATGAAATCTCCCTACAAGAAAAACAAGATAAGAAAATACAGCATTTATCTGAAAAGAGTTCTTACTCTGAAGAATTTGAAGATATTCCAGCGACTTCTGAAAAAATGCAGAAGGTCATCAAATTAGCTGACCTGATTGCTCCAAGAAATATTCCTGTAATTATCCAAGGTGAAACAGGTACAGGAAAAGAAGTACTGGCAAAGGCAATCCATAATGCAAGTCCACGAAAGAATAAACCGTTTATTGCAGTAAATTGTGGTGCAATCTCAGAGGCTCTGATTGATTCTGAACTTTTTGGTCATAAACAGGGATCTTTTACTGGTGCAAATGAAGATCGTAAGGGACATTTTGAGTCTGCTCATGGAGGAACACTTTTCTTAGATGAACTAGGAGAACTCCCTTTAAATGCTCAAGTCAAACTATTACGAGTTCTACAACAAAAAGAAGTTGTTCGGCTTGGAGAAAGTAAACCAAGAAAAATTGATGTCCGTATTATTGCTGCAACCCATCGTGATTTACATGACATGGTTCAGAAAGGTACATTCAGAGAAGATCTATTTTATCGTCTTGCGATTGGTTTAATTTATTTACCCTCTTTAAAAGAGCGAGATAAAGATATTACTTATCTTGCCAAGAAATTAATTACAAACATTAATCATGAGTTATCTGATTCTACCTTTGTTCCTAAAACGTTATCTCATTCAGCTTTACAATATATTCAACAACAAACATGGTCAGGAAATGTGAGAGAATTACACAATACTTTACTTAGGGCTGCAATTTGGAATGCTACACACCATATACTTGAGCAGGAACATATTGTCGAAGTCATGTTTAAACCTAAAGATACTCCTATAAATACTTATAATTTTACCCCGATTCTACCAGTGAATTTACCCGAAAAAATCATTGAAATTAAACGTCAATATATCGAGATGGCACTCGAACAAACCAAATATAATAAACTTCAAGCAGCAAAATTGGTTGGATTGCAAAGTTCTCAAACTTTAGACAATTGGCTAAAAAATAAATAATCAAGTCTTTTATCATTTAAGTATCTAGACAATATTGTAAGCTTTGTATTTAATAACTTTTTTGTGGCTGATTTTCAAGGAGATATTATGCCAAAGCCCGATGGAAAGATTATTAAAGAATATCCGATTAAAGGCAATCTAAAACAATTTCGATTTGAAGATGCAACACAATTCTACTGTTGTAAATGTGAAATAGTGAAAAAAGCAAAGTTAATTGCTGTAGTCGGTGAAGATTGGGAACAATTGGTTTGCAATGCGTGTTATGGCAATATTAATTCTTAAATATTTTTAACTTTATTAAATATTTTTAATAAAACACAAGTTTATACATATTTTAAATAATTGATTTTATTATATAAAATATATTGGCATGCATCATGCTATGTATCTAATATCAAATATTTACCTGAGATAAAGATATGTCTGCTTATATCACCTTTCATGCTGAAATGCGTATGTGTCAACGTGGAATTTGTGCTGATACATTGGAACTTATCTTGCAATTTGGACGTAAAATTCGTTCTAAAGGCGCAATTTTTTATGTGATAGGCAAAAAGGAAATTCAGCGATATTGTCAGGTCGAGCCTAAACTCAGGAATATGGAAGGTATGCAGGTTTTAACCACTCACGAAGGAACAGTAATTACCACATATCGTAATAAAAATTTACGTTCTATTCGCCCATGTGCTCGTAAGCACTCACATTTACATTAATTTTTTATAGGAATACTACATTATGGCAATGCAACAATTCGCCGCAGCGACCGCTCGTCCTTTACCTGTGATTATTTTAGCTGATATCAGTGGCAGTATGAGTGTTGATGGAAAAATTGATGCTTTAAACGCTGCATTAAAAGACATGTTACATACTTTTTCCCAAGAAAGTCGTCTGAATGCTGAGATTCAAGTCGCCATTATTACTTTTGGGGGAAATGAGGCAAAAACTCATATTCCACTCACCCCTGCTTGGCAAATGAAAGATATGGATGATCTTATTGCTGCTGGTGGAACACCTATGGGAAGTGCGTTTCAAATCGCTTTGGAAATGATCGAAAATAAAGAAATTCTTCCTAAACGTGCTTATCAGCCAACCATTGTTTTAGTTTCTGATGGTATTGCAACAGATCGTTGGCAAGAATCTTTCACAAATTTAAAGAATGCTGAAAGAGCCCAAAAAGCCTCTCGGATGGCAATGGCGATTGGTCGAGATGCAGACAAAAATGTATTAACTGAATTTGTGAATGATTTAGAAGCTCCTGTATTTGAAGCACATCATGCCAAAGATATTCATCGTTTCTTCCGTGCAGTGAGTATGAGTGTTAGCACTCGCTCAACCAGTAATTCACCAAATCAAATTTCAAAAATTGATTTGTCGAAATTACCTGATGATGAAATTGATTTAAGTGATTTTTAATTGTGAATATAGCTATTTGTGCTGCAACAGTCAAAGGACCTAAACATCATCGTGATGGACAACCCAACCAAGATGCTATTTTTTATCGGGTATGGCAACAATATTGGTTAATGGTGGTTTGCGATGGTATGGGTTCTAAACCTTATGCCCATCTTGGCTCACATCTAGCATGTAAAGCTGTATATGCAACCGTGAGAAATTGTGATTTTGCAATACCTGAGCGTGAACTTGCTAAAATGGTTTATCTAAATTGGTTAGCGTACCTTAAAGAAATCCATATTCAACCAAAAGATGCTGCAACAACTTGTTTGTTTGCATGGGGAGATTCATTAGGTGCAGTAAGATTATTTCAATTAGGTGATGGGGCGATTTATTATCAAACGGAAACCTTTGGTCAAGTCAAAGTAAAAGCCGATGATTTATTTAGTAATCAAACAGATGCTCTTGGTTTCTCTAAAAGTTGGCAAGACTGGGGCTATCAAATGATTTATTTTACCCAAGCTCATCATCGTGTTGCCTTAATGACTGATGGCATGAGTGATGATTTAGTCGATGAACAAGAATTTTTAGCTACGATGGTTGATATCCTAAAAGGTAAAAATTTTAGACAAGCCAAAAAATATTTACAGCATGAGCTACATCATTGGCAAACGCCAAAACATAGTGATGATAAAAGTATTGGCTTCATTTATTGGAAATAAAAGGTATGACAACTGATAGTAAAAAAACTCAGACCGTAACCGATTATCACGGCACATCTTATTCACTGGTGAAAAAAATTGGTGAAGGTGGTCAAGGTATGGTTTTAACCACAAATCATCCTAATTTGGTGGTTAAAGTTAGTAACGCCTATACCAATGAGATGCAACTCAAAGATGATTTAGCCCAAATTCAAACTGTGATGCGTTTGCCATTACGAGATTTAAAAATTGCCCTACCGTTAAGTTTACTCAAATTTAAAAACCGTGTGGGCTATGTGATGGAGCTTATGGATGGCCTAGAATCACTTTCTTCACAAATTGAACGCATCCAAAATAATGCGACAGATACTATTTTATATAGAGATACAGGCAGTTTTGGTCGCCGTTTGCAGATTTTGAAACAACTTGCAGAAACCCTTGCCAAATTACATGGTCGAGGCTTGGCTTTTGGAGATTTGTCACCCAATAACATTTTTGTATCTCAATCTGTTGAACATCATCAAGTCTGGTTAATTGATGCAGATAATATTCACTCTCAAGAACAATTCAATCAACATAGTTTCCATACTAAAAATTATGCAGCACCAGAGTTGATACGCAAAGAATCTGGCAATAATACTCAAACCGATGCTTGGTCTTTTGCTGTGATTGCCTTACAGCTATTAGCAAATATCCATCCATTTAACAATGGTATTGCTGTTCAGGATGAAGAACCTGAAATCGCAGAGGAAAAATCGGAGCGAGGAGAGTTTCCTTGGATTTTTGATACCGAAGATGATTCAAATGAGTGGTCTGGTGTAGGATTCCCCATTATTAGAATGTTAAATCAGCGTTTATTTAAGCTCTTTCAACGTTGTTTTGGTGAAAGCCGTACAGCAGGGAGTATTTATACTCGTCCAACGATGGACGAATGGCACTATGAACTGCATCGTGCAACACGACTACTTTTAAAATGTCAGACAGAAGATTGCCATAGTAGTTTTATTGCCATTAATAACGATTTGATCTGTCCATTTTGCAATCAACCTCACTTACCAGAGCAGCATACAAGATTTAGTCTATGGTTATATGACACAGATGATTTAGCACAAGATAATCCATGGACATCTTGTTCGGAACAGTTCTTTCTAAGCCTAGGTGAAGAACAAAAAATTTATCATGAACCATATAGTTACTTTGATATGGATGCCTTAAAACCTTGGTGTACATTGAAGCTTACAGAAGAAGGTCTGCAAATTACGCCTGAGCATGGCGAAACGGTCATCATGCAAAATAAAGAGGGTTCCACAAAAGCTAATTTTACTAAATCAAAATTATTAAAAGCTGAACAGAAAGGCCATAAAGACTTATTACTCAGTCATCCTTCTTTGCAAACTACAGAAAACCAACCCTTTGCTTTTTTTTGGCGTTTTACTTGGTAATATTATGAAACTGCATGAATTTAAATCTAATAATTTACTGGTTATAGAAGCTAAACTTAATTCTGATGAGAAAATTCCTGATTTAGAACCGATCACTCTATTTATGGAAATGGAACAGTGTTATTTAGAACATAAACAACAAGTGTACCCTATTGATCTACTATCTTCTTCTGTAATTTCTGCATCAATGGCAGAGGCATATATTCGTCAGAATAATTTTCTTTGGACACTTACTCAGCAAAAAAATCAGAAACTTTGGCTCTCTGGGTTTCCTATTGATAATAATCTGATATTACATATAGATATTGGTGTCACAGAATCCTTTAGTTACCTTTTAGCTGATGACGCTAAAATTGAAAATAGCCAAATTAATTTAGCCATTCATTGGTTAAATGAAGAATTCTTAATCTATAAAGACAACTCAGAGTATCTCGCTTTTTCAGCCTTTTATCAAAATCAGAACTCAGATATTATTCATTTAATTGGTAAAATTCATTTACTTGAAATCAAACAAATTAATGATTACTGGCAAATCACCAAAATTTCAAAAAAACGCCCAAATAATAATTTTCGATTAGTTACTATTCAAGGTAAAATTCAATTCAAAGATTCATCTTTAGCGAAAAAGTTAGATAATATAGCCCATAAGGCTGCTTTAAAAGAGCATACAGAACAACATGGCGACTATATTGAGACGTGGAAACAATACAGTAATACTCAATGGGACAATGCTGTTAAACGAGCGAATCAAATTAGCTTCCTACGCTATTCTCACTATGAAAGTACGAGTAAAACAGGTTATTGGTATATTTATATTGATGATTTTGATAAATTAAAGGAATTTGAGAATAAATGGAATAAGTTTGACCATAAAAAAGGTGAACAAATCCAATTAGGGCTTGAAATCCCTGAATGGCTTGATAATCAGATTGAAGTTCATGAAACAGGTTTAACACTTGATAAGAAGGCTTGGCGAGCAGAGATTATTCGTATTGAGATAAATAAAAAACGTATTTTATTAAAATATGCAGAGAAGAAAGATAAAAAACCACCATTAGATAAAGATAATAAAAAAGGATTTCTATTTTTATCTATTTTCTCAATATTGGTACAGCGTAGGCGGCAACAAGAAGCATTAACTCGTATTAGTAATCGGCAAAATCCTATGTCTGGATTACATTGCCTGTTACAAGGTCTAAGCACGGATTCTATAGGTGCGACTAAAAATTTTAGGAAACTAAAATGGAAAAGTGTTAAAACCAAAAATCTATTTAAGGGAGGTCGCCCCACACTTAAACAACAAGAAGCCATCGAACTTGCTTTAAATAGTTCAGACCTGACCATTATTATCGGTCCTCCTGGCACAGGTAAAACGCAAGTTATTACTGCACTACAACAACGTATTGCAGAGGAATCAACAACATCTATTCAACGTTCTATTTTACTCACCAGTTATCAGCATGATGCAGTCGATAATGTTGTTGAACGAAGTGATGTGTTAGGTCTAGCGGGTCTGCGTATTGGTGGTAAAACTAAATCTGATGATGAAGATCAAGCGAATTTAGATACGATTGCCAAATGGGCAATGCCTATCCAAGAAAATATTCAACAAGAAACTCAAAGCAATAATTTTATCCAGCTTTATAGAGTATTAGAGGAGAGTTGCTTAAAACTTCGTCTAGGGAATACGCAACAAAAAGCTGAAAGTAAAAGCGAGATTCAACAGATTTTAGATCGTTTAGAACAAGATTATAAAATTTCACCCTCTCTTGATTGGAAAAATTGGTGGCAAGAGTTTAATACCACGCCATCCTATACCAGCTCTTCGCTTACTGCACATTTGTATCCACTGATTTGTTCATTAAGAACAACTGTGGATGGCTTTACTGATGATGGCATCAAACAATGCCGTGCTGTACTTGCAGCTTTAGAGTTGATACAACAACAGCATCTAAACACTAAAATCCTATCCGCTGATGAACATGATCTACTCAAGCAGTTCATTCAAGTTGATTTAAAACAAATTCAACAAACTGATTTTCTGCCATTAGTAAGCCTAAAAAATACCCTTATTGATCGGTGCTTACCCGATTTTCGTCCACAATATTTACAATCAATTTTAAATGAAGAACATTGTAAAAAATTAGATCAGCTTCTTAAAGAGATGACTGACATCGCTAAAAAATCAAAAACTTTAGGTTATTTAATAATTTTGGATAAATATCATACAGGTTTATCTGCTACAACAGGCGCAATTAAGGATGCTATTGCCCATTATACCGCTGTGCTTGCTGCAACTTGCCAACAAGCAGCAGGTAATGCAATGCAAAATCTCAAACTTATTAACTCAGAATCCATTATTTTTGAAAATGTCATTGTGGATGAAGCAGCACGAGCAACTCCACTGGATTTAATGATTCCAATGGCAATGGCCAAACGCCGTTTAGTTCTCGTTGGAGATCATCGTCAATTACCACATATGCTAGATGATCAAGTTGAAAAAAACTTATCTCAACAAAGTGAATGGAAAACTATTCAAAATGATATGCTTAAGGAAAGCCTATTCCAACGCTTAGTTGGAAATTTAAAGCGTCTGGAAGATGACAAACAACAACCTAAACGAGTCATCATGCTAGATACTCAATTTCGTATGCACCCTTTACTCGGACAGTTTATTAGTAAAAACTTTTATGAAAATCATGGACTGCCGCCAATCAAAGCAGGTCGACCTGAAACAGATTTTATTCATAATATTAGTGGATATGCTACTGCCGTTTGTACTTTTAAACATATCTCAAATGAACCACAACAGCGTCCAAATAAAGGTTCAGGTTGGCATCGACCCTCTGAAGCAAAATGGATTGCACAAGAAGCAAAACGTATTTTGGATGAAAAACCTGAATTAAGTGTAGGCATCATCAGCTTTTATAGAGGACAAGTTGATACGCTATTCAATGAAATGTCGGACACTAAAATTGGTTTAACGGTAGGCGATAAAATTGCAGAACCGTATCGCATTATTGAAACTGGTAAAAATAAAGGCGATGAACGATTACGTATAGGTACTGTCGATGCGTTTCAAGGTAAAGAGTTTGATGTGGTATTCGTTTCTCTGGTACGAACGTTGCCAGAAACTTTTCAAATAGATGAACTTGATGATCAAAAACGTGATCAAAGGCTTACTCAAGCTTATGGCTTCTTAAGAGTAGATAATCGTCTCAATGTTGCTTTAAGCCGTCAACGCTCACTACTCATCGTCGTTGGTGATCGTCAATTAGTTCAACACAATGCGACACTGGAAGCAGTTCCAGCTTTACCTGCATTTTTTACCCTATGCGGAGGTGAGCATGGACAAGTTCTCTAATCAATTCTTATCTTACTATGACCAGTTGCCTAGAGGTGAAGCATCTGTTTTTCTATCTGTCTGGATCTGGAAAATCTTTGCCCCTGTTGCCACAGAACAACGAAAAATCAATTTCTTTCAACACACGATTCTTGAGTTTTTACATATTGATCAACAAGATCGGCTCACCATTGCCAATTGGATGGGGGTTGATCTTGAGTTGGTTGATCTCATTATAGATACTGAGTTAGAACCTAATGGCTGGATTCAGGTCAATCATGATCGTTGGAATTTAACTGAATCTGGGCTTCGTTTGTTAGAAGATGAAATTGAACAACAAACAGATCTACAACCCTACTATCTGATTCAGGATGCAATTACTGGAAAATTGTGGCATCGCTTAATCCCGAATAAATTACATTCATTAGAAACAACTGAGCATAATGGAAAAGTGCAGATTTTAGGCAGTCGTGATTCTGGACGTTACATCGAACCCTTTATGGTTGAACCCAAAAATATTTTTATTCCCAAAGCACCAAGCCATAATCAAATTTTACAGACGATTAAACATCATAATTGGGCTGTACGTGGACAAAATGTACGAAGTCATGATGAACAGAGACTATATCTTGATCAACAAAATTTAAAAAATTATGAATTTTATGATCAATCTCCTGAAGCTTTTTATATTTTATCGCACATTGATCATAATCAAGATTCAGCACATATTTGCCAATTACAAGATCCGTGTCATATTTCACAATTTGATGACTGGATTCAGAATTTACATATAGAGATAGCAACAAAGCATAAGCCATTCTCTGACAAAGTTAAACGTTCTTTAGGTCAAAACATAGATGAAAACGAAACCATTGACGAGTTTGAAGAAAGGCTATTACAGGAAATTTCTTTTGAACTTGCTATAGATTTTCCTTATGCCCATAAAATCGCTAATCTTGAAAAACACTTATCCCGCTTATTAGCAAGAAAAAAACAACTCGAAGAGAAAGGCAAT
>RRZT011792407.1_pt1 | contig 12646 bp, 5 predicted proteins | sample 2165551 | NCBI WGS metagenome assembly RRZT01 (sample SAMN10456910, study PRJNA506462) | wastewater metagenome | biome: wastewater; feature: sludge; material: wastewater sludge; isolation source: wastewater sludge with Escherichia coli K12::gfp cells carrying plasmid... | place: USA: Moscow, Idaho ... | reverse complement strand
TCCTCTTATTCGTTTTTGTCACCGGACGGTAGCCCCAGGCGAGTCAGCTTGTTGGTCAGCGTCTGGTAGTTGGAAATCCCCAGAAGTTCTGCGGCATGTTTTTTTCTGTTGCCGGCTTGCGCCATCGCCCGGCTCAGGTAATGTCGCGTCACTTCGTCCAATAAGGCCTGCAAATCAAAGCCTTTGGCGAGGGTCCGGCCAAGGATCTGGCCTTCAGCTCTGCCCGTTGTGAGCAGCGCAGAGCGGATGTCGTCTGCCGTGAGCGTTTCTCCAATTGACCATATCGTCGCCCGCAGCAGCGTGTGGTAGAGCTCGCGGACATTTCCTGGCCAAGGGTGCTGGTTTAGAAAATTTCTTGCTTCCTGAGAAAATTTTTTCTCCTGTCCTTCTGGGCGATTCTGCGTGTCGGCATTGAAGCTGTCCAGGAAGTGGTCCGCCAGAAAATCGATGTCGCCGGCTCTCTCACGCAGCGGAGGGAGGTGGATAATCCCTACCGCAAGGCGGTGGAAGAGATCTTCCCGAAAGCGTCCGGCCGCCACGTCTGCCGTCAAATCCCGGTGGGTCGCCGCCAGGATGCGAACATCCACCTTGACCGGGGTGGATTCACCTACAGGCGTTACTTCCTTCTGCTGGATTGCCCGCAGGAGTTTGGCTTGGGCATCCAGCGGTAGGTCGCCCACCTCGTCCAGGAACAGGGTGCCGCCCTCAGCCTCGCGAAAGTGCCCCTTCCGGTTGCTGTCCGCGCCGGTGAACGCGCCTTTTCGGTGGCCAAACAACTCGGAGTTCACCAACTCTCGGGGAATGGCGCCGCAGTTGATGGCGAGAAATGATTTTTCCGATCGCCGGCTCGCCTTGTGGATAGCTTCCGCGACCAGTTCCTTCCCGGTGCCGGTCTCCCCCAGGATGAGCGTTGGAACATCGTAGGCGGCCACCCTTCGAGCGCGCTCGATCTGCCGAGCCATGGTGTCACTGCTATGAAGAATCTTCTCGAATCCAGGGGCTGGCTGCAGAGGGGCGCTGGCGAGTCGCTCTGCGCGCTCATTGCCCCGCCTGAGAAACTCCGGAAGGAAATCGCTGGCAAGGTCGAAGATGAAATTGACTGGCTCCAGGCCTCTCTGTTGTGAGGTCTGGATCAGGTTGGCGGGGAAGCGCGTCTTGGCAAGGATGATCCAGATGGCCGCCATGGCAGGCGTTCCCGGGCTCAGGTGGAAGGTGAGGCTCACATCGTCTCGTGGCAGCCGGCATTGCTGCAACTCAGCCACAACCTTGCCGTAGATGTCTGCGTAATCGATGGGGCTGGTTAGATTAATGTCGGTGAGATCGACCTGGCTCCCAGGGCACTGTGCCTCCAACCACTGGCAATAGCGTTCCGTGCGCTCATGGCTGTAATTGGTCAGGAGATGAATGCGGTCGAAGCGTGCGTGCTGCTGGATGGCGGACGCGATGGGCCCTATCTGCCCCGGGATGGCGCCTTCCGCGCACTTGTGGTCGGTGTCACCGACCCATGCAACAAGCCAAGATTCTTTTGCCATGGGGCAATGATAGAGCTACTTATCGAAAAGTAAGAAGAGTTATCCTTACCCAATAAGCCTAGCGGTGGAAAAGCCAGGTGAGTCGTTAAACCTGTGCCCATGCTGGGGCAGGTCCTCGCGAAGCGGCATCGCCACAAGGAGCCGGTGAAGCCGGTTCTCCACCTTCCAGTGACTGCGTACGGCCCGAGCGGTGCGCTTGGCGTCGGCCGGCAGGCTGCTGATGTAGAAACCCGCTCGATGCTCTTGTGATCGCCCACCGTAGGGAGGCGCTCGATGACAACGAAGCTGGCCAAATCCTGCTAATCGTCGGATCTATAGAGTCGATCTGTCGCTGCGTAGGCGCGACATCGACTTACTTCGATGCGACCGTGGCCCTCGATCGCGATCTTAGTGAGCAGTTCGGGATGCCTGAGGGTAGACAGGGCTGGCTAAATGATGTCTTTGTGGTAGTGTTGATCATGGTTGTTTTTCACTCAATTGGAATTTTAAGTGCCGAGTAATTGTAAGGAATCTCGATAATCTCTTTGGGAAAAGGTAGGCGTTTCCAAAGTTAACGAGTGTCGATCAATGGCGGCTGCCGGAGGCCGCCTGACATAGGGGGCGAGCGTGGTGTTGCTGAAATGTCTGCAAGACATGTTTGAAAAACGTGACTTGTCCAGGCCGGACGGTCGATGGCTTTACGCTTATCGCGTAACCAAAGAAGAATATCAGGCATTGCATCAGCTTCTGAGAGATTCAGTCCGCGTGACTCCAGTACAGGTTCTTGCCCGTCGTAACCGCTACTTTGCAGCCTTGTTCGTGCTGTACGCCGCGGAGTGGTGGCGGCGTGAATATGATGGGGGCGCCTGGACGTGGGCACCTATCCTTGCGTCGCTACACATTAGAAAGGATGAGTTGGCGCCAAACGAGCGGTCTGGAGTCGTGCTGACGGGGTTCGCTTTCTGGGGGCTGAGACCGACGAGTGAGGGGAAGCGCTACTTCGGTACCATCGTGGCCCATGGCGGTTTGCCGCTCAAGCTGATCGGACACGGCGGCAGCCGCTTGAGTGCTGTTATGGGGGCGGTGCTGCGTCAGGCCGCGCGTTATGGCTGGAGCGAAAGTCAGGTCGTCGATGCTGTTGCGGATCACGCACACGCAATGCCTGAAAGCTTGCGCCATGAGGAAGTGTTCCGCCTCCTGGCGACGATGGTCCTCGCCACACTGGACATCAAGGAACGCCATCAGCTCGGTGGAGTGCCAGATCCGATCGGTTATCTTGATAACGCTGAGCCAGACTGGCGCGAAGAGTATCCGCTGCAGATCGACGATGCAGCCGCAGTGCAGCTGCTGACTTCGCTGGTGAAGGCGGCGAGTCAGGCCTCGGTCAATCAGGATGCTGGCGCTGTCTTCCAGGTGGTTCGGTCTCTTTCTTGCTCTGAGTTGGGCGAATGGCGGCTTGTGTCTCGAGTTGTTTATCCCGCGGTCACTTCCGCGGATGCGCTGGCGCAGCAATTTGGGCTGGGTTCGGCATCGGCGCTTCCCCGCTACTTCGAGGTCGACGTGGCTGTTGGCGATCGCATGGCTCTCACCTGCGGCAGGCTTCTGCTCGGCAGTGCAAGCGCTACAGTGACGTTTGGCGCGCAGCGTCAGGGATGGTCAGGGCGCGAGGCCTGCGATGAGCACGTTCTGCATTTGCGAGCTGCTGGTCGAGATCTCGTCGAAGGTGGCGTCTCCTTGCCCGGAGGCGAGAGCCTGACCGACGTCGACGCCCCTTGGGTGTTCGTTGCAGAAGGCGAGCGTTTTCGGCTTGCCGGTGTGGGTGATCTGCGGCTGCCCGACGCCATGGCGATCGTGGCAATGGCCGAAGGTAGCGTCTTGGAGTCTCTTGAGGGGAGTACTTCGGGTGCAGAGCTGCTTGGGCGACTTCGCTTCGACGCGGGGAAGACCCTTGAGCTTTGGCGTGTCTCCGGGAGTGTTCAGATTTCGGATACCAAGGACTCCTGGAGGGTCCGGCTTGGGCAGACTTGCAAGTTGTCAGGCAGTCTGGTGCTCGAGGGGAGGCGTGCTGGATATCCGTCCAGACCTTGGCCTATTTTTCGTGGTAAACCCCACGTTGTGCGCTACGACGATCAGGGCGTGCGAGTGGGACTGAGCAGAGGGCTGCACTGGTTCGCAGCGGGGAGCAGGAACCCGATCGATCCAGCGTGTTATTGCGGACCAGTTGAGTTGCAGGTGTTCGACGACGGTGAGCGTATTGGTCGTTTCCGCTTTTTACTGGTTTCGGCTCACGCAAGTGAGCATTTCCTATCGGGCACGTCAGCCGAGGATGCGAGTGTTGAGTTCGCAGGCTGGGGGGTCTCGGATTTTGCTGTCGAATCGGACAGAGCCGCGGTGGGGGGGGTACGGAAGACTGCGAAAGGTCATTCCGTGACTCTTCAGGTCGAATCGATGCCTCCCAAGGACATTCTGATCCATTTGCACTGGCCAGACTCCCCACACGACTTGAGGGTGTGGGTGCCATTTCCCGCGAGCGGTGGGCGAGCGTTCGATGCCCAGGGGACTCCCGTGGGCAGTGGGAGCGTCATGTCCTTGCGGCACGCGGCGGGCGTGCGCATCCTCGTATTCGACCAGAACCCCGACCAGCCGAAAAAGTATGAGGTTGAGCTCGACCTCAGGGGCGACCCTGTGCTGGGGCGTTCGGGCTCGTCCGTCTCGCGCCGCAGGGTTCCAATCGTGAAAGGCTTTGCAGAAGTGAGGCTGCTTGATCTCTATGGCGAGATCGAAGCGCTGCTGAGCCTGTCCAGCGAACTCGATGCTCGGGTAGAGCTTCGCCTGATGGTTGGGGGCAAGCGGAATTTCAGCATGATCGTCTCACGCTACGATGTGGCACTTCGGCCGAAGTTCATGGGTGTGGCATTAGAAGATGAGGATATGAGGCGGGTTGGGCTGGAGCAGGTGCAAGGCTGCGGGGTTTTGGCCTTGCCCATACTGCGCCCCACCGACGCGCCGCGAGTGTTGTCCGTATCGACGTCCCAAGGCGTGCCATGCGGCGCGTGGGGTATTGAGGGGCTGAGGCCGGAGCACGCGCCGTGGCTTGTGTATCCCGCGCAGGGATCTGCACTGGAGTTTAGGCCTTTGTGCATCGGGGGTGGTTGTGTCGGTGAAGACGATGGAGCGACTGCCGATCCTCTACCCGATTGCGCGCTGGCCGCGGCCATTCGGCTTCCAGATACTGAAGCGCGCATTGTCGCGATTGATGCTGTGTTGGTGGCTATGGCCATGGATTATGACCATGATTCCTGGTCGATCCTCGATGGACTATGGTCCGCATTCGGTCGGTTGCCCTTGTGCAGTATCGATACGTTCAAGGTCCTCGCGACACGGCCAGAGGTCGTTGTCACGATGTTGCTTCGAAGTGAATTACCGGCGGCGCAACTGGGCGACCACGTTAGGCAGCTGAAGCGGCAACTTGGCATGACGCTCGAACTGGTTGGCGTCACCGTCTGGCGTCGCGCGATAGAAAAGTTCTTTAACTCTTGGACCCAGAAGCTTGGCGACGATCTGGCGAAGCTGAGTGTGCCGATTCTCCTAAGCGAGCGTTTGAAGGCTGTCGCCACGGAATTCTCTGCGCTGCAATTGAACATGGAGTGGTTGCAGTTCGAATGGTTGAACGAGCACCTGCCGAGTTTGCTGCAGTTACAGAAGGACATCGCGGGAGATCGAAGCATTCACCTCAGGCGGCTCTGGCAGGGCGAGGACAGTCTGCTTCAGCGATTGCTGCTGCGAGTTCATGCGGACGATGACGTCTGGCCTGAGCCCCGATTTTTCACTGATAGAGCCATACGAGCCTTGGGTGAGGCGGTCCGCGCTGAACCGGAGCGTATGAGGAAAAAAGTTGCTCTTCTGGACAGGTTTTTCTGGCTTGATAACGGAGACTTTAAGCTCTCCGTGGCGAACGTTCCGGTGCTCTGTGCCCTGTGGTGTGCGCTCGATCTGCCACTCGATTGGTGGCGCGACTCGGCCAACAGACTCGCATTGCAGCGCCTTCGCGCCTTCGATCCCCTGTGGTTTGAAGATGCTTATCGGCACGCGTTTGCAGCGTGCATTGGCTTTGGTTTGATCGAGCCCATTCCTGCTCGGCTCAACGGGTCCGCGCCCCTCGTTGAGGGTGGGCCGCGGGTTCATCGCGCGCCTGCCGGCACGGTTCAGCGCATCAGAGAGAGAACAAATTGAAAAAGCGCTACTTCTCACAGCTTTTGCCCGAACTTGCTACCCGTGCTTCGCGTGCGACCCTGAGTCGTTTGGGGTTCTCGAATGCCGCGCTCCGTGCCTATCTGGAGCGCACCTTTTCTGCTTCCTATGGCGCAAAGGGGTGCTTTGTAGGCGATCCAGTGTTCGAAGCCACCTTTGGCTGGGAGGAGGCGGAGCGTAGCCTGGCCGAGCTCAGCCCCGAGCTGCTGACACCGGTCTTGGTGTCAGCGCTCGATCGGCCAGGCGGGGATGCAAAAAGCAGTTACCGTTTCCCTCGTGATGCCCGCCCGTACCGCCACCAGCTCGAGGCGTGGCAGATTCTGGGACAGGACAAGCCCCAGTCGGTGGTTGTGACCAGTGGCACTGGATCAGGCAAAACCGAATGCTTCATGGTGCCGATTCTGGATCAGCTCGCACGTGCTCATGCTCAGCGCGGATCGAAGCTGATTGGGGTGCAGGCGCTGTTCCTCTATCCGCTGAACGCCCTGATCCAGAGTCAGCGAGAGCGCCTGAACGCCTGGACGTCATCCTTCGGCGACGGGCTACGGTTCTGCCTCTACAACGGACTGACCCCACAGAAGCAGCCGCAAGGCTTGCGCGATCAGCTGCGAAATGAGGTGCTCGATCGTGAGTCCCTTCGCGCTGCACCTCCGCCGTTGTTGGTGACTAACGCGACCATGCTCGAGTACATGCTCGTGCGCGCGCAGGACGCCCCCATCCTCGAGCAATCGCAAGGCGTACTCAAGTGGATCGTGCTCGACGAGGCACATACCTACATCGGCTCACAGGCTGCCGAGCTTGCGCTACTGCTGCGTCGCGTACTCCATGCTTTTGGCGTCACGCCTGAGCAGGTTCGCTTTGTCGCGACCTCCGCGACGATCGGGGGCAGTGAGGCGGAGGCACAGTTGCGGGAGTTCCTGGCGCGCGTGGCTGGTCTGAGCCTCGATCGCGTTCACGTCGTTTCGGGTCACAGAGTTGTGCCGAACCTCGATGCAGGAGAGCCCGCGTACGCTGATGCTTCTCTCGAAGCTTTGGAGTTGATCGCGGAGGAGCCCGAGCGCCTCTACGCGGCCTTGTGCACTAACAAAACGGCGCGTTCCATCCGAGCGAGGTTCACTCCGCCCAACGATCGAGTTCTGCCGCTGTCCTCACTTGCGGGGAGTTTGTGCGGTCATGTCGCGCCCGAAGCGTCAGACAAGGCAAAGGCGCTGCGCTGGCTCGACTTGCTGACTTTGGCGCAGTCGCGTCCGAAGGGGAAGGCAGCCAAATCATATCTGCCGCTGCGCGCACATCTTTTCCATAACGTGCTCGATGGGCTTTGGGCATGCGCGGACCCTGGGTGCAGATGCAAGGCCCAGACGGAGCTGGATGCACCGGACTGGTCGTTCGGATTGGTCTACACCGAGCCGCGGAAACATTGCGAGTGCGGATCGCCCGTGTACGAGCTTCGATCTTGTAACGAGTGCAATACCACCTACCTTTGGGCGCGTCGATATGGGCCTGGGGAGGATGGCAAGTACCGTCTGCTCCAGACGACGGAAGAGGATGTCGATGAGTTCTCGCTGGATACAGAGCCCTCCGAGGAGGATGAGCAGCAGGCCAAAGTGAGATCCGGGTATTCCCCGGTCTTGATTGCGAACGCACATAAGGGCGCGACGGAAGAGATTCTTGTCGACGCCGCTACCCTTGCCCTCGATCCGTTGGAGCTGGATGGGGCTGTACGTCTCAGGGGGCGAGACGAATCGGTCATCGATGACGAAGGGGCGATTGCAATGGTGTGCCCTGAGTGCGGAGCCCATGACGCTTCAAGTGGGTTGGGGCTTTTCCGCAAGGCAATCCTTGGAGCACCGTTCCTGCTTGGCGAGATCGTCCCGACGCTGCTCGAGTTCTGTCCGGACATCGATAGTTCGGAGGCGAAGCCCCTGGAGCGGCCCTATCGTGGTCGTCGAATGATCTCCTTCACGGATAGCCGGCAGGGTACGGCTCGCATCGCAGCCCGATTGCAGCAGGATTCAGAGCGCAATCGTATTCGCGGTCTGGTGTTCAAGAAGGTACTGACGTCGGGGAGCGCGGGCGGGGATGCAGATAGGGCAAAGTTGCAGAGCGACATCGACACGCTTTGCCGGGCGCTCGAGCTCGCGCCGAGTCCTGCACTGCAGGGTATGGTTGACGAGAAGAGGCAGGCGCTTCAGGCGCTGTCCGGATATCGCCCCGTACCGTTTGCCGATATGGTGCAGTGGTTGAGTACCGTAGCCAGTGACGTCAAGGAGTGGATGCATGAGTACTACAACGAGCAAGACCCCGGAGAGTTCGGGAAAGGTGATGGTAGGGAGCGTTTAGCGGACATCCTACTGACTAGGGAGTTTGCCCGGCGACCAAAGAGAGCGAACTCGCTCGAAACCATGGGGTTGGTCCGGACCACTTATCCGAAGCTCGAGGCGATTACACGCCTGCCGGATTTTTCGGGAAGTGCTCCCCAGATTACGCTAACCGACTGGAAGGACTTCCTGAAGATTGCTCTGGATTTCCACGCTAGGGGCGGCTCGTTCATCAACCTTCCAAACGCGTGGCGAAAATGGGGCGGTACAAGGCTTTCAGCAAGGCAGTTCCTGCCTCCTGAATCAAAAGAGGCTCAAACGAACCTCTACAAGCGTTGGCCACAGTGCCAGGCTACCGAGCGACAGAGCCGACTTGTGAGACTGCTGGCACGCGGCTTAAACATCGACCCGCAGTCAGCTTCAGGCCGCAACATGATAGATGTGCTCTTGAGGGGAGCTTGGAAGCAACTGGTTGAGCTGGGCATGCTTGACATGGGCGGTACCGGTCGTTACCTCAAGCTGGATAGCTTGGCACTCGCACCCTTCGAAAAGGCATGGCTATGCCCTGTGACCCGCAGGGTGCTCGACACGACCTTCATGGGCATGACTCCCTATCTCCCTGAGCAGGCCAAGTCGGACAGAGTCGCGAAGTGTGTCCCGTTGAAGATGCCGGACTACAGCCCAATCGCAAATCTGGATGAGATCGGAGACGAGAGAGTTGAGGTCGTTCGCGATTGGCTCAACACCGATGACACGGTTGCAGCACTTCGGAATGAGGGGCTCTGGTCCGATCTAAATGACCGAGTCGTCGAGGGGGCGTTCTACTTCCGTGCCGCCGAGCATTCGGCACAGCAGCCGGGTGCGCGTCTAGCCAAGTATGAGGCTGCGTTCAAGAGTGGGGGGGTCAACTTACTGAGCTGCTCGACCACAATGGAAATGGGTGTCGATATCGGGGGGATCTCGGTGGTGGCCATGAACAACGTGCCGCCCCATCCAGCGAATTACCTGCAGCGTGCGGGTCGTGCCGGCCGTCGTAGCGAGACCAGGTCGGTTGCGCTGTCTCTTTGCAAGTCGAACCCACACGATCAGCAGGTCTTCGCTAATCCGATGTGGCCGTTCGAGACGGTCCTGCCGGCTCCCCGCGTCCAGTTGAGTAGTGCGATCCTGGTGCAGCGCCACCTGAATTCAATGCTCCTTGCAAACTTCTTACGTAAGGAGCTCTCTGGTCCTGGCTCTGCCGAGAAGCTGAATCTGGAGTGGTGGATGCTGCCGGCGGATCAGTCGCGGCAGCAGCGCTTCTACGCTTGGACGCAGTGCTTCTCGAGCGAAAAGGAGCCTGAGCTTACCAAGGGTCTGCGATCGCTCCTCCGGCATACGCCGCATGAGGGAACGGCTTCGTTGGATCGGCTCGTTGCAGAAGCAGGAAAGATGGCCCAATACCACGCCAGGAAATGGTTCTCCGAGTTTAATGTCGTTGAAGCCGAGTTGGCGCGTTTGTCGAGCCCTGACGGTATAAAGGAGCCCGCCCATAAAGCCCTCAAGATCCAGCGCAAGCGGCTGACCGGCGAGTATCTACTGCGCGAACTTGCGACAGAGGGCTTTCTCCCGGGGTACGGCTTCCCTACCGATATCGCCCCGTTGGACACCTTGACCGTCGATGAGCTGGCCCGTATCGAAGCCACGCAAAGGCGTCAGCAACAGGAAGAGACTGGCCGTATCGACAACCGGATGCGCTTCCGTGAATTGCCCAGCCGCGACATGGTGACCGCTTTGCGGGAGTACGCCCCCGGCTCAGAGGTGGTGATCGATGGGCTTGTCTATCGCGCTGCAGGAATCACGTTGAACTGGCATGCTCCAGCCTCGGTGACCGAGGCGAATGAGATCCAGAATATCCGTGACGCATGGCGATGCCGCCACTGCGGCTCGAGCGGCACACATGTGCGAGCGAGCCGACTGCACGAGTGCCCGGATTGCGGGTCACCACTCGGCGCCGATAAGGAGGTGCGCTTCGATTATCTTGAGCCTGGTGGCTTTGCCGTTGATCTCTACAGCACACCGCACAACGATGTTTCCACGCAGACGTTTGTACCAGTGTCGCCTCCCTGGATCAACGCGAATGGTGAGTGGCTCACGCTGCCAAATCCCGCGCTAGGCGTTCACCGAAGTAGCGTGGACGGTGTAGTTTTTCACCATTCGGGGGGGGTGCATGGTTACGGCTTCGCGATTTGCCTTTGCTGCGGACGCTCGGAGCCGATGGACAGCGAGGATGATCTCCCTGAGGCCTTCTTCGATCACAAGAAGGGGAAGTTGAAGGAGCACAGGCGGCTTCGCGGTGCACAGGGCGGTGAGACGAGTGTTTGCGAAGGAAGCTATAACGCCTACTCGATACAGCGGAGTCTGAGGTTGGGTCATGAAGCCAGAACGGATGTGCTCGAACTGGTGCTGCGTGGCCTAGATGATCAGCCCATACGCGATCGCAAGACTGCTTTCACGCTCGCAGTGGCCATACGCAACGCCGTCGCTGCGACATTGGGTATCGAGTCGTCGGAGTTGGGGTGCGACACGAAACCTGTGCGCTTCATGGGAGAAGGGAGTTGCCAAGCCATTATGGTCTTCGACCGAAGTGCCTCCGGCTATGCATCCTCCGTCGCCGACCGGTTACCGCAGATCCTCCGGGCGGCCGCTGATGAGTTAAATTGTGTCGAAAGCTGCGACTCTGCGTGCCAGCACTGTTTGCTGAACTTTGATACCCGGTTCCGCCTCGATGATCTCGATCGACATGCCGGCCAAGGCTTCCTGTCTAGCGAGTGGCTGACAGCCCTGCAGCTGCCTGCTCAATTTGCTTACTTCGGTCCGGGCTCTGTCGCCGAGCATCAGACCCTCGTTGAGGCGATAACGCGTGAGTTGGCCATGCCCTCATGCGAATTGCTGCGCATCTATCTGGGTGGTGAGCCGGCAGATTGGGATCTCGCGATCTCTCCGCTGCGTCGTTGGATCTCGCGCTGGGCTGCCACTGGCGTCGCTGTCGAGCTGGTACTCGGCGCAGATATTGTTCAGCGTGTATCGCGGGCAGATCAATCAGTTCTGGCAGCGATGGACATGCTGGACGCGGTCACGCTCAGGGTTGGAAAGGCAGCTCCCATCGCGCAGGGTTCCGCTGTGCTGGCTGAAGTCGGACAGGGGGGCCGAGTCATTGCGTGGGGGGGGCTCCAGGGGCGTGCTCTGCCTGGCGCCAACTGGGGCGATTGTGACGGCGCAGTTCTTGTTCGAGGGGCTGCGATCAAATCAGTAGCGCTGGGTGAGCGGGTGGAGTTCGAGCTGTCAGTGCCGGAGGGCTTGCCTGCACAGACAGTACGAATCGAGATTAGCAATAAGTTCGACGGTATGGCGGACGGTTTCGGTCGTCGCATGCTTGAGAGCTTTCAAGGGCACCTCGGCACTGCCCTGATCCCGGCAGGTGAGAGGATTGTTGAGCTTGTGTACCACGATCGATATCTCAATGCGCCACTGCCAGTGGCATTGCTGCTAGATTTTGTGTGTGCGCTGCGTGGGGTTGCCGATGATGCTTGGGATGTGAGGCAAGTTGAACTAAGGGTTGCACCCATCCCCGAAGCACACCCCTCCCGCATGACCCCTAGTAAGGTTTGGCACAACTGGGCCAGTAATGAACAGCGAGACCAGGCACTCATGGCCGCATTCGAGTATGCGGGGCTGGAGCTCTCTCTTGCGACCTTGACGAAGAACGATGCGATTCACGCGAGGAGGGTCGATATCGTGTTTGCGAGTGGCAAGAAGCTGCAGATCTGGCTGGATCAGGGGTTCTCGTACTGGCAGGTATCGCGAGAGCGATCTGTGGGTGGAGGGTTGGTTTGGTTCCCGTTCTCTGGAGATTTAGAACGCCAGGCGGAGAGTATCGGGCGTGCTGCGTTTCATATCGAAGGGCAGAGCTATCCGACCTACGTGTTCCTGGGTTGGTCTTGATGTGGAAAGATATAAAAATCGGAGGGCGCTGTCATGCCATCACGCGATGACGGCCCTCAAACTCGATTTACCGGGAAGAGGACGCAGACATCGGGACGAGGGCCCCAGGCGCCCTCGTCCCAAGCCGATGCAGAACTACTCGGCCTGCGGTGCGGACTTCCGTTCCGCGCTATTCCGCTCGATCGCCTGCAGCAGGCTGAAGACGCTCACTGCACACAGCCAGGCCAGACCCCACCCAGCAGCCTCACCCGCGTTCAGCCAGAAGAATCCGCTGAGCAGCGTCGACAGCGCCGCCACGATGACCCGTGGCATGGGCTGCGCGACCCAGGACAGGACCGCATAGGCCAGTGAGCTCAGCAGCAGAAGGTAGGCTATCCCGCCAATGTGGCTACCGGTCCGGTAGAAGTCCATCTCCCCCATGGAGAACTCCGTCCAGGGCATGAACCACAACAGCATCCCGGCGATACCAAGGAGTGTTCCAACGACGCGTTTGTCCATTTGAGGTGCCTCCTTCCTGGGCTTACTTGCCGGCACGCTCGGCCTGGTTCACAAACGCCCCTTTGAAATCCTCCGGGATGTAGCTGT
>RRZT011380790.1_pt1 | contig 12647 bp, 10 predicted proteins | sample 2165551 | NCBI WGS metagenome assembly RRZT01 (sample SAMN10456910, study PRJNA506462) | wastewater metagenome | biome: wastewater; feature: sludge; material: wastewater sludge; isolation source: wastewater sludge with Escherichia coli K12::gfp cells carrying plasmid... | place: USA: Moscow, Idaho... | reverse complement strand
TCCTCCAGGACCGCGCCGGCGTCGGCCATGCCAAGCTGATGGAAGCGCGCAACCAGTTCCTCGGGCTGGCGGCACAGAGCAAGATCCTCTCGGCAGTGCGTCCGAACGGCCTGAACGACGAACCGCAGTACCAGTTGACCGTCGACGACGAGCGCGCCAGTGCCCTGGGCGTGACCATCGCCGATATCAACAACACCCTGTCGATCGCCCTCGGTGCCAGCTATGTCAACGACTTCACCACCGGCGGCCGGAACTATCAGGTCACGCTGGCGGCGGATGGCGATTATCGTGCCGATGTCGACGATCTGATGAACCTGTATATCCGCAGCGACAAGGGCGCGATGGTGCCGCTGCGGACCGTGGCATCGACCACGACCATCCTTGGCCCCTATGTCATCAACCGCTTCAACCAGCAGATGGCGGCCACCGTGAACGGTCAGGCTGCGCCCGGCGAAAGTTCGGGCGCGGCAATGGCGGCGGTCGAACGGATTGCGCAGGACGACATGCCCGAGGGCTATGCCGTTGCATGGGCCGGGCTGTCCTTTCAGGAACAGCAGGGCGGCGGCAATCAGTACATCACTTACGTCATGTCGCTGATCTTCGCCTATCTGTTCCTGGTGGCGCTGTATGAAAGCTTTGCGCTGCCCATTGCGATCCTGCTGTCGCTGGGGGCGGCGGCCTTTGGGGCGGCGGTCGGGCTGGTCATCACCGGCCTGCAGATGAGCCTGTATGTGCAGATCGCCTTGGTGCTTCTGATCGGGCTGGCGGCCAAGAACGCCATTCTGATCGTCGAATTCGCCAAGGAACGCCGCGAGGAAGGCATGTCGATCATCGACGCCGCCCGAACCGGGGCCGAGGCCCGTTTCCGCGCCGTTCTGATGACCGCCCTGGCCTTCATTTTCGGCGTGCTGCCACTGGCGGAATCGCATGGCGCGGGCGCCGGGGCGCAGAATGCCGTCGGGATCACCATCATCAGCGGCATGCTGGGCGCGACGCTGATCGGCCTGTTTATCATCCCCTCGCTGTATTACGTCGTCCAAAGCGTGACGGAATGGCTGTCCGGAAAGCTGCGCAAGAAGCCGCCGGAACCGGGCACCCGCGAGGCGCGGGATTCATGACCCGAACATGATCGCGGTGCTATGGCGACGCTGGTGGTATTGGACGGCGAAAAGCGGGCCGGCGCAGGTCGCCCTCACCTCGCCCGAGGCATAAGCCGCAGCCGCGCCTCGTGGGGTTGCGACGAATGGCTGCGCTGGAATGCCCAATGCCGGGACAGCACGAACGTCAGCACGGCCGCCACGGCGGTCGAGGCCATAAGCGCGGCCGAGGGGTGACCGGGCGCCCCTTTCAGCAGCAGGAACAGCACGGTTTCATTGGTCGCGAAACCAAGTCCCGACACGATCAGGAACCGGCGGAAGGCGTGGCCGACTGCCGCGCCATGCCCCGCGAAGGAAAACAGGTGATGCCCCCAGAAGCTGACCATGAAGGCCGTCGCAAAGGCAATCGCATTGCTGACCAGCGGCGCCACCCCCGCCCGGATCAGCAGCAGCGCCACCGCCAGATGGGTCAGCGTCGCCAGCCCGCCGGTCAGCGCAAAGCGTAGGCCTGCGCCTATCATTCGGCCTGCGCCGCGATGCTCAGATCCTCGGCGATCAGATAGCCGGGGCGGCCTTTCACCTCGTTGAAGACCCGCGCCAGATATTCGCCCAGGACGCCGATCGACATCAGCTGGACGCCGCTGAAGAAGAACAGCGCGACGGCCAGCGTCGACCAGCCGGCGACATCATGGCCAAAGATTATCGTGCGGCCCGCCAGAAACAGCCCGTACAGGATCGAGAAGCTGGCCAGCACCATGCCGATCCCGGTCCACATCCGCAGCGGCCAATCGGTAAAGGCGGTCAGCCCGGTCATGCCCAGATGCAGCAGGCGCGCGAAGTTGAACTTGCTGCTGCCGCCGCCCCGCGGTTCCAGCTCGACCGGGATCGCCAGCGACCGGAAGCCGACCCAGGCGTAAAGCCCCTTCATGAAGCGGTTGCTTTCGGGCAGCGCGCACAGCGCGTCGACGACCTTGCGGTCCATCAGGCGGAAGTCGCGGGCGCCAGCGGGGATCTGAACCTCGCTGCCGATATTCAGGAACTTGTAGAAAGCGGCGGTGAAACGGCGCTTCAGCCAGCTTTCATCCTCGCGATGGGCGCGGACGGCATAGACGATCTCATACCCCTCGCGATATTTCTCCAGCATGGTGTCGACGTAATGCAGGGGTTCCTGCAGATCGGCGTCGAGGATCACCACGGCGCGGCCGGTGCTGTGGCGCAGCCCGGCCATGATCGCCTGTTCCTTGCCGAAATTGCGCGACAGGCGCAGCAGGCGGACGGGCACATCCCAGTGACCGGCGCGGATAATGGCCACGGTGTCATCGGCGCTGCCATCATCAATGACCAGAATTTCGGAATGGGCGGCCAGCTGTTGGGCCTTCTGGGCGACGCGGCGCAGGGTCTCGGCGATGGTGTCGGCCTCGTTATAGGCCGGGATCACGAAGGACAGATCGGGCGGGGTCAGGCCCAGCACCGCCTGGCCCAGAACCGTCTGGCGCGTCAGCATATCAACTGTCTCCAGCGAGAGATCACGCATATTGCCCATCAGTTCATCTCACTCTTGCTTGGCCCCAGAAACAGGACGTGGCGGCCATAGGCGCCGAGGTTTTGCAGGCCCAGTTTCTCGGCCAAGGGGGCCATGTCGGGCGGCACGGAAAAAGCAGCAGGGGCACCGGCGGCGATCTGCGGGAAGGCGTTCGCGTCGATGATCTTGGCCTGACCGCGCGCATAGAACTCGGCCGAGAAGCTGCGCTTGCCGACGGTATAAAGCGGCGCGCCCGGCAAGGCGGTTTCCGCCGCCGCGACCAGCCCCTTGTCGGATTTCAGATGGATCTGGGCGGGCGCGAAGACCGCCATGCCCGCCAGCGCCGTGAACAGCACCAGCATGACGAGCGATGCGGTGCCACAGCCCGTGCGCAGCCCGCGTCCGGGTTCAGCCCCGAAGACCTGCGCGACCAGAGCAACCATCAGGATCACGGCAGCAGGCAGACCGGGCAGGACATAGGCCGCGAGGATGTTCGAGGCGGGCGTAAACAGCAGCAGCGGCGACAGCGCCCACAGCAGCAGATACAGCCGCCAGCCCGCGCGGTCCTGCCGGAAGGCGGTGAAGGTAGCGCGGGCGCGCGAAAGAAGCAGCAGCGGCACCACGCCCCAAGGCAGCGCGGCGATCAGCCAATACAGCCAGATCATGCCCTTGGGTTGCTCGTGTCCGGTGCCATACAGATCGCCCTGCCAGCCCGGCGTCAGGAAGCGCTGCACATGCTCGCCGATCAGGAAATAATGCAGAAAGCCGGGGGTCGCGATCTCGGCCGCGACGTACCACGGCAGCACCAGCATCAGCAGCAGCGCCGTGCCACGCAGCCATGGCAGGCGCTTCAGCAGGCCCCAGTTCCAGGTCACGACCAGCCACAGAAAGACGGGAATGCCGCACAGGATCGTCGCCACCGGCCCCTTGGCCAGCAGCCCGATGGCCAGCCCCACGATCATTGCATAGGCCCAAGCCCGGCTGCCGTTCTGGGTGGCGTTCCAGAACCCCACCATCACCAGCGTCGTGCCCAGCACCATCGGCATATCGGTCATCACGAAGGCCGAGGCGCCAAAGAACATCGCCGTGGTCGCCAACGCGACCGTGGCCACCAGCGCGGCATTGCGCCCCACCAGATCGCGCGACCACAGCCAGACCAGCATCAGAACCGCCAGCGCGGTCAGCAGGATCGGCAGGCGCGCCGCCGCCTCGTTCACGCCGAAAAGCTGCATGCCTGCAGCCGACAGCCAGGTATGCAGCGGCGGCTTTCCCCAGAAGGGCACGCCATAGTCGAATTGCGGGGTCAGCCAATTGCCGGTCTCGACCATCTTGCGGGCGATCTCGGCATAGCGGGCCTCGGTCGTGTCGGTAAAGGGCACGGTGAAGGCCGCCCACAGCCGCAGCAGGGCGAAGGCTGACGCAATGGCGATCAGCACCGCCTTCGCGCGCGCGCCAAGAATCAGGTCCCGACCCGCGGGGGCCACGGCTTGGGGCGGCATCGCCGATGCCACGTTTTGCGGGCCAAGATAGGCTTCGCTTGATGCCATTATCGTCTGTCCTGCTCGGTCGTTTTTGGCTGACGTTATGGGTCAGTTACCCGGCGGGACCTCTCGGCGCGCTTGCCGCGACTATACCAATCCGTAATCTTTCAATATCTTGACCCGAGGTCGCACTGGGCTATCTCTGCGGCTGCCATAACCAGACAGGACAAGACCCATGCGCGTTCTCGTGGTCGAGGATCATGCGGAGACGGCGGATTACATCACCTCCAGCCTGCGGGCGCAAGGGCATGTGGTCGATCATTGCGCCAATGGCCGGGACGGGTTTCTGCATGCCCTGGATAACGACTATGACGTGATGGTGTTTGACCGGATGCTGCCGGGGCTGGACGGTCTGACGCTGATCAAATCGGTGCGCGGCGCGGGCGTGGAAACGCCGATCCTTGTCCTCAGCGCGATGGACGGCATCGACGACCGGGTCGAGGGGCTGGAGGCCGGATCGGACGACTATCTGGTCAAGCCCTTCTCGTTTCAGGAGCTGTCGGCGCGGCTGGCGGCCCTGACCCGCAGGCCGCCCCTGAAGACCGAGGAAACCGTGCTGCATGTGGCCGATCTGGAAATGAACCTGATCCGGCGGACCGTGACGCGCGGCGGCGTGCCCCTTGATCTGCAACCGCGCGAATTCAGCCTGCTGGAATATCTGATGCGCAATTCGGGCCGGGTGCTGACGCGCACGATGCTGCTGGAATCGGTCTGGGATTTCCACTTTGACCCCAAGACCAACGTGGTGGAAACGCATATCTCGCGGCTGCGCAACAAGGTCGACAAGCCCTTCGCGACCGAGCTGATCCACACCGTGCGCGGCGCCGGGTACAGCCTGCATGGCTGATATGGCCGCCATCCTGCGGTTCCTGCGGTCCACCTCGGTCCGGCTGTCGCTGCGCTTTGCGACACTTTATGCGGTGGTCACGCTGCTGATCTTCGGGCTGACCTATTATTTCGCCGACCGCGAGATCACCGAATGGGTGGGCGATCAGCTTTCAGACGACGCGGCGGGCTTTGCTGAATTGTATGACGCCGAGGGGCTGGACGCCACGCTTGCCAAGTTGAACGGCTTTGCCGGCTTCAATTTCGAAGACTACCGCATCTATTTGCTGAAAGATGCGAATGGCGCGGTGCTGGCGGGGAATGTCGCGGACATCAACTGGCAAGGCAGCAGCGGCTATGTCGAGACGGCGGCCATTCATGCGCTGAAGCCGCATCACAACGATGTCGCGGGCTATCTGCTGCATTCGGTGCAGCTTGGCCCAAATCAGCTGACGCTTGGCACCAGCACCTATTTTCTGGAGGAGCTGCGCGAGGTTCTGGGCAAGGGCCTGATCACCGGTTTCATCCTGTTGCTGCTGGCCGGGCTGGTCGCGGGCGTCATTGTCGGGCGCAAGACCGAACGGCGGCTGGCCGAAATCTCGGGCACGCTGAAGTCGGTGGCGCTTGGCCAGCTGGAGGCGCGCGTGCCCCCCGCCGGGCGCGAGGCGGACGATCTGGCCCGTGTCGCCACGGAAATCAACCGCACCATCACCCAATTGCAGCACATGGTGGAAAGCCAGAAGCAGATCTCGGCCGATATCGCCCATGATCTGCGCACGCCGATGCAGCGGCTGCGGCAACGGCTGGACGCCATGGCCCACTCCGGCAGCCTGTCCCCGCAGATGGAGGAGGAGGTCACAGCCGCGATCGAGGTCGTCGACGACCTGATCAACACTTTCCACGGCCTGCTGCGGATCGCAGAAATTGAAGCAGGCCGGCGGCGCGAGCGCTTTACCGATATTGCGCTTGTTCCCCTGCTGGCCCGGCTGGAGGACGCTTACGGCCCGGTGGCCGAGGAATGCGGCCAGACCCTGTCGCTTCGGATTGATGACCCCGAGGCGACGGTTCACGGCGATCAGCAATTGCTGACGCAGATGATCGCCAACCTGATGGAAAACGCCATGCGCCACGGCCCGTCCGGCACGAAGATCGAGGTATCGCTGTCCCCTGCCCCGGAGGGTGTCCTGATCGCGGTCGCCGATAACGGTCCCGGCATTCCCGCCGAGGAACGCGACAAGGTTCTGCGCCGCTTCTACCGGCTGGAGAAAAGCCGCACCACACCCGGAAACGGGCTGGGGCTAAGCCTGGTCAAGGCAATCGCCGACCTGCACGGCGCGTCGGTGACCCTGGCCGACAATGGACCGGGACTGCGAATTGCGATCAGGTTCGGCGCCTGACCGGGCAGCCAGTTACAGGTGATTTCGGCAGTTGTCAGCATCTCTGAAACCTTGATCTGCGGCCAACGGTTGGCCCAAACAGCGACTCGAGCGCGATCCAGAAAGGCGCAGACCATCTGCATCCGCGCGGCGCACCCCGCCGGTAGGCGCAAACCCGCGCCCTCACATCAGATGCGCGACATTCGGCGCGGGCACAAAGCGCCAGTTGCGGCGCGGGCCGGCCATGACGTTCAGGTAATACATCTCGAATCCGGGCGGCGCGCCGCAGGGGTGATGCCCGCGCGGCACGCAGACCACGTCGCCATCATGGACGGCCATCGTCTCGTTCAGCGTCAGGTCGTCGGTATAAACGCGCTGGATGCCAAAGCCGTCGCCGGGGTTCAGGCGGTGGTAATAGGTCTCCTCCAGATAGGTGATGCGGGGGAAATCATCTTCGTCATGCCTGTGGCTGGGATAGCTGGACCAGTGACCCGCCGGGGTAAAGACCTCGGTGACCAGAAGCGAGTCGCAATAGTCCTCATTTTCCATGGCGATGTTGTTGATATAGCGGGTATTTGTGCCCTCGCCGCGCGCGGTCAGGGTGATCCCGTCCGGGCCGATCCGGCGCGCCGGGTGGCCGCCTTTGCCCGGCGCGGAACAGACCGCAATGGTGCAATCGGTGCTGGCCGTCGCCTGCCAATCGCTGCCATTGGGCACATAAAGGCAATGCGGCGGGGTCTTCTCGAAGACATCCATGCGCGCGCCCAGGGTGCCCCAATCCTGACCGGCGGCCGCGATCTGCGCCTTGCCCTCGATCATGACCAGAATGACCTCGTTCCCGCCGGTCGCCTCGGCCGCCGTCTCGCCCGCGCGCAGGCGGTAAAGCGAAAAGCCGACATAGCGCCAGCCGGCATCCTGCGGAGTGATCTGATGAACCTTGCCATGGGTGCCGAAGGGCTTTTTCAGAAGCTGGCTCATGCGTCGTCCTTTCTTTCCTCGGTCTTTTGGTCTTCGGGGGGGTTGGGATCGAAGGCGATGAAGAACTGATGCCCCGCATACAGCCCGAGCGCCCCGAACAGCCCCCCCCAGAAGGGCGCGCCGCTGGCGAATTCGAACAAGGCCCAACCGAGGCAGACCGCCACGATCGCCACCCGAAGCCAAAGCGGGCGATAGACCTCTTGCTGCAGGTCGAACAGCTTCATGCGGCGCGGTCCCCGTCCAGCCCGGCCTCGGCGGCCGCCGCTTTCAGCGCCTTCAGCCCCATCGACTGATATTGCAGCGGGTTGCGCAGCACCGGGTCCTGCTCGGCCTCGATCACCAGCCAGCCGTCATAGCCCGCCCCGGCGAGGATCTTCAGCAAGGGCACGAAGTCGATCGCGCCTTCCGGGTCGCCCGGCACAGTAAAAGCCCCGGCCAGCACACCCTGAAGGAAGGACAGGCCCTCGGCCCGGACCCGTTCGGTGATGGGGCGGCGGATGTTCTTGGCGTGGAAATGGGCCACGCGGGCGGCGTGTTTCGCCAGCACCGCTGCCGGATCGCCGCCGCCGAAGGTGCAGTGCCCGGCATCGAACAGCAGATGCGTGGCGGGCCCGGTCGCGGCCATGAAGGCGTCGATATCCTCGGGACTTTCGACCACGGTGCCCATGTGATGGTGATAGGCCAGCGTGATGCCCTGGGTCGCCAGATAGGCGGCAAAGGCCTCGATCTTGGCGCCGAAGGCCGCCATTTCGGCAGTACTCAGCTGCGGGCGGTCGTTCACCGGCACATCCGGGCGGCCATGCACGGTGTTCGAGCATTCGCAGACGATGCAGACCTTGCAATCATTCGCCTTCAGCTTGGCCAGATGCGGCTGGACCGCCGCAATCTCCTCCTCGACCGAGCGGGTCAGCAGCTCGGTCGAATACCAGCCCGAGATGAAGCGCAGACCATGGCTGCCCAGCAGCGCCTTCAGCGCGGCCGGGTCGTCCGGCCAGCGATGGCCGTTCTCGATCCCGTCAAAGCCGATGACCTCGCCCGCCTCGTGCAGGATCTGTTCGGTCGGGATATGGGCGCCGATGGACTGATCGTCATCATTGGCCCAGGCGATGGGGTTGGTGCCGTAAAGGATCATCATAGCCTCAATTCACAAGCCGCTGACGCGCGGCGTTTTCCAGATATTCGGCATAGGCGGCGCGCAGCCTTTCGGTGTCGCCCACCGCCGGGACGGCGACATCCCACCAGTGGCCCGCACCTTCCAACCCGTCACCGGGGCCAGGCGCGGCGGTGGTGTCAATGACGATCACCGTGGGAATGTCGCGGCCACGCGCGGCCCCGATTTCAGCCTCCAGCGCGGCGATGCCATCAGCCTTCACCGCATGTGCGCCCATGGATGCCGCATGGGCGACAAAGTCGATTTGCGGCTGCGCCTCGATGCGGCTGTCGACATACAGGTTGTTGAACGCCGCCCCGCCGGTGCCCTGCTGCAAGCGGTTGATGCAGCCATAACCCCGGTTGTCGGTCAGCACGACGGTGAAGGGGATGCGCCGCATCACCGCCGTCGCCAATTCGCTGTTCATCATCATGTAACTGCCATCGCCGACGAAGCAGATCACCTCGCGATCCGGTTGGGCCAGCTTCAACCCCATGGCGCCCGCGATCTCATAGCCCATGCAGCTATAGCCGTATTCCATGTGATAGCCGTGCGCACTGGGCTGCCACAGCAGCTTCAATGCGCCCGGCATGGTCCCCGCCGCGCACATGGCAATGGCGTCTTCGCCGGTCGCGCGCTGCACCGCGCCGATCACCTGCGCATCACTCGGCAGCTCGTTGCCACTGGCTGGCGCTGCGCAATGGGCATCGACGGCGGCCAGCCAGCCCGTGCGGATCGCCGGATCAGCGCCCGCAGCACGGTAACCGCCCAGCTCCGCGCTCAGCGCCTGTAGCGCCACCCGCGCATCCGCAACAAGCGAGATCGCCCCATGCTTGGCCGCGTCATAGGGCTGCACATTGATCGCCACCAGCTTGGCGTCGCCGAACAGCGTGCGTGAGCCGGTGGTGAAATCCTGCAGGCGCGTGCCAACGCCAATCACCAGATCCGCAGCGGCCGCGACGGCATTGGCCGCCGCCGAGCCATCAACGCCGCTCGCGCCAAAATTCATCGGATGGCTTTGCGCCAGTGCCGACTTCCCGGCCTGCGTTTCAATCACCGGGATGTTGTGACGGCTGGCAAAATCCGCCAGCGCCGCCTCTGCGCCGGAATAGATCACCCCACCACCGGCCACGATCACCGGCGATCTGGCAGCGCGGACCGCCGCCGCCACCTCGGCCAGCTCAACGCGGTCAGGTTCCGGCCGCCGGATCCGCCAGACGCGCGGCGCGAAGAACTCGACCGGCCAGTCATAAGCCTCGGCCTGCACGTCCTGGCAAAAGGCCAGACAGACCGGCCCGCAATTGGCCGGATCGGTCATCACCCGCAGGGCGCGGGGCAAGGCGGTCAGCAGCTGCTCGGGCCGGGTGATGCGGTCGAAGTAACGCACCACCGGACGGAAGCAATCATTGGCGCTGACGGTGCCATCGTCGAAATCCTCGACCTGTTGCAGCACCGGGTCGGGGCGGCGGTTCGCAAAGACATCGCCCGCGATGATCAGCAAGGGCAGCCGGTTCACATGCGCCAGCGCGGCCGCCGTCACCAGATTGGTGGACCCCGGCCCGATTGAGCTGGTCACCGCCTGCGCCCGGTCCCGCCCCATACCCTTGGCATAGGCGATCGCGGCATGGGCCATCGACTGCTCGTTCTGCCCGCGCCAGGTCGGCAAGGCGTCACCAATGCCGTGCAGCGCCTCGCCGATCCCCGCCACGTTGCCGTGACCGAAAATCGCCCAGACGCCATCAATGAAGCGCTCGCCGCCTTCCGTCATCTGCACCGAAAGCCAGCGCACCATCGCCTGCGCCGCCGTCAACCTGATCGTCTCAGCCATCATCCTGCCCTTTTCATTCTGGCACAAATATCCCGCCGGGTCCGGGGGTGCGCAGCCCCCGGTGGCTTACCCCGCCGCCCGCGCCGCATCCCAGATCTCGCACAGCCGCGCATAACGCGCCGCCATCTGCGCCACCGCCGCATCATCGCTGATCGTCCCGGCCAGCCAGTCCCGCGCCACCGCGCCAAAGATCGTCCGGCCCACGGCAAAGCCGCGCACCAGCGGGAAACCCGCCGCGACCTTGAAACTGGCCGCCAGTTCCGCCTCGGGCGCGTCCAACCCCAGCACCACGATGCCGCGCGTATGGCGGTCATGCGCCTCGATGGCGTCGATGGCGTTTTGCCAGGCGGCGCGGGTCTGCATCGGCTCCAGCTTCCACCAGTCGGGATAGATCCCCGCCGCATAGAACTGCCCGATCAGCCTGGCCGTGGTCATGTCGTCCACCGGCCCCACCTTCGAGGGGATGATTTCCAGCAGGAAATCCAGCCCGTTCCGGCGCGCGGCGGTGAACAGCTCAGCCACTTTCGCCTCCTGCTGGGCGCGCATCGCGGCGTCGTCATCGGGGTGGCAGAAGCACAGCACCTTCACCACATCCTCGCGCGCCCATTCCTGCAAACCGCCGCAATCCGCGCCCAGCTCCGGCTCCAACGCCAAGGGACGAGAGCCCGGCCACTCCGCCGGGCGGCCAATCCACAGGCCCGAGCCGCTGGCCGCGTGCAAAGCCGCGCGCCCGATGCGATTGTCGCACAGGATCCCGTAACCATTGCCGCCATCGGCCACCTGCAACGCCGCCTTCAGGCACAATCCCTTAAAGGCCCCGCCCTTCGCGGGGGTATAGCCCGCCATCTCCTCCAGCTGCATCCGGTGGTCGAAGGCGAAGACCCGCAACGTCGACCAGTCGCCGCCCATCCGGCCCTGCCGGTTGGTCGCCCAATGGATCTGCTCCAACTCGGCATCGTTGCGCAGATCGGGGCGCTGCACGCCGCGATCCAGAAAGAACTCCAGTTCCGCCAGCGAGGGGTATGCCGGGGTGCAGCCATGCCGCGACACCGCGAAAGCCCCGCAGGCATTGGCGTATTTCAGCGCCGTCGGCCAGTCGGCCCCGTCCAGCCAGCCCTTCATCAGGCCTGAGAAGAACCCGTCGCCCGCCCCCAGCACATTGAACACCTCGATGGGAAAGCCCGGCCCGGTCTGCCCGTCATCCAGACTTTCCTGGATCGCGCCCTCAAAGGCCACCGCCCCTTTCGCGCCGCGCTTGCTGACCAGCACCGCATCGCTGACCGCGCGCACATTGCGCAGCGCCGTAAGCGTGTCGGTGCTGCCGCCGGCGATGTGGAACTCCTCCTCGGTGCCGACGATCAGGTCGAACAGATGCAGCACCGATTGCAGCTTCGCGGTCACCTCGGCGCTTTCGACGAAGCGGCTTTCGCCCTCGCCGTGCCCCGCCACGCCCCAGAGGTTCGGGCGATAGTCGATATCCAGCGCCGTCCGCGCGCCATGCTTCTTCGCCAGATCCAGCGCCTTCAGCACCGCCGCCCGCGTCCGGGGATGCGACAGATGTGTGCCGGTCACCACGATGCTGCGCGCCTCGGCGATGAAGGATTCGTCAATATCGGCCTCGGTCAGGCCCATATCGGCGCAATTCTCGCGGTAGAAGATCAGCGGAAAGCTGTCCTCGTCGCGGATGCCGAGGATCACCAGCGCTGTCAGCCGCGCGGGGTCGGTCTTGACGCCGCGCACATCGACGCCTTCGCGGATCAGCTGTTCGCGGATGAAGCGGCCCATATGTTCGTCGCCAACCCCGGTAATCACCGCCGAGCGCAGCCCCAGCCGCGCCGTCCCGCAGGCGATATTCGTCGGGGACCCGCCGATATACTTGCTGAACGACCCCATATCCTCCAACCGGCCACCGATCTGGTCGCCATACAGATCGACCGAGGAACGGCCGATGGTGATCAGATCAAGCGGCTTCATGCGCGTTCTCCTCGATCCGCACGGGCTGACCTTGCGAGGCCGCCATGGCGTGGATGATGCGTTCAATCCGCAGGCCTTGGGCAAAGTCGGGCGCGGCGGGCGGCCCACCGGCAATGGCGCGCAGAAGATCGCGGCATTCGATCACCTTCTGCTCGTTGAAGCCGAAATTATGGCCGGGCGCAGGGCAGAAGGCGGCGAAATCGGGCTGGTCGGGGCCGGTCAGATGGCGGGTAAAGCCCGCCTCGCCCGCGCGATGCACCCAAAGCTGGTTCATGTTTTCCTGATCGAAAACCAGCGTGCCTTCGGTTCCATGCACCTCCCATTGCAGGCGGCATTTGCGGCCACGCGCGACGCGT
>RRZT010396940.1_pt1 | contig 12647 bp, 15 predicted proteins | sample 2165551 | NCBI WGS metagenome assembly RRZT01 (sample SAMN10456910, study PRJNA506462) | wastewater metagenome | biome: wastewater; feature: sludge; material: wastewater sludge; isolation source: wastewater sludge with Escherichia coli K12::gfp cells carrying plasmid... | place: USA: Moscow, Idaho... | reverse complement strand
GAATTCCGTTTTTATCACTTTCTACCAGATAATATGCATAATATTTTTTTGCCATTTTCCTCATTTTTCACTTTCAAATTTTCTTTTAATTATACCATATTATAAAGTTTTTAAAAAGATAATATTCTCAAATTATTTCATTTCACCGCTTACTGCAATGTTTCCTTCATCTGCTGCAATGACCTGCCTTCTTTGAATTAGGAGAGCTCAGTACTAAAAGTAATATTTGACAAATTTCAAAATAAATACTAAAATAATATGCGAATGATTTGCAAATTTATATAAGGTGATAAAAATTATGAAACATTTAACTAAAAACAGAAAAGAAATTCTGGAAATAATCTCTGCTTCAAAGAAACCTCTTAATGTAAAGCAGATAAAAACACAGGTAGACTTTGATACTTCTACTATTTACAGGGCTTTGGATTTTTTGGAAAGTCTTGAATACATTCATTCCGTGATTTTTGACAATGAAAAATACTATTTTAAGGATAAAAACGGAAATTTTATTATATGTAATTCATGCAGAAAAATAGAAGTTTTTCCTGTTCAGTCTATCAGCCGAGAAGAAAATATACTAAAACAGGAGTTTGGTTTTCTACCGTTATCGCATATCTTTTTATTTAAAGGCCTTTGCAGAAAGTGTAACACATAAACCCGGAAAGGAGAGTAAACTATGAGCAAAATTTCAAAGTACTTAATCACATGTTTTATTTTTCTTCTTTTTTTGATTTCATGCCAAAATCAGAAGAAATCAGATACAGTTGAAAATGCAGCCGCTTTAGACAAAAAGCCTCATATTTCAGTAAGTATCCCGCCGTTAAAGTGGATTACCGAGAAAATAGCCGGAAGTGATTTTACAGTAACATCTGTAGTCAGTTCAAATATAAGTCCCGAATTATTTGATCCGTCTGTAAAAACTATTCAGGAGCTGGAGGAATCAGATCTGTACTTCTCTTTTGATTTATTTGCCTTTGAGCATAAACTGGAGGATGCAGTAAGCAATCCCGGAAAAATATACAATGTTCTGGAAAATAACAGTTATCTGCTAAAGGAGGATCAGGAGGCACATACCGGCGACGGGCACAATCACGGCGATTATGATCCGCATGTATGGTTTTCCATGGATATAGATTCTTCAATTGCAGAAAATATTAAGAATGTTCTTTCGGAAAAATATCCTGAAAAAAAAGATATATTTGAAAAAAATTATTCTGACTTTATTTCAGAGATTAACACCTTTAATACAGAATTGAAAAATATACTAAGTGATAAAAAAAGTAAGATTTTTGTTATTTACCATCCTGCACTTACTTATTTCGCCAAGGAACATAATCTTACACAGGTTTCTGTGGAACAGGAAGGCAAGGAACCCACTGCGCAGTATCTGAAAAATGTAATAAACGAAATTAAAAAAAATAATGTAAAGGTTCTTCTTGTACAGCCTCAGTTTCCGAAAAGTTCCGTGGATCTGATTTCCAAAGAAGTACCCGGTATAAAAATTATAGAATTCAATCCTCTTGAGGAAAATATTTTTGACAATCTGAAAAAATTTACAGATTCATTGGAGTAGATATGACTAAACATTTGATCGAAATAAATAACCTGAACTTCAAATACGAAAACAATATAATTCTGAATAATATTTCCTTTAATATCACAAAAAATGAAAATATCGGTATTCTTGGCAGAAACGGCGGCGGAAAATCTACGCTGATAAAAATTCTTCTGGGATTTTTGAAGCCTGCATCCGGTTCGGTAAAATATAATATTGACAGAAAAAAAATCGGTTATCTGCCGCAAATACGCGAATTTGATGCTACTTTTCCGATTTCGGTTTATGACCTTGTTATTTCAGGGCTTACAAACAGAAAAAATTTATTCAGAAGGTTTGACTCACAGGAAAAAAAAGCTGCTTCTGATATTATGGATGAATTCGGTATATCGGAACTGAATGATAAGCTCATTAATGAAGTTTCGGGCGGGCAGCTGCAAAGAGCCCTTATAGCCAGAGCTCTTATATCAAATCCTGAGCTTATTATTCTTGATGAGCCTGAATCATTTCTGGACAAAAATTTTGAGGCGAAACTATATAATAAATTGAAAACCTTGAAAAATTCTACGGTAATTATTATTTCTCACGAGCTGGACGAGATTTATAAGCATATTGATTCAGTTTTACTTGTAGAAAAAGAAGCGAAATTTTACAAAGACAAAAATACTTTTATGAAAGGCAGATAAATGGACTTTATTTCCTCAATATTAAAATATCCCTTTATGCAGAATGCACTGATTGTAGGATTCTTATCAAGTATATGCTGCGGTACCATAGGTACTTACATAGTCAATAAAAAAATGGTTTTTATTTCTTCCAGTATCAGTCATGCTTCGTATGGAGGAATCGGGATCGGCTTATACCTGATTTCGGTATTTGATCTTCCTGTAAAAGATCCGATACTCTTTGCTCTTGTTTTCTCCATATTTTCAGGAATTCTTATATTACTTCTGAAAGATAAATTTAATCTGAAAGATGATCTTAGTATAGGAATAATTATGACCTTCGGGATGGCTGCAGGAATTATATTTTCTTTTATGACACCGGGCTATCAGGCAGATTTATCTACTTATCTCTTTGGTAATATACTTTTATCAAATAAAGAAAATATAATAATGCTGCTGCTTCTAGATATAACAATTATTATTGTTTTTTTTATTTTTTATAAATCAATTATATACAGCAGCTTTGATGAAAATTTTTATAATATTTATGGAGTTCCTGTGAAATTTATAAATTATCTATTGATAATTCTGATATCTTCTGCTATTATAATAAATATAAAGACAATCGGTATCATATTAATTATCTCCATATTAACCATTCCACAGGCAACAGCTTCGCTATTAGTAAAAAAGTACTATTTAATAATTATTTTTTCAGGAATTTTCTCATTTTTGGGAATACTTTCCGGTTTATATTTTTCATATAGTCTGAATATTCCGTCAGGACCAGCAATAATACTTTCACTTACAATTATTCTGCTGTTTACCAAAGGCTTTAGGAAAATCTTTTTAAAAACAACTTGACAAAAGTTTGGAAGAAGTGTATTATATTAGATGTAAAAATGAAATGATTATAAATTTATAGGAGGTACATATTATGACTAATGTAATTAAAAAACTAAACGTATATCTTGCGGATCTGAATGTAATGTACAGAAAGGTACAGAATTATCACTGGAATGTGGATGGAAGAAACTTCTTTACTATTCATGCAAAGTTAGAAGAATACTATGATGAAATCAATGAAAACATCGACAGCATCGCAGAAAGAATTTTATCTATCAAAGGCAGACCATACGGAACAATGAAAAAATATCTTGAAATTACTAACATTAAAGAAGCTAACGATGAAGAGATTACTGACCTTGATTTAGTAAAAATATTAAAAGCAGATTTTGAAGCTCTTTTAGGTGAAGTAAAAGACATCAAAGCAGCAGCTGATAAAGCTGATGACTACGGTACTTCAGCAATGATGGATGAATTAATAACAGGATATGAAACAAAATTATGGATGCTGGGTGCATTCTTAAAGTAAGAGAGACTTTTTAGACATATATAAATAATACCGGATTTTTATCCGGTTTTTTATTGTATATTTTTATTCTTACTACTGCCTGTAGTCTGCTTATATTGGGTTAAATGCTTTAAAATACAAGTATTTACCGATACTGTAATACAATAATTCATAAAAAACTTCTTGACCTGGAGTTACTCCAAGGGTGTAAAATATATATAAATTATTATAAATGAGGAGGTCCTATATGAAAAATGTAACTTTAAATAATGGAATTCAGATGCCTGTATTAGGATTCGGCGTTTACCAGATAACAGATCCGGCGGAATGTGAACAGGCTGTTTACGATGCACTTATGGCTGGTTATAGACTTATTGACACAGCTGCTGCTTATAAAAATGAAGAAGCTGTAGGAAAAGCTGTTATAAAAAGCGGAATACCCAGAGATGAACTTTTTATTACCACTAAATTATGGATTCAGGATGCAGGCTATGACAGCACAAAAAGAGCTTTTGAAGAATCATTGAAAAGGCTTCAGACGGACTATCTTGATCTTTATCTTATACACCAGCCCTTCGGAGATATTTACAGTTCATGGCGTGCCATGGAGGATTTATACAATGAAGGAAAAATCCGTGCTATCGGTGTAAGCAATTTTCTTCCTGATCGTCTTCTTGATCTTATTTTACACAATAAAATTACCCCTGCAGTTAATCAGGTAGAAACTCATCCTTTTCTTCAGCAGATTGAAAATGCAGAATTTATGAAAGAGAATAATGTACAGATCGAGTCATGGGCTCCGTTTGCAGAAGGAAAAAACAATATATTTCAAAATGAAATTCTTCTATCAATTGCCGGAAAATATAATAAATCTGTTGCACAGATAATATTAAGATGGCTGACTCAAAGAGATATCGTAGTTATTCCAAAATCAGTTCGTAAAGAAAGAATAATCGAAAATTTTGATATTTTTGATTTTGAGCTCTCAAAAGAAGATATGGAAAAAATTGTAACATTGAATACAGATCAAAGCTCTTTTTTCTCACACCGTGACCCGGAAATGGTAAGATTTCTTTCTAGTATAAGATATGATGACTAATCAGAGTTTTATCAGATAACTTTTTATATCTTTAGAGACTGCAGTATGTACTGTTTTTTGCAGTTTGCTGCAATCTTTTTTTCTTTATAATAAAAAAGATAAAAAAACACTTGCTTTGGAGTTAACTCCAAGTGATACAATTTATTTATTCATGAAGAATATTTACACACATTTCTTCTTTTTACACTTCTCAATCAACTCACATTACTAAAAATGAATCATAAAAAATCTAATTTAAACAGGAGGTCGATAATGAAAAAAATTTTTTTATCAAGTCTATTTTTATTGCTTTTTCTTTCACTTACTGCATGTGGAAACACTAAAGAAAATATTGAGACTAATACTGCTGCCAAAGAAAAAACCAGCAAAATTCTTATTGCATATTTTTCCAGAACAGGCAATACAAAAGAGATTGCTCTTAAAATACAAGAGAAAACAAATGGTGAGCTTTTTGAAATACAGCCTGCCGAACCTTATCCCGAAAATTATAAAGAAACTACAGATAAAGCCAAACAGGAGCTTAGCTCGGGATATCTTCCGCCGTTAAAAACTAAAATAAACAATCTGGAATCTTATGATATTATCTTTATAGGATACCCTATCTGGTGGGGAACTATTCCAGGCCCTGTAAGAACTTTTCTCACTGAAAATGATTTTTCAGGAAAAATTATTATACCGTTTTGCACACATGGAGGCAGCGGTATTGCCAGCAGTACTTCCGATATACAAAAGCTTGCCCCGCAGGCTGAATTGAAAGAAGCTCTTGCAATTCCCGGATCACAGGCTAAAAATAGCGAAAACACTCTTAATGAATGGCTCAACAGTCTTCAGATATCCGAATAAATTAAAACAGCCCTGAATGAAAATTTTGGGGCTGTTTTAACAATTTTATTTATATATGAACTTTAAGTCTTGTAATTCTTATTTTCATATAACTCTATCTTTTTTTGCAGATCTTCAAGCAATTCCAGCTGAATTTCCTGTATTTCCACTAATCTGTCCCACTGATCCGTAATCAGATGATTTAATTTCTCATGCAGAATTTTAATCTCTATTTCTGCCTTTAAGTTTACCTGATAATCATTTTCTGCCCTGATCCGGTCTTTTTCCTCCTGCCTGTTCTGACTCATCATAATTACAGGCGCCTGAAGAGCTGCAAGACATGAAAGAACCAGATTCAAAAGAATATACGGGTAAGGATCAAACGGTTTTTTCATAAGCGCTATGCTGTTTAAAATAATCCAGAATAATAAAATGAATATAAAGATCAGAATAAAAGTCCAGCTTCCTCCGAATTTAGCTACTGAATCTGCTATATTCTGTCCTATAAGCTGTTTTTTAGAATACACCTTATTACTGTTTTCAGAAATAATCTCTTTAGATAATATACTGTTTAATACATCTTCCTCAGTACGGGCATATTCTTTTTCTTTCTTTAACAATGATTCTATATATTTTTTTCTGTAATAATTCAAATCAGAGCTGGAGATAAAAGTATCCTCTGTAAACTCCGGATGATCACTCATTATTAATTCTGAAATTCCATTATAAATATTTCTCAGAAAAATTCCGTTATCCTGATTTTTAGCATCTCTCCCTATACGCCTTCTCATCATTTCTTCCAGCCTTTCCCAATAGATTCTTTAAAATGTACCAGTAAAAATTTTTTTCTATCTGAAAATCGGTATCTACAGCTTTGGTAATTGTGAGTTTTGTTGTTATTTTATATATTTTCTCGGGAATTCTTCTACTTCATTTCAAAAAGAACACTTACATTCTGGGTAAGCTTGATTACCTGCGGCTTATAATCTACCTGTGGTTTTGGAGCAGGAGCAGCCTTTTCAGCCGCTACTCTCATCATAGCTCCTGATGCATAATCTTCATCCGCTGCGATCTGCTGTCTGTAGTTATAATCTTCCATAATAGCCTGATTCTGATAAGATATGCTTTCACTTACCACAAGAGGATCGCCGAGCTTCATCTCACTTGATCTCAATATGCTTGCAGCCTTTGTTTTTGTCTGTTCATAGGCAGTATTATACAGCTCTGATTCTATCTGCTCTTTATTTGATATGTCGAATGCTATGCTTCCCTGAACATTTATTTTATTATTTTCCGCTATTTTTATTACATCATTTATTTTATTTATATCTTTCAGTTCCAATACAAAGTTATTGTATATATTATGATATTCCTTATTTTTCAATGGTTTATTATCTGTTGTTTCTTTTGATACAGTAGAATATGAATATACCGATATATCGTTACTGTTTATCCCAAGTCTTGAAAGCTGAGACTTCACATTATCATATACTTTAAATGTTTCCGATATTGCTGTTGCTTTTTCTCCGCTGTTTCTGTTTATTTCACCATAATATATTGATTTATCCGTACTGTCACTTTTCAAGCTTTTTATCTTGTTGCTTTCCGACAGACTTATCAAATCCGGAATTTTTGTCAGATCTGTTACCTTTACTGCAAAATATAATGTTGTATAATACTCAGTTTTCTTATTTTCCGCAGTATCTCTTTCTGTTGTCTTTTGGGTATAATAATTATAAGTTTCTATACTTCCTACAGAAATATTCTTCCTTCTCAGCTCACTTTTAAAATTTTCCATATTTTGAGAATTTTCCTGCCCGGCTTTTTTCAGGTCTTCACTCTTTGTATATACCCTGAAATTTATTTTTGCTATATCAGGCATAACTTCCTTCTCTGCATTTCCGGTAACACTTATTTTTCTGATCGGCTCGCTAAATGCAAATACTGAAAATATCAAAGCTAATATTAAAATGATTTTTTTCATTTTCTCTCCTTTTCTTTCCGGTATGTTCCTGTAAAAAGAACCGGAATTATGAATATGTCAATGAAAGTTTATTTTTTATTCATCTGGAATTCTATATTTACAGTTTTTGTTACAGTTAATTTCTTAGGACTTATTACTAAATTTGAAGTATTTGCCAGATCCATAAGCTCTTTATCACTGCTCTTTTTTACTTCGTCTGCCGCTCTTGCCAAAGAGTTATAATTGCTAAAATATTCATTATACGGCTGTATGCTGTATCTGCTGTTATCTGTCACAGAAAGCGGCTTTTGCAGACCAAGATCGGTTTTAGCGAGTATTTTATCAGCTTTCTTTTTTGCTTCAAGATAAGCTTTTTCATATAATCTGTTTTCTATCTGCTCTTTATTGTTAATATCATACTGTATGTAACTGTTTGGCGTGATATTTAATGTATATCCCAGATTTATCAATTTCCCCAGATTCTTTACATCACCTGTTTTTATTTTGATCACATGAGTTACTACATGTTTTTCCTTTTTCACTCTGTCATATTTTTCCAGACTCTTTTCACTTGTATCATAAGAGGCTATTCTTACACCGTCTACAAGATTAGTTTTCAGTACTTTGCTTTCCAGATTTTTATATCTTTCCAGTGCTTTTTGATAAGAAGTTTTTGTATCTTTCGCACTTTCACTTATATTAAAATTATATATTCCGAATTCTCTTCCTGATTTTGAAAAATAATTTATATTTTCTCCTGAAAGTATATTTACTATTTCTCTCAGTTTATTCTGGTCATTAACTGTGATTTCTATATTCAAAGATGTCGAATATTCTTTTTCACCCTTATTTACAAGTATTGAATCCCAATATTCCCTTTTATTGGAATTATATGTTACTGATTCTATTTTCTCATATTTCACACCTGACTTTGAAAGTAAAGTTTTGTATCTGTCAAGAAGTCCTGCATTTTCCTCGCTTGCCTTATTCATATCCTCGTTTTCTGTATAAATGGTAAACATTATACTGGCAGTATCAGGCATCAGCGTTTCTGTGGCTGTCCCCGCTACCTGAATTCTCTTATAAAAAAGATCGCTTTCATCTGAAAATATCATTACAGAAAAAATTGTCAGTAAAATCAATATAATTTTTTTCATATTTTATCCTTTCCCTTACTTTCTATATTATTTTATTTCATAAAGTACGCTTACATTCTGAGTTAATTTCATTACCTGAGGCTTATAATCTATTTGGGGTCTGGCTTCTGTTGTTGCTGTCATTGCCGGTACTTGCCTATACTCCATATCCATACCGCCTCTTACATCTAAATTTTTTGCATTAATCTGCTTAGTATAATTATAATCCTCTTGGATGGCCTGATTCTGATAAGATATGCTCTCACTTACCACCAGCGGATCACCGAGTTTCATTTCACTTGATTTCAGTATGCTTACCGCCTTTGTTTTTGTCTGTTCATAGGCTGCATTATACAGCTCCGACTCTATCTGGTCTTTGTTTGATATATCGAATGCTATATTTCCCTGTACGCTTATTTTGTTATCTTCCGCAATTTTTATTACATCATTTATCCTGCTTATATCTTTCAGCTCCAGCACAAAGTCATTATATATATTATGATATTCCTTGTTTTTTACAGATTTGTTATCTGTTACTTCCCGTGAAGTTGTTGAATATGAATATACCGAGATGTTGCTGCCGCTTATTCCGAGCCTTGCCAGCTGGGATTTTATGCTGTCGTATACCTTAAATGTATCAGATATTGCTGATGATTTCTGAGAGCTGTTTCTGTTTATTTCACCATAATATATTGATTTATCCAGACTGTCGCTTTTTAAGCTCTTTATCTTATTACTTTCCGATAGGCTTATCAGATCCGGTATTTTAGTCAGATCTGTTACCTTTACTGCAAAATATAATGTTGTATAATATTCTGTCTTCTTACTTTCCGCTGTGTCTCTTTCAGTACTTTTCTGCGTGTAATAATTATATGTTTCTATAGCAGTTACAGGAATATTTCTCTTTTTTAGCTCATTTTTAAAATTTTCCATATTTTTAGAGTTTTCCTGACCGGCTTTTTTAAGATTCTCATTTTTTGTGTATACTCTGAAGCTTATTTTTGCTATATCAGGCATGACCTCCTTTTCTGCATTTCCTGTAACACTCAGCTTTCTTATAGGCTCACCGGCTAAGAATACCGAGAAGCCCAAGGCTAAAACTAAAATAAACTTTTTCATACTCTCTCCTTTTCGTTTTATTTTCTCTTACCTTGATTATAATAAATCAAATTTGTAAAATCAATCTGTGTATTTTTTATTTTTTTTATGATATTACAATTAATACCCTGTGCTTTTCCTTGCAAAGCTTCCAAAATAACAAAAGATTTTTCAAAATTTCCATAATATGTCAATAACAGCAATTACTGACTCCTGTTATCATGAAAATTTTCAAAAGTATTCTGTCCTTTTTTCATTTCAGTTTTCTAAACTGCGGATTTTTCCACAGTTTAGAATTTTTTTATACCTGTATTTTTTCCAGATATTTTTCTACTTAAGCCATTTATCCTTTATTTATCAAATAACTTAAATATTTTCTTTATTAAGCTTTCCATATTTATCAAAATAAAAAAAATCAAAACTAACACTATAAACTGAAAATACAAAACATTTCCGTTATTTCCATTTATTTTACCGTCATTAATCAAAATTCTGAAAATCCATACTAAATCAATTACTACCCAAAATTGTACTATAGTCAAAATACATTTTGACAGTACATTATATATTCTTTTCATTAAGTTCCTCCAATTTCAGTATTTATGACAAGAATTTTTTATTAAAAAATACTAATAACCATTAATATTGAACATAATTTTATCCCTGCTGCTCCTATTATCAGCGAAAATATTGAAATTATCAGAATATTAGGAATTCTGCTTATATTTTTATTTGATAACTGAATAATCAAAAAATACATTACTAAAAATAAAAATAAATAAATTAGTGAAATTAGCGGATAAAAAATATTCAAATCAGAATTTTCTATAGCTACTTGCAGTGAATTCATATTTATATATGAAGCAGTCAGTCCCATAATCAATACTATGAAACTTAATACTTTATATATTCCTTTTAGTTTATTCATACCTCTCTCCATATTATTTCAGATTTTTATTTATTGCCGTTAATTGATTCAAATATGTTTCCAGATATTTATAAATACCTCTTTTATCATTTAATCTTTCATTTGTCCCATCTAAATAAGCATTTTCAAGTATAATTGAATTTCCCCCGTAAATATCTAAATCTGCAACTCTACAGCTTTCTACAGTTTTCTCGGCTCCCTTATACCATAAAACAGTCTTATCTTTTCGTGTCATCATTCTAGTCATTTCTGCCTTATTACGTCTTAAGCCGTATGCTATCAGTAAATAATAAACATGAGCAAATAATTCTATTCCGATTGACTCATCGGGTCTGGTTATATTATGCACTGTTTTTGATAATTTCCCGCCGCCTGGATATGATGAATTTTCAAGGGCTGCTGTAAATTCTTTTCCTATAATTTCCTTATACAGTTCTTTTAATTTTTTCCCAAAGCTTATATTAAAACTCACGCCCTGATGTCTTAATGCATAGGCTGCGAATTCTTTATCTTCACAAACTACAGATATGTATTTTCCAGCTGTAATTTTTACTAAAAATGTAATTTCTCCTCTAAAATCATGAGATACTATATAATATGTCTCACCAGCATGTTTCATTTTTTTATAAGCCACTATATCTCCTTTTATTTCTGCTTTTGTCAAAATATAAACTTATTTAATTTACTCTATTTCTATTTTTCTTTCACTGTATCTTTTTTGCTTTAATATTATAAAAAAATTCCCATTTCCGCTTCCTATACTTGAGTTTTCATTGTAGTCAGTAACATACATGTCCGGCAGTACATAAGTCTTGCTTACACCCTCCGTAATTACCATTTCCAAGACAATATCTCTGTAGTCAGTACTTTCACCATAAGATAACGCCCATTTAGCCAGCTCTTTAGTATTTTCGATATTTTTCTGATATAAATTTCCCAGTCCGAGAGTGCTTCCTCCGAATTTCCCCATCATTCCGCTTAGTGTATTAGTAAGACCACCCGCAAAAGTACTTCCGAGAATCTGTATTCCCTTACTGAGACCGCTCGTCAATTCACTTACCCCTGCTGCGGCAAACCCTGAAAGCATTGAATTCATGCTCAAAGGCAGCCCGCCTTCATTTTCTTCCACATGTGACAATAGTTTCCCTGATAATCTCACTGTTACATTTGCTTCTGAATTTGATGTCTGGCTTATAGCATAATCTGATATACTTACATCTACACTCACTATTTCATCAGGACTCAGAATTATTCCCTGCTGACCTCCGGTCAAGGAACCTAATCCCGGTATATTTCCCATCATACCGCCAAAACCACCTGTGTTAGCTGTTTTCCCGCCGGCCAGAATCCCGGTTGTTGCTCCGCTTGGCATCCTTAATCCTTTTCCGCCTGCTAAACTGCCTTCGCTGCTCAGACCGCTGCCGGAACTTATTCCTCCCATTCCCGGCACTGAAGCTTCCTGTCTCGGCATAATCGTCATTCTAAATCTCATTTTCTGTTTCCTCCCTATTATAATGTATTTGAGTTAATATATCATACATATTTTGAATTATATATTTTTAGATAAAACCTTATTTTCTTAAACTTCTATTATCTTTCTGCCGTTGTACTCTGATGTCCGTAAAACTCTTATACTGTCATAACCAATGTTTCGGAATTTCCCGGCACCCGGCTGCAAGTTCACAGAAAACTTTATCTTATCTTTACTTTAAATAACATAATCATTAAATATGAATTATTCAATTTATAATATCATATTCTTTAAAATGTTCATAGTATTTTATAGATACTATTCCGTTTATATTATCACACATCAATATGAACTCAGTGTGAACTAAAAAAATTTCTGGAAATAAAAAAGAGTACACTAAATACTTATGTTATTTAGTGTACTAAAATATATTCTTTATCATTACTAATATTTTTTTCTGGTTCATTATAAATATGTGTTACGGCTTTTATTCCCTTACTCTTTTATTTCAATTAAAGTACTTTCGGGCTCCAGCTTCTGCACAAACTGCATTACT